>Ga0208694_1000769_pt1 | contig 44825 bp, 40 predicted proteins | sample AD_UKC078_MetaG_FD_184442 | JGI IMG/M metagenome (GOLD analysis project Ga0208694, IMG submission 184442) | Active sludge microbial communities of municipal wastewater-treating anaerobic digesters from USA - AD_UKC078_MetaG (SPAdes) (version 2) | ecosystem: Engineered > Bioreactor > Anaerobic >...
TAATATAAGCTTGACGAATTTTTAAATTATAAAATTCATGCCTGGGTGGCGGAACTGGTAGACGCAAGGGACTTAAAATCCCTCGGTCCTTGAGGCTGTGCGGGTTCAATTCCCGCCCCAGGCACCAGATCACTTTTTAATACCCTTCTGCTTTTTGCGGATTAAAAAAAACATCCTTTAACAACGAATTAATCACGCAACATCGCATAACCATGTTTTGCAGATCATAAAATGGTAGAAAACTTTTTTGCCGGCGAGCCTTTTTTTCTTTCAGGAAAACAGGGAATAAATCCCGGAATCGTAGATAAACTCTATCGTTGAATTGAAACAAGAGTTCTAAACTCAAACTTCAGACCCGTTTTGATAATAGCAGAAGAATCAAAAACCAAACACCACACAGTGAAAGACCACACAATAAAGATGCGAATGCAATCACTGACAAAGCATCAAACATTTTTTCGATTTGTCTAGCGATACAATCAATAATGTATGAGAGGGAATGACGCTTGTTAATACTCAAACGGTGTTAGTGGTAGTCCCACGGGGACTTGAACCCCGGTTTCCGGCGTGAGAGGCCAGCGTCCTAACCACTAGACGATGGGACCATGGCGGCATGTTTTTATGTTTCTGAGCGGATGCACTCAACGCTCGTTTTTCGCGGTATTCCTGCCTCGTTGAGGCTTGACTATCTATTGAATCAGCCTGTAAAAGTCAAGTTAAAATTGGACCGCTCTGAGTCGGCGATAAGGATCAGGCAAGCGATTCAATATACGCTATCGCTTTATTAATTTTTTTAATGACACGTTCCTTACCCAACGTTACCATCACTTCGTCAATACCCGGACTGACCGTTTTTCCCGTCAAGGCCACTCTCAGCGGCTGGGCGATCAATTTGAATTTTATATTTTGGGTCTGAGTAAATGTTTTAAAAAACTCTTCCAGACTTTCCTTGCTGAACTGTTGCACGGATGAAATCGTATTCGCAATCGCCTTCATATGATCGACAATGTCCCGCGTCAGAAATTTTTGCGCCGCTTCTTTGTCATAATGAATTTCATCGGCGAAGTAAAAATCGGACGACTGGACCAGTTCCATCAGGGTTTTGACCCGCGGCTGAAAATCGGTAATCACTTTTCTGATGAAATCCGTGTTTCCGGTATCGATAACCGACGGCCACAAGGGCTTCATCTCTTCCATCAGTCTTTCAACAGAAGCTTCTTTTATGTAATGAGCGTTGAGCCAGAGCAGTTTCTCGGGGTTGAAGACAGCCGGCGACTTGCCGATGGCGTCCATGCTGAAGCGTTCGATGAGCTCCGCCGTCGAAAAAATTTCCTGATCGCCATGAGCCCAACCCAGACGTACAAGATAATTAACCAACGCTTCCGGCAGGAAACCCAGCTCCTTATAGGCCATGACCGACGTGGCGCCGTGACGTTTGCTCAGACGCGTTTTATCGCTTCCCAGTATCATCGGGACGTGGGCAAATTTTGGGACATCAAAACCGAGAGCCTCATAAAGCTGGATCTGCCGCGGCGTGTTGTTGACATGATCATCTCCGCGGATGACATGGGTGATGTTCATCAGGGCATCATCAATGACAACGGCAAAATTGTACGTGGGATAGCCGTCGCTGCGCTCGATAATCAAATCATCAAGCTCTTCGTTATTAAAAATGATGTTTCCTTTGATCATATCTTCCACAACGGTTGCGCCGTCGTCTCGGGAGCGGAAGCGCACCACACTGTTTGCCGATTTCGCCAGGCTTCTATTACGGCATGTGCCGTCGTATTTCGGTTTCTTACCGTTAGCCAGCGCCTGTTTGCGCTTAATCTCGAGTTCTTCCGGCGAACAGGTGCAGTAATAGGCTTTGCCTTCATCGATTAATTTTTTCACCATGTCCCGGTGCAGTTGTACCCGTTGGGCCTGAAAATGCGGTCCTTCGTCCCAGTTCAGCCCCAGCCAGGACATGGCATCGAGAATTGCTTTTGTTGATTCTTCCGTGGAGCGCTGCCGGTCCGTATCTTCAATGCGCAGAATAAACTGGCCGCCAAGATGGCGGGCATAAAGCCAGTTGAAAAGAGCGGTTCTTGCCCCGCCGATATGTAAAAAACCGGTGGGAGAAGGGGCGAAGCGAGTTCTGATTTTTTGCATGTTTATGTCCTGTTTTTTATAGCCTTATAGAGTTGAGAGCATGCTTTTGTCAAGCACCATGAAAATATTTATGATTTCATCCGGCCGCGCGATTGTTTAGAATTGAAATCAAATATAAAATTAAATGCTTATTGCATAACCGGAGTCAATAAATTATACTTGACAATGAAAAGATTTTATAATTTACTCGCAAGGTTAAATTTAAGATATTTTTCAGACAACGGGCTATCTATGTCTAATTCTTTGAAAATTAACGTTTTGCTGATTCCGGAAGAAGGACAGCGCTTTGTTTTTTCCGAAGGCGATGCCTGGTTTAAAACGTGCTTTCACAAGGAAGAACGCCTTGATTTTGCGTTGGAAACCATTGATGTGGATTGTATGATCACAAAAACGTCAGGCACTGTTTTCATCAAGGGAAACTTTTCAGCGCTGATTGATGCCGACTGCAGCCGTTGTCTGGAAAGAACCAGGCTGACCATCGGCAGTAACTTTACCTATACCTTGATTCCAGTGAAAGCGGAACAAAAAGAGGAGATAGAACTTAAACCGGAAGAATTGGAAATCAGCAGCTACCAGGGAGATTTTATTGACCTGGCGCCCATTATCTGTGAACAAATCATTTTGCAGATACCGATTAAAATTCTTTGCCGCGAAGAGTGCAAAGGGCTGTGTCAGCGTTGCGGCACCAATTTGAATGCCGCGTCCTGCCAGTGCGAAAAAGATGTCAGGGACACCCGTATGGCGGTATTAAAAAATTTTAAAATAAAAAACTAATTATAGAAAAAGGTGAATTATGCCAAATCCAGTAAAGCGACATTCCAAAACCAGACGAAACCAGCGAAGGGCGAACGATTTTTTGAAATCGCCGTCCATGTCCGTATGCCCACAGTGCAATGAACCCAAGATGCCTCACCGCATTTGTCCGACCTGCGAAACGTACAAAGGCAGAGAATACAGAAAAGCGGAAAAAAATGACTAAAAAGTCATTTTGAAAAACTTCAAACAGAGCAGAATGTGTCTGTAATCCATTGGTGAGCAAATAGTCTTCTTTTAAACCGGAACCAGAATGATTCCCGGAGGGCGATGATAAAAGAAGCACATGGATCCAAATTGGTAAGCAATCATACACGTGAGGAGGATGGTGCATGACGTTAGAAGAAAAAGTCATTAATATTATTGTGGAGCAGCTTGACGTCACAAAGGAAGAATGCGTTTTGGAAGCATCTTTTATTGACGATTTGGGAGCGGATTCTCTGGATATTGTTGAGCTCCTTATGGAAATGGAAGAGGCTTTTGGTATAGAAATAGCTGACGAGGAGTTGGAAAAAATTGCCACGATTCAAGACGTGGTTGATTTTCTGAGACAGAAAGGCGTTCAATAAAAAGCCGTGCAGGACTTAAACCCATGAAGAGACGTGTGGTCGTAACAGGTCTTGGTGCGTTGACCCCCTTGGGAAATTCATTACATGAATCATGGGAGGCTGCGATTGCGGGTAAGTCGGGCATCGGCCTGATCACAAAATTTGACAGCACCGCGTTTAAAACAAAAATAGCCGGTGAAATAAAAAATTTCGATCCTCTGCAATATGTCAGTAAACAGGAAGCCCGTCGTTATGATAACTTCCTTCTTTATTCCATCGCCGCTTCCGAAATGGCGCTGGCGGATGCCCGCCTGACGATTGGTTCCGATATTTCCGAACGAACGGGTGTGATCATCGGTTCCGCCATCGGGGGGCTGGCGACTCTGGAAGAAGAATTTAAAAATCTCCTTGATTCCGGTCCGCGCAAAATTTCTCCCTTTGCCGTTCCTGCCATTCTTGCTAATCTCGCATCCGGCCAGGTGTCCATCAGATTCGGGGCCAAAGGTCCCATCAATTGTGCTGTGACAGCCTGTGCGTCGGGAACATCGGCCATCGGTGATGCCTACAAAACCATTGCCTACAGCGATGCCGACGTCATGATTGCCGGAGGAGTTGAAGCCGCGGTGACGCAACTGGCCGTCGGCGGTTTCGGATCCATGCGGGCGCTGTCGGTAAGAAACGACGATCCTCAGAAAGCCAGCAGGCCGTTTGACAAAGACCGCGACGGTTTCATCATCGGCGAAGGCAGCGGCATTGTCATCCTGGAGGAGTTATCCTTTGCACTCAACAGAGGGGCGCGAATTTATGCGGAACTGGCCGGATACGGTTGTACCTCTGACGCTTTTCATATGGCTGCACCGCCACCCGGTCATGAAGGTGCTGCCCGCTGTATGCGGGTTGCGATACAGGATGCCGGTCTGAATCCCGAAGACATCGATTATATTAATGCGCACGGAACATCAACGCCTCTTAATGATTTATACGAAACGCAGGCGATTAAATCTCTATTTGGGGATCACGCGAAAACATTGTTGGTCAGCTCTACCAAATCCATGACCGGTCATATGCTGGGTGCCGCGGGCGGCGTGGAAGCGATTTTTGCAGTGAAATCCCTGCAGGAAAGCGTTATTCCGCCGACGATAAACCTCGACAATCCCGGTGAAGGGTGTGATCTGAATTATGTACCCAACACGGCGTGTCGTCAGGCAATCCATACGGCCATGTCCAATACGTTCGGTTTCGGCGGCGTCAATGCGGTTTTGTTATTTAAGAAATTTAATGAGTCCCAATTTCATAAAGCGTAGCTCGCTGAAATTTGTTGGACGAATGATCCCATTCCGATATATCGGGATTGGAAATTATCCCTGGTGTGAAGCGAAACGGGGATGGTGCAATAAGCAGAATTTAGAACGAAGGAGAGAAAAATTTTCATGTCTTTTTTAGAAAAAGTTGATCCGGAAGTAATGAAGGCCATTGATCTGGAAACACGCCGTCAGGCGGGAAAAATCGAATTGATTGCCTCCGAAAATTTTGTCAGTGAAGCGGTGCTGGAAGCGCAGGGCTCCGTGATGACCAACAAATACGCGGAAGGGTATCCGGAAAAACGTTACTACGGCGGCTGTGAATACGTGGATATTGCGGAAAGTCTGGCGATTGAGCGCTGCAAAAAACTTTTCGGAGCCGATCATGTGAATGTTCAGCCGCATTCGGGAACACAGGCGAACATGGCGGTGTATTTTGCCGTCGCACAGCCGGGCGACACCATTCTGGGAATGAACCTGTCTCACGGCGGGCATCTTTCTCACGGCAGTCCGGCCAACTTTTCCGGCAAGTTTTATAAGATTGTCCCCTACGGTGTGAACCGGGAAACAGAAACCATTGATTTTGACGAAGTGGAAAAACTGGCCAAGGAACACAAGCCCAAAATGATTATCGTCGGCGCCAGTGCTTACCCGCGAACCATCGATTTTGATAAATTCCGCAAAATCGCCGATGAAGTCGGCGCCGTGATTATGGCGGATATTGCGCATATCGCCGGTCTGGTTTGCACCGGATTGCATCCCTCTCCGGTTCCGGTTTGCGAATTTGTCACTACAACAACGCATAAAACGTTGCGCGGACCGCGCGGCGGTGTGGTCATGTGCAAGGAAGCTTACGCAAAAACACTTAACAGCAGAGTTTTCCCGGGCATGCAGGGCGGCCCGTTGATGCATGTTATTGCCGCCAAGGCGGTTGCCTTCAAGGAAGCGCTTCAGCCGGCATTCAAGGAATATCAGGCACAGATCATTAAAAACGCTCAGGCGATGGCGGATGAACTGAGGAATCAGGGATTCCGGCTGGTGTCCGGCGGCACCGACAATCATCTCATGCTGGTTGACTTGACCGACAAGAATGTCACCGGAAAGGACGTGCAGGACGCTCTGGATCGCGCCTCCATCACCGTCAATAAGAACGGCATTCCCTTTGATACGAAGGGGCCTCAGGTGACCAGCGGTATCAGAATCGGCACGCCCGCCGTGACCACAAGAGGCATGAAGGAAGATGAAATGCGTTTAATTGCGTCGTGTATTGCTGACGTGATTAAAAACATCAGTAGCGAGCAGAAAATCACATCGGTTGCACAGAAGATCAAAGTCCTTTGCGATCGTTTTCCGCTGTATCAGGGGCGGCTGAAAAATTAAAACACGGACCATTTTTTTTGATCGAAAGCGATTATGATGGAAATAAAATCGTCAGCAGCCGTTTTGCGGGAGAAGAAAAAAAAACGACCGGACTGGGACAGTTATTTTCTGGATATTGTCGACCTTGTTTCCAGGCGCAGTACCTGTTGCCGGAGATCGGTAGGGGCCGGACTGGTTCGGGACAGCCGAATTCTGGCCACCGGATACAACGGCGCTCCCTCCAAGCTTCAGCACTGTCTCGATATCGGCTGTCTTCGGGAACAGTTGAAGGTTCCTTCCGGCGAACGTCACGAATTATGCCGCGGGCTGCATGCGGAGCAGAATGCGATTATTCAGGCGGCGCTGCACGGCGTCAGCACGAAAGGATCGACGCTGTATTGCACGAATCACCCCTGTGTCATTTGTGCCAAAATGATCATTAATGCCGGGATCATCCGTGTCGTCATCCGTGACGGTTATCATGATCAACTGGCTGCGGAGATGCTCAAAGAAGCGGGGATCCGCGTAGAGCAACTTTAACCACATAAGGTGACATCATCATGAAATGCCCTTTTTGCGGTCACACGGAAAATAAGGTGATTGATTCTCGAATCAGCAAGGACGGGAAAGCCGTTCGCCGGCGCCGGGAATGCCTGGGGTGCACCAAGCGTTTCACTACCTATGAATACGTGGAAGACGTTCTGCCCATGGTGGTGAAGAAAGACGGTCGCCGCGAGCAGTTTGACCGGCAGAAAATTCTGACCGGCATCAAAAAAGCCTGCGAGAAACGACCGATCAGCATGGAGGCGATTGACAAACTTGTCGAAAACATTGAACAGGCCTGTCAGGAAATGCAGGCCGAAGAAATTTCGTCCACGGTCATTGGAGAAAAGATCATGAGCGAGTTGAAAAATTTCGACGGCGTCGCCTATGTCCGATTTGCGTCCGTTTACCGGCAGTTTCGCGATGTCGGTGAGTTCATGTCGGAGCTGAAGGATCTTTTAAGCAAAGGTAAAAAGTAATCATGTTTACCGGAATCGTAGAAGGACTGGGCAAGGTGAGGCGTTTGACCATGAAGGGCGCAGATGCGGTTCTGGACATTGACGCCGGCATCAGTCTGGAAGACGTTTCGCTTGGCGACAGTATTGCCGTGAACGGAGCCTGCCTCACCGTCACCTCCCTGCAGCAAAATAATTTTCAGGCGGATGTTTCCGCGGAGACGCTGTCCCGAACGACGCTTAAATTGTTACAGGCGGGGCATAAGGTGAATCTGGAAAAATCGCTGCGTGTTGGCGGTTTTGTCGGCGGACATTTTGTTCTGGGGCATGTCGATGCCACGGCAAGAATCCTGTCCCGGATGCAAAAATCGGGTTCACTGATTATCGCTGTCGAGATGAATGATACGATTTCCCGCTACATTGTGGAAAAAGGTTCGGTGGCGATTGACGGCATCAGTCTAACGGTGAACAAACTTGAAAAAAGCCGGTTTTATGTTAATATTATCCCGCACACGGCGGTCAATACCACCCTGGTAACCCGCAAAGAAGGGGAGTGGGTGAATATTGAAACGGATATTTTAGGCCGGTACGTGGAAAACTTATTGCAATCAAATAAGGGGATCGATAAGGATTTCCTTGTGAAACACGGTTTTTAAGGAATAAAGGAAAGACGAATGGCAATCAGCACAATACAGGAAGCAATAGAAGATATCAAAAACGGGAAAATGATCATTCTTGTTGATGATGAAGATCGTGAAAACGAAGGGGATCTTTGCATGGCAGCGCAATTTGCCACGGCTAAAACCATCAACTTTATGGCCCGCTACGGCCGCGGTTTGATTTGTCTGACCCTTAATGAAGATATGGCGGATAAGCTTCATCTGAAACAAATGGTTCAGGATAATCAGTGCCGTTTCGGCACCGCTTTTACCATTTCCATCGAAGCGCGCCATGGCGTCACCACCGGTATATCCGCAGCGGATCGGGCAACAACGATTCAGGCGGCTGTGAATCCGGAGGCCAAACCGGATGATTTGGTCAGTCCCGGACATGTCTTTCCTATCCGTGCCAAAAAAGGGGGGGTTCTGGTCCGGACGGGGCAGACGGAAGGGTCGGTGGATTTATGCCGACTTGCCGGTTTGACACCGGCCGGCGTGATCTGTGAAGTTATGAAGGATGACGGCACCATGGCTAGGATGCCGGATTTGGAAATATTTGCCAAGGAACACAAGTTAAAAATAGTGACAATTGCCGACCTTATCGATTACCGGATGCAGAATGAATCGCTTATCAAACGTATGGCGGAAGCGACCTTGCCGACCAGTTTCGGCGGCGATTTTAAAATGATCGTTTATGAAAATGAAGTTGACGACTGGCAGCATATCGCCCTGGTGAAAGGCGATATTAAAGAAGATGACGAAGTCCTGGTCCGGGTTCATTCCGAATGCCTGACCGGAGATCTTTTCGGGTCGTTGCGCTGCGACTGCGGCGACCAGCTTCATCGTGCGATGAACATGGTGGAAAAAGAAGGCAAGGGCATTATCGTTTATATGCGCCAGGAAGGCCGCGGCATCGGACTGGTCAACAAGATCAAAGCTTATGCTCTGCAGGAACAGGGCAAGGATACCGTGGAGGCCAATATCGAACTCGGATTCAAACCGGATTTACGCGATTATGGCATCGGTGCTCAGATTTTGGCTGATCTGGGCGTGCGCAAAATGCGTCTCCTGACAAACAATCCGAAGAAGATTGTCGGTCTGGAAGGATACGGTATCGAAGTGGTCAAACGCGTTCCCATCGAAATCGATCCCAATGAAAACAACATTCACTACATGAAAACAAAGAAAAAAAAGATGGGGCACCTTTTGAAAATATAGATTTTACACCGCAAGGCTAAAATAAAACGTAAGGATGGTTAAGAACTATGCTGAAAATAATTGAAGGAAAGACCGTTGCAAAGGGAATGAAGTTTGGCATCGTGGCCAGCCGTTTCAATGATTTTATATGCGGCAGATTAATCGAAGGGACTATCGACGCGCTGATCAGGGCCGGTGCAGAAGAAAAGGATATCGTCATTTATAAAGTTCCCGGCTCTTTTGAACTGCCGCTGACGGCAAAGAAACTGGCCAAGAGCGGTCGATTTGATGCCGTCATCTGTCTGGGGGCCATTATCCGCGGTGCAACGCCGCATTTCGAATATATCAGTGCCGAAGTCTCCAAGGGGATTGCCGTTGTCGGCCTTGAAACGGAAGTGCCCGTTGTTTTCGGTGTGTTGACAACGGACACCATTGAACAGGCTATCGAACGTGCGGGAACGAAGTCGGGCAATAAAGGGGCCGACGCAGCGATGACAGCCATTGAGATGGTGGATTTGTTCAAAAAAATTTGATGTTGCAATGCCGTTTTTTCTGACGGCAACAGTACAGAAATGATCGGATGTTCTGGTTCTTTGAGGTTGAAAATTGATGTGCGGGCGGCGAAAGGCAAGAGAAATTGCCTTACAGGTTCTTTACAGTCTTAATTTTGTCGATATTCCGGCGCAGGAAGCCCTGGATCTTTTCTGGGGTAATTTTGTTGCACCAAAATCTGCCAAGGATTTTGCCGCCTTTCTCGTGATGGGAACATGCGACCACAGGAAAGAACTGGATCAACTCATTGCCGGATGTTCGGATAACTGGTCGTTGGGGCGAATGTCCCGCGTGGATATCAACATATTACGTCTTGCCGTATTTGAATTGCTCTACTGTGATGATATTCCTCCGAAGGTCACGATGAATGAGGCCATTGATCTGGGAAAAATCTTCGGGTCGGAAAACTCCGGATCGTTCATCAACGGCATACTCGACGCTCTCAATCTGAAATTAAATAAAAAAAATGCAGCTAAGTCTCTCGATAGAAAACCCCGATCTTCCAAAACATAAATGTTTGGCGCTCGGCATCTTTGAAGACGAAAAGCCGCCGCGCGGCATCGGCGGTTTGATCGACTGGCGTCTCAATGGCATGCTTTCCCGGGAAATCAAAAATGGAAGAATCGGCGGCGGTTTTAAGGAAAAAGTTGTTATTCCTTTTCCGGAAAGGATCGGTTCGGAAATCCTGTTATTATTCGGACTTGGTCGTGTTCCCGATATCACGTATGATAGAATTTATGACGTCGCATATACCGTAACTCAGATTATCGACAGCATGGCCATAAAAAGCTTTGCGTTTGATCTGTACGGAGAAGGACGCGCAAATCTCGTCACGTCCGATATTGTGGAGGCGGCGGTGACCGGAATTTTTGATTTTCTGGCATCCGATATCGAAAAACTCTCGGAAATGAACGCCTGTGCAGTCACCTCACCTTCGAATCTTCATTCGGTCGCTCAAGGCGTCAGACAATTCAAAAACAATGTCAACGACAAGGGATCCGTGGATATTTCCCCGCTGGAAGAATGTCTGGCGAAAAACTGATTTTTGCAGATGACACAATAATGCCGGTTGTTTTTTACAAAAAAATTATTGACGGCCGGGATCTGTTCCCGAAACAGAATTTTCGCGAAGAAGATCGGCAAAGCCGTCAGGCCCGATGGGTTTGCTGAAATAGAAGCCCTGCATTTCGTCGCAGATCTGATCTTTAAGAAATTTCGCCTGTTCCCTGGTTTCCACGCCTTCGGCGACAACTTTGAGTTTCAACGATTTGCCCATAAAAATCACCGCTTCCGTGATGGCTTTATTATCGGTATCCTGCGGAAGATTGCGGATAAATGATCGGTCTACTTTCAGCGTGTTGATCGGGAAGTTTTTGATCTGTGCAAGCGAAGAGTAACCCGTGCCGAAATCATCAATTGCCATCCGTATTCCCATTTTCTTTAATTTTGACAGGATCGGGACAAGACGTTTGGGGTTGTGCATGACCGTGCTTTCGGTGATTTCCAGCTCCAGTAGTTCCGAAGCCATGCGCGTTTCATTCAGAATGGTTTTGACATCTTCTGCAAAGTTTTCATACATGAGTTGACGAAGCGACAGGTTGACCGACATGCAGACGGGCGGCAGTCCCTGCTTCTGCCAGGCGACGTTCTGCATGCAGGCGGTTTTGATCACCCATCGGCCGATGGGTATAATCATGCCTGTCTCCTCCGCAATCGGAATAAACTGCGTCGGCGCGACCAGTCCCAGATACGGATTATTCCAGCGCAGAAGCGCCTCGACGCCGGTGATTGCCCTGGTCTGCAGATCCAGTTTTGCCTGGTAATCGAGGTAAAATTCATTGCGTTCCATTGCATGACGCAGGTTGGTTTCGATGGTCAGCCGTTCGTTGGACATGGAGCGGATATTTTCGGAGTAAAACTGGAAATTGTTTTTTCCTTCCGATTTGGCAAAGTACATGGCAATGTCCGCATTTTTCATTAAGGACTGTTCATCCAGTCCGTCCTTCGGGAAGACGCTGATACCGATACTGGCGGTGACACGACATTCTTCCCCCATGAGCGCAATCGGTTGCATGACGGTGTTCAAAATCTTCTTGGCCAGAAATTCCACCTGCTTCAGATCGTTAAAATCTTCAACCAGAATCGTGAATTCGTCGCCTCCGAGACGTCCGATAATATCGACGGTACGCAGAGACTGTTTGAACCGCAAAGCCATCTCTTTGAGCAGAGTGTCTCCGGCTTCGTGTCCGAGGGAATCATTAATGATTTTGAAGCGATCCAGATCGATGAAGAAAACAGCGAGGTGTTTTTTGTTGCGTTGCGCGGATTGGATGGCGTGATCCAGCAACTGGCTGAACATCAGGCGGTTCGGCAGGCCGGTGAGCGCGTCGTGCGTGGCCATGTGATTGAGTTCCTGTTCAATGCGCTTGCGTTCGGTAATATCGCGGATGACTCCCCGGAACCCTATGGGCTTTCCCGAAGCATCTTTATTTAAGGATGCGGACGCTTCAATATATTTTTTGGAACCATCTTTTCTGATAATCAGCCAGTCGAATCCCTCCGTGGCCTCTCCTGTTTTGAAAATTTTATTGAATGCCAGAAACACATTTTTTGACGTTGCCGGATCGGAAAACCGCGTGTAATTGGCACCCATTAATTCTTCTCTTGTTCCTCCTGTGATGCGACACAGCGAATCGTTAAAGAAGATAAAATTGCCTGCAAGATCAACTTCAAAATAGGCCTCCTGAATGTTTTCCAGAATGTTTCTGTACTTTTCTTCGCTTTGACGCAGCGCTTCTTCGGCCACTTTACGTTCGGTGACATCGTGGGTGATACCGCGAAATCCGATTGGTTTGCCTTGAGAATCCTTGAGTAACGAAATGGATCCTTCAATATATCTTTTGGCGCCTTGCTTGGTAATGATGTGCCAGCCGACTGCATTCAGCGGCTCACCTGTTTCGTAAACATGATGATAAGCCTGAAAAACTTTTCGCGCGGAGTCCTTGTCGGGTGTGTACTGCCGGTTATTCATGCCCATCAATTCTTCCCGGGAATATCCAAGAACACGGGAGACGGCATTATTAAAAAAAGTAAAATTCCCCTCAAGATCAACTTCAAAATAACCTTCCTGAATATTTTCCAGAATGTTTCTGTATTTTTCTTCGATGATCTTGCGTTCCGTGATATCCATAAAACTGCCCAGTGTCGCCCGCTCGCCTTTATGGATAATCGGCGCCACTGTTTCCAGAATGTATCTGATTTCATTATCTTTGCGGATATATCTGTATTCGTAGGGCTCAAAACTTTCTTTTTTCAGGCATTTAATGGCCTGTTTCCTGACTTTATCCCTGTCATCAGGATGAATATTTTTGAGGGAATATTCGCCGATAAGTTCTTTTTCCGCGTAGCCGGTGAGTTTCTGGTATAATTCGCTGACGTAAACAAATTGACTGTTGTGAACGATATAAATTGCTACGCCGGCATTCGATATAATATCTTTTGCCAGTAATGGAAGATTGTTGTCTTCAGAAGAAAACAATCTTTCTGTTAATTTTGTTCGTTCGTTTTTGTCTTCCATCGTTATTCAAGTTACGTTGCCGGTTTCGGTGATGAGCTGACCAATGCAATTGATCACGCCAATCGCGTATTCATGAAGAAAAGCTGATGCATATTCTATGACTTTAAGCAATTTATGTGCCCAATGTCGCCTTAAATGAGTGATAGGGCAGCGCGGCAAGTTTTAAGATAATATTTAATAAAATTAATAACTAATGGCTTAACGGAGACTGTCTGACCGTACGGGGCCCTAAATCGTTTTGAGAAAAAACGGTTATTTTCCCCATAATGACGGTTATTCCGCCCGTAAAAGTTACCAATGCATTAAAAAACTATTGAATACAGCAGGCAGATATTTATTTGAAAATCCTGGATAAATTCCATTTTTTCCGTTTCTTCCAGTTGCCTTTGTGGTACGCATAACTGGCCAGCAAGGGCAGAGCCATTGTCGCTTCGGCGTAAACCATCTGTTCGCACGACGAATCGACCTTGCCCCATGAATTGGCTTCCTTGAGCGTTGAGCTTGAACAGGCACCATCGCGCACATCCGCCACGGTAATCTGAATGGCATATTTGTGCATGGGGACATCGTAGCCCAGTATTTCCGCGCAAACCACGGTATCCTGAGCAAAGTTCTTCGGGACACCGCCGCCGATCATCAATAAGCCGGTTGTTCCCGCTTTGATTTTAATATCGGTCAGTTCCCGGAAGTCCCTGACGGAATCAATCGACATATGGTTTCCCGGATGTTCATGCTGATGCAGGACCAGGCCGAAACCGGCGGAACTGTCCGAAAATGCCGGGCAGAAGACCGGCACGTTGTTTTCATAAGCCGCCTGGACCAGAGAATTGTTCTTTTTGGCGTTTTTTGTGAGGTACCTGCCCATCTCGGCAATGAATTTGCGGGAAGAATAAGGCCGCGGCGCAAGGCCATCCGCGATTGTTTTAATGGTCTTGTCGCAGGCCTGCAAATCGTTTTCGCTAATAAACGTGTCGTAAATCCGGTCGATGTAGAGCTTGCGCAACAGTTTGTCGTCCACAAACGGTGTGCCCTGATAATGTCTGAATCCCAGTGCTTCAAAAAAATCCATGTCGACAATGGATGCGCCGGTGGCCACAATGGCATCCACCATATTGTTTTTCACCAAATCGACATAAACCTGCATGCAGCCGCCGGCGGATGTCGAACCGGCCAGTGTCAGGATCACCGCGCAGTTTTTTTCTTTCAACATACGGTCGTATATATCGGCGGCATTGGCCAGATCGCGGGCGGAAAAGGACATTTTTTTCATCGCGCTGACGATGTCCACCGCGTTTATTTTTTTAATATCGATGTGTTCGATCTTGGTTTTGAGAAAATCTTTTTTGTTCATGACAAGGCGACTCCCTTAATGAATATGCGTATGTCTAAACCATCGCCTGTTAAAAGTCAACTCCGGAAGAGTTTCCCAAGGACCGGATGCCTTTTTGCGGCCATCTCAACGATGCGGCTGCCCATTTCGGCATAACTGATTCCATCCGCTTCCGCAGCGCAGGCCATGCTGGCATCGGAACTGATATCTGCATTGGGATTGACATCCAGAACGTAAAAAATATTGTCCCGCAAGCGTATATCCATGCGGGCATAATCCCGGCATCCGGATGCCCGATAGGCGTTGCGGCAAACCGTTTCCAGCGACTTTTTTTCACCCGTGGTCAGTGGGGCGGGCAGAAGGGTTTTGATCTCTTCATAATGCAGCGACCCGGGAGTAAATTTTGCCTCGTAGGTGCAGAGCCGGTCATTGAGGTCTCCGAAGCGGGAAAAGTCCATCTCTGCGGCGGGCAGGACGTTGACGGTTTCGTTTCCCCATACGGCAACATGAAACTCCCGTCCGTCAATAAAGTCTTCCACCAGCGCCGGTTGCGCATAATGATCGAGCACAAAGGTGATGCGTTTTTGCAAATCCGTCGGTTGCAGAACAACAGACTCGGGCGTGATGCCTGCGGAACAATGTTCGTTTTGAGGTTTGACGATTGCCGGAAAAATTTTCCAGCCCTGAGGGTCAGGCGCATCGAAGATTTTCCATGCAGGCGTGGGAATGGCGCACTGATCCAGCAGGGCCTTCACCCGCTGTTTGTCCTGCGCCAGCAACAGCGCGGCCGAATCGGCACCGGTAAACGTATAACCCAGCGACTCCAGTTGTTTGGCCACTTTCCATTCGCTGTGCGGGATGCCCGGAAGTTCCTCGCACCAGTTGAACACGATGTATTTTGCCGGATCGAAGGGACGAAGCTGCTCGGCAATGTCGTTATCAATCACGGTAACCAGGGTCGTCGGGTGGCCTGTGCAGCGGAGGGCATCTCCCAGTTCGGCCGATTGTTTGATTGCTTCATCTTTCTCTTCCGGCGTCCAACCCGGATCGATATTATACAAGAGGATCACCGGAAGTTTTGCGGGTGCTATGGTTGCGGTCACGTGTTGTTCCTTATGATTTTTTCAATCTGATTTTCTTGGAATGAAATCTGATCAATATGCTTCATCCGAAAAAGATTGTAGGGAAGCCATGGAAACAAGTCAAGAGAAGATTGGCTCTCTTGCGGACTCGGCCCTTAAGGACGATGTTTGTATGACCGGACAAGTTTTCGGATATCGTCGCCGACAGATTCCAGGCGGGATAAAAAAAGCGGTTGAATTTCCGGAGGCACATTGTAATAAATGTCTTCAATCAGCCCTCTGAAATCGCGATTATTCATGTAATTGCTCTTGTACCACTGCCTCTTTTTCGTATCATCAAAATCGGTTAACAGAAGGTCGTCTCCTCTGAAAACCATATTTTTTAAACGAATGTCTCCGTGGATGAGACCGAGTTTTTTAATCGTTCGGGTCATGTCCACGATGGCGTCTATGGCTTTTTCGACAATTTCCGGATTGGCCTTGTTTTTCGTGAAATATTCTTCACCGTTGATGCCTTCGACCCATTCATAGATGAAATAGGAATCGCCGCGCAAAGGCCCGATTCTGGATTCTTTATAGGCAATCGGTTGCGGCGTAGGTATCCCGTGCGCGTTGAACAGCAAAGAGTATGCCCATGATCTGTTCGCCCGCGTTTGCCTGAAATAGCGTTTGATCCTGTGCCAGGCGGATTTGTATTTATGAATTTTAATGACGGCTTTTTTCTTGTCGATCTCAAAATAAACGATTTTGTTTTTGAAGTTGTCTTGGATGGTTCTGGCTTCGGCCTGCTGCAGATATTTCTCCGGATCGTCCAGGAGCGCCCTCATCCCGTCCGATAGAAAAGACCGATCGCACACAACGCACGTAGAAAAATTTTTAAACCGGTAAAACATTTTTTGCATTGTCCTGACTTTCCGGAGACAAATTTAAAAACCATTGTTGGACCTGATGGAAAACATTGCGGGGATCGATGGCCTCCATGCACGGCGATGGCCGGTCCGTCTCTCTGCATTTGGAGTGTCCGCAGGGAACACACGCCATGCCGGATTGAAAAAGAGTGATGTTTCCATAAATCTGCATCGATGCATTCCGGCGCCCCGCTGTCTGCAGATCGTTTGACCAGGGCGACCAGATTTCCGGAATCGTCGGGCCGAACATGACAAAAACCGGTTTGTTGAAGGCTGCGGCAAGATGAGCGTTGAAGGTGTCGACCCCGACATAAGCCAGCGCCAGGTCGGTTAAAGCGGCACATTCCTCAAGCGACAGTCTGCCGATGAATGACCGCACATTTTTCAATTCCGGTAACGTGGCGGCAACCTGCCGGTCGATGTCGCTGTGTCCGCCTGTGACGATAATCGGAATATTCAACGAGTCAAGCAACCGCAAAAGGCTGTTTCTCTGTTGTTCAGGATAGGATTTGCACCGGTAACGCCCCGACGGATGAAAAATGATGAAACGGTCCATGCCGAAATCTTTCAACATCTGCTGCACTTTTTGTCCGGACGCCCCGGCGTATGTGGCGGACAACACGATTCTGTCGATAGAGATGCCGAGGGTGCTCAGGGCGGAAAGATTATTTTCCAGAATATGACGTTGCGGATCGATCAGATAGCCGCCGTCAAGAAGCAAACGGTGCCACCAGTTTTTTGCAAAAACCTTCTCCCTTGCGCCGATCGATGTCCGCCCGGCGAAAAATGCGTATAGATTACTTCGTTCGTTTGTCGTGAAGGCAATGGCTAGATCATAACGTCGGAATATTTTTTGCAATAATCCGATTTGCATCATGAAAGAGGACACAGGGGTTGTCTTCAGCGCGCCGTCATCAAACGCAATGATGTTCCGGATGCCCTTCAACAGGTTTGCCGCCGCCGCCGTGTCTTGGTTGACCAGCAGGTCGATGGAGGCCGAGGCGAATCGGCGTGCAAGGATATCGACCACCGGAGAGACGGCCAGGACATCGCCAAGGGATCTTCTGATGATCAACAGGATAGTTTCAGGTGGTTTCATGACATCACGGGATGGCCGCCACTTCGCTGTTGATGAGCGTTTCGGCACGGTCTTTGTTTCTGCTGAGCGGAAAAACGTCCACCTTTTTCCGAAAGATTATCTACACACTGCTTTGAAAAGAGCTTCTCCGTTTGAATAAAGTTGTATCGTGTTCCATTCCGGGGTTTTGTAGCTATGGGAATACAATGCTTTCCCGTCCTGGTCGTATAAATACAGGTAGATCATTCTTTCGCTCTTACTTTGACAATCGATTTCCGATAAATAAATCATGTGCGATAATTTGTCATACCCTTTGGTCGACAACCTGTTTTCACGCCGGTATTGAATGGCATTGGACACCTCTCTTTTTGAGAACACCCATTTATTCAATACCTTGATAATGCTTTCGTCACTGTCTTTGACGGCCTCCCCCTTCTTATAGAAATGAACGGTGCCGTTTGTTTCCTTGCCATATTTGATCCAATCGGGTGCAACGGCGGGTGCTTTGCTCTCTGTTACATACGTTTTGGCTAGAAGAACTTTTCCCGTAGAGATTTTTCTGACTTTCGTTGTTCTGTCGTTGTCATTAATGATCCGGTGCACCACAACATCAAGATTCAAAAGTTTTCCCAACTTTAAAATATCATTATCCGTTATTCCGTATAATGACATTTTCTGTTGCTCGGCAGCCTTCATAAAAGCATTCCTGTCGAGAACCTGGTATTTGCCCTTGTTGATTTGCGTCATTTCCAGAAACTGCTTTTCTTCTTCCTGTTCCAAAAGGTCCTTTTTGCCGGGATCGATATTGGCCATCTGGGCTTCAATGATCACCCCGACATTGAGCTTTCCTTCTTTACTCTCAAGAGCCGTGTCGACGTCATAACACCAGAGAACCTTTTCCTCGTTCGCATTCCAGCCCTGTAAACAAAATTCCTGACTGAGATACTTGCTGACGGATTCTGAATCATAGGTCATTTTCACCTTTTCACATATTCGTCTTCCTTTGTTTTCCGTCTTTTCGGTGTGACTGAGGACGGTGACCTTGTCCACGTAATGACTGACAGCATAATTGATGCAGTCAGACGTCACATTGGTTAAACGCGATGCTTTGACAATTTTTTTGAAACCGTCTTTTCGGGCATGTTCATTTACAGATTTTTTGAAATCGTCCAAGGCGGTCTTATTTTTCATATCGCCGGTATACACGTCGCAATATTGGCCGACAACCTCCTGCGTCGCGGAAAAGCTGATCGACGGGAAGGAAAATGCAACGAGCATTACAATGATCCAAATGAATAGAAATGTGTTCTTCATAAGTCCTCTTTTCAGATAAAAATACTTTTCAGTATTTTGCAGTTTTTTTACGATCACTTTTTGAGTGAAAAAGTACGCGCGTCACATTACCATAATTGTAATTAATTACAAGATGCAATTTACTCTTATTGAGGTGTGCTGGGCAGCGGATTGAAAGGGTCTTTGAACGGCAAATCACTGCAAACACGGGTATTTCTACCATGCCGCCATAAGCCGGCAAAACCGATTCCTTACCGTCATTTTCGTGAAACAGAAGCGTATTGTCAGGATAACCCCCTTTTTGAATAATCTTCGGTTTTGATCAGCAAAATCAGCGATTGCTGGAATATCGTCTTATCCTCAGTATTTAACGGTAATTTTCCGGGATGACGCCTTGCAATTATTGGATTCGCTGCTTTCGTTCACGACCAAATTATCATCCGCGCAGGCAATGGCATAATAGACCGTTTTCGCTATCCCCTGGGGAACGGTAACCTTTGCTGATCCTCTCGACGTTTTACCTACTGCAATTGCCTTAACGGAGCGCGTTCCGCCGAGAAGTATGGCATTGGCCGTCCTGGAGGGGGTCGTGGATAGATAGTATTTTGTTACTGAAACGGGCGCTGCAGCATTGCCCTGATTTTTATTGGTGTCGGTAATGGAAAAACTTCTCCGGGATGCAGTGATGGTTGTAGACCAGTTGCTCACGGCCGAGACGATCAGATCAGGCATACTCAGCGTTAATGAGGCGCTTTTGTAAGATGAAACATTTCCCGCGGCATCTTTGGCCCAGGCATATAATGTTTTTGTGCCCAGTGTCCCCGACTGGAATGTATAACGTGTCGGAGCGTTTGCCGACCAGCCGGCAGCCGATGATGACGGTTTCGCTGAAGAAGCCGTAATCATGTAACCGGTTACCTCCATGTTGTCCGTTGCAGTAAAGACGTTGACAGGCACCGTAAGCGATTTTGAAACCGTGGGGACCGAGAAGGCTGTCACGACGGGCGCTGTTCTGTCAACGGGATCAGCCTGTGCGACACCCCATTCAATGTTCAGCGTCTGAAATCCAAGCGGATAGCTGGAAAGACCGCGAAGCGTGCAATTGTAATTAATATACATTTTAACGTGGAAGATACCGTTGGGTCTGCCGGCGGTTGTTCCCCAACTGTTGAGAGCAATCCAGTAATGATCATCCGTATCGGCGGCGGAATCATCATAGCCGACCAGAGTGACCGCATGGCCGCCGCCCTCATAGGTGTCCCAGGTTTGACCGCAGAAATTGTCCGAATCCCAGAGGGCGTTTTCCGACTGATTGTTCCAGAAATTATAAAAACTATTCCAAGAGGCATTGTCAGGAAGGAAAAACGCGAACCAGATGGCTTTCCCCTGATTCAGCACGTTCTTAATATTGGAAATGGCCTCGGCCTGTGAAATACCGGTCGTGTGCACCGTGGCTTCAGAGATGGATTGGATGGGGTAGTTTGCCTCTGTTGTAATATTTTCGCAGGATACCCTGGAGAAAGCACCAAAGTAACTGCACCGGAAGGCGCTGTCCTGAAAGGACGCATTCGTATTGGCTGCGGAAATGGCCATCAATTTCCCGTTGTAGAAATCCACAACGTCGGAAAGCCAGCCGCCGCAACAGGCGTTTTCCCCGTAACAGGAATTGATAAATTGAACCGAAAGATTGTCGGCAGAGCCTTGTTGCGTATTCAGATCAATGCCCATAACACGGGTTCCGGCCCATGCCCAGCAATCGCCGCACGATCCCTGGTTTTCCGAAGGTGTATACGTCAAAAGCCCAAGAAGATTGATGGAGGATACCTTGCCTGTCTGGTCTGTGCGCGCTTTTGCCCGGTGATGGGCCCGGCGGTGATATTTTTCACGGATGTGCGCGCGCGGCGCCCGTTCAAATCTGCTCTGCCATTTTCTGATCGTTAGATCGTCCGGACGCATGATGGGAAATGTCTTTACGGGACGGTTGGTATCGAGAACGTAACGCTCTCGTTGCCCCGAGGTGGTGCTGTCCGCCTGGCCGGATACCGGTAATATGAAAAATATTAATATGATAAAAACAGTAATGTTGGGCCATAGGAATTTTTGTTTCATGTCAGCGACCTCCGGTCTTGCCTGTGTTATTCAGGCATGGGATTAAAAGTCTTAACACGATTATTGCGCCCTGCCGTTGCGTATTGTGGGAAAATCAAACAGAATCGGGGTGCAAGTTCCTCTGGTAATTACGTTCATTACGCAAGGGAAACGACTTCCCTTCCTGATACCGTATTGTTGCAGAAAATCTTTTTTCGGAAAAGAAAAATCTTCCCGGACCAGCAGCCACTGTTTCCCTTCCACGCGGGCAAACTCTTCCTGAATCTTTTCCCGCGGATGAAAGGAAAACCGGATTTCGTACTCCTCTGCCTTTCCCTTTACGGGTGTCACCGAGACGATTTCAGCGTCACCTTGATACTGTTTGTAAGTGCACGGTCCGCCGACGCGCTGAGAGGATGAAGCCATGCCGCACGCCGACAGAATCAACAGGAGCATCAGCGGCAGAATCAGATTGAGGCATCCTGTGAACGTCAGGGCTTTGAAATATATTCGATGTTTCATGAATGACGTCTCCGTCACAAAACAGACAAACCGGTCATTGCTTTTTTGCCTTTAAGAGGCAACCGGTATGTATTATATATCAATATGTTGTTTTTGCAAACGACTTGATTTGAAACTTGATGGTCCGGCGGGGCATCATCAATCTGTTCGGGTTGGATTGGAGAGGAATATTTCATGGAAAGGTTCGCCCCTCTCCTGCGGCGCCGTAAAAACGCGTTTATAAAAATTTCAAAAACATTCAAAATGCGGATGTTTTTTATCAGACCAGACGGAGAATGCCATTATGTTTTAAAAAACAAATGCCACCTGTCCGTAGATTTCCGCGTCGCCGGTTTCAAAGGAGCCGTCTATTCTGGGTACGGCGTAATCCAGGCGGGCGAAAAAATGTTTACCCATGTATAGTCTCAGCCCTGCTCCGATGCTGGTCAGATAGTCGTCCTCGTCTTCTCCCGGCAGAACGTCGTTTTTAAACACACCGCCGTGATCCGCAAATAAAACAAACTTGAACATGTCGCCGAAGGTCTGATTGAAAACTTTAGCCTCGGGAAAAACGGGCGACAAATGGAATTCGGCTGAAACACAGTATCCCTGATCGCCGCCCTGCGATGCCGATGAAAACCCTCTGACCGTGCTGATGCCGCCGATGAAAAATTGTTCGGCCACAAACAGATTATCGCTGGAAATCTGACCGGACCCTTTCAGGATCATGTAATTATATCCGGGAAGTTTCTGGATTCTGGCGAGATCCAGCGTACCCTTGGAAAAACCGCCGTCGGCGTAAAGCCGGCTCGTGGGGGTTCTCGTTACATTAATTTCGCTGCTGCCGAACAGTTGTTCCCACAATCCCTGCCGCTTGGATTCCCGTTCGTTCTTGCCGGTGCCTCCGAACAGATCCCGGATGCCCTGATGGTACGTCAGGTTGATAATATTTCTTCCCTGGAATTTATCGATGAAGTTGTAGGTTGCTCCCAGGCTGGCGACGCGAATCTTATCCTTGCTGGCCAGTTTATCAAGCATGTATTCGTAAATGTCTTTGTAATCAAAACCCAGTTTCAAATCCAGAGCGTGCAGTCGGGTCTTGAGCAACGGATGTGTCAGATAAAGGCCCGCCAGATGCGTTTTCCCGTGAATTTCGAGCGGTTCGTACTCCTCGCCCACTTCGTATCGGCTGTCGGCATAGTAAGCCCCCATCTTTGTTCCGTAATACATGATTGGAATGGCATATTCCGCCCGGAGGTAGGACAGATTGTCAAAATCAATCTCGTCCAGTCCGGTTATGCCTCTGAGCGTCAGCAGGTCCCCGCTGCCGAGCAGGTTGCCGATGTTCAGATCGGCATTGAGACGGTTTTCACTGGTGTACTTCGAGCCGAAATTATCATAGGAAATACTTCCCGACACGGGCCGGCTGTCTTGAACCTGCGCGACAATGTCCGTTGTGCCGAATTCTTTTCCAGCCTCCATGACGGCTATGACGTTCAGGGAGGGATATTCGTTCAGCAGCAGCAATGAGTTCTGCAGGGTGTCTGTTTTGATGGAGGGATCTTTGCGGATTTTTTCCAGATGCCTCCGGATGAAATCGGTGCTGTAGGATGTGTTGCCAGCGACGGTGATTTTTCCCAGTTGCGCTTCGATGACTCCGATTTCCAGCAGCCCGTCCTTCACTTCCTGCTGCGGGATAAAAGCGTACGCCAGAAGATAACCCCGGCTGCGGTAAGCGGCCGTGATGTCATTCGCAATCTGATTGATTTCCGCAAAAGTCAGTTCCCTGTTTTCGTATCGGGAGGTAATAGTTTTAATGGTGTCGGGTGGAAGCAGAAGCGCTTTTTCTTCCCCTCCGGTTTTTGTGTGCATTTTTACGTTGATTTGTTTGATCAGAATTTTCGGGCCGGCCGGCGCCTCCTGCGTCTTTTCCTCTTTTTGTTCAATAACCGGCATGTCCGGCAGATCGCGGGGAACGACCTCCTTTTTCTCGAACTGCTGGATGATCTCGCCCGCCCTTTCCTGAGCGGCAGCCGGCAGCGCGAATAGGGCTATAAAAAAGAAAAATATAATGACGGACGCGAAAAGATTCTTCCTGTTTATAGGAAACATGTTCAACTCCGTTAACTCAATAGGGATTTATACAATATCTGCCGGGCGGAAAAAGCACCATTTCCTCTCCCGATTTGCAGGAGAGGAAATGGTGGAATAAAGGTTAAAGAAATTTAATTTATGGTGCCAGAACACCAACCAACGGATAGGTCACCCCTTCATCAATGTACCACACATTATCGAAGTCAAAACCTTCAAAGTTGCTTTCCTGCTTCATATCGGGTGTGCTAAGACCAGTCACATCTATTGGCATGCCATTGCTGGTGCCGACGCCGACGATCGTGCCGGATGTCGTCATATCCCAGTAGGCATTCTCAATCAGACCGTTGTTATTATGACCGACAAACCCGCCGACGGATGTACTGCCGCTGACCTTGCCGATGGAATAAGAATAGACAATCACACTGTCGTGGTCATTGAATCCAACGAGTCCTCCGACCGCATCCTTGCCGGTCACGTTACCCCAGGCATCGGTGTCGACGATGACGCCGCTGTTGTAGCCGACGAGGCCGCCGACAAAGTTGCCACCGGTGACATTGCCGAGAGCATAGGATCTTTCGATCAGCGCTCCAATGGTGGGCGGATGATCACCTTCCGGAACAGTGTTCAGATTATAACCGACCAGTCCGCCGACATAATCGCCGCCGCCGGTGACATTACCGTCAGCGTGCGTGTTAATGATTCCGCCGTCGTAATTGAGTCCGACGAGTCCGCCGACAAAGTTGCCGCCTTTGAGATTCAGGTTGAAATCTTCAAAGACCTCGTCGCTGTCCGAAACATTGTAGCTGACATTGACCGCGCCGGTGCTCTTGCTGCCGGTGACATTGCCGTAAGCAGCTGAATCGGTGATGACTGCGCCGTCACCCATGCACAAAGCACCCGCATTGAGTCCGACCAGCCCGCCGACAAAGTTACCGCCGGTGACATTGCCTTCGGCTAATGTGTATTCGATTTTGCTGTCGAAATTGAGTCCGACCAGCCCGCCGATAATGTTGCCGCCTTTAATGCTGACATTGGCAGTTGTTAAGGGCAGGTCAACGACGTCACCGGGAGCAAAAGGCATTTCGGTGTAATCAAGGGTGATGTTCCCGACGTTGTTTTTACCGGTCACATTGCCGCTTGCGAGCGCACCCCTGACCTGACCGCCGGCATTGAGTCCGACCAGTCCGCCGACGATGCTGCCGCCCTCGACATTGCCTTCGGCTGAGACACCCTTCAGCTTGCCGCCGGCATTGAGTCCGACGAGTCCGCTGACAATATTGCCGCCTTTAATGCTGCCGGTGATGCTGGTATTAACAGGAATAAACGACAAGCCTTCGCCACCATCTACGGTTGCGGGAGGCGGGCCGTTATAATCAAACGCAATGGTTCCTGCGTTGCTGCCGCCCTTGACGTTGCCGGTGGCTTTCGACATCATGATTTTTCCGCCGCGTTCTTCGTCGCAAGGTGAATCAACATTAAGCCCGACGAGTCCGCCGACGATGCTGCCGCCGGTGACATTGCCGTTGGCGTCGGTTTTTTTAATCATGCCGGTGTTGAGTCCTACCAGGCCGCCGACAATGTTGCCGCCATCGATGCTGGCTGTAAAATCAGTGAGTAACGGTTCATATCCCAGATCGTCGTTGATTGTTTCGACAGTAATTTTGCTGGGGGTGCTGCTTCCGGTGACATTGCCGTTGGCATGAGCCACAAATATCGATCCATCATTAACTCCGGCCAGACCGCCAATGATACTGCCGCCGCTGACGGCTCCGTCAGCTCTCGAATATTTTATACTGCCCTCATTAACGCCGACCAGTCCGCCGAGAACGGCTCCACCGTTGACGGTAAACAAGGTATCGCCGAACGCGTAAGCACCCATGACATTGCTGTTTGCGGTGACGGCGCCGGTAGCCAGTGATCCGAGAATATTGCCATAATTAAATCCGACCAGCCCGCCTGCGGTCATACTGCCGTTGACCGCGCCTGAGGCTTTCGACCACCAGATACTGCCGTCGTTTTCTCCGACGAGTCCGCCGACATCTTCAAAGCCGCTGACCTTGCCGATAGCGAAGGAAGTATAGCCTTCATACGTATCGTCAACAACCGAACCCATAATCGTGTCGTTGTTGTCTCCGACGAGCCCGCCGACAGCGTAGTCACCGCTGACCGCTCCAGTCGCATAGGAATTCAGAATCGATCCATCATTTTCCCCAACCAGTCCGCCGATTTCTTCGCTGTAATTATGAACCGTGAAGCCGTCATCAAAATAGACGGTAACGCCGCTGACCGCTCCAGTCGCATAGGAATTCAGAATCGATCCATCATTTTCCCCAACCAGTCCGCCGACAGTGTCAGTGCCTGTGACTGCACCTTTGGCGTAGGAGTTTATAATCCAACCATCGTTGTCTCCGACCAATCCGGCAACATCTTCGCTCCGAACGAGACCGTCATCATCGATGGTTACACCTTTGACCTTGCCGGTGGCGTAGGAGTTAAGAATCAGGCCTTCATTTTCGCCAACCAGTCCGCCGACTTCGTTGTTGCCCGTGACTTTGGTCGTGGCGTAGGAGTTGAAGATGTAGCTGTCGGACCGGATTTTTCCGGCCAGAGCGCCAACATCTTCCCGTCCGGTGACGCTGCCGCCGGTTAACCCGACATAGGAGATGATGCCTTCCTCGGTACAACCGAACAGGCCGACCCCCTCAGCAGCGGGACGGTTAATGGTGAGGCTGGATATGGTGTGACCCAATCCGGTGAAATTACCCGTGAAGGGATCGTCTTCAGTGCCCACCGGCATAAATCCCTCTCCGCCATTCCACCGGGACGTAACAGACGCATTGATGTTTGTGCCCAGCGCGTAATTTTCACCAAGGTCCGGGGCAGTGAATTGAAAATCCAGGAAACGGACATTTGCACTGTTGATCACATTGTAGTTATCCCCATTAAGGTTAAGAGTGGCCTCCGCGCCGGAAAGCGTAATGACGGAACCGTTGTTCAGTTGTAGAAAGTATAAAGGATCGGCTACAGGCCCTTCAGGGAAATCGCCGTCATCGCTGTTGAACTCCATCCCTGCGTTTTTTCCGGAGGCGGTGATGTTTTTGTTCACATTGATATACTCATCAGCGTTTAGTGTCAGGGTGTTGTTTGAACGCCAGGAGACAGGCTGGTTGACATTGATACTGCCCGGATGAGTAGTGCCGATGACCACATGGGTTTTGCCCAGGCTGCTGCCGAGTTTGGAGCCGGTGATGGAACCGCCCTCGCCCGCACCGGATGATGCGCCGATGTTAAAGTCGCCGACAGGGTCGATATACCAGTACCCGGTTGCTCCCTGCGGCGCGTTGGTGGTTACGTTTGCGTTATTGGCCACCATCACTCTGGCTGCGGATGTCTCTATCGAACCGCCGTCACCTCCGTTAGGCGCGGAAGCGTCCAGCGTGCCGCCAACGTTAATGGTATTGCTGTTGCCATGACCTAAAAAGTTACCCAGAAGATGGATGGAGCCCGCTTTGTACTTATCCTCTCCTGTGGCGATGGTTCTTGCCTGGATGACGCCGGTGTTGTTAATGACGGTTTTTAAGTGGTCACCCGCGCTATTTGCAAAAAGTAAGATGCTACCGCCGTCGGCATAGATTTTGCCCGAGTTAACGATGCCCAAAGCTTCAGAATCTGTTGCTTCGTTCAATCCAGTGCCGTCTATGATGTTGCCGTCCATATGCAGGTTCACGGCATTGCCTGATGCAATTAAAGTTTGTCCTGACGGTGTGGTGATGGTTCCCTTATTGGTGATGGAGGGCGCCAGCAGAGCCACATACCCGCCGTTTGTCGTAGTTATTTTGCCCTGATTGATAATGCCGTTCAACCCATCTCTGAAGGAGTAGGTTCCTGCATTATTAAAGTTATCGTCGGTAATGTTCAGGGTCGACCCCAGAAAACTGCCCACGTTGATCTTGGCGCTGGAACCGATCAGCAATCCGTTGGGATTGATGACCCAGACTGCACCATCCGCGGTAATCTGTCCCAATATCCGGGAAGGATCTGCCCCTGTTACACGGTTTAAAGATATCCAACTGGTATCCTGACCTGTATAAGCGACGGTTTCCCGCCTGTCTATACTGTATGACTCCCAGTTGATAATTGATTTTGGCGCTGTCTGGTTAATGGTCATGGTCCTGTCGTCAACAACCGGTGCATCGGAGCCGCTGACAACCGCGCCACCGCCGGGCAATGTCCACGCTGTGCCGGCGCATAAGACAAACATGACCGTCATGATCCATGACAGCACCTTTGCTTTACTGCCTTTTCTGATTCGCATAAAACCTCCTTTCTCTTCGTCTTCTCCTGTTTCTCTTTTTGTTGTGTTTTAACGTTAGATGAGTACAAAAAACCTGTTTCTTTTTACTGAAAGAAAAACGTTCTCCATGACTTTTTTGTGGAACGTGAAAAAAGTTTTGAAAGAGCGCATATTCTTAGTCGCTGATTTAAGGCAATTTTTACACCGGGAAAAGGCAAAAGTCTATAATTTTTTTATAAATTTTCAAAAAACATTGCTTTGGGAAGTCTCTAAAAGACGTGACAAAAATATAAGGAAGGCCTGCGTGAAAACATCTTTGATATTAACGATTTGATTGGTGCCCCTGGCGCGAGTCGAACGCGCGGCACACGGATTAGGAATCCGTTGCTCTATCCTTCTGAGCTACAGGGGCAACCTTGTTTCGCAGAATTTTCCGCGCTTTAACATGATTTGACCGGTTCTGTCAATTACCCGGGCATGTACAAATATCGTCGGTCAGGAAATGATAATGCCGGGAATGACAGGGTGCCACTCTTTTATGGTATAAAAAATTTCTCAATGCATGATGTGCGGGAAGCTCAAGGAGAGCGGCCTAGCGCAGGATGAACGGATCAATCCGAACAATAAAATAATGCCTGCTGAGAGGCGATCTCGAGCAGGCATTAAACTGGATGGCTTTTGAGCCGTTAATGATTAAGCACACTAACGCATAAAACGGTGTTGCTTGTCAAGACCTTTACGGTATTTTCTTAAAAAAGGATGTTTGTTTAAACGAATCCATATATGATTTTCAGGGAAACCGGAAAAAAGGAGGATCGTTCATGAAAAAGCCTTTTTATTTTTGACTCTTGACAAAACTTTTAAATAGAGTATAGCGTATCTCCCATACAAAAACTTGGTCCATAAACCAGGTCCCTAAAATCTTTGAAAGGAGGTTCACGGTTGATGAAAAAAATATTTGCTATTTTTGTTGCTATGCTGTTTGTTGCCTCACTGTCATTGGCAGTCGTTGGTTGCAAAAAAGCTGAGGAGACAGCACCTGCAGAGGCTCCGGCAGTTGAAGCACCTGCACCTGAAGCCGCTCCGGCACCTGCACCTGAAGCTGCTCCGGCTCCTGCACCTGAAGCTGCTCCGGCTCCTGAAGCCGCTCCTGCTGCCAAATAATTGCTTTGATACAAAGCAACCTTTATCAATAAATCGGGCATTCATTCTGTGAATGTCCGATTTATTATTTTTACCTGTTTTTAAAAGGCGTGACGTGTCTGCAAACGTAATCATGACTGCCGCAGATGATTTTTGTGACGGTCAATGTTTCCTTGACAGTCCGGGACAGATTGCCTATATTTCATCGACTTGCAAAAAAAATTACAGTCATAAAGTTCTTGCTGAATGAGGATCGTTTCCGATGGGAAAAAGAAAAACCCTGCTTTGGGTTTTTTCCATGATGGTTATATCTGCACTGGTTGTCGTTTTTCAAACGGAGCTGTCCGTTTGTAAAGAGGCTGTCAACAAAGAAACGGGTCAGGAAACTAAAGTCCGGAGAGGCCCTTATGCTGATGCAAAAATAACCTTCAGGATTATTCCTTCGGCCAGTAATACGTATGGATATGATATTTTGATGAACGGCAAAACTTTTATCCATCAGCCGAATATACCGGCTTTGCCGGGAAACAAAGGATTTGCAACCCCGGACAAAGCCGCAAAAGTGGCTTCATTGGTGGCGGCTAAAATCAGAAACAACGATATGCCGCCCGTCGTGACGATGGATGATTTAAACAGGATGGGGGTACTGAAATAACATCCATCAAGAGATGATGGGTGAAGATACCAGCAGGAGAGATTCCGTATGAAAAAATATGTTCTGGTCATCGTGGTCTTATTCTTAAGTTTTCTTCATGTCGGTATGCTTTACGCGGAAAAGAAGGCGGATTTCGGCGGAGCAGGCCGGTATGCAGCTGTCGGTTTTGCCATCGACGGCAAAGGGTATGTCGGCACGGGATATGATGGTTCAACGGCCTATAAAGATTTTTGGGAATATGATCCGGTTGCCAATGTCTGGACCCAGAAGGCGGATTTCGGCGGTGGAAAGCGGTATGCGGCTGCGGGGTTTGTTATCGACGGCAAGGGATATGTCGGTACAGGGTATGACGATTCAATAAACTACAAGGATTTTTGGGCATACGATCCGGTTGCTAATGTCTGGACCCGGAAAACGGATTTCGGCGGCGTAATCAGAAATGGTGCCGTCGGGTTTGCCGTTGGCGATATTGGATATATCGGTACCGGAGGTGACGGTTCGACAAATTACAAGGATTTTTGGGCATACGATCCGATGGCCGATGCCTGGACGCAAAAGACTGAATTTGGAGGAGAAGAGAGAATTTTTGCCGTCGGTTTTTCCATCGGCAGCAAAGGGTACGTCGGTACAGGATTGAATGGTGCGACAAAATTTAAAGATTTTTGGGTATACGATCCGGCGACCGATGCCTGGGTGCAAAAGATAAATGCCGGCGAAACAGCCCGGTATGGTGCGGTCGGTTTTCCCATGGACGATAAGGGGTATGTCGGTATGGGAGGTGACGGCGCGACAGCCTATAAAGATTTTGGAGAGTACAATCCGGCCACCGACACCTGGACTCCAAAAGTTGATTTCGAAGGAGCGGCAAGAGGTTTAGCCGTCGGTTTTTCCATCGGCAGCAAAGGCTACATCGGGTTAGGATTGAGCGAAACGGCGAAGCACAAAGACTTTTGGCAGTACGATCCCAACCTTGATAAAACCCCTGATCCGTTTACGTTTGTCGATCAAACGGAGGTTGACTGGAACCGCACGATTACATCCAACACCATTACCGTATCCGGCGTTGATGCAAGCGTTGTCATCTCCATTACAGGAGGCACATACTCCATCAACGGCGGCGATTACACCAGTGAAGATGGGACTGTCAATAACGGGGATACCGTGACGGTCAGGCAGACATCGTCTTCCGTTTTTCATACGACCACCGATGCCGAACTGACTATCGGTGACATCTCCGATACTTTCAGTGTGACCACGAAATACCTGTATGATGCAGGCGACAACGGGCCCTGTTTTATTGCGACAGCGGCATTCGGATCGCCCATGGCCGGCCAGGTTGAAATCCTTCGCTGGTTCAGAGACAATTATCTGCTGACCAATGATGCCGGACGAAAGTTTGTTGCCTGGTATTACCGCTACGGTTCTCTGGCAGCCAATTTTATCAAAGATAAACCTCTGATCAGGGCGACAGTGCGGTGGGCACTTTACCCCTTAATCGGATTTGCCCTTCTGCTGATGTCCGGCACGTGGCCTTTTGTGATGATCGGGATACTTTTGTCGACTTTCATTTGTCTGCGGGTACGATCAGGCAAATCAAAACCGGTTTAAAAGATCGATTTGGATCAACATGACAGCTCCTGAACATTTCAAAGTTGGGGAGCTGTTTTCTTTAATCCGTCAACAACCCTGCCTGTCAACCGGTCGTGGATTTTTGATAGAACCATTTTCTGGAATGATCAAAAAACGGCTGCACGAAAACGGAAGATATGCTAGAAAAACCGATATTATAAAATGGAGATCGTAAGTGAAAAAGATTGATAAAACACTGCTGGATATTCGCAGTTTTGAAGGTGAGGGCTACCAGCCGCTGATTGATTGCGATCAATGGCGTGTGGCGATTCTGCGTTATTGTGATGAACTGCTGCCTGAACGCATTTTCGCCGTGCAGCGGCACAATGAAACCGATGAGGTGTTTGTGCTTTTGGAAGGGCGCTGCATCCTTTTTCTGGGAGAAGGAAAAGATACGGTCACGTCGATTACAGCCGTCGATATGCAGCCTCGGAAAATTTACAACGTTAAGCGCGGCGTCTGGCACAGTCATACGCTGGATAGGGATACCTCCGTGCTGATTGTGGAAAATCGCGACACAACAGTTACAAACTCGCCGAAAATCATTCTAAATGATGACCATCGCCGGAAAATTGTGGATATCACACGCGAGTTGTGGCTTGAAGAAAATCAATAATCGTTTGAGCAATGAAAAAAGGACGATGTGGAGAAAGTCCGATCTAACCTGCCGGTAAATTTTTAAGCGGTTTGCAAACCGTCCGTTACCGCGATGCTTTCATCGCCGCGAGGTTCGTTATTTTCTGAACGGTTTTAAAACGATCACGCAGAATGGGCGCTGCTGTGGTCAGATTCATTTCTCAATGCGCATCAACGCAGGCAGGGATTTCTCAACCAATGGATCTTCTCTTGCCGTTCGATTAATTTGAGGTCTTCCCTCTTTCGGCCAGATCTTCCAACTCGGCTCGGTTGAGCAATCGGATACCGGCATCTTCTTCCTCGATAAGCTTTTTCGCCTTCATATTGCTCAAGGCTCTGGAAAGTGATTCCGGCACCGTCCCCAGAATGTTGGAAAGTTGTAATTTGGAAATGTTAAGTTTGACGAAATGCTTGTTGCCCTGTTCCTGCGCAAGATAAAGCAGATAGGAGGCGAGGCGGCCGGGTATTTCCTTGAGGGACAGATTTTCCACCTGGACGGTGAATTCACGCAAGCGCATGGAAAGCAGCGCCAGAATATTCATGGTGAGATCCGGCTTGCCGGAAATGAGCTCAATGAATTTTATCCGGTCGAAAAATAAAAGATGCGTTTTGGAAAGCGCCCGGGCATTGGCGGGAAAAGACTTGCCGGAAAAAACGGGTACCGCGCCGATGGTTTCGCCCTCCTTTACAATATGGAAAATCTGTTCTTTGCCGTCGGGAGAGAGTTTGTAAACATTGACGCTACCGGCGGCAACTAGATAAAATCCGACACCGTTGTCTCCATCATAAAAAATAATATCGCCTTTATTGTAATGTTTATCGACTGCAATTTTTTCGATTTCTGTGATATACTCTTGAGGCAATCCACCGAAAAGCTGGCTTCTGATTAGAATATCCCGCGCTTTTTTCATAGGTTACGTCCTTCGGAGAAAAAATATATCGTTTTCTTAACATAAGTCAAGGAAACGCGTTAGTTTTTTAACTATACTCACCAACAAAAAGACAAATAATCTTTTACAGGGAGGTTTCATATGTTTTGCTATCAATGTCAGGAAACGGTTAAAAATCAGGGATGCACGGTCAAAGGTGTTTGCGGCAAGCCCGATGCAACAGCGGCCCTTCAGGATATTCTCATTTATGTGTGCAAGGGTATTGCGGTCGCCGCTGAAAAATTAAATGCGGTGGATAAAAAAGCAAGTCGTTATGTTTGCGAGGCGCTTTTCACCACCATTACCAACGTAGCCTGGGACGATGGTCGCATAATTGATAAAATTGAAGAAGGACTGAAGATCCGTGACGAGGTCAACGCAAAGGCGGCTTCCTCCCTGTCGGGCGCACAGCCTGACTGTGTCACATGGACACCGAAAAGTAGAGAAGAGATTATGGCTAAGGCCATGTCGGAGGAAGTGCGCATCAATGCCGCGTCGAATGAGGACGTAACCTCCCTGCGATCCCTGCTCATTTTCGGACTCAAGGGCATTGCTGCCTACGCGGAACATGCCGCCGTTTTGGGCTATGAGAAAGATGATGTCTATGCCTTCATCATGGAAGCGCTGGCATCCACCACAAAAGATCTTTCCGTGGAGGCAATGATTGCCATGGTCATGAAAGCCGGTGAGTCGGCTGTGAACACCATGGCGCTTCTGGATGAGGCCAATACCAAAACCTACGGGAATCCCGAAATTACGGAAGTCAACATTGGCGTTCGCAATAATCCCGGCATTCTGATTTCAGGCCACGACCTGAAGGATATGGAAGAGTTGCTCAGGCAAACGGAAGGTGCCGGCGTGGATGTGTATACGCACGGCGAGATGCTGCCGGCCAACTATTATCCGGCGTTTAAAAAATACAGTCATTTCGTGGGCAACTACGGCTCGTCGTGGTGGCATCAGAACGAGGAGTTTGAAACCTTCAACGGTCCGATTATTCTGACCACCAATTGTTTGATTCCGATAAAAAAAGACAATACGTATTTGAACCGTCTGTTTACGACCAGCGTTGTCAACTATCCCGGAGCCAAACATATCGCGGATAGGCCCGCAGGCGGCGCAAAGGATTTCTCGGATGTCATCGCTATGGCGAAGACCTGCCCCCCGCCCAAGGAAATTGAAACCGGCAAGATTGTCGGTGGATTTGCGCATAACCAGGTGCTGGCGCTCGCCGACAAGGTCGTCACCGCCGTGAAATCGGGTGCGATCAAACGCTTTGTCGTTATGGCTGGTTGCGATGGAAGACAAAAAGCTCGCGGCTACTTTACCGAAGTCGCCGAAGCGCTGCCCAAAGACACCGTGATTCTGACCGCAGGCTGCGCCAAGTATCGCTACAACAAATTGCCGCTGGGCGATATCGGCGGCATTCCCAGAGTGCTCGATGCAGGACAGTGCAATGACTCCTACTCGCTGGCGGTGATCGCGTTGAAGCTGAAGGAAGTTTTCGGCCTCAAAGACATCAACGAATTGCCGATTTCCTTTGATATCGCCTGGTACGAGCAGAAGGCGGTGGCCGTGCTGTTGGCCCTGCTGTATCTCAACGTCAAGGGAATCCGCCTGGGCCCGACGCTGCCGGCCTTCTTGTCACCCACGGTTGCGAAGGTGCTGGTGGAAAAATTCGATATCAAACCGATCGGCACAGTCGCGGATGATGTTGCCGCTATGATGGCCGGCAAATAATCGATGGCCGATCATTAAACTCGGTGATTCTCCCGGATGAAAAATTCGGGAGAGTCACCAGCAGAAAGAGAGAATCGTGAAAAAAGAGAGGAATTCCCCTGTGTCGTCAGAAAGAAACGAACAGAATATAGTGATCGTGTCCCGCGGCAATGAAGTGATTGAAACCATAACCCTCGGCGGTCATATGATCATCGGACGCGCCGCGGGTGCGGATATTCAGCTTGAAGATACCGCCCTGTCGCGCATTCACGCCATGTTTCAGAAGGACGCGGGCCGCTGGTTTCTGGTGGATCTCAACAGCCTCAACGGCACGTTGCTGAACGGCCGGAAGATCGCCCCTATGCAGCCGACAGCGGTTAATTCAGGAGATATTGCCGAATTGGGTGAGTATATATTGAGATTTCAAATTGAATCTCAACCGGTCGCGCCTGACCAGACGCGTCCGCGTTTTGTGACGCCCGACATTGAACCGCCTCCGTCAGCCAGTCCGCTCCTGGAAAATTTGGTCGAAAGACATCACGAAATTCCTCTGTGGACGCAAGGAGATATTCAACTGAAGATCGCCGATATCATCGACGAAACGGATGATGTCAAGACATTTCGACTGGTCGGCTTGTCGCCGGTTCTGTTTTCCTTCAAACCCGGTCAGTTCGTCACCATCAAGGTGAACATCAACGGCACGGACGTGCGCCGTTCTTACACGATCTCATCGAGCCCTTCGCGTCCACACTGCCTGGAAATGACGATCAAGCGCACACCGCAGGGCCTGGTCTCGAACTGGATGCACGACCATGTGAAGCTCGGCGACCATCTTGCCGTGCACGGTCCGTCGGGATTGTTTTCGTGCTTTAACTACCCGTCGCAAAAGATTCTGTTTATCGGTGCGGGCAGCGGGATCACACCGGTCATGTCCATGCTCCGCTGGATCGTGGACACGGCGGCCGATGTGGACGCGCGCCTGCTGGTATCTGCCAAGTCTCCGCGCGAGATCATCTTCAAAAACGAGCTTGACTGGATGTCGTCGCGCCACAGCGGCATCCGCGTGGGTATAACCTGCACCAGCCGCGTCACCGGCGCGGATGCATGGACTGGTCTGACCGGCCGCTGTGACGAGAAAATGCTGAAACTGTTCACGCCGGATATTCTGGAGCGGCATATTTTCATGTGCGGTCCTTCGCCGTTCATGGAAGCGGTTAAGGAAAATTTAAAATTACTCGGTTTTAATCTTGCCCATCTGCACACGGAAAGTTTTGGCGAAGGGCGGGTGGCCAAAGGGGAGAAGGTTGATGCGCGCGACGTTCCAAAGCCGCCTATCTCGGCAGTTCAGCCGGTTGAAAGCGCACCGGCGGAGACGCCGAAAGCGGCAAGCTTTCAGGTGAACTTCATCAAGTCGGGAAAATCCATATCGACCGCGGGAGATGCGACGTTGCTTGAACTGGCGGAAGCGAACGGTGTGGAGATTGAATACGCGTGCCGGTCCGGCGTCTGCGGGACATGCAAATCTAAACTGAACAAGGGCAAGGTAGAAATGAGTGAAAACGAACTGTCCGATGAGGAAAAAGCGGACGGATACATCTACCCCTGTGTGGCACATCCGGTGTCGGATGTAGAAATAGAGGCATAAATTATGAAAATATTACGCAAGATTATCGAGATTGAAGAAGAATTGTGTAACGGTTGCGGCAATTGCGTGACCGGCTGCGCCGAGGGCGCTCTGCAAATCATCGACGGCAAGGCCAAGGTGGTATCGGAGACGTTCTGCGACGGCCTGGGTGCCTGTATCGGCGAATGCCCTACGGGTGCGCTGAAAATTGTCGAGCGCGAAGCGTCTCCGTTTGATGAAGAAGCCGTCAAAAAACATCTGGCAAAAAAGGAAAAAGAACCGGAGACGATGCCTTGCGGTTGTCCGTCAACTCACATTCAGATTTTTGACAAACCCTCCGCCTGCGCAGAGGCCAATAAGCCGAAACACTTCGACAATGTGGAACAAGAATCCGTTCTCACCCACTGGCCGATTCAGATCAAATTAATTCCGGCCAGTGCCCCCTTCCTGAAAGGCGGCGACCTGCTGATCCTTGCGGACTGCACGGCCGTCGCCTTTCCCACCCTTCATCGCGATTTAATGAAGGGAAAAGTGGTGATGATGGGATGTCCGAAATTTGACGATGTCCCGGAGTATGTGCAAAAATTTGCCGACATCTTCAAAACCGCCGGAATCAGGAGCGTCACCGTGGTGGTGATGGAGGTGCCCTGCTGTTCGGGAATGCCGATGATTGTCAAAAAAGGCATGGAGGCGGCAGGCAAGGAGATTCCCATGAAAGAAATCGTGCTGAGCTTGAGGGGAAAGATCTTAAAGTCTTCATGAAGGACAATGGAACAGGAATTTAAAACCGTCAGTGTGATGATTGATCTTTACTGCCGCGGTCATCATGACAGTCGGGATCATCGTTGCGTTGACTGCGAAGCGTTGCTGACCTACGTCGGACAACGCCTGGAAAAATGTCCACTCAAGACGAATAAGCCCAAATGCTCAAAATGTCCCGTCCACTGCTATAAACCGGACATGCGGGAAAAAATCAAAGCGGTGATGCGGTATGCCGGTCCGCGCATGATTTATCGCCATCCCATTCTGGCGGGAAAACATTTTCTGAATAAAAATTGATACAGGACTCAGACCACCGTCAGCAGAACATAGGCGACGGAAAACCGGCCGCTTTCCGGTATAAAGCAGAGAAGTTTCTGTCCGCTCTTCAATTGACCCGACTGGAACAATTCTTCCATGATCACGTAAATGGAAGCAGACCCCGTGTTGCCCTTGTAGGCCAGGTTGGTAAACCACTTTTCAAAGGGAATTCTGAAACCGATTCCTTCCATGGCGTTAAAGATTTTTTCCCGGAAGAAATCCGATGAATAATGAGGAAGGTACCAGTCTATGTCATCCGGTTTTATTTTTCTTCGTTCAACGGTATGGGAAAGGCCCAGATCGATCATCACGCGGACGATTTCCCGGTTGAGCAGTTCGGTGTCCTGCTTGAGAGCGAAATAATTACTGCTCAGCGCCTCTTCCAGCGAATGAAGCTGACGCCAGCCGATCACTGTGCCGTCTTCTTTTTTGTGCGCGCCGGCGTACATGCAGGTTTTCATCTGTCCCGCATAAGCAATGTTTTCGATCCAGTCCACGCGCAACGAAAGACCGTTTCGGTTTTTTTTGCCGGACATAAAAACGGCGCCGGCCGCGTCGGAGAGCATCCAGCGCAGGAAATCCGACTCAAAGGGCAGGACGGGATGATTCTTGAAATCGCGATCGCCATGGAGATGCTCAAAAAAATTCGACTTGATCAAGGATGATGCCAGTTCCGAGCCGGTAGACACGGCGTTGTCGCTCAGCCCCAGAGCGACGTTGGCATAAGCGGTCTTGAATGACGTGATGCCGCACAGGCAGATGCCCGCGGTTGTGATGACTTCGCACGACGGGATGCCCAGTTCGCCCTGCACCATCAGACCGTGACCGGGGAGAAGCACGTCGGGAGTGGAGGTTCCGCAACAGAGCATCTGGATGTCGTTGACCGAAAAGCCTTCATAGGGTTTCAATCTGCGTACGGCTTCGGCGGTCAGCCGGGCATTGGTGTAGTTGAGTTCGCCCGTTTTGCGGTCAATGGCGTAATAGCGTTTTTCGATGCCGTTATTTTTCAAAATTCTGTTTTTTATCCGGGAGGGAATATTGTGCACGGCGCCCAGCACCGTTTCCATTTCGTCGTTAGTCACCGGATCGTTGGGCAGAAACGCGGCAATGTCGTTGATGTAAACGTCCATAAAGTCCTTTCTTTAAGTGGTTTTGTGCGGCTGACGATGCAGTCTTTTGACCATATCGGCAAATGTTTTATAGAACCGGGCTTCCGGCATTTTTGTTTTCGTTACGGCGTTCGTAAACGTATAGTAATCCAGATCGTCAGTGACAATATCTTTTTTCATCTTTTCATAAAGCGGCGTGCCCGGAATGGGCGTTAAAACCGAAATCACCGGAATCTGGATTTTATGGGCGACAATAAACGCCTCCAGTTTTTCGAAATCGCTTTCGTCATAATCGGGCGAGGCGATGAAATCGCCGACCATGATGATGCCCAGGTCATGCAGAATTTCAATGGCCTCATGGATGACGCGTCCCTGATATTTTTTGTTATAGCCGTCAAGGCGAGCGTCCTGAAAATCCTCAAAACCGATCACCACCGCGTAAAGTCCGGCCTCTTTCCATTTTTTCATCAGATCCGGATTTTTGACGATTGTGTCGGCCCGGACATCGGCAAAAAACTTTTTCCGGATACCGGATTGCATGATTTTTGCGTAAAGGTCAAGCGATAAAGACAGATTACCGAACGTGTTGGCGTCCACCATTCTGATGAAGGGAATATCGCCGAGCAATTGAATATCGCGAAGGACGGCCCCGGCGGAGTGGTTCAAATATTTTCCTCCCGTCATTTCCGGAATGGTGCAGAAAGAACACCGGTGCGTGCAGCCGTAGGCGGTAATAACAAAACCCATCGTCAGACCGAGATGTTCCAGGAAATAGCGATCTCTGTATTGGGCGACCAGATCGTAGCGGGGTGGGATATCATCCATTAAATCCTTTTCATCGAACGATCGTTTTGTATAGGCCAGCGGCGCGCCGGGCGCGCATCTGGCAATGCCGGCCAGACCCGTTGGTTCACGGCCGAAAGCCAGATGATCAATCAGGTCGCGGAAACTCTTCTTGGCCAGCCCGACGGCAATGTAATCGAAGTCAGCACGGTTAAAATATTCCGGGTTGTAGGTGGCGTGATTTCCGCCGATCACGACGATGGCATTGCTTTTTTCTTTTACTCCGCGGGCAATGCCGATAACCGTATTGGCTTCGCAGGTGAGCGACGTCAGGCCGACTACATCGGGCTGAAAATCATCGAAGGCCTTCCAGAGGGCGCCGTCCGGTTCGCATTTCAAATCCATAATCATCACGTCATGATCGATCAGCGGACCGGCCAGCACTTCCAGATTAAAAGGTTCTCCCTTAAAAATCTGTTTCAGCGATGTGATTCCGTATTCTTCTTCGGGGATGCTCCTCCCGCAGTTGGGAGGATTGATCAGCATAATTTTCAGTTTTTTTTTAGTCATCAAAGCCGGTTGTTTGCCGCGAAAATTCTGGATTAAACAACACCGCCGCAAGCAGCGAAGTATCCAAAGAAACTTGCGCCCCAAGGGTCGGGGAATTAGACCCACAATTATCCCGCTCGGCCTATAGTGACCTTTAGGTTATTCGCCTCGGGGATAATTCGACCATCAAATTTCAGTACACTTCCACCGCTTTGCGGGATAGTTCGACCTATGCTTCAATCTTCGCTTCGCTCGATTTTAGCAAGTCTCACTACGTTTCTGAAATTTGGGTCTCATTAAAAAAGCTCTCTTTTCAGGGAGAGCTTTAAGTGCTTATCATAAATTGAACACTCTGGCAAACAGGGAATCGCGCTGCCGTCCAATGTACCAGTCCTTTGGGGGGCTTCCATCTAATTGCGCGACTCGATGCGTACCAGATAACCTTCGGATACCGGCGGCAGTTCCGCCGCGTTGGCCTCGTCCGTATCAATATGCATTTCCAGTTTATAATTGGGTTTGACGCGTACCAGCACATCGCCGAAAATAAGTTCGCGGTCGCCTTCGATGCGCACCATGACGATATCTTTGTCCTTGACGCCGTATAGTTCGGCGTCTTCCGGTGTCATGTGGATGTGCCGCATCGCGCAGATGACGCCTTCGGGAATTTCGATCCGTCCCGCCGGTCCCTCCAGAATGATGCCGGGCGTACCGTCCAGATCGCCCGACTCACGCACGGGAGCATCGATGCCGAGCTGAAATTCCTCCGTACGGGATATTTCCACCTGCGTTTTGAGTCGTTCCGGCCCGATGATGCGGACGTTGTTGACCCGGCCGCGGGGCCCGACGAGATCGACGGTTTCGTTGGCGGCAAATTCGCTGTCAATGTAGAGGGGCGATTTGGATGTCAGAACATATCCCGGTCCGAACAGCGCTTCCACATCCGATTTGCTTAAATGCGCGTGGCGCACGGAGACCGAAACGCGGATGGGACGCCGGTCCGTGGCCAGCAGGTGATGTTTGATGGAACTTGTATAATCCAGCGCGCGGGCGCACTGCCTGGCGATCATCAGTTCCTCGTCCGTCGCGATGACCAGAATCTGGGTATTCGCGTAGCGCGCGCTGATATCGCAGACCGGTTTTTCCGCATGGACTTCGCAACGATCGTTGCGGACTTTATCGATGGCAAATCCCAGTTTCTCCAGGCCCTGCACACAGCGGGAACGGATGCTGCGGTTGTTCTCGCCGATACCGCCGGTGAAAATCAACGCATCGGCTCCGCCCAGAACGCCGTGATACGCTCCGATGTATTTCTTGATGCGGTAACAGAACGCTTTAATGGCCAGAAGCGCGCGGGCGTTGTCGGCATCTGCTGCGGCGATAATTTCCCGCATATCGGAACTCACGCCGGAAATACCCAGAAGCCCGCTTTTGTTGTTCAGCATTTTGTCCAATGCATCGATGTCCAGATGATGCTGACGCATCAGATAGGGGATGATCCCCGGATCAAGATCGCCGATGCGCGTGCCCATGATCAGCCCCTCCAGCGGGCTGAAGCCCATGGAGGTGTCGATGGAATGTCCCCGCTGAATAGCGCACACGCTGGCCCCGTTGCCCAGGTGGCAGGAAATGAGATTCAGGCGTCTCATCGGAGTCTCCAGATACTCGGCAGCCTTTGAGGCGACATATTCATGCGAGTTTCCGTGAAAGCCGAATTTCCTTACGCCGGCGGTGAAAAATTCATGAGGCAGGCCGTAAATGGCGGCTTCGTCCGGAATGGCGCTGTGAAACGAGGTGTCGAAAACGGCCACATGCGGGATATCCGGCAGCGCTTTTTGGCAGGCATCGATACCAGCCAGCATGGCGGGATGATGCAGCGGCATCAGGGGAATAAGCCGCCGGATTTCGTCAATCACGCTCTGATCAATGACCACGGGGCCGCGGTACAGCGAGCCGCCGTGACCGATGCGGTGCGCCACGGCGTCGATTTCCTCCAGGTTCTTAATCGGCGTTCCTTCCATGCCGGTTATTGCCTGAAGGACAAAGTCCAACGCGGCGCGATGATCCGGCGCCTCAATTTTCGTCAACTGTTTTTTGTCACCGCAGGCGCACGCATGATCTGCCTCTTTCGTGCCGATGCGCGAGACCGCGCCGCTCATGAGCGATTGCTCGGCGTTGAGGTCAAAAACCTCATATTTTAATGATGAACTGCCGCTGTTGATGACGAGAACTTTCATGTTGGATCCTCTTGCCGGGGTTGGGTTAAGAGTCCTTTGCTCAAAAGACCGGGGACGCGGCTTGCCTTGCTTCCCGTATGAAAATGACTTTCAGAAAGTATAGGAAAAGCGAAAAGGCCTGTCAATGAAAAATCCGGACCTTCCGGTTACGGATGTCCCGAACGGTTTGGGGAATAAAAAAAATAACTGAACTCCGATAAAACATGTGCTACAACCAGCAGGCGATTTCCCGCTTTTTTGAAAATTCAAACCCGGGATGGCTGGGATTCCCTGATGAAAAGAATGGAGGCATAGACTTTTGCTGCCCGATATCAAAACCGTCGAATTATTCCGTATCGGTGTTTTGCACATCAGTCCTTTCGGTGTGCTGGCCGCTACAGGCATTCTGACCGGTCGCGCGCTGGCGTTGCATCGGGCGAAGCAGGCGGGTATTCCCGAAGAAGACATGGATGATGCCCTGCTCTATACGTTGCTGTCGGCATTCTTTTTTGCACACATTGCCGAAGCCGTTTTTTATCATCCCGATCAGATTATGCGGCAGGGGCCTGTTTACCTGCTGAAGTTCTGGAAAGGGCTCAGTTCTTTCGGAGGCTTTTTCGGCGGACTCTTCGGGTTCATGTTTTTCGTTTATCGAAGAAAAATCCGCTCGCCTCTGCTTTTTGCCGAATGCATCCTTCAGGGACTGGTTCTGGGATGGATTTTCGGCAGACTCGGCTGCACGATTATTTTTGATCATCCCGGCCAATTAAGCGATTTTTTCCTGGCCTTTCAACAGCCGGGCGGCGCACGGCATAATCTCGGGTTTTATGAATTCCTGCTGACCTTGCTTGTCCTTTTCCCCGTGACGCTTGTTCTGCACCGCCTGCAGGCCAGACCGGGAAGTTATACCGCCGCGGTTTTGATTCTCTATACGCCGGTGAGATTTTTTCTGGATTTTCTCCGTCTCGACGCTGCACAAAACGGGGATATACGGTATGGGGCGCTCACGCCCGGACAATATGGAAGCATGATCCTGTTTGTGCTGGGAGTGGCTATTGCGTATCGACTGATGACCTCTCTGCCGCTGCCTTCCGGCATCGTTCAACCGGTCAAGAAGAAAAAAAAGAAAAATAAAGAGCGATAGAAAGAAACTCCACGTCAAAAAACATCGCATCAGACAGAATATTTTTGCAGATATCTTTATTGGCGTGATCGTCTGGCGGCGAGTTTGATAATCAAATCAGAAGGTGTTCGCGTAAGCCATCCGTTGCTGATACGGTGCCAGAACAGAAGAGACCTGGCCATCAAGCCGGGTACGAAGAGAAACTTCCTTCCTTGGATGCCGCGGACAATTGCCTTTGCCGCCTGTTCCGGTGTCAGCAGACCGGCAAGATTCTTTACGATCCGCGCCTCGGGCGGGAGTGTCTTTGCTTCTTCTTCGATAAAAGGAGTCTTAACTTCCGGCGGACAAATGAGCGTCACGTTAATATTAAACCGCTTGAGTTCGCTGCGCAGGCATTCCGAAAATCCCACGATGGCATATTTACTTGTACAGTACAGAGAATAACCGTACATGCCGATCAATCCGGCAACGGATGCAATATTAACGATGTGACCCCCGCCCTTTTGTTTCATGAAAGGCAGAATGGCGCTTACGGTATTCCGGGTGCCGTACACATTGATTTTGAGTAACCTGTCGAATTGTTCGTAGGAAATATTTTCAAAATAATCCCCGGAACCGACACCGGCGCTGTTGATTAAAATATCGGGAACGCCGAATTTTTCGACGGCCAGTTTGATTTTCTGCTGAACATCATCATTGTCCGCGACGTCCATGGAGACGGCGTTGACCTTCTGAGAAGAGCTTTTCATTTTTGTTTTGACCGTCTTGCATGCTTCATCCAGCATCTTCTGCCCTCGGGCAAATAAAACAAGGTTGCATCCCTGCGCCGCGAGTAAATTGGCCGTTGCCAGACCGATGCCGCTGGACCCTCCGGTCATAAAGGCGAGTTTATTGGAAAAGCCGCTCATCATTGTCCTCCCGACATGTCATAATCTGATCTGAAAGAAGCCTGATCCGGAATGGTTCTTGCGCGCCCGGATTGTTTCAATCGCTGCACACGATTCTGCGAAAGAAAGCATCTTCATGGCGGCGGTTTTTGTGCGATTGGACTTTCTTTATATCCTAAAATTCATTTTTCTGCAGAAGAATTTTAACAAGTTGGATTGATCAGGCTGGGGCATTCTTTTCCGGTCGGAGTTTCTCTCAGGGCATTTTTCGGTCGATTCGCAGCTTTCTGTAGTACAATTGCGTGCGATGAGTGCGGATTTTGCGAAATGTCCGCAGGTCAAAGATATTCCGGATAAAGGCTTGAAAAAAACGTCTTTTCTGGAGTATAGGAAACATCACAACCGGTGAGTCCGGCGTCCGTTGAAAAGGGGGTAATGTTTCCCGGCGAAACGTGCATGGATATAAGCTAAACGGAGATAGTTGTACGGGCAGGGATTTGCACGCCGGCAGATCACGACCGGTGTCCGGAAGATCGAGGAAAACAAATGACCGGAATACACTATTTTAAACAGAGGGGCTGATACGATTATGAAAAAAACGAAACAAACCACCGCGGCAGAAAGACAATATCTGATCGAAAAGGAAAAGTTTGTTCCCGTATCGCAGTATTTCGGGGAGGACACCTTTAACCGAAAGGCCATGAGGGAAAGACTTCCCAAAGAGGCTTTCAAGAAGCTGATGGACGCGATCGAAGCGCGCAAAACCATCGACGCAAAGACAGCCGATGTCGTGGCTGAGGCCATGAAGAAATGGGCTCTGGAAAAAGGGGCCACCCACTTTGCCCACTGGTTCCAGCCCATGACCGGGATGACCGCGGAAAAACACGACGCATTTATCGAACCCTGCGGCGACCATCAGGTGG
>Ga0208694_1000770_pt1 | contig 44819 bp, 23 predicted proteins | sample AD_UKC078_MetaG_FD_184442 | JGI IMG/M metagenome (GOLD analysis project Ga0208694, IMG submission 184442) | Active sludge microbial communities of municipal wastewater-treating anaerobic digesters from USA - AD_UKC078_MetaG (SPAdes) (version 2) | ecosystem: Engineered > Bioreactor > Anaerobic >...
CGCACATAATTATAGCGTGATTTGTTTTCTTTGTGCTCAAATCTTTCGAAACGGTCTCTCTGTTTGTCATATAGCATTATGCCGATTTCTTCAGAACCAAACCAGATATTTCCTTCGCTGTCTGCTAGAGCCGAAAGGAGAAGATTGTCTGGCAAATTGTTCATTTCTTTACTATAACTGCCAATTTTTTTGTCGCCTTTAAATACATCAATACCGCCTCCAGATGTCCCCACCCAAAGATTACTGTTGTTATCGTAACAAAGCCCCCATGCTGTTTTGCTATTCAAACCATTGCTGTTGCCTTTTATCGGACAATAAGAGATTGTTTTAAAAAATGATTCTTGGTGACTGATGAAATTTATTCCTCCACCATTAGTTCCTATCCAAACATTACCAAAAGAATCGTGACAAAGTGATCTAACCGAAGAATGAGAGAGTCCATTAGGAAGATCGTTTGCATATATATTTTTAAATTTAGTTTTTTCCGGCAATAAATAGTTGCTGTTTAAATCTAAAATACTAATCCCGCCTTTATAAGTTCCTATCCATAATTTGTCGTTAATTTCGGTTATACATGAAATATCATTACCGATAATACTGTTCGGATTGTTTTTTTCTTTTTTATAAACTGTAAAATCGTCCGATTCAGGGTGGTATAATCCTAAACCCGATCTGGTTGCTAACCATACGTTGTTTTTGGAGTCAATAAAAATTTGGTTGATTCTGTTGTCCGGGATGCTCTTCAAATTTAGTGGATCGTTTGAAAAATGTTTTACAGTATTATTCTTTAGAGAGATAATACTCATTCCTTCATTGACGTGGCCAATATAAACGTGTCCCTTCAAATCATCGGTAACACTCCAAACTTGATGATGTTTTAACGCTGGAACTTTATTGGAATCATAATGAGTTATTATATTTGTTTTTTTGTCGAGCTTTTTCAATCCGTTATGATATGTTCCTATCCATAATACATTATCATTACCCAGGCAAAGTGCTGTAATTCCACCATATGCAGTTCCATTAGGTAAATTTTCATTTATTGGATAATTTACAAATGTTTGCGTGGATTTTTCAAATCGGCTTAATCCATCATGCTGTGTCGCTATCCATATGACATTTTCATCTTTATCTGCTAAAACCATATTTAAACTATTGCCGGAAATAGAATTAGGAGTTTCTGAATCAGCAAAATAAGTTGTAAAATAATTACCGTCAAATCGGTTTAACCCATTCTCTGTCGCGAACCAAAGGAAGCCATCAGAGTCTTGTGCTATACTGGTTATATCGTTGTTTGAAATACCTTCTTCAAGCCCTATCTTACTTATAAGATTTGAATTTGCGTATGCAAAAGATGAGAACAAAAAGAAGAAGCCAATATGAATTTGGAGTAGTTTGTTCATTATGTTTAAATTTAAAACAATGCAATATTATACGAAATTTTTCATAAAAACTACTACGGAAAGCTTGTATTTTTAATTTTGCTTAATTAGTGCGCATTTTTGCCGAAAAAATCCCCATGTCATAATAAAATATACTCTATTTTTGCTGGTGATATTATTTTACCTTAATTAAAATTGAAATCATGAAAACAAATAATTCGTTACCAGCCTCTCAAAAACATTATCTTTCTAGTGTTGCATATATCCTTATACACATTTATTCTTTTTTTGACTGGAAATAACATTGTTCTAAATCTAAGAATCACAAACATGAAAAAACTAATTTTCACTTTCTGCTCCATGCTGTTTATGTTAGGCCCTCCTTTTATATAAATCACGTTTATTTAATACGACTGCAGGAAAATGTAGTATAAAGCAAGAATAAAAGAAAAAAACACCTGCCCAAGCAGGTGGATTCTCACAATAAATTAAATTTTTATATTGCCTGTTGAATTAAAATCAATCACTTAATTATCTATTATGAAAAAGAAAAAAACAAACATCTATTTAGCAACATGTTTTCTTTTTGCATGCTTAATGTCCTGTAAGGGACCTGATGAAGAAGGGAAAATCGCACCTCCCTATGATTCAAATAAACCTATTATTATTGAGTCTTTTGACCCAACTCAAGGCGGTATGGCTGAAAGAGTCATTATTGCCGGAGAGAATTTTGGGAATAACAAAGACAATATACGTGTATGGTTTAATAATAAACGTGCTTCTATTATTGGGACGAACGGTACGCGTATATATCTTGTTGCTCCGCGGCAGCCGGGTGATACATGTGTAATCTCTGTTGCTATTGGTAACGATTCTGTCGTTGCTTCTGAAAAGTTCATATATAATACGACGCTTCGTGTGACTACTATTGCAGGACAGCACGGAACGAAAACGTTTGCAGCGGGTGCACTTGCTTCAGCAACATTTAACCTTCCGCAGCGTATTACAATTGACCATGAAGGAAATATGTTTGGTGGACATAGGAGCCCTGATAATGTAATATGGATGCTCAATGAAGAAAAGGATGTAGTTATGCAGCTTCCTAATGGAAATTATAAAGTTGGTGCACCTACATTGGATGTAACAGGCAAAATGGTGACTTTCCCAGATGATGGTGGTTCTACTTATTATGAGTTTGATGCAGAATTGCAATGGGTAGGTCGAGTTAGGCAAATACTACCTCCTACTCCAGAGGAAGTGCAGGAAGGAAAGAAAGAATTTAAGATTGACTGGAAAACCAGTTTAGCCACTTGTGAACTTGACGGTTTTATTTATACTTATGGAATGAATGGTCAATTAGTTAAGTTCGATCCCCGTACAAGAAAAGGAGAATTAGTAACAACGTTGGTTTCAGGAACACAAGGAATGCTTGAATTTCATCCGCGCGACAAAAATATGCTGTATATCGCAATGATACAAAATAACTCTATTTATAGATACGATGTCCTTTCTGGTAATTATGAACTTTATGCCGGCTCTCCTAATGTGTCGGGGTGGCGGGATGGTGACAGAAAAAGTGCACTAATAGGTGAAGTCGGCCAGTTTGTATTTGATGATGATTATAATCTTGTTTTTTCTGATGCCGGAAACCACTGCATCCGCCAGATAACACCCGAAGGTCAAGTAGAAACTTTGATTGGACAGCCGGGTATTGCCGGGTATCAAGATGGCGACCCTAAAGAAGCGTTGTTCAACTATCCCCGTGGAATGTGTATTGATAAAAATTATACTATATACATATCAGATACCAACAACAATTGTATCCGCAAATTATCAATCGAATAGAATTATTTACGGCAACCATAAAATTAAAATCAATTTATAATTATGTATAAATCAAAATACTTTTTAACAGCAGTTTTGCTGTTTGTAACATATATTCTTGCAGCACAAACGCAGCAGCCCGAATATACTATTACAGGAATAGTTTATGATGAATTTAACGAGCCAATGCCTAGTGCCACTGTATATGTGAAAAATACTACCCAAGGCACGCTGAGTGATATGGAGGGTAAATTTAGCATTAAAGTTAGACGCGGTAGCACTCTGTCAATCTCTTTTGTAGGATATGAGACTTATGAATTATTTATTGACAAGGCATACACCGATCTTGTTGTGTCATTGAAGTCCGGTTCTCAATTGGAAGAGCTTGTAGTAACGGGCTTGGGGACACAACGTAAGATAAGTACAGTTGGCGCTGTATCAACGATAGAAACAAAAGACCTGCAGGTACCAGCGACTTCTATGTCGAATATATTAGGGGGGCGTGTCGCTGGTATTATTAACATGCAGACCAGCGGTGAACCCGGAAAAAATATCTCTGAATTCTGGGTACGTGGTATTGGTACTTTCGGCGCAAATCAATCGGCATTAGTCTTAATTGATGGGCTTGAAGGAGATCTAAACTCTATTGACCCGGCTGACGTAGAATCATTTTCAGTATTGAAAGATGCTTCAGCTACAGCTGTGTATGGTGTACGTGGTGCTAATGGAGTGGTATTGGTAACAACAAAACGTGGAAAAGAAGGACATTTGCGAATTACTGCCAGAGCAAATGCTACTATATCAAGACTTACAAAGATGCCAGATTATGTAGGAGCTTACGATTATGCCCGATTAATTAACGAAGCTCAATCGGTCCGAGGTACAGCCCCTATGTACTCACAGCGTGATTTAGATGTCATCCAATATGGTCTTGATCCTGATCTTTTTCCAGATGTGAATTGGCAGAAAGAAATTATGCGAGATTTTGGATTCCAGCAGAATTATTATGTCAGCGGTCAAGGAGGCGGTGAGATTGCACGTTATTTTGTCAGTTTAAATATGTCGAATGAGAATGCTGCTTATAAGATGGATGAGGACAGCCCTTATCGTTCGGGTGTGGGTTATAATACGTATAGGTATCGTGCCAATTTGGACATAAAGCTGACTTCTACTACAAACATGTATTTTGGGACGGATGGTTACCTGACGCTCCGAAAACAGCCGGGTGTTGCCAATACGGATTATATCTGGAATGCGCAGTCACAGCTGACTCCCGTTCTTATCCCATTAGAGTATTCTACTGGACATATTCCAGCCTATGGACCGAATGACGCTTACTCTCCCTATGTTATGTTGAATCATACTGGTATATCCAGTAACCAATCTTATACCGGCAAGGTAACTTTAGCTCTTGTTCAAGATCTTGATATTTTGCTTAAAGGTTTAAAATTACGTATGCAGGCGGCTTATGACAATAAATCATATTTTGATGAACGCCGTTCTGTTTTACCTGAAATGTATTGGGCATCGGGTCGTAATGTGAACGGAGAGTTGTTGCTGGCTAAGCGTGTAAATGCAGAGACAGCTTCTTATACTTACAGTCAGCGGCAATATCGTAAATACCATTTTGAAACTACACTGACTTATGAAAAAAGAATTAAAGATATACACCGTTTTTCAGGATTAGTATATTACTATATGAGTGATTCAAAAGACACAAAGGATATTGCAGATAGCGGCTATGGCGTTAATATGAGTATGGCGGCTATCCCTAAACGCTATCAAGGGTTATCAAGTCGTTTGACCTATGGATATAACGACACATACATGGTTGATATTAATTTTGGATATACAGGGAGTGAAAACTTCCAGCCTGGACGTCAGTTCGGATTCTTTCCGTCGGCGGCTTTAGGCTGGATTCCTACACAGTATCAATGGGTAAATGAAACAATACCTTGGTTAAGTTTCTTGAAATTCAGAGGTTCATATGGAATGGTTGGTAGCGACCGTATCACAGACCGAAGGTTTCCGTATCTGACGATTGTTAACGAAAATGCATCTACCGCATGGGCAAGCGGAATCTCAGGCGGTATTACCGAAAGTTCCGTAGGCGCCGACAATTTGATGTGGGAAAAATCGCTAAAAGCGGATGTCGGTGTTGATGCACACTTGTTTCGTGATAAATTGACCTTTAATATTGATTTTTTTGAGGACAAACGCTTGGGAATTTTCCAGCAGCGCCAATCAATTCCCGGTTATGTGGGTCTGCTCGCTATGCCTTATGGGAATGTTGGAAAAATGAGAAGTTACGGTTCGGATGGCAATGTTGCTTTCAGCCACGATTTTAACAGAGATCTGGGTTTTACGATACGTGCTAACTTCACTTATTCACGCAACGAAATTGAAAATTGGGAGCAGGCTCCGCAGAAATATCCATATCAATCGTATAATGGATATACCAACGGCGTACACCGCGGGTACATTGCACTTGGTTTATTCAAAGACGAGCAGGATGTGGCTTCCAGCCCGGAGCAGACTTTCGGGGGAAAAGTACTGCCGGGCGATATTAAATATAAAGACATCAATGGAGATGGCGTGATCAATACGGATGACCGGGTTGCTTTATCCGACCCGACCTATCCCCGTTTGATGTATGGATTTGGAGGCGAAGTCAGGTATAAAAGCTTAACGCTCGGCGTTTTGTTCAAAGGACGCGGGCATACTCCTTATTATCATGTAGGGCAAAGTGTAAACGGTGTAAATAATGGCATGGGGTATGTTCCTTTCCATGGGGGAGATGTGGGGAATGTGCTCACGGTTGCAGCTGATCCTGCTAATAGGTGGATACCAATGGATTATGTGCTTGCCAATGGAATTGACCCCGCATTAGCAGAAAATCCGAATGCTCGTTTCCCACGTTTGGATTATGGTTATAATGTAAATAACTCACAACTGTCTACATGGTGGCAAGGAGATGCCTGGTATTTGCGTCTTCAGGAAATCACTTTAAATTACCATATCAACAATGACTTTATCAAAAAAATAGGACTAACTTCTATGGACGTACAGTTCGTGGGATCCAATCTTTGGGTTTGGGACAATGTAAAACTTTTCGATCCGGAGCAAGCACATCATAATGGTCGCTCGTATCCGATTCCGGCACGTTATTCATTACAATTATATCTTAATTTTTAAAATGAAAAAAACAATGAACAATCTAAAAAATATAAGCGGATATGTTGTCGGCATTTTGTTTTTTCTATCGGCAATAACGTTTAATTCTTGCGATTTTCTTAAGGTAGATGACTACTTTAATGAAACATTAAAATATGATTCGATATTTACAAGTAAACGGAATATCGAACGTTATCTTTGGTCAACAGCAGCACAATTCCCAGACGAAGGCGGAATATTCGGGAATAATTACACTCCCGGTCCTATGGCTACCGATGAGGGTTTTACTTTGTATAGTGAAACCGAATTCAGAGGTATGGCGTATGCTTTGGGCAATGTATCTCCAACAAACTTGTACAACATGAATACATGGAACAACATGTATATAATTATCCGTAAGGCCAATACTATTATGACACGAATGAATGAGGCAACTGACATGACTGCATTGGATCGTCGTGATATTTTGGGTTATGCGCTTTTTATACGGGCATATGCTTATTATCATTTAGCAATAAAATATGGCCCGGTAATAATTGTTGGTGATAAACCTTTAGAAAACAATGAAGAAATAGATTATTACGACCGTCCCAGAGCCACTTGGGATGAAACAGTTGATTACATTTGTGCAGAATTGGAAAAGGCCGCCCCGATGATGAACCGCCCAGAAGAAATGCTTGTCAGTAATTTTGGTCGGCCGTCAAGCGGTGCTGCATATGCACTTGTTGCACGTTTGCGTTTAATGCAAGCCAGCCCTTTGTATAATCCGCATCCTAACAATCCGGCAGCAATAACTACTTTCGGAAATTGGAAACGATCAACAGATGGAGTACATTATATTTCTCAGAAGTACGATGAGAAAAAATGGGCAGTAGCAGCCATGGCGGCAAAACGTGTAATTGATATGGGATATTACTCTCTGCATACAGTAGAACGAGTAGATGGTGATTCGCCTAATCTTCCAAGTAATATATCAAATGCAGATTTTCCAAATGGAGCAGGAAATATAGACCCTTTCCGATCATATGCCGACATGTTTAATGGCGAGACAGTGGCTCCCCGTAATAGGGAATTTATTTGGGCTCAATGGTCTAATCAGACTTTAAATTATAGTCGGAGAGCTTTTCCTGTACATTTAGGTGGCTGGAATGGATTATGTGTAACTCAGAAAATAATTGATGCTTACCGTATGGTTGATGGTCGAGATATTCAAAACTCAAGTTCTCAGTATCCATACATAACAAGAGGTACGATTGGAAAAGAGAAAGTTTTTTCCGGATATGACCTGCCTGCTACTGTAAGCAGAATGTATGATAATCGGGAGATGCGTTTTTATGCTAGTATTGGTTTTAGTAATCGGAAATGGAAATGTAGTTCCATAAGTGAACCAGCTGATAAAAAGAACTTTATAGCAGATTATTCGTATGGAGGTAGTGCTGGAAAAGATAAAGCTGGGTATGGAAACACTACTGATTATGCAATAACAGGATATGTACTAACTAAGTTTATTCATCCAGAAGATGCATGGTCTGGCACTGGCGCTCGAAGGCAACAAAAATCTTTCCCGATTATTCGTTATGCTGAAATCTTACTTTCGTATGCTGAAGCTTTGAATAACCTGACAGAAACGCATACGATAATTGATACAATCGCAAATAAAACCTATACATTGCAGCGTGAAAAAAATGAACTTGTGTCGGCTTTTAATCAAGTACGCTATCGTGCCGGTATGCCTGGATTGACTGATGCGGAATTTGATTCTCCAGAAACAGTGCAAGGACTGCTTGAGCGTGAACGTATGATTGAATTTTTATTTGAAAACAGGCGGTATTTTGATGTTCGCCGCTGGGGTAAATATGAAGAAAGCGAAAAAGAGTTGATACGTGGTTTGGATACAGATGCGAAAGGCAATAGTTTTTATACGATTATCCCAATAAATCATGCAAAAGCACGCAACCGATTAATTGATCGGAAACTTGTATTGTTTCCACTTGCATTAGATGAAGTGCGCAAGGCTCCTTCATTAGATCAAAATCCGGGATGGCAAGATTAATTTTCAATTCAAAAAAATAAGTATTATGAAAAAAATAATGAAAGAAATAACTTTTTTGATTTGTGGTATATTTCTCTGCATATTTACTTTTACTTCATGTGAAGATAATCAATATGACAAAGAGATGTATAAACCTATACTTTATCTTCTTAGTACAGGTAACCATAATGTTTACAATGTAGTTTATCCATTTGGTGTTGAAAACGCAGTAGGATATTTTTCTATTGGTTGCGGTGGATCTAAACCGAATCCGGAAACAATAACAATAGAATTAGAATCGGATACAGTATTGATGAACGAATACAACAGGATAAATTTTGGTGTTGATTCAGCTTCATATGCTAAATTACTACCTAGTGGTAGGTATGAGTTTGAATCGTACACAGTAACTTTTCCTGCAAATAATAAGGAGCAATACATAAAGGTTCCGGTTAAAGTTAATCAGGAAGGGTTATCTCCTGATTCGATCTATTTTATTCCGCTTAATATCAAAAGTGTTTCAAATTACGAAATAAATCAGGATAGGAGAAATATGTTGTTACGCGTGTTGGTAGAAAATGATTATGCAGAACAGATTACTCAGACAACTTATTACCAGCGGGCGCAGTATTGGGAAGATGGAAAAGAAGAAGATATGTATCCTGCAAACGGGCCAAAAATTGTTCAGCCTTTATCAAAAGATGAAATACGCATGTATGCGGGGAAAAACACTCAGGATAACAAAGCATCACTCGATAGTATAAATGCTTATGCTATGGTGTTGAAGATAAACGAAGATCATTCGGTAGATTTCAGATCTTATGCCAATTTGGACGTTGAAAAGTTAGATAGGGAAAATTTCAACAGGTACTACACTCGCTTGAACAGTGAATATAAGCAGATACAGTATTTTGATCTTTATTATCGATTCAGAGTTAAAAAAGGCAATGCATATGGAAGCTGGATTGTTGTCGAAGAAACTTTGGAACGATTGAATTAAAAAAACACTTCTGTAACTAGCAATTTATGATTGATGGATTCAGTACTTCGAATGTAAACTGCTAGTTACAGAAAAATTATATTTTAAATACCATAAGTTTATTTTATCTTAAAAAATTAATTAGTTATGAAAGCAAAATTATTCCTTTTTTCATGCTTTATGGCATGTTGTGGTACATTTCACAGTGTACGGGCGCAAATAATTTATCCTTATTTTCCTTCAAATCAGACAGCTAATGATTTGTCTGCCAAAGGAGGGACGAGTGTTAATCCGACGGCTTTTCTCCCTCCTGCAACAGGCGATTATACGCTTGAGCTTATTGCTTCAGGTGCTATAACAGTATCCGGTAATGATATTAAATATAGCTATCAGCCGGAAGCAAATGGTGCTAAAGTTCGCTTTGTAAAAAAAGACGGTGTCATACATGTGTATGAAAACACAAAATACAAAGGTGTCATTAAAGAAGAATCTCAAGCTAGTTTTCCTGATATTTTTGCAGTAGAAGATGATGTCGATGCAAAGACTGGAATTTACGACAGCCGAAATCTTTTTCAAAATCCGGGATTTGAAGAAGGAGGAGCACAAGGAAGTGATTTCAAAGACGGTATATATTGGGACGCTTTAAATGCATCAAAAGAATCAAGCTGGGGCGCTTGGCCTAATTCTTCAATAAGAGAAGGCGGGCGGAATCTGCTGGACGGGGATGGACGTGCGTTGTATTTTCATGAAAACGGACGTTACCTTACTCAAAATATAGGTACCGGGAAATTGAAATCAAATACATATTATCAACTGAAATTTAAACACAAAGTACATTCTAATACAGGTAATATTACTTATAGCATCCTTTTAGGAACAGAAAAAGCAGATCTGAGCATTGACTCCATTCCTGCTTTTACTACACCTTCTTCGGCAATTATAAGTGATATTGAATTTTATTTTAAAACAAAAGATAATATTCCTTCTAATACAGATATATGGTTTGCACTTCAAAGAGTGGTTTTACCTAACACTGCAAACTGCTGGTTTGATCGTATGACTTTGGTTGAGGCAAATAATATTGCTGCAAGTGGAATCAGCGGCGCAAGTTCAGGAATATATTTATCAGGTTCGGCTTTTGCTCCGGAAATCACTTTGGGAACAGGGGATATGATTGATTGTACACAATTTGTTGTCAATCCTAATTTTGATAAAAATAATCAGGGTTGGACTTCAACGACCGGAGCGCAAAATAATAAATTATCAACTGGTAAAACCGATCCTTTCACTCCTCCTTATTGGGAGAATTGGAATGGCAGCGATTTTTCAGGAAAAATGTATCAGACTTTACAGGGATTGCCGGTGGGGAAATATAAAATACAGATAGCTGCATTCAGCACAAAAATACCTGAGGATGAGTATGTGTATGTATATGCAGGAAAAAGTGAAGATCCTGCCGAAGCAGATACAGTTCGTCTTTTTACGACAGATCCCTTTGTTTACACACTTGAAGCAGATGTTTTTGATGGAACGCTGGAGATCGGGCTATGCATTGAAGGAGGTACTAACTGGGTAGGAATTGATAATGTAAGGCTATATTATGTAGGAGTTGATAAAACTCTGGTTCTTGATGCACTTGAACTTCAAATAGCAGAAGCTGCTGGATTGACCGGTAAAAAAATGCATGCCGATATTGCGGCTGAGTTAGCTGCAGCAAAACAAGATGCAGAAACAAAGAAAGAAAATGCGGGCTCAACTTCACTTGAAGTTTTAGAAGCTGCTTCGGCACGTTTATTAGCGGCTCTTACTGTTGCTAAAGAAGCGGTCAAGGCTGTTGCAGATTTGGAAGAACTGCTTGATAAAGCAACCGAATTTGTCAGCAAAAAAATGCAGGCATCTGTACTTGCTGATTTAACAGCAGCAAAAGCAACAGCTGAAGCTCTGACTGGGACGACAGTTGGAACTACAGAAGCATTGAAAGCATCTATTGAAACTTTGACAGCGGAGTTAGAAAAAGCGGAATCATCCATAAATGCCTATGACGCTTTTAAAAATTTGCTCGATGAAGCAGAACGCATTACAAATTTAGGTTTACAAAACGGAGACAAGTCGGCATTAGATGCTGCGATAACTATAGCAAAAGCTGTTTATGAACCGGCTGCAAGTAACGAAGAAGAAATTAAAACAGCACAAACTGCATTAGACGAGGTGCTGTTTGCATACAGCCTCCCGAATGCTTCTCCTAATTTTGTTGTAGACGTAACCCGCTGGATTAAAAACTCGAATTTTGAAGATTCAGATATTTCCATGTGGATAATAAACAGTACTCCGGCAGCTAAAAAAGGTCGTGCCAGCAAAGGCACTGGAAATGTAGTAAAAGATGGTCATTTGCAGTTTTATGGAGAATCGGGGAACACGGTTAGTGGGAATGTCACGTATCGGATTGATGATATAACCATGCCGGAAGGTTATTACAATCTGAGCATGGGAATATACACCAACAATATGGCGGAAGTAAACTTGGCAGAAGTGTCAATTTCAGCTCAAAATTACAGACATGAAACTATCATCGAATTTGAAGAGGCTGTTGCTGGTGAAGACTGGGCTGAAAAATTCTATTCATTGAATAGTCTAACTGTTACTGAAGATGATTACGGTATGATGAGTTTTAGCATTGAATTCCTTTCTCCATTAACTCTAACACGATCATTTACACTTGGTATTGATAATATAACACTTCTCTATTCAGGAAATGCTCCAGCTACTTCTATATCATCGGTTATTACAGATGGACGTGAATTGATGAGTACAGAGTATTATAACATACAAGGTATTAAAGTAGGAGAACCTATAGAATCGGGTATTTACATTGTGAAGAAAATATATAAATCCGGATTGTCGCAAAGTGAAAAAGTGTTTTATAAGAAACAATAAGCCTTAATAAATTACATGCCGACACATCATAATGCCGGCATGTAATTACTTATTCGATTACAGAAAAAGTGTAAAGTCAAAATCATGATAGAATTTTTTTAGTCCAACAAAAAAGTATTTATATCATTTGAGAACGAAAATATTACACAATAAAAATAATTTTTCATATCAATTAATCATTTAACAATAAAAAATCATGAAAACAAAATTATTATTTTTTCTATGTCTAATGACATGTTATGGTGTATTGCAGAATATACAAGCACAAATAATTATTCCTTATTTCCCGCTTCAAGCCGATGATTTTGGAGGAAGTCCAGTAAATGATCCGTTAAGTTTTATTCCTACGAAAGACAATTTCACGCTTGAAGTTGATGGAACTGAAGGCAGTTCAATCGGAATTCCCGGCCTGGGTATTAACTATGAGCCGACATCAACAACTACAGTTCGTTTTGTACAAAAAGATGGTTTGGTTCACGTGTTTGAAAGTGGTGAGTACAAAGAAACAATTACTCCAAATTTAAGTTACGCCCTCATTGGAAATAATCTTGTAGAAAATTTTGGATTCGAAACAAATACAGCTCAAGGTAGTCATCGTAAAGATGGCGTTTATTGGCATGTCTATAACACAAGCGGGGTTGAAGATTGGGTTTCTACCGACCCACTCGGTTCTATAAGAACAACATCACCTTTTAGTGGCACTTATTGTTTATTGCTTCGTGGTGGCGCATTACGTTTGACCCAAAATATTTCCAACTTAAAAGCTAATACTACTTATTTAATTACTTATAAACATAAAGGAAATGAAGCCAATGCCAAGCAAGGCGGTGTTAAATATACAATTAAATTAGGTTCTGGTGATTTTGGCACTGGTACATTTACTAGTATTGCAGGTCACACAACAAGAACAGACGGAGTTAAAACATGGGAAGGCTTTGAGGGAGTAATTTCTACAGGCGAAACAGCGCCTGCCTGGCTTTGCTTGGAGCGTTCCGAAACAACAAACAAATATGACTGGCTTGATGAATTTAATCTTACAGAAGGTAATTTTACAGCCGGGATCACTGGCAATGCCGCTAATGTAAAGTATTTAGAAGGTTCTGCCATTGCTCCGGAATTTGAACTTCAAAACGGAGATATGATAGATATGACAGATGATTTTGTTGTTAATCCGAATTTTAATTCTAATTATAACGGTTGGAGTCCGGATAATGTTACGATATATCGTTCTGGAAGTGGTCTTGCTGACAAATCTATAGTAGGAGATGGCAATGGTCAGATATATTATAATATAGATATAACTACTGAAGGTAGAGCCTATCAAATTATTTCCGGTCTGCCGAATGGAAAATACAAATTAACAATGGGAGTCTACGCTCAATTAGGTTCAGTAGGTACGCAGGCTGGTTGTGCTGAAATTTATGCAAATACTGCCGTTACACCCATTGATGAAGAATTAAAATTTTACGCTGTTGAAAATACTTTAGTTTTGGATGGTACAATTGAAATAGGTGTAAGGTATTTACAAGAAGGTCTCTCACAAATAAAGTTCGATAATGTAAAACTTTATTATTTAGGTTTTGATAATACGGCTATTTACAATGCACTTCAAGAGCTAATTGCAGAAGTGGAAGAATTTGATGCGACTGAAATTAATACTGCACTTGCTAATGGCTTAAGTTCTGCACTTGCTGCAGCGAAATTAGTTGAATCTACAACCGGTAACCAGGAGCTGGAAACAGCAACTGCTAATTTATCAGTTGCCTTTACTGCGGCTAAATCTAATAAAACAACGCTTGATACTTTGAATTCAGCACTTGCTGATGCTAAGAATATTGATCAAGATTCCCCAATGGCGGAATCTGTGTTAAATGCATTGATTAGCGCAATTGCTGATGCTGAGAATAAAATAACCAATAAAGAATCTACAGATGAATTAACCGTTGCTTTAGCTGCGTTAAATATAGCTGTTCCAGCAGCAAACTCATCTATCGCTTTATTTGCTGAGCTGAATACCGAAATAGCTGCCAGTAATGCGGTCGTTAAACCGTTTCAGACTAATAATGGATTAGATGTTCTTAATGCTGCTAAAGTTGCAGCGCTAGCAGTATATAATGGTGGTGGCGAAACTGCTACAACTGACGAAGAAGCAAAAGAACAGATTAAAGCACTCAGAATAGCAGTCTCGGCCTATTTGGTCGCAGGCGGAACAGATGTGACAACCAGCATTGCTAATCCAAGTTTTGAAGAAACTATTGGCTCTACTTGGACTTTAAGTCAAGTTTCTTCAGGTTGGACGGATTTCAATAGAAAAAATAATGCTCCAGCAGCTAATGGTAGTTATTTTTATAATTTGTTTGCAGAGAAGGTAACTAGTATTGATGTTTATCAAAACATCTCTTTAAATAAAGGGCATTATGTACTTAGTGCAGATTTCAGAATAGGAGTAATTACGGATCAGCATCTATATGCTACAGTAGGAAGTGATTCTCCAGTTCAATCTGCTACACTTAGCAAGCTGTACGGAGATGCTCTGTGGCAACCCTTAAATATTAGCTTTGAGGTATTGGTAGATGGTACAACTGTTAAAATTGGAGTTTCTTCAACCGGTGAGGGTACTAAACAGGACGGCTCAATGCGTGTGGACAATTTTAAATTAGTTCATTTTGCAGAAGGGGGAATCATCAGTGTCACTGACTTCCCGTTTGCAAGCGATGAGTTAATCAGCATAGAATATTATACTTTACAGGGATTAAAAGTAGCAGAGCCACTAGAAAACGGCATCTACATTGTGAAAAAAATATACGAATCGAAACGTATAGAGTCTGAAAAAATAATTTTCAATAGGTATTGATTTTTTCAGTTCGGTTAAAGTTCCATGCTATCAAAATTGTTAGAAGGAACTTTAACTACTTCCTACATCTACAGCATTTGGCCGTGCTGTAGATGACAAATAAACTAAAAAAAACGAATCAAGATATGAATGAAATGTTTAGTATATCCGGAAAAGTTGCTGTAATAACGGGCGCCGGCGGAGTTTTAGGGGGCAGTATTGCCAAAAGTTTTATAGAAGCAGGCGCTAAAGTAGTCGCCATAGATATCCGTCAGGAAAACTTAGATACTCGGATAAAAGAATTGAAAGACATGGGCGGTGAAGCCATAGGTATTGTCGGTAATGTTTTGGATATAGAAAGCCTTGAAAATGTAGCAAAAGAAATTCTGAGTAAATGGGGAAAAATAGACATGCTGTTGAATATTGCGGGAGGAAATACACCTGGAGGAACTTTAAAACCCGATCAACCATTTTTTGATATGCAGATTTCCGAATGGGAAAAGGTTACAGGATTGAATCTTAATGGAACGGTTTATCCGAGCATGGTATTTGGAAAAATTATGGCAGAGCAAAAAAGTGGAAGTATTATCAATATATCTTCGATGGCTGCTTATTCGGCTATTACCCGTGTACCGGGCTATTCGGCAGCTAAAACAGCAGTCAGTTAATTTTACGCAGTGGCTTGCTGCCGAAATGGCTATAAAATACGGTGACAAAGTTCGTGTAAATGCATTAGCTCCAGGATTTTTTATCGGCGACCAAAATCGTGCGGTACTAATAAATCCTGATGGCTCATTGACCGAACGTAGTGTGAAAGTGCTGAGTAAAACCCCAATGGGACGTTTCGGCGATATTTCAGAACTAAATGGAGCCGTACAATTTCTTTGCAGCGATGCAGCTAGTTTTATCACAGGAGTAGTTTTACCTGTCGACGGCGGTTTCAGTGCATTTAGTGGAGTGTAATTGATATGCAGATTTACGATCTACAGATTTACAATTGCATTTAAAATCTGAAATTATATAAAAATGGAAAAAACTTGGAGATGGTTCGGTAAAAAAGATAAAATTACTTTGCCGATGCTTAAACAAATAGGCGTAGAAGGAATTGTAACAGCTTTGCACGATATTCCGAACGGCGAAGTTTGGACGCTCGAATCTATATGCGATTTGAAAAATTATATAGAATCACATGGCTTGCGGTGGTCGGTAGTTGAGAGTCTTCCGGTAAGCGAAGCTATTAAATCTGCCGGCAAAGAGCGCGAACGGTTAATCGAAAACTATATCGAAAGCCTTCGAAACTTGGGTAAAGCGGGAATAAAAAACGTATGTTATAATTTTATGCCGGTTATAGATTGGATTCGTACTGATCTTGACTATAAATGGGACGATGGAACATCGTCACTTTTCTTCGACAAAATAAAATTTGGTTATTTTGATTGCTATATACTAAAACGCAAAAATGCGGAGAATGATTATACTGAAGAAGAATTAACAAAGTTCCACGAATTGGACAAAATAATAACTGAAACGGAAAGCGAGCAATTAGTTGATACTATTATTGTAAAAACTCAAGGTTTTGTTAATGGGAATATAAAAGAAGGCGACCAAAATCCGGTAGCAATATTTAACCGCTTGTTAGCGCTTTACGATGGTATTGATCGCGATATTTTACGTGAAAACATGAAGTATTTCCTTACCCGCATTATGCCTGTTTGCGATGAATATGACATTAACATGTGCGTACATCCAGACGATCCTCCGTATCAGATGTTAGGACTACCACGTATTGTTAGTAGCGCTGAAGATGTAGAATGGGTAATGAAAGCAGTTGATAATCCGCATAACGGTTTGACATTTTGTGCAGGTTCATTCAGTGCAGGGGCGCATAATGATGTTATTGAGTTAGCAAAAAGATTTGCGAAACGTACGCATTTTGTTCATTTGCGGAGTACCAATATCCTACCGAATGGCAATTTTATCGAAGCATCACATTTAGAAGGTCGTGGACATTTAATTGAGCTAGTTCGTTTTTTTGAGAAAGAAAATCCAGCGCTCCCTATGCGTGTTGATCACGGACGATTAATGCTGGATGATGCAGGTAAGGCTTATAATCCGGGGTATTCATTTTATGGGCGAATGTACGCACTGGCACAAATGGATGGTGTAATGGAAACTATAAAACTACTGGATAATTAGTCGTTAATAATTTGAATAATAAATACTTTATAGAAGCTGGTTTCAATTATTCACACATAGAATTTACATACGAAAATACTTAAAAATACAAACATAATGAAAACTTATTTGAAACTTATTATTGCAGGACTAATTTTACTAAATCAGTTCGCGTGTACATCAAAAAACTCATTCAAACTTCAGTCAGGTTCTCCGATAATCATCTCATATAATGCTGAGGCAGAGGAAAAAGTAACAACAAATGCATTACAGCTTTTGCAAGGAGATATAAATACGGTGCTTTCTGTAGTTCCTGAAATTACGGCAGAAGAAAGTGGAAATATTTGGATCGGAACAATAGATAAAAGTCCGCTAATTCAAAAACTTGTTTCTGAAAATTTGATTTCTATTTCAGAACTGGAAGGGAAAAACGATGCCTTTCAGATTTCGGTTGTAAACATAAACGAAAAGCCAACTTTAGTTGTAGCGGGAAGTGATCGCAGAGGAACAGCTTACGGACTTTTGGAAATTTCCCGTTTAATGGGTGTTTCGCCTTGGGAATGGTGGGCGGATGTAACTCCCCAGCCTTTGAGAGAGTTTGTTTTAAATGCCAATTTTAAAACAATTCAATCACCATCAGTTCCATACCGCGGTATTTTTCTGAATGATGAAGACTGGGGGTTGCTTCCTTGGAGCAGCCAAACTTATGAACCAGGATTGCCGACAGCTGGTGGTAGAACAAAAGGTGCTATCGGCCCGAAATCTTATGAACGGATCTTCCAACTTTTATTACGTCTTCGTGCTAATACTATTTGGCCTGCCATGCATGAATGTACGGTTCCGTATTTCCTTGTTGAAGGGAATAGGGAAATGGCACACGATTATGCTATTTATATTGGAGGCTCGCACTGTGAACCCATGATGCGGAGCGTTGCCGGTGAGTGGGCGATAGAAGGCGAAGGAGCATATGACTATGTAAACAACAGTGAGAATGTATATAAATTTTTTGAAAAACGTGTTGCGGAAGTAGCCCACTTGGATAATATCTACACGCTCGGCATGCGAGGTGTTCATGATGGACAAATGCGGGGAGCAAAAACAATTGAAGAACAAAAAAATGTATTGATGCGCGTTTTTGAAGATCAGCGTAGCCTGTTGAAAGAATATGTAAACGAAGATTTAGAAAAGATACCGCAAGTTTTTATTCCTTATAAAGAAGTACTTGATATTTATAATACAGGACTTCCTGTTGAAGATGATATAACTTTAATGTGGTGTGATGATAATTACGGATATATCAAGCATTTCCCAACCGAGGATGAATTGAAACGAAAAGGTGGTCATGGTGTGTACTATCACGTGTCGTATTGGGGACGTCCACACGATTATTTGTGGTTGGGAACAGCAAGTACCGCTTTGCTTTATCAGCAGATGAAGCTGGCGTATGAAAAAGGAGTTCAAGAAATGTGGATATTGAATGTCGGCGATATTAAACCTTGTGAATATCAAACAGAATTGTTTCTGGATATGGCTTGGGATTTCAACAGCGTAATTTCTAAAGGATTGGATGCTCATATGAAAACATATTTGCAACGTGAATTTGGAGATAAAATAGGCAAACAATTACTCCCTATAATGAATGAACATTACCGTTTAGCTTATATTCGTAAACCTGAATTTATGGGTAATACCCGTGAAGAAGAATGGGATAATCGTACGGCACAAATTGTAAAAGATTTACCGTGGAGCGAAGAAGAAGTTCGCGAGAGGTTACAGGCATACCGTAAAATATCGGATGAGGTAGAAAGAATTGGAGAGAAAATCCCCGCTAAATTGCAAGACGCTTATTTTGAGTTGATAAAATATCCTGTACAAGCAACTGCTCAAATGAATTACAAACTGCTGAATGCTCAATTGGCGCGTCACGGAAAAGCTGAATGGACAAAAAGCGACTTAGCTTATGATAGTATTGTTTCGTTGACGCAACAATATAATTCTTTAGCCGATGGGAAATGGTATCGTATGATGGACCACCAGCCGAGAAAGTTACCGCCTTTTAAACCCGTAAAACATGAAGAAGATAATTTGCCATATCCTGAATACAAAAAGCCTTTGTATGTTTTTAACGGAGCAGATTATTCGACAACAACAGCTGTGCAATGTTTTCCTGAAAATTTAGGCTATGAAGAAAAAGCTTTGGCTATACGGCAGGGAAGTACTATTTCTTTTAAACTGAAAAAATTATCGACTGATAGTATTACTATCGAAGTTCGTTTACTTCCAAATCATCCGGTAAAAGGAGATAAATTGCGATTTGGAATCGCATTGGATAATTCTTCTATGCAGGAAATCAGTTACGAAACCTACGGGCGAAGCGAAGAATGGAAACAGAATGTATTGCGAAATCAAGCTATCCGCCGTGTAAAATTACCAGTTATAAATAAATCGGCTACATTAAACATAAAAGCGATTGACGAAGGTGTAGTACTTGACCAAGTGTTGGTATATGATAACTAAAAGTGATTGATATTAAGTATCTATTATTCGTCGTTGAGAATAAGAAACATAGCCTAAGTATTTTAAAATAAGTAAGTATAAAATAATCATGAAAAAAAGCTTTATATCATTTTTTCTTATATGCATAAATTTATTCTGCATACAGGGCCAAACAGAACTTCCATATCTTCCATTGAAAGATAATTTTGGAGGTTCAGAAGTTAATGATTTTAATAATTTCGTTCCGAACTTGGGTGATTATACACTCGAAGTGCAGGGAGTCGCCGGAACTGCGATAAATATCGCTTTCTCTGGAATTACTTATACACCGGCAACAACCGCTGCAGTTCGTTTTACTCAAAAAGACGGTAAAGTATATATTTTTGAGAACGGAACATTTAAAACAATTCTTATCCCTGTTCCTCAATATACAATATCGGGGGATAATATTATTCAAAATCCAAGTTTTGAAGAGGTAAAATCAGAAACATTCGCAACAGGCAGATGGCAGCCTACTGTATGGGATACATGGAATGGAGGTATGCCTACATGGGGAGCTGAAGTAGGAAAGACAAATGTTCGTGAAGATGCAACTTATCGTTCAGATGGAGTAAAATCAATCATTATGCATAGTGACACACGTCAATTACTTCAAGAGTTGCCTGCGAATTCATTAGTGTCTGGCAACCATTATTTGCTTACGTATGATTATTGGACTTCGTCAGGTAATGGTAATGGGGGAACTACATATCAGATTCATTTAAGAGATGAAAAATATACGGACGGAAGCCATGCAATCCAAAATATTACGGGACACACAACTATAGAATCGGGGACAGCAAAATCTTCTTTTTCGACCATTTTTCAAGCATCTCCAAACCTTCCTCAAACAATTTATTTTGCTTTTGTTCGCAACGAATCGAAAGTGGATTGGCTGGATAACATAAAAATGATGAAATTGCAGCCTCAGGCAAAAGGTATCAGCGGTGGTAGTAATGTAAAGTATCTTGCCGGCAAAGCTTACGCACCAGAAAGTCTTGGTTTGGAAAACGGAGATTACATTGATATGACCGAACGCATTTCCAATCCGACTTTTAGCAGTAATACGACCGATTGGAATATAACAGCAAGTGGCTCTAAAATAAGTACAACAGAAAAAGGAAATGGACTTATTCCAGGCAATCAGAATCATTTACAATTTTGGGTTGGCAGCGGTGGAATAAAAGGTAATCTTTCTCAGAATATATCAGATCTTCCGAATGGAAAATATATGGTAAAGGCTGCTATTGTGCCTTCATTTAACGGGACAGTATTTTTATATGCTAATACAGGTAAAACCGCAGTTGTATCTGGAACAAATAAAATTTATGAAGCAACCGGAATCGTTTTCGACGGTCTATTAGAGCTTGGGCTGGAAATACAAACGACAGGCAGTTCTACTGTTGAAATTGATGATTTTAAACTTTATTTCCAAGGAACTGATGTCGATGGATATTTAGGAATACTAAATGCTAAAATAGAAGAAGCAAAAGCTGATACACTTTCTATGAAAAATCCAGCAGGAAAACCAGGATATAATAATTTAGCAAAATATAGAGAAGTATTGATAGAAGTAACAAATCTTCCTAACCAAGAAATATCGACTATTCTTGATGCACTTGAAAAGATAAATGCTGTGATCAACGATTATGACGATATTCTCGAAAAATACGCTATGCTGAATTCTGCCATTATAAATATCCAAAATCAGATTGCGGCCTCTTCTTATCCGGATAAAACAATCTTTAATCAAGCTGTAGTTGATGCTCAGGCTATTTATGATAGTTCTCAGGATCAACGCGATAATATCGCGAAGACAATAGAACTGCTTGTTGAGAAAACAGCCATTCTTGTTGCATATGATGATTTAAGAACAGCTTTTACAAGTGCAGTAATTATGCTTAACTCGACTGCATATGCAGGGAAAGCAGAATTCAAGGAGGTAATTGACAGCGTTAAAGCGGTACTTGATAACCCTGTTGGAAAAGATATACTTGAAGCTGCTGAAACTCTGAAAAGAGCTAGAATAACATATTATAATTCACAGTACACTATTCCTCCAGTGCAACAAACTGTATCCTGGGTAGATACCAGCCTCAATAGCTCTGAAAAATTTGTACTCCGAGTAGACGGAAGACCATTTTATATGACCAACATTCAAGTACGATTGGATAAGTTGTATGGCTATGAAGGTTGGAGCGATGTCGCGCTCGAAGCAGTTATCAAACGGGCGGCGGATGATGGTTTCAACACGGTTTCCATTCCTATACACTGGCGTGAAGTCGAACCGCTAAAAGATGAATTCGACTGGACAGTTCTTGATAAATATATGGGTTGGTGTAAAAAATATAACATAAAAATGGAATTGCTTTGGTTCAGCTGGAGCAGTGGCGGTCGTGTGCAATATCTCTGGAATTACGGTGGCCGGAAAGAACCGCGTACACCAGATTATGTCTGTTCATTGGATGGTAAAAGCGAATTTAACATATTGCGCAAAGAATGGGAATACTCTTTAGATTGGAGAGATACAAACTTACGCGACCGCGAAAAATATGTTGTGAGACAGGTAATGGACCATGTTGCTATTTGGGATGCCAACAACGGAAATCCTCAAACAGTTATTGGCGTACAACTTGGTAACGAAGCCCGCGGACATGGAAACAATTCGGCAACATCAGCTGAAATCATAAACTATTACCATCATGTAGGTGCCGGTGTGAAAGAATCGAAATATGTAGTGTGGACACGGCTTAACTGCGTAAGTTACGAAACATCAGGACGTATTAACGCAAACGAATCGAAACGTAACAGCGGTGGAACGAATATCGATTTTGTAGGCGTGGATATTTATGGAACGGATGCAGGGAGTATTAAAGGAGACATGTGGGGATATTTGCCAAGTTCGGGTAAAAATTATCGCATGATTATGGAAATTGATGCGAAAGATTCTAAATCGCCTATTTATCAGATGGCGGCGCTCGCAGGTGACAAAGCTTTCGATTATTACAATATGGGGCACGTTGATGGCAACGGACTTTATACAAATAGCGGGCAGACATTAGTGGAACGAAATCATATTAACTTGGTTCGCCAACGGAATAAAATACTGAATCTGGCGAATGAAGATATTGCCTTGAAAAAACAAGGTACAGGTTTATATGTATATAACTACGCAGGAAATTCAACGGCAACAGAAACAGGCATTGCTGGCATCCGTTTTAAGCCAGATACCGCTAACACACAAGCTGTTGCTATACGTCGGAGTGAATCTGAAGTGGTTTTGCTTTCAACGCTTGGAGGCACTTTCACTATACCAACTTCTTTAGGATTTATTTCTGCAAGCAAGGGATACTTTAACGAAAATAATAGATGGGTAAAAGAAGTGAATTTGGATTTTGATGGAACAACGATTGTTATGCCTGAGACTTCAGCTGTGTTGTTAAAGCAGATACCAGGCGATGAAGAAGAAGTCACAGAAATTATCAAAAACTTCAGTTTTGAGGAAGGAACTTATTATAACGGAACTTATAATGTGCCACAGGATTGGACTTTAACAGGGGTAATTAAAGGTGCCGATGTTCAATTGAAAACTGGTGATGCTGTACATGGACAAAAACGCTATTTTATATGGGCAGATGCTGGCAGTACTATCGATTTTTTTCAAGACATAATTCTATCCAAAGGAGATTATACTGTAAAAGCTGCATTAAAAGCCAATGCCCCGTCAACAACTTTTATTTATGCAACAGTAGGAACTAGAACAGAAGAAACTGCTACTACCGCTAGCTGGAACTCATGGGAAACGACAGCAACTTTATTCAATATTTTAGAAGAAAATACAGCGGTGCGTATTGGCATTAAAGCTACTGCGGCAGTTATGATAGATAATTTCCGTCTATACAAAAAAGAGAATGAACCGGAAAGTTCAATTGAAGAGACAACAGGCTTATGGAAAGCTTTTGATATAATAAATTGTGAAAACGGCATATTAGTTTACAGTGAATTCCCCCAGTATATTAATATTTATTCCATGACAGGGCATCTATTAAATAGTGTAAAGATTTCAACAGGGCAGTTGTATATTCCTTTAAAAAAGGGTATGTACATTGTAGGAAATAGGAAAGTGATAGTAGCATAATAATTTATAAAGCAAAAGAGATGGACTATTTAGTGCTAAAAAGCAGCAGTAATTTTGATTCAAGTAAATTTCATACAATAATTAATTTAACAATAAAATTATAATCTCATATGAAAAAAATAAACTTATTATTAGCATTTGCTTTTATTGGAGCAATTATGTTTGCCACCTCAACAAGCATGTATGCGGCAGAGAATGTCGACCTGATAGACGTAAGTTATAAGGTAGTTAATTCCGAATTTGATAATGCAACCATGAGTAATGGAGCGCCTTATGGCTGGCAGCAAACAACCAATGCAGCTACAAGTAAAATAAGTGTTGCTGCTAAAGGCGATGGGACGGTTATATTCGAAGGGGAAAACCACTGGCAATTATGGAATAGCGGGGCTGTTACAGGTAAAGCCTTTCAAAAAATAGCAAATTTACCAAACGGAAAATACACATTGAAAGCTGGATTTTATACGGATTTCAGTGGAAATATCTATTTGTACGCAAATGAAGGCAAAAAAGCAGTTACTAGTCGTGTTTCAGCTTACCTTGAAGTTGTCGGAACCGTTACTAATGGTACATTGGAAATAGGCTTGGATATAGCCACTACAGGTGGAACAAGTATTGAGTTCGACCACATTACATTGTACTATCAAACCGATAACTTAGAAGAATATAGCCGTTTTTTAGAAGAAAGACTAGCGATTGCAGTATCAGATACGGCCTCGACTCAACGCCCGGGATATATTAACATACAACAAATGAGAAATGCGATTAATACCGCGAAAAATGCAGAACAAACCAAAGAAGCCTTGATTGAAGCTATTGGAATATTAGACGAAGCCATTGCAGAGTATGAGTCTATTATTGAAGCTTATCGACCATTGCTCGAAGCTTTAGAAGAGCTTAAAATCAAATCAAATCCATATCCGGCTTTAGTGACTGTAGAAAATGAAATCATTGCAGCTCAAGCTGTTTATGACAGCACGAAAGATCAACGAAATAATATACAAACGACAGTTGATAAGCTTAAATCGCAAGATGGATTACTGACTAAATACAAACTATTAAAAAGTGAAATAACCAATGCAGAAAGATTACTGAATGATTCAGATTATCCGAACAAAGCTGTTTATAAAACGGCTATTGATGCAGCAAAAGAAGTTTTTAATAATCCTACAGGAAAAGACTTGGACGCAACTATTATAGCCCTCAAAAATGCGGTAACAGCTTATCTCAATAGTCGCCCCGCAAATGTATGGTGTACCATTAAAAACGGAGCATTATGGAGCGATGACAGAGGACGTTCGGTACAAGCGCATGGTGCTGGTTTTTTACAAATAGGTGAGACTTGGTATATGATTGGCGAAGATCGTGAAACTGCTAAATGGAATCCGGATGTGAATATGTATTCAACAAAAGATTTTATTAATTGGAAGTTTGAAGGAAAAATTATTAAAAATGGAGAACATAATTATACTTATCCCGATGGTACTGTTGGAAAGTTGGGAAGTAATCGTATGATTGAGCGTCCAAAACTGCTCCACTGTGGAAAAACAGGACAATATGTAATTTGGTGTCATTGGGAAGCCGGTAATTATGGAGCTTCTGAAGCTGCTGTGTTTTATAGCGATGACATAACCGGACCTTATAAACTTCATTGGGCAGGTCGTCCTTTAGGTATTAAATCCCGTGATTGTAATGTGTTTCAGGATGATGATGGGAAAGCTTACTTTATTTCTACAACTAACGAAAACAGCGACTTAGGTTTGTTTGAACTTTCGGATGATTATTTGAGTGCTGTTAAACACACAAAACTATTTTCAGGACAAGGGCGTGAAGCACCTGCAATTGTAAAAGTCGACGGTACTTATTTTATGATTTCATCGGCTTGTACTGGCTGGGATCCTAATCAAGCAAAAATATCCTACTCTAAATCGCTTACTAGCGGTTGGTCTTCTAATCAAAACATAGGAAATTCTATTTCTTTTGATACGCAAGCTGCATCAATTCTTACCATTAGTGGTACGCAGGGAACTTCATATGTTTATGTCGGCGACCGCTGGCAGGATCCAGACTTAGCTGAATCGAAAACTATCATGTTCCCTATCAGTTTTAGTGGAAATTCATGTACATTTACTTACAGAGCTTTATTCGATTTAAATTTTGTCACTGGTAAATGGAGAGATACTTCTAAAAATCGTTATGTTCCTAAGACAAATTGGAAAATACATGATTATAGTAGTCAAGAAACAAGCGGAGAGAACGGGGCGGCAACTAATGTAATTGATGGAAATACAAGTACAAAGTGGCATACCAAGTACAGTGGGGGAACAGCAGAAGCTCCGCACCATATTTCGATTGATATGGGAGCTGAATATGAAATCACCGGATTTTTATGTACTTCGCGAATAGATAATTCAAACAATGGTCTTATTCGTAATTATTTATGCTATATCAGCCTTGATGGGAAAAATTGGAAAATAGTTTCGGGAGGGAGCTGGCTGCCTTATAGTTCTGAAGTTTATTTCAAATCAACCAAAGCTAGGTATTTCCGACTTGTTGCTAAAACCGGCACTCATGCTTGCATCGCAGAAATTGATATTCTTCAGAATACAGATGATTTTAAAGATCAGGATGTAAAAGTTTTAGCTAAAATTGATTCTGGTTCTTGGTTTCAATCTACTGATATCACCATAGATGAAGGAAAAAATCTTACACTCAGGGCGACGGCATTAGGAATAAGTAAATGGAATTTCTTTGGACCAAACGACTATTATTCAGAAGGTAAAGCTGAATATGCAATATCCGAAATAACTACAGATGCTGCTGGTATATATACTTTTCTTTTTACTAACCAATATAATATGAGTTATAAAGCTGATGTTAAAGTAAGTGTGGGCGCCGAAACAGGACTAGCAGTTGAATACGCTCCACGAAAAGAAGTTGGAAGAAAATACTATAATCTATTAGGAGTGGAAACTAAATATCCACAAAGAAATCAGGTCTATATTGTGAATAAGTTTTATGAAGATAACACACAACAGACAGAAAAAATAATACATGAAGATGGTTATTGAAGAAGTAGTGTCAGAGATACAAATAACGGACAGAAAAATGAAAATTAAACGGATTGATTTTTTTTTGATAGCTGTATTTAGCGTATGTGTGCTATCGATAACCGGTTGCAGAAAGAAACTATCAGATAATCAGATTCTTGAAGTAAAATTGAGTGAAAAATATTAGCACTAAAGCAAAAATGAAGAAAATAATATTATTTGTAATTATAGGAATCTTTCTGGTATTAGAACAAGAACAATTATCCGCTTCTAACCGTAAGATGCTTTTTGACGATACTTGGAAATTTCATCGGGGAAGCGTAGCCAATGCGGAACAAGAAAACTACAACGATGCTAAGTGGCGGACACTCGATCTGCCCCATGACTGGAGCATGGATCCTACCCCGATAAAAAGAGCCGGCATTACTGTCGGACTCTTTTCGAAATACAACGAAGGTGGTATGAATGGCGCCGATATTGGACAAACCCTCGGCGGAGAGGGATGGTATCGGAAACAATTCACCATTGCGCCCGAAGATACAGGCAAACGTTTCATGCTTTATATCGAAGGGGCTGCTTGCGAATCGGAAGTGTTTATCAATGGAAAGAAAGTTTATTTTAATCCCTACGCTTACACTTCCTACAAGGTTGATATTACAGATTACTGCCATGCGGCAGATATCCTGAACACTATCGCTATCCGCATCTTGAACGTCGGCGAAAATAGTCGCTGGTATGTAGGTTCCGGCCTTTACCGGCATGTGTGGTTGATAAAAACGGATAACATACACTTGGACGAATGGGATACTTTTGTCCGCCTGTTGGAATTGAAAAAGCGGGATGCAGCAGTGAAGATAACAACCGCAATTCACAACGGAAATGGCAATGCAACCGCTGCCGATATGAATATTAAAATTTACTCCCCAAACGGCGAAGAAGTTGCTGCTCATTCGCAAAAAGTAAGTGTTGGCAAAACAGGTAAAACCGATGTGGAGTTTGTGCTGAATGTCCCGAAAGTGGAATTATGGTCAGTGGAAACGCCACGAATGTATACCGTGAAAATTTCCGTAACAAGCGGAACGGAAGCGGACGAAATCAACATTCCGTTCGGCATTCGTACCATCGAGTTTAACGCGGAAAAAGGTTTTTTATTGAACGGAAAAATGCTCAAACTCAAAGGTGGATGTATTCACCACGACAACGGATTGCTCGGAGCTGCCGCCATTAACCGCGCCGAAGAACGTAAGGTCGAACTCATGAAAGCCAATGGCTACAATGCTGTGCGTTGCGCCCACAATCAGGTTTCCGAACATTTTCTTGAAACTTGCGACCGTTTGGGCATGCTCGTTATACACGAAACATTCGACCAATGGCAGCAAGCCAAACGAAGCAATGATTACCATCGGTATTTCGACGAATGGAGCAGTAAAGACCTTGCCGCATCAGTGCGCCGTGACCGCAATCACCCTTCTATTATTATGTGGAGTATTGGTAACGAAGTAGCGCAACGCGCCGATGAACCCGAAGGCGACCTTATTTCCAAACGATTAGTAAATGTCGTCCGTCAATACGACGACACTCGCTTTACCACTATCGGCGCCAATGAATTTTGGGATAGACGGCAATTCTCTTGGGATAAGGATGCTTACAGGGCTTTTCAGAATGTGGACGTAGCAGGTTATAATTATGTATGGAAAAAATACGAAAGCGATCATGCCGCTTATTCCGGTCGCATTATTTACGGCAGTGAGTCTGTTCCTAAAGAAGCCGCACAGAATTGGAATTTAGTGGAAAAACATCCTTACATAGTTGGTGATTTTGTTTGGACAGCTATCGACTATTTGGGTGAAGCTGGATTGGCGCAGTCTAACGAAATATTGCCCGGCGAAGGCGGACATCAATTCATGGGTTGGCCTTGGTACAATGGTTGGTGCGGCGATATTGATTTTTGTGGAGACAAAAAACCACAGTCATATTACCGCGACATTCTTTGGCGCGAGCGCGAAATAGCTATGGCGGTTCAAGCGCCTGTTGCCGGCGGAAAACGCGAAGTGGTAAATTTTTGGGGCTGGCCTAACGAGCTTCCCACATGGAACTGGCAAGGACGCGAAGGACAAGCTATGACCGTACGCGTGTACAGCCGTTCACCAAAAGTCAAACTTTATCAAGATGGGCAATTGATTGGCGAAAAAGAAACCGGCAAAGAAGATTATACGGCAACTTTTGAAGTCGTTTATCGTCCGGGCGAGCTGAAAGCTGTAAATATGACAGGCAAAAAAGAATGCGCTTCCATTACATATAAAACAGCGGGAAAAGCAACGGCTATCCGCCTGACAGCCGACCGACAAAAAATCAAAGCCGATAAAAATGATTTGTCGTATGTGAAAATCGAGTTAGTTGATGCAGATGGAAATCTCGTTTCCGATGCTGACATAAAAGTAAATATCAAATGCGAAGGCGCAGGAACAGTTATAGCGGCAGGCAACGCCGCACCCGATGATATGGAAAGTTTCCGTTCGACGAATCCGAAAACATTCAGAGGACGAGCAATTGCAATTATTCAACCAAATGAGAAAGAAGCAGGTGAGATTAAACTGAGTGTTTTTACAGATGCTTTAGCTGCTTCACAAATTATTATTCACACAAATTGAAAACAATCGTATTCTACAACTTATATTAAACATTACATTATTCACTCGTTAATGAAAAATGTGAATTAATGATAGATATTTGATGTTCATTTTTTATTCAAAATAGAATGATCTTATAACAGCTTATGAATAAATAATAGAAAATATGAAAATGAAACAAAAACTTTATTGGAGTTTATTACTTTTTCTACCTTGTTTTGTGTGCGCACAAAATGTGTCGCAGTATTTTACAAATCCAATTTTGTCCGGCTTCAACCCCGACCCATCTATTTGTCGCGTAAATGACGATTACTATATGGTTACTTCTTCATTTTCATGGTATCCGGGACTACCAATTTATCACAGTAAAGATTTAGTAAATTGGAAATTAATAAGCCATGCACTTAATCGTCCAGACATGATAAATATGAGCAATTTAAACGACAATGATGGCATTTGGGCTCCAACCATCCGTTATCACAATGGGTTGTTTTACATAGCCGCTACTGCGAATCAATGCGGAGGAAATTTCTACATAACAGCTACCGATCCCAAAAGCAGCTGGTCTGACCCGATATGGTTGAAAGATGCACCGGGCATTGACCCATCGTTGTTTTGGGATGATAATGGGAAATGCTATTACACGGGAAACAGATGGGATTTTAAAGGTTCGTGGCCATTGCAATGTGCGGTTTGGATGCAAGAATTAGATATTGACAAAGGAGAATTTGTAGGAGAGCGAAAAATACTGACTTATGGTCATGCTAATAATGCTGCTCACGCAGAAGGACCTCATATTTATAAAATAGACAATCGATATTTATTACTGATGTCGGAAGGAGGCACAAATATGTATCATGCGGTCAGTGCGCATCAAAGCAAATTTTTATGGGGGCCTTATGTCGCAGACAAGATAAATCCGGTACTTACGCACAGACACTTAGGAAATAAATACCCTATTCAAAGTATTGGTCATGCTGATTTAATACAGACACAAAACGAAGAATGGTATGCAATAGTTCTCGGAAAAAGGATGATAGACGGTTATGCTCCGCTTGGGCGCGAAACCTTTTTGTGCAAAGTTGAATTTGAAGACGGAATACCTATATTTAATCCAGGACATGGTATTGTTTTATCAGAACAGGAACGTCCGAATCTGCCTTGGAGTCCTGTCAGATCCGAGCCGGAAAGAGATGAATTTGATACAGATAAGCTTGCTTTAAAATGGTATTTTGTGCGAATACCACAAAAACCTTTTCATAGTTTAGAAAAAGGAAAATTGAGTTTCAATCTTCAGCCAGAAGTAATCGACAGTTTGGAAAATTCGGCTATGATAATCCAGAAAGTAAAACACCAAACATTCATGGCTATGATGAAGCTTGATTTCCGTACAAAAAAAGACAACGAGCAGGCCGGGTTAATTTTTTATCGCACCGCTAACGGTTATTATAGCTTAATGAAGCATAAGTCAACACTTGTTTTAACTAAAAAATATCTCGGTAAAAAAGAAGTTGTTGCGCAAATTCCTTACATCGAATCACAGGTCTGTTTAAAAGTAGAAGTCGATGGTTTGGAGGTAAAGTTCAGTGCTGGAGAAAATCCAGATAACTTAATCAGCGTTGGAGGGGTACAGCTTTTAGATGCTGTATCGGACAACCGTTTTAATAAGTTCAATGGCACGGGAGTCGGTATGTATGCAACAAGCAGTGGAAAAAAGTCAAGCAATAAAGCATATTTTGACTGGTTTGAATGTAAGCCGAAAGAATAGCTTAATTTTTATATTAAGTAAAATAAAAATACGTATTGTATCATTAATGCTTGGTTAAGAAACTATTGACAATAAGTTTCGAATTAGTTATAAACATGATTTTTTTTGTATAACTGATAAGTTGATTATGGATGTAACTGGTTTTCCCCAATAAATAAAAAAATCAAATTTCAAAATCAAATAAAAGCTCAGACTTTCAATTTGATATAAATAATTTTAATAAATCATATGAAATCAAAATCTCTATTTTTATCATTGATTATGCTCTGCACCTTAAATACGCACGGTGCAAAAAACACGAATAATTTTATTCATAACGGTATACCTTGGTTTGACGATCAAGGAAGTATTGTCAATGCTCATGGAGCTTGTATTGTGGAAGATAACGGCAGATATTATTTGTTTGGCGAATATAAATCGAACGGTGTGAATGCTTTCTTTGGTTTTGGATGTTATTCATCGGATGATCTTGTTTCTTGGAAATTTGAGGGTATTGCTCTCAATGTTCAGCAGGATGGAATACTTGGACCTAAACGTATCGGCGAAAGAGTAAAAGTAATGAAATGTCCGTCAACAGGCGAGTATGTTATGTATATGCATTGTGATGACATGGGGTACTACGATCCACATATTGGTTATGCCACAAGTAAGACCATAAACGGCGAATATACCTTTCATGGCCCGCTTTTGTGTGATGGAGAACCTATTCGTCGTTGGGATATGGGAACTTTTCAGGACACGGACGGAATAGGTTATTTGCTGATTCATCACGGAATCATCTATCGTTTGAGCGAAGATTATCGTTCAGCAGAAGAAAAGCTAGTCGACCATTTGCCTAAATCAGGAGAATCGCCTGCTATGATGAAAAAGAACGGTATATACTACCTGCTTTACTCAGATCTTACGAGTTGGGAGCGTAATGACAATTATTATTTTACTGCATCGGCAATTGAAGGGCCTTGGAAACGCCAAGGTTTATTCTGTCCGGAAGGAACATTGACATATAACTCACAGTGTTCATTCATTTTACCCGTTACCCGTGAAAACGATACTCTATATATGTACATGGGAGATCGTTGGTCATTCCCCAATCAGGCCGATGCGGCTACGCAAGTTTGGCTGCCATTGTATGCCGATGGAGAAACACTGTCTATCCCCGAGTATAAGGAAGCATGGGATTTTAATAGTGGTAAGAAAGTTGACCCGCTGGCTGGAGGTAAAAAGGTTGCGCGTAAGAAAATAACGTTTTCCGATAAAATGGACTGGCAGATTGATAATAACCGGCTGGTTTCGAATGTGAAAGGCAGTTATGTGGAATTAACTTTAAATGTAAAACAGTTTGCAATAGCCGGCGAGTCTAATCCAACAGGAGGATACGCAAAAATAAGTATATTCAATAAAAATGGTGAGCAATTGCATTCTTCGTTTGTCGATTTTTATAGCAAAGTACCTGATAAGGCTGTACGTTTTATGAGTCCGGAATTGCCTAAAGGGGAATATACGTTAAAAATAGAAGTCACTGGTATTGTACCGGAATGGTTTCAAAAAAATGGGACACGTTTCGGAAGTTCTGATTGTTATGTAAACATTAATGATATTGTGGTTTTTTAACCCGTTTCTATTTTATATTCATACTTAATATCTGAAATTCTCTTATTATATCCATAAATAACGCTAACAAAATAAATTCTCAAAATTGTTTTGACTGCAAGACGAATACATATATGATATAATAAAAATTTCAGGCATAAAATACTTAATCTATGGTCTTTGATGAAAATACTGTTAAAAGTACAAATATGAATGATATCTTGAACGAAAAACTTTCAATCTCAAGGTCAAGCCCTATTATGGCTCGTCATTATGATTATGACCAGTTTACTTATCCATTGCATTTTCATAGCCAGTATGAAATTATCTTTATAAAAGAAGGGACAGGCAAGTGTATTACCGGAGATGCGATTGAAAATTTTTCCAGTGGCGATCTTTATCTAATGGGGTCGAATCTTCCTCATTGCATGAGAAGTGATGCTATTTATGAAGAAGGGAATAAAAATCTCAGAGTAAAAGGCACAATCATACAATTAGAAGAAAATTTTATGAGTCATGCAATTACTTACTATCCTCAATTCTCTCAAATAAAGAAACTGCTGGGAAAATCAGCTTTAGGAATTCATTTTCCTTATACTACTTCTCAAAACATAATAAAAAGGGTAACTCAGCTGCCTAATCAGAAAGGGATCAAACAGATTTTGCAGATTTTACAAATTTTACAAGATATGGCTGTTTGTAAGGGAAAAAGATATTTGGCTTCACCCGATTACCATGAGCAGATGAGTTATGACAATAACAGCCGTTTAGAAAGAGTGACTTCATATCTGAGTACAAACTATACACGGAATATAACACTAACCGAAATAGCTTCGATTGCATCAATGAACACTACTGCTTTCTGTCGTTTCTTTAAAGAAAACACAAGCAAAACATTTATGCAATACATTGCAGAAAAACGGATAGAATATGCGTGCAGGCTTCTCTCATTAGAAGAAAATCTAAGTATCTATAAAATAAGCATAGAGTGTGGTTTTGAGTCGATAACTCAATTTCACCGTATGTTTAAACGCTATATGTGCATCACCCCGACACAGTATCGCGAACAGGTCTTAACAGCAGTATAAACAAATATTTCGTGGCGAATAAGTAGAATCTGGAATATTTGCTTAGCTGTTCAAGGAAAACAATTTTTAGATTTTCAATTATTCACAGCTTCGCAATCTGATAGAACAAAAAGAAAAATGCGAAATGGGAGCTATACATATTTTCACGTCTAATTTTTAATAAAGTCATTACTTAAATATAATTACTATAGTGGAAAATCAAATATTTTTTTTTCGACGATTGGCAGGCAGATTTCAAATATGCTTGATAATTTTTCTTTTTTTGCAATTAGTTAATAATAGGCTAAAAGCAGAACAATTGCCGATTACCGTAACAAAAACAATGGGACAAGGCAGTTTCCCATTAGTGTCTTTGTCCAAAACCGCAAAACTGATTGTAGATGAAGATGATGCGGAAGTCGTTTTAATTGCTGCCGAAGCTTTGTGTAAAGATATTGAATTAGTTAGCGATATAAAGCCGGAGCTTGTAACACAGCTGTCCGGAGGCCCTGCAGTATTTGTTGGGACAATAGGGAAGTCCTCTTTTATTGACACGCTAATCGCCGAAGGAAAGATATCTGCAGATAATATACGTGGTGAATGGGAAACTTTTTGTTTGTCGGTTATCTCAAACCCTTTTACAGGTATTGATAATGCATTAGTTATTTATGGAAGTGATCCAAGAGCTACGGTTTTTGGCATTTTCGAGTTTTCGAAAATGATCGGCATATCACCTTGGGTTTGGTGGGCAGATGTAATACCGGAAAAAACTCAAGAACTTTATGTGTCCCCCGGTAAAAATATTTATGGTCCGCCCTCTGTAAAATACAGAGGGATTTTTATTAACGATGAAGATTGGGGATTACAGCCTTGGGCTGCTAACAATATGGATCCCGGCATTAGGAATGGTGGCACAAAAGGTGATATAGGGCCAAATACTTATGAAAAAGTTTTTGAATTAATGCTGCGTCTGAAAGCTAATTACTTGTGGCCGGCTATGCACGAATGCACTAAAGCTTTTTGGTATTACAAAGAAAATTCAGAATTAGCGCTTAAATATCAAATAGTGCTGGGTGCTTCTCATTGCGAACCTCTTCTGCGGAATAATGTAGATGAATGGACAAACAATTTTACTTCGGAATACGGTTATGCTTCCGGTTCGTGGAATTGGGCAGTTAACAAAACGAACATCATAAAATATTGGACAGATCGGGTTATCGGCTCGAAAAGCCACGCTGCTGTTTATACAGTTGGGATGCGCGGCATTCACGACAGTGGATTGCCCGGCTATTCTTCCACAAGCGAAAAAGTAACAGCGATGAAAGATATTATCGCCACTCAGCGAAATATTTTAAGCGCAAATTTGGAAAAACCGGCTTCGGAAATTCCGCAAATTTTCTGTCCTTACAAAGAGGCACTCACCTTATACCGCTCGGGAATTGATTTGGCCGATGACATTACATTGGCATGGGCCGATGACAATCACGGTTATATTCGCCAATTGTCGAATCCGCAGGAGCAACTCCGAAGCGGCGGAGCCGGTGTTTATTATCATTTTTCCTATTGGGGAGCTCCCGAAGATTTTCTGTGGCTTTCCACTGTTTCGCCATCGCTCATCAGTTTCGAAATGTCGAAAGCTTACCACATGAATGCAAAACGCCTGTGGGTATTCAATGTAGGCGATATTAAGCCGGCTGAAGCAGAAATGCAGTTCGCTATGGATTTGGCTTGGGATGTGGAGGCTTGGTCGCCCGAAAAGGCTCATTTGTATGTAACGCATTGGGCGAAGGAAACTTTCGGAGAAGAATTTGCCGAAAGTATCGGTCAAATAAAATCGGAATATTACCGCTTGGCTGCCGCAGGGAAACCGGAACATTTGACGTATGTTTCGTACAGCGATGCTGAAATCGACCGCCGTTTGGACGAATATGCCGTTTTGGTGGAAATGTCAAAAGCGGTGGAGACACAAATACCTGAACGTTTGAAAGACGCGTACTTTCAACTGATAGCTTATCCGGTGGAAGGCGCGGCAAGCATGAACGAAAAAACACTTTGTGCATATAAAAGTCGAGTATTGGCCTCACAAGGCAATTTAGAGGCGTTGACTTTCGCCGACAAATCGAATGCGGCTTACCAAAACATTATAGGACTGACAAATAAATACAACAAAGAAATTGCAAATGGAAAATGGGACGGCATGATGAATTACGCACCCCGAGGCCGTTCTTATTTTTACGAGGCAAATGCGGCAGACGCAAATTCTATCAGCCGTAATCCCGTTCCGGCAGATGACTTGGGTACAGAGAAAGTAATATCGGCCGACAAATTTACAAAGAAAAATGAAGCCGGATTTTCCATTCAAAAAATGAATGGTTTGGGAACTTCGGCATCGGCTATGACGGTTTGGCCATTGAACTTGAAAACCTACGAACAAGCCGACATAACTTCAGCGCCGTATTTGGAATACAATATTCCTGTTGCGAAAGGTAATAATAAGATAAAAATAAAATGCTTGCCTACATTTCCTTTATACGAAGCATTGAAACTGCGTTATGCCGTTTCGATAGATGGCGGAACGCCGACTTTTGTCAACCTGAAAGTGGAGGCCGAAGATGCAGCGTGGTCAAAAAATGTATTGCAGGGATACAGCGGAACAGAAATTAATTACACATCAAGTGAAAATAAAGACATACCTGTCCGAATTTATTTTACCGATGCCGGCGTGGTGTTAGATGCCATTGTTATTACCACTCCTTCGGAAAATTCGCTTACAAGCTACATTAAAAATCCAAGTTTCGAATATAAAGCCGAAGGTGAATTGAACGATGGTTCGGTTATCAGAGGGAAACCGTATGCTTGGGAACAAACCGGTGATGTGGTAGGAAATTCATACGGAATAAACAAAGATGGCTCAAATTACGATGGAAACAATTCCTGTTGGTACAATGCCAACCAGCCGCCTTATGCCTTGCCGGAATTTTTCGAACTTTACCAAATCATCAACGATATTCCGGCCGGAGATTATATTCTCAGATGCCGCTTGTCAACTAACACAGCTTATCAAACCAATGTCCGCTTGTTTGCCAACAATAATGTGCAGTATTATGGAAAAGAAGCCGACCCTGAAAGAACTTTATACCGACTGGTTTCATCCCAATGGGGGTGGTTTTCAAATCATCGGTAACAAAGACATGAAAGCTGAGAAGAGTGATAATTTCAATCTTTCTACTGAAATCTCATTAGGTAAAACAGTGATCACGGGTGTAGCGCAATATTCTTTGATAGATGATATGGTCAGCACAGTTTGGCTCAACAGCGACACTGTACTTTATGCCAACATCGGTGATGCCAAAGTATTGAGTACGGAGCTATCCGTAAGCAGTCAAATCAATAAGGACCTGTCCCTGAGGGGTTCTTATGCTTTTGTTAAGGACAATCTTGGTAAAAAATCTTTGGTGCGTCCTCATTCGGCAACGGCAAGGATAGATTATACCGTGCCTGTTTTTAAAGCATATCGTCCGATCATCAGTTTCAGTGGGAAGTATTTGAGTGCCATGGATATATACGGAACGGGAGAAAGCACGGATATAGATATTGAGACAGGGGTTGAACAAGAAGTTCCGGAAGACTACAAAGTACATTATGAGGGATATGCAATCTTTCGACTTACCCTGTCGCAAGCATTACCATTCAAGCTTACGCTGAATGCCGGTATCAATAATCTTTTCGATTACCAAGCCAAATTCACAAGTTTCTATTCGAGCATATCGCCCGGCAGAACCTATTATATCGGATTAAAATGGAAGTTATAAAAAAGAAATACATCATCATTGCAGTATCAACACTGCTTTTCATAGCGGCAATTGGAGCGGGATGGTATCAAACTGCCTCGACTACCAAAATTGCTTTGCTCAATTTTCAGCCTTTTCAAGTGTCCAATATTGCTTTGTCGAACAGCGACAAGATGGTACGATATAAAGTTGTATCTGTGGAAGAAATTGAGAAACTCAAAAGATATGATTTCGTACTTGGCTTTGGCATGGGACTTAAATTGTCGGAGGCACAGCGATTTGAAATCCAAACGATGATGGACAAAGGAAAGCCTGTATATATCTATGCCGCTACCACTCCGGAAAACAATATTTGCAATTTAGACAGTGTGAATTTATCGCAAATAGCTGCCTATCTCGAAAGGGGGAGCAAAGTTAATTATCAGAACTTGGCGCGTTATATTCGTAAAAATATCGACAAAAAAGTGTTTTTTACCAAGCAGCCACAAGCACCCATTGAAAATGTCACAGAAGCTCTTTTTCATGTAGATGAAAATCTGGCATTTGAAACAGTGAGCGATTATGAAGCTTATATCAGAAAGCATAATTTCTACCATGAAGGTGGTGAAAAGGTAGTGGTTTTTACCGGCATCCATGATCCTTTCAGCGGTAATAAAGAGCATTTAGACAGTCTGATTGTTTCGCTTCAACGATCCGGATTGAATGTATATCCCATTACTTCCAAACAAAAACGCATTGATTTTTTGGAAAAGATACAGCCTGCTGCCGTAATTTATTTTCCACATGGTCGCTTGTTGAGCGGACAACCCGATGATGCGGTAAATTGGTTAAAAAAACGGAACATCCCTATTTTTACACCACTCTCTATTTTACAATTGAAGGAAGATTGGATGCAAGATCCAATGGGCATGTTCGGCGGTTTTATGGGGCAAACGATTGTGATGCCGGAACTTGATGGGGCTATCTATCCTTATGTACTGGTGGCTCAAGAAAAATACAGCGATAAACTCTTTGTGTTTAGAACCATCCCCGACCGACTTAAAAGCTTCACGACCATCGTCAATAACTTCATCAATCTTAAGCATAAAAAGAATGCGGATAAGAGAGTTGCCATTTATTATTTCAAAGGAGCAGGACAAGAAACATTGGCAGCACAAGGCTTAGAGACTGTTCCTTCGCTTTACAACTTCTTGAAACGCTTGCGTGCAGAAGGCTATCGAGTAGACAATCTTCCAGCAACGGAAAAAGCATTTGAGCAATTGCTGATGACGCAAGGTGCCGTTTTGAATACCTATGCTGAAGGGGCATTTGATGATTTCCTGAAGAAGGGCAATCCGGAACTTGTCAACACGCAAGATTATGAAGCCTGGGTTGATAAAAGTCTTTCGAAAGAACTGTATCAGGCAGTCACAGATGAATATGGCGAAGCTCCCGGAGCTTATATGAGTGTCTCGAAAAATGATACATCTTATCTGGCTGTCGCCCGCATACAATTGGGCAATATCGTGCTGTTGCCTCAGCCCATGGCAGCCTTAGGCGATGATGAATTTGCTATTGTGCACGGAGCGAAAATGCCGCCACCACATACCTATATCGGTTCGTATTTGTGGACACAGTATGGCTTCAATGCTGATGTATTGATTCACTTTGGTACGCATGGCAGTCTTGAGTTTACACCCCAAAAGCAAGTCGCACTCAGCAACAACGACTGGGGAGATCGGCTTGTAGGCACCATTCCACATTTTTATTATTATACCATCGGGAATGTGGGTGAAAGCATGATGGCAAAACGCCGTTCGTACGCCACGACTATTTCTTACCTCACACCGGCTTTTATGGAGAGCAACACGCGCGGACAGTTTAAAGATTTGCAACATGCCATTCGCAGTTATTATTCAAAATTATATGGAATTAGTCCGCAGGATGATGATGTAACAGAGGCTTCAATCTATGTAAAGAAAATTACGGTAAAAATGGGTATTCATCGTGAATTGCGTTTGGATAGCATACTTACAACACCCTATACGGCAGAAGAAATTGAACGCATTGATAATTTTGCTGAAGAGATTGCCAACGAGAAGATGAATGGAACCTTGTATATTTCCGGAGAAGCCTACACGCCGGAGAAGATAAGATCTACCGTGTTGGCGATGAGTGCTGATCCGATAGCGTTCAGCTTGTCGTCCTTGGATAAGTTGAAAGGACGGGTTACGGAGCAAGAATTAAAAAGCAAAGCATTCTTTACGCGGCGTTATTTAGATCCGGCGAAGACTTTGGTGCAGCAAGTTTTATCGGGAAAGGTTGTAAACGATGAACTGACAAGCACCTTAGCTGATATTACAGTCGCGGAACTCAATGCAAGCAAAATAATATTGAATCCTCCCCAAAGAAGCGTGGTGAGAGGAGCCATCCATGACACTTCAAAAGCATCGGAATATACCAAAGCACAAATAGAAGAGGCGCGTGTGATAGGTGAATTGGAGCGCACCTTGTCTAATATCACACAATACAAAAAAGCATTGGAAGACAGTCCGGAATTAGAGTTTGCAGCCATGCTCAATGCCATGGCAGGTGGTTATATTTCCCCTTCCTCAGGTGGGGATGCCGTAGCGAATCCGAATGCCGTGCCGACCGGACACAATCTCTATGCTGTCAATGCAGAGTCAACGCCTTCAGAAGCTGCTTGGGAAAGGGGGGTAGCATTGGTGCATACGACCTTGGAGCAATATAAAAAACAGCATGGAACCTATCCGCGCAAGGTGAGTTATACATTTTGGAGCAGCGAATTTGTAGAAAGTGAAGGGACTACCATTGCACAAGTCCTTTATATGTTGGGTGTGGAGCCTGTTCGTGATACTTTTGGACGGGTTGCCGAACTGCGGCTTATCCCTTCGGAAGTGTTGGGTCGCCCGCGTATTGATGTGGTGGTGCAGACTTCGGGACAATTTCGTGATTTGGCTGCTTCGCGCTTGCTTTTGATTTCTAAAGCCGTTGAGATGGCTGCTGCTGCAAAAGATGAGCAGCATGAAAATTTGGTCTCTCAAAGCACGGTTGATATTGAACGACAATTGGTTGAACAAGGCATTTCGCCCAAAGATGCACGTGATCTGTCCACCCGTCGCATATTCGGTGGCATCAACGGCATGTACGGAACCGGCATTCAAGAAATGATAACGAGTAGCGATACATGGGAAACAGAGGAGGAAATTGCCGATACCTACATGCACAATATGGGTGCAGTTTACGGGAGCGATAAAAGTTGGGGAGAATTTCAAGCCGGTTTCCTGCGCACCGTTTTGAATCATACAGATGTAATTGTTCAACCGCGACAAAACAACACTTGGGGCGCCCTCAGTCTCGATCATGTGTATGAGTTTATGGGCGGTATGAATCTCGCTATTCGCCATGTAACCGGTAAAGATCCTGAAGCCTATTTTGCCGATTACCGCAATCGCAATCATGCCAAAATGCAAGAATTGAAAGAAGCGATTGGGGTTGAATCTCGTTCTACCGTTCTGAATCCTGCATATATCAAGGAAGTGATGAAGGGAGGAGCCGGTAGTGCAGCGCAAATCACAGAAGTAGTCACCAATACTTTTGGGTGGAATGTGGCTAAGCCTGATGTTATCGATAATGAACTGTGGGATGATCTTTACAATGTATATGTACAAGACAAATTCGATTTAGGCACCGAAGCATTTTTCAGGGCAACCAATCCGGCTGCCTTACAGGAAGTCACCGCTATCATGATGGAGAGTGCGCGCAAAGGTATGTGGCAAGCATCCGACTTGCAGCTTGCTGAACTTGCCAAGTTACATATCGATTTAGTGAAAGAATTTGGTTCAACGGGAAGTGGATTTGCCGGAGGCAATATCAAATTACAGGATTTTGTGGCACAAAACATCAATCCTGCTGATGCACAAATGTATAAAAAGCAATTGCAATCGATGAAGACAACTGCTACTGATGCCCAAACAGACCCATCCGGCATGGTGCTCAAAAAAGAGCAGATAGGTGAAATCCTACAAGGCGAAAAAAACGTACTCAATGGCGTGCTTGTCGCAGCTGTGGTATTGGGGGCATTTGTAATCATGCTATTTATATTGAGAAAGAAAAGGAAACAGACACATTAATTTTTAAAAGGCGGTTAAGGTACTCATACTGAAAATATGAAAGTTTAAATAATTTGCATGGAAATAATCATTCAAATATTGATACTGTTTATTGTTGTCAACAACATCCTGAAACTTAGTTTTTGGAAATGGTGGCAGGCAGCAATACTTGGTTTAATGGCAGCGATATTTATAATAGGCATGCAACAGTATGCTATTACTCAATCCAAAACACAACTGCATGATTATCTTGCCAATCGCCGGATATTACAGGATGTGGCAGTATTCATCACCGTCGAAGCAGCCATTTATTTTGCCTTTTGCTTTGCAGCCATGAAAAACCTGTTTGGAAAGAAAAAGAAACGTTGGATGCTGCGACCTTTGTATTGGTATCCGGGACTGCTTTTGTTCCCGGCACTTTTTTATATCCTGACACAAAGCATATTCAGTTTTCCGGGTGTAGATTTCAAAAGAATAACTTACAGCCTCGCGATAAGCGTATTTTTATTGCTCCCGGCAGCTGCTTATGGCATCAAAAGATTATTTCCTGAAAAAGAATTCAGATTGGAAGTACATTTCTTAGTCAGTATTTTTGTGGCAATACTCGGTTTGCTAACTACAGTCAACGGAGAGGTAACTTATGCTGCTGTCCAAGAACCTTTCAATCTCAAAGCCTTGGGATTATCCTTGGCAATATTTATATTCACTTTTGTTGCAGGTTATGCGGGTAGCAAAATTCACTGGATCATCCGACACAAAAAAGGTAAACGCACCCATGTAACCAAAGGGGAAGTTTAAAAAGAAAATGGATACTTATTAAAGAAACAATATTAGCATACAATCATTCATTCAATTAAATTAACGCTCAAAAAGTCTTTTTTTGCGGATTTGGGAAGCTTTAAGAGTTTATACATCATTATGGAAATTATTTCAAAAGCACTTTTTTGGGTTGCAAACAGTTTGCTTATACCCGACATCATCCTCTTATTGGTATTATTTGGCAGGGGATTATTACTGATAGGAAGTTTTTACAACCAATATATGACCAAGCGCAAAAATGACAAGACGCTCAACGATCAGATCAAAGCGTTTAGCATGGAGTCTTTGGAATCACTGAAATTGGCTTTGCCGGAAAAAGACGATTCACTGTTTATCAAGTATCTGCGCGACCTGATCACTAATTCTCCTACAGAAGCCTATTCCGATTTTCTGATTTCAAATTTCGAAAATGAAGCAGATAAAGATCTTTCACTGTCGAAGCTGCTTGCTAAAATGGGTCCCATCCTTGGTTTGATGGGAACACTAATCGCCATGAGTCCGGCTTTGGTTGGACTTTCCTCCGGCGATATTACAGGGATGGCGTATAATATGCAGGTGGTTTTTGCTACCACGGTAGTCGGATTGGTGATATCCGCCATTGGTTTAATAACCCTGCAATTCAAGCAACGCTGGTACGCTAAGGATGTCAATAACTTAGACTATATCTCAAGAATTCTAACCACATCAAATCAGGAACAAGATGAGCAGAAATAGAAGAGCCAGTAAGTGGATGCGTGAAGAAGAAACCGATCCCCTGAGTGTGATAGTCAATCTTTTTGATGTGGCAATGGTATTTGCCGTTGCGTTGATGGTCGCCATGGTGATGCATATGAATATGACTGAAGTCTTTACGCAAGAAGATTACACCATCGTAAAAAACCCGGGCAAGGAAAATATGGAAATCATCACCAAAGAAGGCAATAAAATCAATAAATACACCCCTTCCCAAGATCAGACCTCAGGAACCAAGGGACGCAAAGTAGGCATTGCCTATGAGTTGGAAAATGGAGAGATTATTTATGTGCCGGAGTGAGGTATATAACAATGAACCGCACTGTTTTTTGCTGAGAAAACTCCTGTAGACAGGATTTGAGGTGTTGAGTTCTCTTTGTAATCTGCTGAGTCTATGACTTACCCGAAGGCGCAGCCCGCCATTAAAAACCAACATGACTCGTTAAATGTTTAGTGTTGAGTTTTCCAATCTCAAAACAATGCGGCCATTATTTATTTCAAAGTTCGATTGATATTGCAAATATAACAATAATCTCTATACTGTCCTCTTAATTTCAAAGAAATTTAACGAAATTCAAAAATAATGGATGATATCAAGCTTTTAAATAAAAAAGCCTGGTGGATATTTTTTGAATCAAAAATAAAGTGCTAATTTTGTAGCCGTTTTATTTTAAGATTTTTATTATCAACATCAGCTTGTTATGTCAAAGAAAGCCGCCAAAAAACAAGATCAGTTCGAAAATGTAGAACAAGTATTATCAGCTTCTGAAGCATTTATTGAAAAATATCAAAAAGAGATATTATATGGGTTGGGTGTAATAGCCGTTTTAGTGATGGCTTTCTTAGCGATTAACAGCTATGTCGTAAAACCCCGTACTGCTGTAGCTGCCCACGAAATGTACAAAGCACAGCAGTATTTTGCCAAAGATTCGTTTATGTTAGCCCTTCAGGGTGATGATTTTGAATCCATTGGATTTGAAGCCATCAGTTCCAAATACAGCTTAACAACTTCCGGAAATCTTGCAAAAGCATATGCCGGTATTTGTTATTATAATCTCGGAGAGTATGAGGAAGCCATTCGTTTCTTGTCAGCATATGATGGTAATGATAATTATTTTGCACCATCTGTAACCGGTTTAATTGGTGATTGTTACGTTGAATTAGGTGAACCCTCCAAGTCAATACGATATTTTACTAAAGCCGCTTCTTCCGGAAATGAAGTTGTTGCACCCATCTTCTTGAAGAAAACAGCAGTAG
>Ga0208694_1000771_pt1 | contig 44810 bp, 30 predicted proteins | sample AD_UKC078_MetaG_FD_184442 | JGI IMG/M metagenome (GOLD analysis project Ga0208694, IMG submission 184442) | Active sludge microbial communities of municipal wastewater-treating anaerobic digesters from USA - AD_UKC078_MetaG (SPAdes) (version 2) | ecosystem: Engineered > Bioreactor > Anaerobic >...
CCTCTTCGTATCCGTGTTGTTACTGGTCAGGCAGTGTCACGGACAGGGCAACGTCGTTTACTATGGAGTGAACTCAAACGCGATAAACGTCGCGTTTGCGGACACCAATCTTTCCGAGTCGGCGAAATCGGCGATCACGGCGGATTTGCGGGTGTGTTTGAGCGAATGGGGAAAAGCGACGCAGTTCAGGCTTGGCGCTGATGACCCCGCTTTTGTTGCGCATCTTTACAATCCTAAGATTACACCACATTATCCTGAAACGCTTGACTTCCCCGATGATGTCGTGTCAAGCGGCGCAGCAGGTCTGGCTTTACATATCCCCAAAAAACTCAGCGACGCCTACACCAACGCCTTCGCGTTCGCCGCCGCGAACTCCAACATCGTGGCCGCCGCCTATGAGTTCGTGGCATATCTATCATCAACAAACTTTTATACGGTTACTTCCAATGAGATTGTGAATATCGTTCTCGTCAAAAACGCGACTCCCGACATGTATCTGCTGTCATTCGCTGACACAACAAATTCCCTGCGCAAGCAAACGTATTATCCACCCAGTGTGCTTAGTTTCAACTATAGCCCGAACGGTCCCGCTGTCTCAAATCTTTGGATGCTTGTTCCTTGCTCGATCCCTCTTCGTTATATGGATGGGAAAGGGTGGAATGCCTTTCCTGCCATCTGGCATGACAACAAATGGAAGATCGGCATCTGGGATAATTGGGTGCGGTGATGATAAAGCCATGAAAACCCCAAAAACAGTCAGTCTTCCCGTCCTCTTCGTATCCGTGTTGTTACTGGTCAGGCAGTGTCACGGACAGGGCAACGTCGTTTACTATGGAGTGAACTCAAACGCGATAAACGTCGCGTTTGCGGACACCAATCTTTCCGAGTCGGCGAAAGAAGCGATCACAGCGGATTTGCGGGTGTGTTTGAGCGAATGGGGAAAAAAAAGCGAGTTGTATATGCGCAACAAAGGCGAATCCATTGGTTACTTGTACAACTTCAAAAGCAGTCCGCATTACCCGGAAAATATCACATTCCCACGGGAAATCGTGCCAAGCGGCGCAGCAGGTCTGGCTTTACATATCCCGCGCGCGCGACCGGCCAGCGCAACACCTAAAGTTTTGAAAGCGGCCACGCGTTGAAGTACACTTCCTTCATGTGAAAAAGCAGCCCGTCAGCCAGTGGCCAGCGCAACGCGCTGGCCACTGGCTGACGGGCCCTTTTATACTCGACCGTAATAAATCAGGAGTCCATAGAATGTCGATTTGCTCAACGCTGTGCATGAGTTTCCACGACATCGCTTCGAGTGGGGCACCTCTTGTCGCCTACCTGCTCTTGGGTTTGGTCATGTGTGTTTTGGCGTTGCCCGAAAGAAAGCTTGTCGCAGGACTTGCTATTTCGGCTCCCTCCATTTTGTTTCTTGCAAGTGATGCCGTAACCCAGTCTGAAATGCTTGGCGGTGACAGGGTGGGCGATTTCTTTTTCAAAGTCGGTTTGTTGGGTGGGCCGGTTCTGTTCCTCACACTGACCCTAATCGTAGGCCTTTCTCGCGAACGAAAGAGAAAAAAACGGTTACTTGTTTTAAGCACGCTAGGCTTGCTCAGTTCGATCGCAATCCTTAAAACCATCGAGTATGGGCTTGGGCAAATACCCTGATTCAGGCGGCAAGGTTCAACGTTCTTTGGTTTTTGGTTTCATGGGTTTAAGGCTCCATACTTCGGCGCTGGACGTTCTGCGTTCATGTGTTTCCGGTCTGCTCTGTGGGATGGTAGTGCTCACTAGGGCAACCAGACCCTTCGGAACCCCCAGCCCCTCGTGATCTTCCAGGTGGAAACCTGCTTAAACGGTTGATCCTCTCTGCATAGTTCCCGATGAATCGTCCCCTCCGCAATCAGGGTCACTTTTTCAGTTGGAGGCCATAATGTCGCGTAGAAACACGCTTGCCCCGGCGTCGCCGGATCCATTACGACCCTTTCCAACCACCTACCGCAGCGTTTAAAAAAAATGCGCTCGCTTTGGGGCTGCCCAAAGCAAAATCGGACTGGTTCTCCAGATGCGTAGCTATCAGTTCTTCCACTCTGCCTGCTCCAAGTTGTCACGACAGGGCCAGATTGACGAACCAACTCCTCTCGCCTCCCGTCTTGCATAACAAGATCTAGCCTTGTCAGATCAAGGTACTGGGCCCCGTACCAATCTTGGGGAACATTGACATACACGAGCATATTTGTGGAATCGTCGATGCTATAGAGAAGAAGGCACGGCACTAACGCTCCTTGCTTCGGAGGCTGGCGCCCAAACTGTAGGCGGAGAGAAGAAGGGGAATCGCCTTCACTCTCCATCTTTTGATGTCCAAAGTTCAATGTCCTGTAATATTCCATCCCGAACATACCGACAAGGATGTATCCGGCAAAAGTGAATTGTAGTGCGAAGAGCAGTCCCCAGAGCAACGCAACGGATGCCAACACAATGAGAGCTTTTCGTTTCATACGGTTTGTCTCTGATAGATAGCGGCTGTTTTTTTCAGGCTAAACGCACCAGACCCCACATGCCGGGTGTTCGCATAATCCTCACAAACGCGCTTCATTTAACCTTTTTTCTAAGAAAGGGTCAATCCTGCGCCTACGGCAGATAAGAGGTGACGCGATCGCCAATCTTGCACCGCAGATCATGCCGGACTTGTGCGAGCAGACGTATTATCCGCCAAGTCTTCTCGGTTTCACGTATAGCCCCGATGGGCCAGCGGCCACCAATCTGTGGATGCAAGTCCCCAATTCAAGCCCATCGGCAGGAGGGGGTAAGGATTGGGGCAAGACCACGGTTCTTTGGCATGAAAACAAATGGCGGTTCTGCGTCTGGCTTGATTGGGTGCCGTGATGATAAAGCCATGAAAATCAAAAAAACAGTCAGCCTTCCCGTCCTCTTCGTATCCGTGTTGTTACTGGTCGGTCAGTGTCACGGACAGGGCAATGTCGTTTACTATGGAGTGAACTCAAACGCGATAAACGTCGCGTTTGAGGACGCCAATCTTTCCGCGTCAGCGAAAGAAGCGATCACGGCGGATTTGCGGGTGTGCTTGAGCGAGTGGGGGAAGGGGACGCATTTAACCTAAAAAGAGCAGTTGAACCTTCAACTCTCTTTGGTTTCAAGGTTTCAGGGTTTCAAGGTTTCAAGGTTTCATCCAAATCGGGGTCGGGATCGGGATCGGGATCGGGATCGATTGTTTAACCACGGGACACTTTCTTGGGTTTCTGGTTTCTGGGTTTCTGGGTTTCATGGTTCCATTCCAAATCGGGGTCGGGGTCGGTATCGGTATCGCTATCGCTATCGGGAACGTCGACCCGCGACCCGCGACATTCGACCCGCGACGATCGACAGGGACGCCCGCGTTTCCGACACCGCAGGTCGCTTTTCAAGGTTTCAAGGTTTCTGGTTTCTGGGTTTCATCCAAATCGGGGTCGGGGTCGCTATCGGGATCGGGATCGATCATTTAACCACGAACACACGGGATGGCACTGCTCGGGTTTTTATCCGCAGATTTACGCAGATTACGCAGATTTTTTGGGCATCGCTCGGGTTTTTCTGAACGCTAGGGGGAATTCCTGATTTTCATGAAGTTTCAGGGTTTCATCCAAATCGAGGTCGGGATCGCTATCGGGATCGACGTCCCGTTCGCGTCCTCGTTTTCGTGCAGGTGTACGGGCACCGCCACGCTGTGAACATGTACGACGAGCGAGCGGAAAGAACGCGCACCGTTCACGTTATCGGTCAGGAAAACAGGATCACGCCCGTTTGGTCAGAACCCTAACACGGATATTGCCCTGTCCGCCTGTTATGGTAAAATACGTCTCATGAAAACATGGAATGCGGCTTCCGTCACTGCTGCCAAGGGGGTGACCCGGCTGGCCTGTGTCACGGCCTACGACTACGCCAGCGCGCGCCTTGCCGATGCCGCCGGCCTTCCCCTGTTGCTGGTCGGCGACTCGCTCGGCATGACGGTTCTCGGTTACGAGTCCACCCTGCCCGTCACGCTGGAACAGATGCTCCACCACACCGCTGCCGTGGCGCGGGCCGCGCGCAACGCGATGGTGGTGGCGGACATGCCTTTCCTCTCTTATCAGGTCTGCGAGGCCGAGGCGATCCGCAATGCCGGCCGTTTTCTGCAGGAGGCTGGTGCAGATGCCGTCAAACTCGAAGGCGGCGCGTTCCGTGCCGGGCTGGTTAGCGCGCTGACGCAGAACGGGATCCCCGTGCTCGGGCACATCGGCCTCACGCCGCAGTCGGTCAACCAACTCGGCGGCTACAAAGTTCAGGGCAAATCGCGTGAGGCGGGCGAACGGTTGATCGCGGACGCCCGGGCGTTGGCGGAGGCGGGCGCCTTCGCCATCGTGCTCGAGTGCACCCCGCCCGATATCGCCGCCACCATCACCGCAGCCGTTCCCGTCCCGATCATCGGGGTCGGGGCGGGGCCGGTCTGTGACGGCCAGATGCTGGTAATGCACGATCTGCTCGGCCTTTCCGAAGGCCGGCCGCCCCGTTTCGTCAAGGCCTATGCCGCTTTGGCGGAGACCATGACGCAGGCTTTCCGCACCTACGCCGAGGAAGTCCGTGACGGAGTTTATCCGGCACACGAACACTGTTACGCGCCCCGGAAACCCGGATCGACCTAACCCGCCCCACCCTTTTTCTATGCCCCCTTCCCGCACATCACGCGAAGATATCGTCATCACCGGCATGGCGTGCCGGTTCGCCGAATCGCCGTCACTTGCCGCGTTCTGGCGCAACCTGCTCCAGCGCCAGTCGTTGCTGACCCCGCTTCCCGTCCCATCCCCCACCGAACCCGCGCCGCCCCGTCGCACTCTGTTCGACCGCCCCTACCCCACACTCTGCGGCCAGTTGGGTGACCTGTACGCCTGTACGCCCGCAGACCAGTATTTCCCCCGTAAAATGAACGCGGGCGAAAACCAGGACGTGTTTTTCACCGTTCAACTCGCGATCGACGCCCTGCGCGACAGCGGCAGCACCCTCAACAGCTTGCCAACGGACCGGGTCTCGCTGCACCTCGGGTACGCCCCGCCCTTCAATGCCGCCTCCGTCAACTGGCTGCAGCACACCTTCTTCATCGACCAGACTCTCGGGATCGTGCAGAATTTCTTCCCGGGCGTCGGCGCGGAGCAGATTGAGGAAGTACGCAAACAGCTAACCGCCTCGCTGCCCGAACCCAACCCGTACGCCTTTCTCTCGGCCCTCGGTTGTGTCATCGCCTCCTGGACCGCCCATTATCTCGGATTCGCCGGGCCTGCCTTTCTGGTGGATGCAGGCGCTGTTTCGGGTCACCAGACCCTGCAGGGCGCCATGGATGACCTGATCACGCGCCGTTCGGACATCGCGCTTGCGGGTGCGGTGCAGCCGCCGTTCAGCGACGCCGCCCTGCAGGGGTTCGCGGGCGCGATCCCGTTCTCCCGCGGCAAAACACTCCAGCCGTTCAGCCGCGAAGCCGACGGCACCCTGCCCGGCGAGGGCGGCGCGATGTTTGTCCTCAAACGCCTCAAGGACGCCCTGCGCCAGAATGACCGCATCTACGCCATCATCCGCTCCATCGGCATCGCGGCTGCCGCCATGGATCAGCATCATCGCGTCCCCACGCCGGAACGGCTTACACGCGCCATCAGCCGTGCCCTGCATGCGGCGGACATCACTCCGGAATCGGTTCAACTGATCGAAGCCCACGGATCCGCAATCCCGCACTCGGACCAGACCGAACTCAAGGTGTTGCATGACCTCTACGGTGATCGGCGGCGCGGCCAGGCCCTGACCGGTGTGGGGTCCGTCAAAGGCAATATCGGTCACACCCTGTGGTCCGCGGGCGCGGCGGGCATCCTCAAGGCCGCCTTGGCCATCGCGCACCGCACTCTGGTGCCGACCGTATCCGTAGACAAACCCCACCTTTCCCTCGCTTCCGCCAAATCCCCCCTCTATCTGCTCTCCGATGCGCGTCCGTGGCTGCGGGGCAACCGCAAGAACCCGCGTCGTGCCTGCGTCTCGGCGATCGACTTCACCGGCACATGCGCGGCCGCAATCCTCGAAGAATACCCGGAGGACCCATGAGCAGTGCCCCTCATCTGTATGACGCTTTCGACAGCGAACTGATCCTGATCGGTGCGTCCAACGACGATGATCTCGCGCTGACCGTCCGGCGTGTGCTCGGTTTTCTGGAGCACGCGCCGGACGTGCCGCTGCAGGATGTCGCCTACACTTGCGCCGTTTCCGCCCGCCACATGCCCTCCATTCTTGCGGTGGTCGCCTCCGCCGTGCCCGACCTGCGCGACCGCCTGTCGCTGGCCCTGCGGAAACTGGAGGCTCGCGCCAATCGGATCCGCGACAAGAGCGGCACCTATTTCTTCCGTGAGCGCCTGCGCCCCAGCGGCCGGATCGCCTTCCTCTTTCCCGGCGCGGTCTCGTTCTATCCGGATATGCTGCGCGATCTGTGCCTCGCCTTCGACGCCTGCCGAGGCGCCTTCGACGAGTTGCAGGAAGCCCTGCAAACCCAGGACCCCGAATGCATCACCCCGGCCGATTACCTGTTCCCGCCCTCGGCCTGTTACCGGAACGACACCGGCGTCTTCCAAACCGACGGATTCTCGGAGTCCTTTATCGCCGCGCACGCCGCGAATACCGCTTTTTACCGTCTCATCGACAGCATGGGGGTCACGCCCGACGGATTGACAGGGTTCAGCGGCGGCGATTTCGCGGCTCTGGATGTGGCCGGCGTCTACGGCAACCTCTCCCGCAACAAGCGTATCGTCTTCCTTCGGGAAGGCTATCAGATGTTGAACCGGCTGGCGGAGCGCGAAGACCTGCCCACCTGCATCATGCTCTCCGTGCTGGACGCCTCGCGCGAACGGATTGACGAACTGATCGCAGCACATCCCGGCCGAATGGCACTGACCTGTTTCCACAGTCCGCGCCAGTTGACCGTGGCCCTCTCGCCCGAAATCCTCAAAGAGGTCACCGCTTCCCTGCAAGCATCTGGCGCGAAGACCATGCCCGTTCCGATGAACCGGCCGTTCAACACGCCGTGGTGTTCGAAAGTCCTCCCGCCCATCGAGCAGTTCCTTTCGCATTGGGTGCGGCACACGCCGCGCATCCCGGTTTATTCATGCGCCACCGCTGAGCGTCTGCCCGCCCAACCGCGGAGCATCCTGAAACTCACCGCCGATCAATGGACCTCCCCGATTCTGTTTGACGACACGATCCGGCAGATGTATCAGGACGGCTTCCGCCTGTTCATCGAACTCGGCGCGCGCGGAAACATGACCACCGCTGTCGACGAAACACTGAAAAACCTGCCCCATCAGGCTGTCGCCATCAACCGCATCCACCGTTCGGGGCTGGTCCAGCTTCACCATGCCCTCGGGCAACTCGCCGCCCAAGGGGTTCAGCTCGACCTCACCGTGCTTCACCGCCACCGTCGGCAGCACCGGCTGGATTTCGATAGGCCGCTCGCCCTCGCCGTCACCACAGAGCACACGATGCGCCTCTCCTCGCAATTGCCGCGCCTGACCGTTTTCGCCCCACGCGGCGACCTCCTCACCGCAGCCGCCCCTCCGGCCGGCACCACGCGTAAATCCCGCGCCCCCCGCGAAACCGGACGCCATCTCGATTTCGGCGCCGACTTCCCGATGCTGACCAATGCGGAGATTCTCGAAGAACAGGCGGGCATCCTCGAATTAGCGAAGGTCCTAACCCTCGAAGACTATCCGTTCCTGAGGGACTATGCGATCGGCACCTCGCAACTCTCCTACGCGAATCCGGAACTGAAGGGGCTCACCCTGTTGTCCATGATCTCGGGCCTGGAAATGATGACCGAGACCGCGCGCAAACTCGTGCCGCGGCGGCGCGTCGCACAGATCGACAATTTACGCGCGACGCGCTGGGTCGGCTTTGAGCGCGGTGCCGTCCGGATCATTCTCCGCGCCGAGCGGATCGCCTGGCCCGACCCGCAGTTCTCCGCGGTCCGTGTCCAGCTCCGCGATGGCGCGCCCAACAGCGCCTTCACCTGGCCGATCATTGAGGCCACCGTGCTGTTGACTGCCGCACCTGCGGTCATGCCGCCCATCCACCCCCCGCCCCTCACCCGGGCGCGTCCGGTGAACTGGTCGGGGCACGACATCTATCCCGACCGTCTTTTCCACGGCGACTGTTTGCGCATTGTCCGCCACGTCGACCTCTGGAGCGAGGAGGGCATTGATTTCGAGATCGAAGTGCCGGAACGCAGTCAGGCGGTGCGTGTCACCCGCATCCCGCTCTTTTCGATCTGGCCCATGTTGCTGGACGGGATCGTCTCGAGTTTCTCACTCTGGCGTTCGCATGAAAGGTTCGCCGGCGCGATCTCGCTGCCGTTCCGCGCTCGCCGCATCCTCTTCTATGCCCCCGGCTTCACGGAGGGCGCGCGCCTGCGCGGGTATCTGCGGCTGGTCTCGGTCACCCCGCGCTCGCATGTGGCGGACATCCAGATCTCCGACGGCAACGGCAACCTGCTCATCCACTTCCGCGGCTGGGAGGAGTTGTGCGAGCGGGTCCCGCCCGAGTACCAGCAGTTCATCCTGCACCCCTCGGAAAAGTTCCTCACGCAACCGCTGCCGTTGGAACTGCTGGGCAATCCGACCACACCGGTCGCCGGTGCGGTCGCGACCGATATCCCCTTCAGCCTGTTCGAACACAATCAGGAGCTCTGGCTCAAAACCCTGGCCTTTGTGCTGTTGTCCCCCACGGAACGTGAAGAGTGGCTGGAAATGCAAGGCGCCACCAGCAGGCGGGTCGAATGGCTCTTCGGGCGCGCCGCCGCAAAAGAGTCGGCGCGCCGCTTCCTGCGGCAATTTCATCAGGCGCGCTGGACCGCGGCGGACATCCCGATTTGGCCCGACGACTCCGGCAAGCCGCACCTGCTCGGCCCCTGGCGCGAGCATACGGCCGTAACCCTCGACCTCTCCATCGCCCATACCTCTAAGCTTATTGTTGCGGCCGTAGCTGCCAACGCGCGGCTAGGTATCGACATTGAAGCCATCGGACGGGACCTGAGCGAGGATTTCACCAAAGGCGTGTTCACCAACGAGGAGTTGGAACGGGCCGCACAGACCGGCGAGGCCCCAACTGCCATCCTGCGCTTTTGGTGCGCGAAAGAGGCCCTCTCGAAAGCGCTCGGAACCGGCATCCGCTACAGCCCGCGGGATCTGCTGATCCGCGCCATCGACCCCGTCACCGGCCAGATCGAAATCGAACTCCTCGGACAATGGCTGGAACCGTTCAAACAGTTGAAAGGCCGCAGGAATCTCGTCAGCACATCGCTCTACGAGGGGCATGTCTTCGCCTCCTGCCTGCTGCCGGCCTCGCTGTTCTGAGAACCGTAAACCTATAATCCTAAAAAGAGCACAGGTTTCTGGGTTTCAGGGTTTCAGGGTTTCAGGGTTTCAAGGTTTCATCCAAATCGGGGTCGGGGTCGGTATCGGGATCGGGATCGATCATTTAACCGCGGAACACTTTCTTGGGTTTCTGGTTTCAGGGTTTCAAGGTTTCATCCAAATCGGGGTCGGGATCGGGATCGCTATCGGGATCGGGAACGTCGACCCGCGACCCGCGACATTCGACCCGCGACGATCGACAGGGACGCCCGCGCAGCGGGAAATCCTGTCAGTTCCAGCACATATCCTTGAGCCCAGGCCTTCATCCCCCCTCCTTCACGTTCCGTGGCATCAGGTTTGCTTTACCCAAGCCTTCAGGTGTCGGGCCGGCCCGTCCGGACCGGCCCGACCGACATCTCCTCCGCTGTGCGCAAAGCGGCGTTGCTGCGGGCGACGTTCACCGCATCAGGAGAAGCGTGCCCTGCGCAAAGACCGACAAGATCACATTGGTGCCGGATACGCATACCTTCCCGCCGGTTCCCGGCGGCAGCCCTTCGACAACCCACTGTTCCGCGAATTCAGGCGTTTTGATTGCAGAGGCGGAGAAAAGCATGTAGTCGCCGACCACACCCTCGGTGGGCGTGCCCGTGTGCGACAGGACAATTGTGCCGGCTCCGCCAAAGGTCAGCATGCCGTTCAGGAAGACCCGGTCGCATGTGCCGCCCGCAAGGTCCACACGCATCACCACGCCATCGCCCAACGTCAGACTGTCCGCCGTGAGGGTCCCCACCTGACCCTCCGCCGCTCCCGGCGCCAGAGAACCGGTCACAACCAGCGTTCCGTTGCTGAGGGTCCCATTGCCTCCAAGGTGCGTCACCGAACGCGCCTGTCCATTAACATCCACCACGCCACCGGCAAAGACCGACAGGTTCGAGACGTTTCCGTTCTGATAATAACCGGTCGGCAGCACACCGAACCACTTGTTACGCAGGTAAACCTCGACCGCCAACCGCTCCTCCTCTGTCAGCAAGCGGTCATAGATCGCGAATTCGGCAAGCCGCTGTCCGCCCCAGCGGAAGGTCCGGTCGATCGCGAAGCCACTGCCGCGCAACATGTTGGTGGGCGCGTGTTCCGGATCACTCATGAAACAGATGGCCTGATACCCTCCGGAGAGCGAGGTCGTGCCCGGATTCACACGAACCCCGTCGACGCTCCAATAGGCGTTGGCGGATTTGATCCACAGCGGGGGCTCCGTACGACCCGTGGCGATAATCGAACCGCTGGCGTCCACATACCCACCGGATCCGTACCCGCGGTGGAAATCCGCGACGCCGCCCGAGCCGTTCCATCCGACCAGAAAGTTCCCGCCGTCCTGGGATCCGAGAACCATGAACCCGCTGCGGATGTTTAGCCGCGGCTGATCCCAAATCAGATACGCGCCGTCTGCCGCGGTGTCCCCCCATCCCTGACGTTTGAAGGGGCCGAAGTTCACCACCGGCGAACCGCCCAGCTCGTTTTCAAGCAGCCAAGGCCGTTTCGAAATGTTGTCATGCGCCGCGTACGCAGACCCGACCAGACTGTTCCAGCGGGTGACGAAATTCGTCCCGTTTTCCGAAACGACTTCGAAACTGCCGGTCACACTCGCGTCCATGTGCATCAGCATCCCGTCCACCGGAAGTTCGGTCTGCACCGGTTTGCCGGCCAGGACAAACGTTCCGTTGGAAACCACAACCGACCCGGAAAGCGCACTGAGATCGGCGATCGAAAGAACGCTGTCGTCGTTCTTCAGAAGATCGGCCGTACCCGTGAACCGCCGGATCGATACTGCCGCCCCGACGGGCAGGTCGACCGTCCCGCCCTCCATGTTCAGATCGTTCATGTCCACCCTGCCCCCGGCGTAACCCGAGGTCGGCGCACCAAACCATTTTCGAGCCAGATACGCTTCGACGTCGCGGCGCTCCACGTCAGAAAGCAGGCGTTGATAAATAATCACCTCTGCCAGCCGCTGTCCTCCGAAAAGCTCCACGTTTTTATGCGTGGCAAAGGCGGAAGCGCTGCACCCGCGATCCGTCACCAAACTCATCAACTGATATCCGCCGTTGAATCCGGTCGTACGTCCGTTCACAACCGCGCCGTGGATTCGCGTCACACCGTGCTGCGCCAACGATTCAGGAGCCCAAATCGGCGAATGCGCGGAGAGAATGGGAGTCCGTTTGAAGTCGCTGCCTTCCGCAGTCGAAGCCGTTCCGAGCGGCATCCCCCCGCCATCCTGCGACCCGCACACCCAAAACACGGTCCGGATGCCGCTCACTTTCGCACTCCACAAAGCCGCGCAGCCGCTTTCCGCGCCCCGGAAGGAGATCACGGGCAGCCCGTTCAACGCATCCGGCAGCAATTGCGGCGGAATTCCCGGATCCGACGGCTGGGCGGAGAGGCTGCCGCCTGACGCGTCCAGAATGTTGGTGACCGATACCCCGTCCGCATCCAGCAGAACCGATGCCGCATCCGAGGCATCAACATGGTACGCGATACCGCCGGGCAAAACATACGGATCAGGCAGAACGCGCGTGTCAAAAGCCAGCCGCCCCTCTTTCACGCTCAACGGCGCCGTCAACCCCGCGACCTGTCCCACCACCAGTGTGCCCGCACCGGTTTTCTCGACCGGTCCGTTCCCGTCCAAGGCGCCCAGCACCGCCTGTTGGCCTGTGTCCACCTTCACGGCCACCGGGTCAGCCGCGGAGGTGACCACCCCGTCAAAGGTTTGCGAACCGTCGGACGCGGCAAAACGGGCGGGTATGTTCGGCAGCCACTTGCGCATCAGATACCCCTCGATCTGCTCGCGTTCGGCAGCGTTTAAGTGCCGGTTAAAGACCAGCACTTCGGCGATCCGTTGTCCGCCGCTGCGGTATTGCAGCAGGCCCGGCCGCGGATACCGATCCGTCGCCATGCAGGCGGCCCGCGCGGCAGAACCGTCGGTACTCACGAAGGAAATCAGGAACGGCTCCTCTTCCGGCACGAACGTGGCCATCTGATCGATCCGGTTCCCGTTCAGGTAAACCTGACCGGTTTGCAACCCGGCCGTCACATAAGACGTATTGAAAATGAGTCCGTTCACACCGCGGTGGAAGTTCGCGTAGTTGCCGTCATTGATGTCGGACAGCCAAAAACTTTCCGGATGAATATGGTCGAACACCATGAACAGCGTCTGGATCGCGGTGTTCGTATGATTCCAGTGAAGCAGTGCGCCTGCACCCCACGCACCGAAATCAACCACCGGCAGCCCGTTCAGTCGCCCCGGCACCCATCGCGGCGCGGGATTGTCGGCGGTGTTGATGGCATAGGCCAGCAAACCGTTGGTGACGTTGCTGTTTCCGCGCCACTCCAAAACCCGGTCGCCGTCCAGAGTCATTGAGGAGAGGTCGCTCGCATCCAGTTGGAAATAGAGACCGGGAATGTCCATCGCTGTTTCCAGTGTGGTGTTGATTGCGCGTCCCTGGTTGACCAACGCCAGCGTGCCGCCCTGCAGTGCCAGCGGACGGGAAGGCCGCGAACCGCCGCGCTCGACCTGCAACGTGCCGTTGCCGCCGACCTCGCGGATTCCCGAACCGCTCAGCGTCTCCACAGCAAAGGCTGCGCCCGTCTCCACGGTCAGACGCGACCGGTTACTGTCCGAGACATGCACGCGCAGGGCGCCGGGTCCGGCCACCGCCATCCCTGCATCCGCTTCCATCCCCTGCCATTTTTGCCGCAGATAGGCGACGGTCGCCTCGATCTCCGCATCCGTCAGGATACGGTCATAAAAGATCTCCTCCGCCACCTGCTGGCCACCGAAACGGTACGAACGGTCCTGAGCGATCGTCCCCACGGATGTGACCCCCTCTTTCACCACCATGGCGACCACATCGAATTCCGTGGCGCTCAACTTCTGCGAAAAGGGGTCGGTCACCGGAACGCCGTTCAGCGAGATCACATATTCCCCGTTTTTAAAGGACGCGGCAGTTTCCCCCCGGGAAGTCAGCATAGTCTGATCCCAACGGAACATCCCTCCGGATGACAGCACAGAATGGTGGTAGTGTCCCTTATCCGTATCGGTGAAAATGAAATTCTGGGTACGGAGCACAGCGAACGCGGCCTTGACCGCCGTGGATCGCGTATTCCAGATCAGATACGGCGCCAGCGACCGCTCTGTTTTATTCGTCTTGATCATGTTCCCGAAGTCGACCACCGGCAACCCATTCAGCACATTCGTCCTCACCCAAGGCAAGGCGCGCTGACCTTCCGTCAGATGCCCGTCATGCCGAACATAATTACCCGGCACTTGCGAAAACCACTCGACCACAAAATTCGTGCCGTTCTCTTCCGCAAAGGTGAACGAATCCAAATCCGAAGCATCAAGATGCATGATGGGATCCGCGGCAGGCTTCAGCACCGGCGACGCGGTTCCTTCAATCCGGAGATCCGCACCGGGATTGCGAATCGTCCCGACAAAGCGGTTGGCTGAAGCGACCGCCACACGCCCGCCTCCCGAAAGGGAAAGGAGGCCCGGGCCCGCCAAATCGTCCACAAGAAGTTCCGCAGGAGCCAAAAATCCTCCGTTCACGACATCGAGCCCCCCGTAGTCTTTTACGTTCAGCACCCCGAAGCGTTGTTCGGTCGGCGCGGCGGCCGACCCGAGCAGACAGAAGATTCCGCCTGCCGAAAGGGTCAGATCCTGATCCCGGACAGACAGCGGGGCGCGGATCGCATCGTCCTCGCCGGGCAACGGGTCCATCGCGCGGGCATCGGACGTAAGCCTCACACCGGATTTGACCTGCACCCATCCGGCCTCCAGCTCATTACGCCGCGAGAGTTGAACGCCAGACACGGTGTGTGTCTCCTTCGTCACGGTCAATGGGTTGGTGGCCACCACCGGGACATGCAGATACGCCGTCCCGTTATTGGCGATCAACTTGGGCCCGGTCGCGTCCAGCACGATCGCGTTCCCGTATATCGCAATATTCGTCTGATTGAATTTCAGGACGCCGACCGGGCGCGCGCCATCGTTCGTGACGCTCACCGCCGCAGCAGAAAAGGTCGCCGTATGACCGCGCCCAAAGGGGATCACGCCATCCTGCCAGTTGTTCGTGTCGCTCCAAAGACCGCCGACCGGCGCGATCCACGTCCCGCTGACATTCGCCAGAACGGAACCCGCAAGCCCGCACCACAAGACCATCGCACAATGCCGTTTTCTCATCACACCCTCCTCTTATCCTCCGAACGCCCGTTCATTTTGGAAACACATATGCCACACGGCACCCGGCGGCGCGGCGAATACGCCCGCATTACCGGATGGCCTGTCGTCCAATCCCGCTGCGGAAAGCGGTCAGAAGCTTTTGCTTCGGACCTCGCCGCCCTTCATCGGGAAGAGACCGACCCTTTCGGGTTCCACCAGAAAGATCGCCTGATCCTCACCGAACTTCTTGCCGAAGACCGGCTCCATCTCAAGCAATTTGGCTTTAACCGCCGCGTCACCGCACAGCACGGCCCTGCCGCAGAAACGTAGATACGCGCTCTTGTCCACCGCCGTGCGCGAGATTTCCACCTTCGGGTTTTTCAGAAGTTGCTGATACATCCCCTTCTTGGCGGAGGTCACGAAGAGCAGCTTGTTGTCCACAATGAACACGTATTTGATGGGACGCACTCGCGGGCTGTCGCCCTCACAGGTCGCCAGATAAAAGTGGCCTGCTTTTTCCAAGAAAGCCGCCGCCTCGCGCAGCACCGGCTCCTGCTTGGCCGCGTCCCCCTTCACCCACACGTAACTTTTCACCTCTTGTTGCACGGCCGCAGGGCAACCCGCATCCTGCGCCAGACTGGTCAGCACCGGCATCCACAGCACCCACATCCATTTACGCATACGGCCTTTCCTTTCTTTGCTGTCTGACACGACACCATTAAACCATGAAACATTCCGCAGTTTACTTGAATTCCACGAGAAAAGAAACACGAAAACACGCATTCATTTTTGATTGGCGAAAATTCAGCCAATCCGGTATTATCCTTCATAACATCATGGTTGGCATGCGCTGGAAAGGGAATGGGTGAAGACATGGCGGAGAAAAAGAAACGGGTGGGAATGATCGGCGGCGGCGAGGCTTCTTTTATGGGCCCCATCCACCGCGCCGCGATTGAACAGAGCGGCTGCGTCGAATTGGTCTGCGGAGCCTTTGGGTCCACGCGGCAGAGTTCGTTCGAGACGGGACGGATGCTGAATCTGCCGCCCCGCCGTTCCTACGGGACTTACCGCGACCTCTTCCGGCGCGAAGCTTCGTTCCCCAAAACGGAACGCATCGATTTTGTCACCGTGCTCACGCCGAACGCAATGCACTATCCGATCGCCATGTCCTCGATCGACGCTTCGTTCCCGATTTTCAGCGAGAAACCCTTCACCTGTAATCTGGATGAAGCGGTCAACCTGACCCGGAAACTGCGGAACAGCGGTCTCGCCTATGGAGTGGCGATGGTCTATCCGTGTTATCCCGCCTTGCGCAAAGCGCAGGATCTGATCCAAAAAGACAAGGCGATCGGGGTCGTGCGCAAAGTCGTGGCCACCTTTTCATTGGGGTGGATGGCCCAACGGCTGGAAACCGCAGGCAACAAACAGGCCGGCTGGCGGACTGACCCGCGCCGGAGCGGACCGGCCGGCTGTCTGGCGGATCTCGGATCGCACGCGTTTTATCTCTCCGAATGGCTAACCGGCCTCAGCGTGAGCGAGGTCTGCGCCGATTTGCGACCCACGGTCGCCGGACGCATCCTCGATGACGACTGCACGCTTCTGGTGCGCTTCGAGACCGGCGCGCGCGGCGTATTCCTGTGCAGTCAGATCGCCACCGGCAGGCAAGAGGGCCTCGCGATCGAAATCTACGGGGATAAGGCCGCGCTCGGTTGGTCGCAGAGCCGCCCCGGACGGCTGACGCTCACCGCGATTGACGGGCAACGCGAAGAACTCACCGTCAACGGGTCGGATGAGGAGGAGCCCTTGCAAACACCCCCTTCGCCCTACGGCAACAACCGCGCCTATATCGCCGCACTGGCGGAGTGTTACCGCTCTTTCGCCGCGACGCTGGATCGCCCCAAAAGCCAAAAAACGGAACCGCTTCCCCTCTACATGAGTGTTGAAGAAGGGTTGCGTTCAGTCGCGTTTGTCGATGCGGTGCTCCAGAACACCGCCGTTCCGGAAGAGGATCAGCCGCTGCCAGCCAAATGGATGCCGGTGGTGGTCCCCCCTGTACTGGACCTGTAACGCGCGGAAACGCCGCGCACAGAACATTGCCGGTCTCCCTTCACGAACAAACAAACCACGCCATATTCGCTTGTCTTCCGTGACAAAAAAACATATTGTGTCAAAGTGTTATTTCAAACGGGACGGCTTGTGCGTGGATTCGCGCATCAACACGAGGGGTGCAACATGACCATACAGCAGGGAAAAACGTTCACCGGGTTCTGTTTGCTTTCATTCTGTGCCGCACAGGGATTTGCCGCCGGGTTCGGCCTCTATGAGGCCAGCGCCCGCGGCAACGCCATGGGCGGCGCGCTGGTCGGCGCCACCGGCGACGCCTCGGCCAACTATTTCAACGCGGCCAATCTGACGGAACTGGATGGCACGCACACGATGGCGGGTGTGACGTTGGTGCACCCGGTTCTGGACATCACTGCGAACGGGGACAAGAACAATCTCGACAGCGGCTGGTTTTATCCGCCGCACCTTTACGCCTCCCAGCAACTCACGGAGCACTGGTTCACCGGTTTCGGCGTCTACACCGAATACGGCTTGGGCACGCGCTATGACCGCGACTGGCCGCTCAACTGGAGCAGCACCAAAACCACGCTGGAAAGCCTGACCGTCAACCCCAACCTCGCTTACAAGGTGAACGAGCGCCTCTCGCTCGGCGCCGGATTCCGTGCGATGTATCTGGATTTCTACCATACCAAGACGCCGTATCAGCACGATACGATCGGTGTCCTGCCCACGCCTCTGCCGCCGCTGCCCGTTTACGGGTCGATGCGCACCAAAGTGGAAGGCGATTCTTGGGGGTACGGCTACAATTTAGGGTTTTCCTACAAAATCACCGACACACTGGACGCCGGTTTCGTTTACCGGTCTCGCGTCCGGCACACGGTGAAGGGCGACATCGAAGTCCAAAGCTCCGCCGATACCGCGCTGCCGGTACCGATCCCCAATCCGCTTCCCCACGGCCATGCCTCGGCACGCGGCGAGATCGAACTGCCGCCCTCGTGGACCGCCGGCCTGAACTACCGGCCGATCGACCGGCTCAACCTCGGATTCGCCGCGACCTATACCGAGTGGAGTTCGTATGATGACCTCACCATAACCTTCGGCCCCACTCTGGCGAACAGCGACAAGCTGCGCCGCTCCTCCGAGGAAAAGAACTGGAATGACGTCTGGCGTCTGGGAATCGGTGCCGACTACATGCTGACAGAACGCTGGTCCGTCCAGTGCGGCTATGTCTACGACATGGACCCCATCAGCAAGAATAACACCGACACCATGCTGCCCCCCGGCGACCGCCACATCATCAGCACCGGCTTGGGTTATGCCGTGCAAACCTGGACGATACATGCGAGCTACGGGCTGATTGTGATGAAATCATGCGAACGAACCGTCACGAACGGCACCAAACGCGCGGAGACGGATTTCGATAATGGCTTTTGCCATCTGATCGCCCTCTCGGTCGGCAAGCGCTTCTGATCCACTCAGGCGCTTACCTAACGCAGGCGAAGCCCGCAACCCAATTCAATTAGTTAATTAGTTAATTAGTTAATTCGTGCATTCGTTTTCCATGACCATCCGCAGTCGGTTCGTGGCCGGGATGTGCGAAGATCATGCGTTTCTGGTTTCAGGGTTTCAAGGTTTCAAGGTTTCAGGGTTTCAAGGTTTCAGGGTTTCATCCAAATCGGGGTCGGGATCGCTATCGGTATCGGGATCGATCATTTAACCGCGGAACACTTTCTTGGGTTTCAAGGTTTCAGGGGTTTCTGGTTTCAGGGTTTCAAGGTTTCAGGGTTTCATCCAAATCGGGGTCGGGATCGCTATCGCTATCGGGATCGATCATTTAACCGCGGAACACTTTCTTGGGTTTCAAGGTTTCTGGGGTTTCTGGTTTCAGGGTTTCAAGGTTTCAGGGTTTCAAGGTTTCTGGGTTTCATCCAAATCGGGGTCGGGATCGCTATCGGGGTCGGGATCGATCATTTAACCGCGGAACACTTTCTTGGGTTTCAGGGTTTCTGGGGTTTCTGGTTTCTGGTTTCAGGGTTTCAAGGTTTCATCCAAATCGGGGTCGGGATCGCTATCGGTATCGGGATCGGTATCGTCGACCCGCGACCCGCGACATTCGCCCCGCGACGATCGACAGGGACGCCCGCGCAGCGGGAAATCCTGTCAATTTAAGCGCTGCCGTCACCCCTTTTCAACCGCGAACCCGAGACCGCGCACGGCGGCGCACAACGCCGCCGAAGCGTTGCGCAACGCCGCCCGCGTCGAGGCGAACTCGCGCCGCATGGGATAACCGCCGCGCTGCCGGTCGAATGCGGCAGCCCGGGTCGGGGCATCCGGCACGCAGGAGGCGCGCAACCTGTCTGAATCGGCCTCGATGTCGTACACGCTCAGAACCAGGTCGCGCAACACCGCCTCGTCCGGACGACCCGCAGCATCGCCCCGCCAGACCGGCACGGGCGGTTCAGGCAGCGCGAATGCATAGGCAGGCACGATTCCGAAAAAGTCGCAGGCGCGACGGTAAACGATCGCCGTGCCGTTCACCTTGCCCTCAAAGGAGTGACCCGCGATATGCGGTGTCGCAAGGGCCGTGCGCGCCAACAGCTCCGGACAATACGCAGGCTCCCCTTCCCAGCAATCGATCACCACCTGCGCCACACGCTTTCCCAGGACGGCCAACAGGGCCCCGGTGTCGATCACCGCGCCGCGGGCCGCATTGATCAGGATCGCGCCGGGCTTCAGACGCGCAAACGTGGACGGATTCAGAAGATGCCACGTCGCATCCGTCCCTTCGCGGGTCAGCGGCACATGGCAGGTGAGAATATCCGATTCGGCCAGCACATGGTCGAGCGGCACGAATGCACGCGCTTCGCTGTCCGATGGGTCACGCTGCCGGGGCGGATCATTCGCCAGCACCCGCATGCCCATCGCCTTCGCATGGGCGCAGACGCGGCGTCCGACATGGCCGACGCCGATCACCCCCAGCGTTTTACCCGCCAGCGTAAATCCAAACCGCCCGCCCAGCCAGAGCAGGGCAGCAGTGACATAATTGGCCACACTTTCCGCGTTACATCCGGGCGCACCGGTCCAGACGATCTGGCGCGCGTTCAGATACGGAATATCGATATGGTCGGTGCCGATCACACCCGAGCCATAGAACCGCACCGCGCTCCGGTCCAGCAATGCGGCGTTCACTCGCGTCGTCGAGCGCGTCACCAACATCTCGGCCTCGCGCACATCCTCCGGTCCGATCATCCGGCCTTCCCGAAGGACCACCTCGCCAAGAAGGCTGAAGGCCTCGACGGCAAAAGGCATGTTCCTGTCACAAACGATTTTCATGCGTCAAAAGAACTTCATACTGGTTTTCTTGAATTCCGTCAGCGAGAGCAACAGGTGCCCGTCCGTCAACCCCGCCTCCCGGGAGATCCGTTCGAACAGTTGCCGCGTTTCCTCCCAATCCGAGGTGTGGATCATGGCGTAGAGCCGGAACGGGAAGATCTCCATCCGGGGACGCTCATAACAGTGTGTCACCTCCGGGAAAGCAGCGACGCGCCGCCCTGCCTCCATCACCGCTTCCTCGGACATGTCCCAGCAGCACATGCCATTGGCCTTGAACCCGATCTCGCGGTGGCGCAGCAACAATCCCACGCGGCGCAGAACCCCGGCATCGCGCCAGGAACACAACAGGCCGAGGAGGGCGGATTCGTCCAAGCCCAAACGTTCGGCCACCGTTGCGAACAACCGCGCGTCAACCGGCAGATCGCCCTGCATCAGCCGCACCACTTCTCGCGCCCGCTCATCCCATCCGACGGACGGGGACGTCGGTTCCGCAATGGGCGGGCAGGGCCCGACCCGTTCATCGCGGTCACGCGTGCGCACGTCAAAGACCACATCGATTTTAAAACGCCGGATAGCCGGCAACCCGTGAATCGCAAACGGTCGGCAGGCGGCGCGCAACGTCTCCAATTCCGCAGCAAAGGTTCCGGCGGGCGCGGCCAGCGTGAACCACAGGTTTGGCCAGTTCCGCCCCCGCGGGCCACCGGGCAGATCGGAGGCAAGTTCCGCAGGCCACCCGCGTTCGTACGCATGCGTCACTCCCGGACAGATGGTGACCTTCGCAGCCACGTCCACGATTTGCTCAGAAGGCACCGACACCGCGCACAACACGCTGCGGTACCCCATCCGCCGGGCGTCGAACACGGCGCCGAACCGCCGCGCCTCACCCGACGCCAGCAGACGCCGGGCCAAAGCGATTACCGCCTCCTCCGACAACCCGCATCCTCGGCCGATCTCGGCGAAGGGTCGTTCGCACAGCGGAATCCCCCGCTGAAGCGCCACCACGGCCTCCGCCTCCGCATCCCCCCAAACCTTGATCATCCTCGCATCCTTTTCCGAGGGGTATCATAACAAAAGGCGGCTTCCACGTCGAAGGCGGGTTTCCCCGCATCAAACCGTGAGGGTCCCGAAGACCGGAACGGTTCGAGCAAACGCCTGAGTGCCCTTTACGTCGCGTAATCCGGGATTGCGTCGCGCATGAAACCCCGCAGCGCTTCTCACCAGGTAAGCCACCCGTCTTCCGGGGTACGGTTTTCGGCGCGCAGCCACATCATAAGCGCCACGCGGAAATCGTCATCCCGCTCGCTGATCCGGTCGATCCGGTCGAACTTGTGCACATAGGCGCTCCGCAGTTGGAACACCAGACAGTCGAGCTGGTACTGCACGTACCCTCCGACCTCGTCGAGTTCGTTGCGACGCAGATCATACCGGACATACGTGCTCCAGGACCAGGTGTCATTGATCACATGCGTAAATCCACCGTAGATCAGATTCTCCTTCACGCAATTCCACTGCGCGATCGGCGAGACGTCGTAATCGGTGATCACATGGTCCCGTCCAAGGTATCCGCCACCCAACCGGAATGTTTCCGAGAGCTGGTAGAAGGCGCTCAGGTCGGCATACGCGACGGTCTCGTCCTCGGTGTCCCACTCGCCAACCGCCTTGAGGTCCAGTTTCTCGGTCGGCGCGTAGAGCACTCGAGTGCCTGCCATACGCAACCCCTCCTCATCCAACGAGCCCTCCGAATCGAACTGGACCGCGCCGTACACATCCCATTCGAGCAATGTGCGCGGACGGTTTTTCTCATCACGGGTCAGGAGAAGATTACGCACACCCGGCCGGACGCCGTGCCAGTCGTACGGCAACCACATGCCGTCGCGGCCGAATTGATCGAGCCACTCGAGTGAGCGGTCATACCGGTCGAATGCGTACACACGCCCGTTATCGGAGTCGAAATGCGATGGCTGGAAACTGTAATCCAGATACGGCTCAACCACATGACGCAACCCGTTACCCCATTCGGAAGAGGCGCGCAGCGAAGTCTCGACCCCAAGTTCAGCCGTATGCCGGAACACGTTCCGGTCCGACTCGCTTTCCGTATAAAAGGTCCCGCGATATCCGGCCCGAGGCACCACGCTAAGCACCTCCCCCACCTTGACGGGGTAGGTCACACGGTGCGCAGTGTCCGCGCGCATCAGGTTGTAGTCGGCCCAAGACCCGGGATAGTACATGTAATCCGGTAATGCCCGCTCATACCGGGCCGCATCGCGGTTAAGGTAACCCACCCGCGTCTGGCCCTCGTAGTTGACCCCCGTGTCCCACAGCGGTTGCGGCATCACATTCAGCCAGCCTTCCGGAAGCCGCGACACGCCGCTGTAAAAATCGTTCAGCGGACCGCTGGCGGTCACCCCGGCGGCCCACGTGTGCTCGCGGTGTTCCAGCGAGACGAAGTTCATGGGGATACTTTCACCGCGGTTCTCCCGATCGAAGAAATCGCTTCTAACTTCCGAATCGCTGTTGACCGTGCCCCGCAGGATGAACTGGTCGCGTGGCGAAAGGTCCGCCTCATGAAACAGCCGCACGCGGTAACGCTCGTCATCCACATCTGAAACCCAGTTCCGATCCTCACTGTCATCGGGCGGGTCCTGATCCCAAGCGTAGTAGGTCTCGATCTTGCCGCGTCCCCAGTCCCCCAGATCCCAGCGCAGATTTTGGCCCACCGCGGCCCCGCGCCGGGTGCGGTAGTCCACATGTGTGGACGCGTCGAGTTTGGGGCCTTTGCCCTGGGGCGGATCGTACACGTTGAAGACATATCCGCCCAACAGGTATGCGCCCCATTTGGAGGTGTAGCCGGGAATCAGGCGGAACCCGTAATGCGTGTCGATGTCGCGGAACCAATACGGAAGATAGGCGAAGGGCACACCGAACAACCAGGGCACCGCGTCAAAAATCTCGATATAGTCGTTGTCCTTGTATCGCACATGCCCGGTCATGCACCAGTGGCGGTGGCCGGGCGCGTTGGTGCAGGTGGTGACCAGCGCGTTGTGGATATCATACCGCCCGTCTTCCCTCCGCGTGACCTCCCGGGAACTGACGCGGAACACGCCGGCCACGAAATCACCGGTCCCGGAGAGACCGCGCCCGGTCTTGTAATTGTATTCGATATAATCTCCCGCCCAGGTCCCGATGCCGCTCTGACGGATCACGACGTTTCCGCGCGCCTGCACATCACCCGTTTCCTGATGCAGGCGCACACGGTCGGCTTCGAGTTCCTGCGATTCGGTCCGGATCTTCACATGACCCGTGGCCGTAGTCCATCCGGTCTTCTGATCGACCTCGAATTTATCGGCCGAGATTTCCAGTCCGGTGTCGGCGGGCTGCACGTTCCTGGAGGGGGCCGCCCCCCCCTGCGCCCACACGCACTCCACAAGCGGTCCGGATGCCGCAACAGCCAGACACGCCACAAGGAAGAAGTTTTTCATGGTTGTACCGCGCTCATTGTGAACGTTTCGCTAAGGAGTCCATCGATTACAGCGTAAGTGAATCCACCGTGACTGACAAGCGGAATTTCAGGTGTATCCCCGATTCATCGACCGATTCAACCTAAAAAGAGCAGTTGAACCTTCAACTCTCTTTGGTTTCGGATTTCAGGGTTTCTGGTTTCTGGTTTCAGGGTTTCAGGGTTTCTGGTTTCTGGGTTTCATCCAAATCGGGGTCGGGATCGCTATCGCTATCGGGATCGATCATTTAACCACGGAACACTTTCTTGGGTTTCAAGGTTTCAGGGTTTCTGGGTTTCAGGGTTTCATCCAAATCGGGGTCGGTATCGCTATCGCTATCGGGATCGATCATTTAACCGCGGAACACTTTCTTGGGTTTCAAGGTTTCAGGGTTTCAAGGTTTCAGGGTTTCAAGGTTTCACGGTTTCACGGTTTCAAGGTTTCGTGGTTTCATCCAAATCGGGATCGGGATCGCTATCGGTATCGGTATCGGTATCGTCGACCCGCGACCCGCGACATTCGACCCGCGACGATCGACAGGGACGCCCGCGTTTCCGACACCGCAGGTCGCTTTTCAAGGTTTCAGGGTTTCAGGGTTTCATCCAAATCGGGGTCGGGATCGCTATCGGTATCGGGATCGATCATTTAACCACGAAACACACGGGATGGCACTGCTCGGGTTTTTATCCACAGATTTACACAGATTACGCAGATTTTTGGGGGCATCGCTCGGGTTTTTTGGGAACGCCAGGGGGAATTCCTGATTTTCATGAAGTTTCATGTGTTTCATGGTTTCATCTAAATCGGGGTCGGGATCGCTATCGCTATCGGGATCGATACAGCCTCACACCCTCACACCCTCACCGCCTCACACCCTCACACCCTCACAGCCTAACACCCTCACAGCCTCCCCGCCAAAGCGAAGCTGTCGAAAAACCCTGGCTTGTCTCTTCCTTTGCCCGCCTCAACGCGCGCCCTGAACGAAAAGTTTTTCAGCCTTCCCGCCTTCCCAGCGTTTTGCTATCCTGAACAGCAAAGGGGATCCGGGGTTCCGGCGCGCCCCCTTTCCGTTTCCCACTTTCCCCGCGCCGGCCGGCGGAGCCCCTCATATGAACAAGCCTTTTGTCCACCTCCATCTCCACACCAAATATAGCCTGCTGGACGGAGCCTGCCACATCGAACCGCTGGTCGAACGTGCCAAAGAATTGGGCATGAACGCGTTGGCCATGACCGACCACGGAGTCATGTACGGCGCCATCGATTTTTACAATGCCTGCCGCGACGCGGGGATTAAACCGATCCTTGGATGTGAAATCTACATTCTGGCCAAGGCCCACCGCGGCACGCGCGATCACACGATCCCATACCACCATCTGGTCCTGTTGGCGCGTAACAGGGAGGGGTACATCAATCTGGCGCGCATCAACACCATCTCCCACCTCGAAGGCTTTTACTACAAACCGCGCATCGACAAAGAAACCCTCCGCGCACACGCCGGTGGTCTGATCGGTCTCTCCGCATGTCTCAAAGGCGAAGTCAATGCTCTCCTTGCGGAACGGCATCTCGATGAGGCGGAAAAAGTCGCGCTCGAGTACCGGGACATCTTCGGGCCGGACAATTTTTTCCTTGAGATGCAGGACCACGGGCTGCCGGAACAGAAGCGGGTCAACGAAGGCGTGCGCGAACTCTGCCGGCGCACCGGCCTGAAAGCGGTGGTGACCAATGATGTCCACTACCTCCATCAGAACCATGCTGAAGCGCACGAAGTAATGCTCTGCATCCAGACCCAAACCGTGATGAGCGACCCGAAACGGATGCGGTACGCCTCAGACGAGTTTTATTTCAAGTCGCGGGAAGAGATGGAGAAGCGCTTCCCCGATGACCGCGAGGCTTTTGACCTCACCCAGGAGATCGCGGACCGCTGTGACGTGCAGTTGACGTTTTCCAACGGCAAGGCCGAGACCCTGCACTTTCCCGCGTTCGACGTGCCAGCCGGATTCGAAGACGCCCGGCAGTATCTGGTCCATCTCGGCAAGCAGGGGTTAAAGCGTCATTACGGGTTCGAATACGACGACCCGCGCGACGCGACCCAGAAGATGCTGGTCGAGCGGTTTGACTATGAGGTCGGCGTGATCGAAAACGTGGGCTTCATCAACTACTTCCTCGTGGTGGCGGACTTCGTCAACTGGTCGCGCAACAACGGGGTTCCTGTCGGCCCCGGCCGCGGTTCGGGCGCCGGGTCGCTGCTCGCCTATTCGCTCGGCATCACCCAGATCGATCCGATCCGCTTCGACCTCATTTTCGAGCGTTTCCTCAATCCAGAGCGCGTGTCGCCGCCCGATTTCGATATCGATTTCTGTCAAATGCGCCGGGAACGGACAATCGAATACGTCAAACGGAAATACGGCAAGGAGCGTGTCGCGCAGATCGTCACCTTCGGTCAGCTTGGTGCCAAAACCGTGATCCGCGACATTGCGCGCGTGCTGGAAATCCCGCTTTATCAGGCGGACAAATTCAGCAAGATGATTCCCGAAGACCCGAAAATGACGTTGGCCAAAGCCAAGACCGAAAATCCGCAATTCGCCGAGGCATGCGCCCAGGACCCGCTGCTGCAACAGATCATGCGGCACGCCGTGGTGCTCGAAGGCCTGTACCGTAACGCGGGGGTGCATGCGGCCGGCGTGGTGATCGGCGACAAACCGCTGATCGATCTGATTCCGCTCGGGCGGGATAAGGACGGTTCACCCGTCACGCAGTATGCGAAAGAGCCGGTCGAGGCGTGCGGTCTGTTGAAAATGGACTTTCTTGGCCTCAAGACCCTGACCGTGCTGCAAGAATCCGTGGAACTGGTACGCATGACGCGGGGCATCGAAGTGGATCTCGAAAACCTGCCGCTGGACGATCCGAAAACTTTCGACCTTTTCCGGCGCGCCGACACCGTCGGCGTGTTCCAGCTTGAATCCGACGGCATGCGGCGCACCCTCGTGGACCTGCAGCCCACCCGCATCGAGGAAATCATCGCCATCCTCGCGCTCTACCGTCCGGGCCCCATGGACATGATCTCCCTGTTCGTGAAGCGCAAAAAGGGTGAGGAGAAGATCACGTACGACCATCCTCTGCTGGAGCCGATCCTGAAAGAAACCTATGGCATCATGGTCTATCAGGAACAAGTGCAACGCGCGGCTCAGGTTCTGGCCGGATACTCGCTCGGCAAAGCCGATATGCTGCGCCGGGCCATGGGCAAGAAAAAAGCCGGGGAGATGGCCAAGGAACGCACGGGATTCATCGCCGGATGCGGAAAGACGAACGGCATCCCCGAGGAGCAGGCCGGCCAGATCTTCGACAACATCGAGAAGTTCGCGGGATACGGGTTTAACAAAGCCCACGCCGCCGCGTACGGCATGATCACGTATCAGACTGCCTACATGAAAGCGCATTATCCGGTCGAGTTCATGTGCGCCCAGATCTCCTCGGAAATCGGCAACTTCGATAAACTGCCCGGATTTGTCGCCGAAGCCGAGGCGATGGGCATCCGCGTGCTGCCGCCGGATGTGAATCACAGTTTGGACCGGTTCGCGCCCGAAAACGGGAATATCCGCTACGGGCTCGCCGGCATCAAAAGCGTTGGCACCGGTGCCGCAGAGGCGATTATTCAGGCCCGGGCGCAAACCGCATTCACCGGGCTGACCGATTTTTGTGAGCGCGTCGATCCCTCCTCGGTCAACAAACGCGTGCTGGAAGCCCTGATCCGTTGCGGTGCCATGGACGCGTTCGGCATGCACCGCGCCCGCCTTTTTTTCAACATCGATTTCGCTTTGGCCCGCGCGAATGAAAAGCTGCGCGAGAAGGCCAGTGGCCAGAGAAGCCTCTTTGAAATGCTGGATGCCGACGAGGCCAACGCCGTCTGCACCGATGACCTGCCCGATTACCCGGCCTGGTCGGAAAAGGAACGCCTCACCGGAGAACGCGAGCTGCTCGGCATGTACATGACCGGACACCCCCTCACCCGGTACCGCCGCATCATTCAGGCGCTCCAGACGTTTTCGGCAGCCCGCGGCGAGGAGACCCCGGACAAACAGGATGTCCGCATCGCTGGCATGGCCGCCTCCGTCGTCACCCGGATCAGCAAAAAAACCAAAGAGCCTTGGGCCATCATCACGCTTGATGATGGCGAGACGAACATCGAGGTGCTGGTGTATACGCGCGCGTTCCGGAAATATGAGGGAGCGTGCCGGCAGGATCAGCCGGTGCTCGTCTGCGGCAAACTATCCAAAAAAGAGGATCAGATCAAAATCATCGCCGAAGAGGTTTACCCGTTGATCGAGGCGCCGCGCCAGTTTGTGGAGAAAGTGGTGGTCGGCATCCGTACGGATGACGGCCAGACTTCGGGACGGATCAAGGCGCTGCGCAGTTTGGTGGACCGTCATCCCGGCATCACCCCCATCCTGATCTGCCTCCTCTATCCGGACAGCAAACGCATGCTGATCCGCACCAATGAAGCGATGACCATTGACCCTTCACCCGAGTTCATCGCCGAGGCGGAGGGCATCCTCGGCCCGGATCACTTCCGTTTCACCGCTCGCAAAGCCATTTACCGGGAAGCGCATGACGATTCCCGCTGGGGCTGGAACGGCACCGACAGATAAGGGTTTCGATTGGGATCCGGCACAGCCGGACTGCGCCTTTACCGCTTACGCCGCAAGCCCATCTTTTCCAACGGCAATGGCTTGAACTCCGGCATGCGTTTCCAAACCGCGGCGTTACGTTTCAGGCGGAAATCGCGCTTGGCATAGTTGACGAATCCCGGATCTTCCGCCGTCGCGACATATACGGCGTTGGTGTTCCAATTGCCCTTCGTGATGCCGTCGCAGGCCACAAACAGATTCCGGATCGCGATATTCTCGCGCAGCGCACCGGGTTGCGGATCCATGAACCCGATCAGTTCCGGATAACGTCCGGTATAGGTTCCGCTGGTGATGTCCACCTCCCGCAGCAGACGTTCCTGCCATAGCGGTGCGTCGATGAACTGTTTCCAACGCTTGTCGTTCCACGGTGACGAGCCCAGCGCGCGCTTGCACTCGATGAACACGTTGTTCTCGGCCACATTCCCGTGTCCCCCGTGGGAGAAGACCGTGCCGAACGACCCTTTGCCGGGATCGCCGCAACGGTAAAACAGGTTTCCATAAACGGTGTCCCCGCCATCCCCGTCATCAAAGTAGATCGCCGCCGTGCCGTGACCGCGCGGACTGCCGATCTCGCTCCACAGATTGTAGCGGATCACATTACCGCGGCAAGAAGGGTTGCGCCCCTTGTACAGAGCGCCCGCATCATCAGAGGCCATGACCACATTGCTCACCACGTTGTACTCGAAGAGGTGGTCGTTCCCGCTGATCGCGACAGCCATATGCGGCGCATCATGAAGCAGGTTGTGCCGCGCCACGTTCCCCACCCCTTTCAGAGTCAAGGCGGAAGCGTAGGTCTGGAGGTGCTGGGAATACCGCCAGATGTGGGTGTCCTCCAACACATGTCCCGCAGGTGAAAGCGTTTTCCGATCCCCCCCATCCAAAATCACCCCGCCGACACCGGTGTCGTGAATGTCACAGGAGGCGATCCGGTTTTTCACACCCCCCTCCACCACGATCGCCCGCATGCGGTGATTGCGGAACACACACCGACTGACGACCACATGACTACAGCCGGTCACACGCAACGCATCACCCTGCGTCTCTTCGAAGGTCAGCCCCTCGAAGATCACATGCGAAAGATCCCGCATCCGTACCAGTGGCTCCCCGCGAAACGCGAGCGTGATCCGAGAACCCGCAAGCGGTTCCGGCGGATAGAAATAGAGCCGCCCCGCCTGCAAATCCACCATGTATTCGCCCGGCGCGTCCAACTCGTCAAACACATTCACCGCACGCCAGCGACGCGGCGAGGGGTTACCCTGCCGCACCCCGTACTCATGCGCGGCCTGCAACCGAATCTCCTTTTTCTCCGCATCGATGGCGCCAATCCGGATCACGTCGTCATACCAGTCAAAACACCAGAAGCCGTGCAGCCATACCCCCTCCTCCACCCTCCAGCGCGCCGGCCGGTCCCCCTCATAGACAAAGCATCCGCCGCGATTTTCCTGCGTCCTCTTTTTCTTGGGGTCAGCCGAATCCGACACCGAACCGGTCCCGCGTTGCGTCCCCATGTCGAGAATTTTAGCGATATGCGCGAAGCCCTCATTCGGCCAACAGGCCAGCGTCATCCGCCGACCGTTGCAGAAGAGCTCCGGCACACACATCGGCATCCGGAACACATCGCGGGGTTTCGGCATCGCGGGAAACCCTAGCGCCTTCAGATCCACGGCCACGACCCTTTCGCGGGCGGGTGCTTCCAGCCGCGCGAGCCGCTCCGGATCTGCGAGAGGGAGGAAAGCGCTCGCCGGAATCGCTGTCGATCCGGCCAGAACCGGCTGCTCGCCGCGGGCCGCACGGTATCGGATTGGTGCTGCGGATGTGCCGCCATCCTCCGCCGACAGCATCAACGTGTCGTTTAACACATAACGGCCACCGTGCAAAACAATCTCGGCACCAGTGGTCAGCGCACGTTGCTGACGGGCGGTCCGCACCATATCCCGCGCCTTGGCGAGGGTGCCCAGCGGATGCGCCTGTGTCCCTGGACCAGCATCATCACCGCCGGGACGCACATGCACCGTCAAATCGGGTTGGGTCTCGCACCGCAGCATCGCCAACCCCTGCAACGCCATCCCGGCCATCATCACCGTTGCCGCAAACACCTTTTTCCCGTTCACCGTATTTCTCCTTTGTTTTCCTTTCGTGCATCCCGTTTGCAGTATGACATCTCCATCAGAGGAACGCAACCCCAAGCCCTTTCCCGCCTCCGCCTCTTTTGTCCGCGCTTGCTTTCCTCTCCCCGTTTCGATTATATTCCGGGCATGTTGTTGCCGCACCCCTCGGACGCTTTGCGTCGTTTATCCATCCTGATCGTCACCTACGACGGAGACGAATTGCTGCGGGCGTGTCTGGACTCCATTCAACGGGCCTGTGGCGACATGCCGGGAACCGTGGTTGTCGACAACGCCGCCAGTGAGACGACCCGCGAACTGGTTGCGGCCTTCCCCCGTACGCGCTACGTCCGAGCCGAAACCAATCTCGGTTTCGCAGGCGGCAACAATCTGGGGTTTCCGTTTTGCGAGGGTGAATACATCCTATTGCTGAACAACGACACGGTCATTCATGACGAACCGTTCACCGCGCTAATCCGGTACTGTGACGCGAATCCGCAGGTCGGCGTTGCGCAAGGCAAGATACGATTCGGCGGCAACATTGACCTGTTGGACGGATGCGGCTCCTTTCTGACGGCAATCGGCATCCAGTACGCTTACGGGTTTCTGGTCCCTGACGCGCCCGCCTTCCAAAAACCGTACCCGGTCTTCGCCGCCAGCGGTGCCTTTTTCCTGATCCGCCGCTCTGTGATCGCCCAAGCAGGCGGATATCTTTTTTACGATCATTTCCGTTCGTATTATGAGGAGGTCGATTTCTGTCACCGCGTCTGGCTGAGCGGATCCGAGGTGCATTTCGTTCCCACGCCTGTCATCGACCATCTGCACAGCCAGACAGCCGGGCGTTTCCGGAGAACCGATATCCTGCGCCAGTATTACCAGAACATTTGGTTTTCGCTGCTGACCTGCCTGGGCGGATACGGACGCCTCCGGATTCTCCCGGTTTTCACCGCTTTCTTTGCGGGAAACGCGCTGGCGCATCTGCTGGCCGGTCACCGCGAACTGTTCCGCGCCCATCTGGATACCGTGCGCAAACTCTGGATCATGCGGGATCAGATCCGCTCGGCGCGCAAAACAATCCGCGGGTTCCGCGTACGTTCCGACCGCGAACTGTTCCGGATCATCCTCAAGTCCCCCCCATTGAGCTATTACTGGCGTTCCATCCGATCCAACGCCTTCTCATCCTGATCCCCGGACCGCCCCACATTCCTTCGCGCGAGACGTACCGCAAACCAGCCGAGAAGTGTCAGACTCGTCGCCACACTGAGGGCATTCAACCCCCAGTTCCGTTTCATGCGCACCACAATCTCATGTTTGCCGGCAGGCACGGGAACTGCGGCCCACATCCCGTTGGCTTGACACACACGTACCGGCACGCGGTCGACAAGGGCCTCCAATCCCGCGTCATACGTCTCCCCTAACACCAGCAGGGCAGGACGGTCCGTTTCAACCAGACCGCGCGTCTCCAGCGCACGCGGCATCTTCCGCAGGGTGTCCAACACGACACTGCGTGGCGCCACCGCACTCCCCGTCGCCACACCCCGCACCCCATCCACATCGGCCACCAGATGCCCGACCGACTCCTTTGCGCGTACCGCCTGCAGTTGTTGATCACCCGCTACCGGACCCTCCCACTCGAAGTACAATGCCGGCAAGGCGGGCAGACCCTTCACCTCCGCCAGCACCAGACTCGTTTCCGTGGGCTGACTTGTCCGGACCGTGTCACGCCCGATCTCAAAATCACATACAGCGGTAAGGATGTTCTGGCGGAAAAACGGTTCAGCGTGTTTTCGCGGCAACAGCACGAACCGTGCCCCCATGACCTGCCAGTATCGCAGGGGAGAACGCTGAAACGCCTCAAACAACAGCGAGCGCGGCGCGCTCCGGTTCTGCGGATCAGGCCCCACGCAGGCGAATCCGTGCAATTCCAGCGCCGTGTGAAACCAATCCTGATCCCACACGTTGGAGGTGACATAGTTGAGGACGTTCGCGGGTCGTCCCCCGGTACGCGACAGCATCGTCTTTACCACGAGATTCGCGGCATGATGCGGCCCGACATTCACCGGGGTGACGCAACGTCGCGCGACGACAGCCAAATCGGCCGTGTTCAATGCGGTCAGCAAACAGACGCAGAACAGACTTCGCCTTAAGGAGACACCGCGCCAGGCAGACCCGGCGAAAACACCAGCAACGGCAAGCGTCAGGAGCGCGGACCGGACCGTGTTGGCTACCGCAAACCCTCGTAAAGCGGACGCAACTTGCCCCATCCCCAACTCCGTGATATGCCGTTCCATTCCCGCAGCCCCGACCTGAAGAACCAACGCCAAAACGACCAGACATCCTGCCACACCTGCCGCGAACACGGCAAACCGTTGCCGGAGCCGCCGTGTCGAGACATCCGAACTCGAGAGCGCATAAAGTCCCCACCCGGCCAGACAGGCGTTCGCCAGTTCCACCAGATGATGAAATTTGACAGGCGCGCGCAAATATTCCATGAAGGGCAAAGCATAGACCAGCCTATAGAACGGCGTGTACCGTCCCAGAGAGATCATCGCGCAGACCCCCCAAACCCCGACCCAGAACGGCACGTCGGCAAAGACCGACACCCTTGTGGCCTGCCTCCCCTGTCCCGTCGGGCCGCCCGCATCATCCGTTCTTTGATTCCCCGTTTCCTCCTGCCGACGGGCGGCGCACCACGCGAACAGCGCAAAGATCGCAAGCAGAACCGCCACCACCCCCAGATACACTACATGCTGCCGGTAGTTCGGCATCATGCGCCCTTTTTGAAACACGGACGCATGCGGACGTCCCAGCCTCCCCCAATAGGGATGCGGCATGTGGAAGGAGTCATTCCCGAACAGACTGGGGATGATGAATTCGAGCATGTCCTCCGGGGGCAGACTCCAGTTGGTCGCAAAAATCCAGCGTTCTTCGCGTTTCCGAGCCTCCGCTTGCACAGGGTCCGTCTTTTGTTCCTGCTCCGTGACAGAAGAGTGTTCTTCCATCTGCAGGGTGCGGTTCATCAGCGACTCGGTGAAAGCCGAACGGATTTGTTGAAAACCGATCAGAAGCATGACGGCAAGGGTCAGGAAAAACCGCGGAACCACGCGCCAGATAAACGAACCGCTCCCCGACTCCCGCCACTCCCGGTAAGATCGCCAAAGCGTATATGCGGCCAACAGCATGACAAACAACAACCAAATATCCGGTTGTTCGATCTCCGCCCACATCAGAACGGCACCGAGTAAAGCGAAATAAAAGAACGCCCGGGTTTGGAAACACCGGTTCACAAGGCCGAATGCGAACAGACCGCAGGAGATCAGGTAGAAATATCCGCCGTGCCCGGCACAGAACAGGGTGAACGAATACCCGGACAAGGCGAAACACAATCCCCCGCCGCAAGCCGGTACAAGAGGAACGCGCTGAGTGCGCAGATAATAGGCCACCGCGACTCCGGCAAGCCCTGTGGAGAGCATAAAAAAGAACTCCTGCCAGATCAGCGGATGCCCGAGAAATTTTAGCGCGTGCATCGGCACCACCGAAAGGCGGCCCGCCAAAACCATTTCCAACCATTTGGCTTGCGCGCAGGTCGGATAGAACTTCGGGAAATCCGGCGACAGCATCACCCAGTCTCGGGACAGAACAGGATAGAAGACATAGAGCATACTGCCCCAGAACAGGAGCATAACGAACAGGAGCCCCAGGCCTTCGAGCCATCTGGAACCGCCTGAAAACCGGAAACGCTTCTTCATTGTAAATCCTTTTGTTTTTATATTAGCAATCCGCACCGTCAATGCCTATACTATTTTTCGTGATCCGATCCGAATTTTCGGGACTTCCGTGGTGAGGAAGCCCGGCGGAATCGGCTCAAAGGAGCCATCATGCGAGTTGGGGTTGCTGGCGGCCCAGAACCTATGCAAGGGTACACGTTATAATCTTTGGGCCATCAACACGGATTACGAATATCAGGAGATGTCCCGTATCACGGAAACAGGATTGATCCAGATCGTGTAGCCGACTCGTCCAGTGGAAGGAGTTTTTTACCCTCTTAAGACAGAAGGATATGAGATGACCAAAAAAAAGATCGTTGTCGTCATGCCGGCGTATAATGCCGCGAAAACACTCAAGAAAACCTATGATGAAGTCATGTGCCAAGGGATTGTCGATGAGATTATTCTTGTGGATGATGCCAGTACGGACGAGACCGTGACTCTTGCTGCGACCCTGCCGAAGGTACGAGTCCATGTACACCCGAAAAACGCCGGATACGGGGCGAACCAGAAAACGTGTTACCGGCTGGCCCTCGAGTCCGGCGCGGACATCGTTGTCATGGTGCACCCGGATTACCAATACACTCCCAAACTGATTCCAGCCATGGTGAGCCTGATCGGGTCCGGTCTCTATCCGTGTGTGCTCGGCTCGCGCATTCTGGGGGGCTACGCCCTCAAAGGGGGAATGCCTTTTTGGAAATATTTTTCCAATCGAGCGCTGACCCTGTTCATGAATTTACTTTTCGGATCGAAACTGTCTGAGTTCCATACCGGATACCGCGCTTTTTCGCGTTCGCTCCTCGAGCGCCTCCCCTTACAGGCGAACATGGATGATTTCGCGTTTGACGCGCAGATGCTCGCGCAAATCCTCTGGAGCGGTGCCCTCATCGGCGAAATCTCCTGCCCGACACGTTATTTTGAGGAAGCCTCCTCGATCAATTTCCAAAGAAGCGTAAAATACGGCTTCGGTTGTCTGGCGACCGCCTTGGAGTATCGATTCTGTAAAGAAAAGCTTCTTTCATCTCACCGTTTTCCGCGAGAACTATCTGAAAACGCAGGAAGAAAACCATGAACGAAGGCGCTTTCCCACAACCTTCTTTGCCTCTGGCCATAAGATGCAACAAGACAGACTCGTTGTGTGCCACCGTGTTCGGTTTCCGACTGACCCCTCTTCCTTTTTGGCTTCGCGTCTTCTTCCTGTCCGCTCTGTTTGTCTTGTTCGCAAGCCTCGTGGTTTCGGTCATCGATCTCTGGCAGTACGAGGGCATTGATTTCCTGCAACGCTACGTCGGCGCAAAATTCGGCTTGTTGGGTATAGAACCCTACCACGCCACGGCAGACTGGTGGTTGAACGGTATCGACAAAGCGTTTCATGAAACCCATTTCAAAGGAGTCCCGCGCCCGCCCGGTGTCGGATGCAATTCGCCCTGCCTTTTGTTGTTTTATATGCCGTTTACTTGGTTCGATTTCACGACGGCGCGATATGTGAGCGGTGCACTCGAATGGTTGGCGTTCCTGTCCGTCCTTTGCCTGATGACCCGTTTGATTCCTCGAAACAGGGATCGCGCACTGACTTTCTCCCTGATTCTTTTCTTTACGGCAGGTGCGCCCTTCTGGCGTCTGCACGTTGAACGGGGACAATACTACGTGTTTACCTGTCTGCTGATCGCCAGTTCACTGGTGGCGCACATCAAGTCGAACCGTCCTTTCCTGTCAGGACTCCTTCTCGGACTCACCGTCGTAATCCGCCCCACCGTCGCATTTCTCGCGTTGCCGTTCGCCCTGCAACGCCGATGGCGTATGCTGACGGGCATTGCTTGCGCGTGTTTGTTCATGGGAGGAGCGTCGCTAGCCGTGTTCGGGGTCGAAGGCTGGCGCCAGTTCATTTGGATTTCCGAGAAATATGAAATCGCCTCAACTGATTTTGAGACGGATCATTTTGCCGACTTGCTTCGCGGCCGCGACCCCTTGCCGATCCAAGATTTCGAGCAGTCGCGGAAACAAGGATTGGCGATGTTGCCGTCCATAAACAGCACCGCCGCAGGAATGGTGCGTCTCTCCAAACCGTTGCTTGATCGCTGTTCGATTCCCGTCACAAGCGTGCTTTTCCTGGCCAAACTTGTCGGCGTCAGTACGGCTGTCGCACTTATCCTTGCCGCCCTCTATACCCGCTCCCGTACGCCTTGGCCGTTCGCCTATCTCGCCTACGTGGGCATCGTGGCCGTGAATCTGGTTGAATACGCCATCCCCTACCGCGCGGCCTATGCGGACATCTATTACCTGCTGCCGGTCATGCTCGGCATCCCGATTGTCCTCCGCCACCGGAGCGTATGGCTCGGCGTCCTGCTGTTGGTCGCGCTCGCCTCACAGCAGAACCTGCTTGGACTGGTGCACGGATGGTACGCGATCCCGGTGCGGGTTGCGGGACTGACGCTTTTTTCCCTCGGGGTGCTCTGGCACTGGCGTCAGAGCATCATCTCCGCGCCGTCGGCGTTTGACGTTACCGGAGAGACCGGCTCATCAAGCGTCCCGGCATAAGCCACCCGCCGGACTTTCATCGTGGACGTGCCTCGGGCGCCAAACAAACCGCCTCATCCAGATGCTCGCGGATGGTCATGCCGTTCCCCTCATCCGGACCCTTCGCAGAGCCTCACAAAATCAAATGCCGGCTCCTCATACGGATGCGCGGCGCGTAACGCCGCCGTGACCGCCGCACACTCCGCTTCCGCGCAGATCATCTCCACCCGATATTCGGCTACGCGCGTCACGGAGCCTGTATTCCCGATATACGGTGAACTGCCCGCAAGCGGACGGAACTGTCCCTCGCCCAGCACCTGCCAGCAACAGTGGTCATATGCGGCGTAACGTCCCGCTCCAGCGGCGAAGAGCGCCGCTTTCACCGACTCCAGATGCGTTTCCGGAATATATACGGTTAATTTCAGCATATCTGACGGCCGGGGCTACGACTCGACCATATCTTGAACCGCCTTGAGAAATTGGCTCACATCCGCAAAACGACGGTAGACCGAGGCAAAACGAATATAGGCCACCTCATCCAGTTTGTGCAAACGCGTCATCACCGCCTGCCCGATTCGTTCCGAGGGAACTTCGCTCCCACCCTCGAACCCTTCGATGATCTCGTCCACCAGATCGTGAATCTGATCCGCGCTGATGGGACGCTTCTCACACGCCCGCATCACTCCGCGCTCCAACTTCAGACGGCTGAACTCCTCCCGGCGTCCGTCCCGCTTAATCACCCGTAACTCGTCTTTAACGATCTCCTCATACGTGGTGAACCGATGTTCGCACGCCAGACACTGGCGTCGCCGCCGGATCGACGCGCCTTCGCGCGCCGCCCGGCTGTCCAACACCTTATCGTCCAAATGCCCGCATTTGGGACAACGCATCGCACCTCCCTTTCCGCCTTCTTTGTCAGGCGGCGCCGCCAGTAACAGCCATAGTCCGATCAAGAATCGTATTCACAGTCAAATCCCGGATCATTCCGCTCTGCGGAATATCCAGATTCGCCACATGCTCCAGTTGCGCCTCGGGAAGATCCATCCCGTACACCACCGCCCGGATCTGCCGCGCGCCCGGCAACCGGTGCAGCATGCCGACCACTTCGTCCGCGCTCATCCCATCGAGTTCCAGCCGCATCACAACCGCATGGGGCTTGAGCGTGATACACGCCTCGAGCGTTTCCGGCCCGGTAGCGCAAACCTCCACCTCGAATCCGGCGAGCGTAAACTCCCGGCGCAGTGTCTCGCGCAAGGCGGCGTCCCCTTCGCCGATCACCAGCCGCCGCACCACCCGCTGGGATGCCGCATGCCGGCCGTCCGCCGGACTCATGAAGAGAATCCGGCTGACCTCCATCAGCAGATCGGAGGGATCGCACGGTTTCGCAATGAATCCCGATATCTGTTTGTCGGCGAAATACTCCGCCATCGAGGCGCGCGCCGTCAGCACCAGAACCGGATAGAGCGGCACCCCGTCCGGCTGGGTGATCCGGTCGAGGAATCCCGTGCCGCCCATCCCTGGCATGCCCATGTCAAGAATGATGAGATCCGGCTGGAACGCCCGCATTTTGACCAGCGCATCCTCCCCGCTGGCCGCACACAGCACCTCGTACCCCTCAAACATCAGAAAGTCGCCCAACGTTTCGAGCAGGCTCGGGTCATCATCCACCAACAACAGTTTGCGTTTGTTCGTTTCCATATGCCGGAGAGTGTATCCCGTATCCGCAACGGTTTCAAGGGGATAAGGTTACAACCGAATTCACCCATATCGAGTTTTCTTTGTAATCGCGCCATAAGATGCTTTATGCAAACGTCGAATTGTTGACAGGCCACCGCAAACGGTTGACACTCTCTCCAAATCATACGAAACTGACCGGCATGCAAAAACCAATCGCTTTGGTGGCCGCCCTGCAAGAGGAGTTAGACGCGCTTTGGGTCCAATTCCCCGTGTATGGCACATGTACGCATTTCAACGCCCTCCAGGAGTCCCTATGACCTACACCCCCTCCGCATCCCCTTCCAATGTCCGCGGCATCATCTGTGATATGGACGGCGTGATCTATCACGGAAACGCGCTGTTACCCGGCACGCGGCCGTTTATCGACTGGCTGCGCCAATCCAAAACTCCCTTCCTGTTCCTGACCAACAGCAGCGAACGTTCGCCGCGGGAACTCAGCGAGAAACTTTCGCGATTGGGCGTCTTGATCGAAGAGTCGCATTTCTATACGAGCGCCATGGCGACCGCCGCCTTCCTCGCATCCCAGACGCCGGGCGGCAGCGCGTATGTGATCGGCCAACCCGGCCTAATCCACGCGCTCTACGAGGCGGGGTTCTCCATCAACGACGTCAACCCGGACTACGTGGTGGTGGGCGAAACCCCCATGTACACCTACGAGACCATCAAGAAATCCGTCTCACTCGTGCGTAACGGCGCCAAACTAATCGGCACCAACCCCGATTTGACCGGACCGGTCGAACATGGCATCATCCCGGCCTGCGGCGCGCTGGTGGCCCCGATTGAACTGGCCACCGGCATGAAAGCCTATTTCGTAGGCAAACCCAATCCGCTGATGATGCGCTCGGCGCTCCGCCTGCTGGGGTGCCCGCGCGAATCCGCCCTGATCGTCGGGGACCGTATGGACACGGACATCCTTTCCGGAATCGAGGCGGGCATGCAAACGGTTCTGGTGCTCTCCGGCGTGACGCGACGCGAGGATCTCGTCCGGTACAGCTACCGCCCCAACCATGTGCTGGATCACGTCGGTCTACTGCCGGATCTGCTCGGCGGCTGACCGCCAGGCGGTTGAACCTAAAAAGAGCAGTTGAACCTTCAACTCTCTTTGGTTTCAGGGTTTCATGGTTTCAGGGTTTCTGGGTTTCATCCAAATCGGGATCGCTATCGGGATCGGGATCGGGATCGATCATTTAACCGCGGGACACTTTCTTGGGTTTCTGGGTTTCTGGGTTTCATGGTTTCAGGGTTTCTGGGTTTCATCCAAATCGGGGTCGGGGTCGGTATCGCTATCGGGATCGATCATTTAACCACGAACACACGGGATGGCACTGCTCGGGTTTTTATCCACAGATTTACACAGATTACGCAGATTTTTGGGGCATCGCTCGGGTTTTTTGGGAACGCCAGGGGGAATTCCTGATTTTCATGAAGTTTCATGTGTTTCAAGGTTTCATCCAAATCGGGATCGCTATCGGGATCGGGATCGATTCAGTCTCACAGCCTAACAGCCTCACAGTCTTACAGCCTTTGAGATTGCGGGCTCCACCCGCATCTCAATACGTCAGGACGGACCGGAAAGCGGTGCCGCCCGTTGGCGGGGCGGTTTCCCCGAAACGGCTACAGGCTACTGATCAAGTACCCGAATCTTGATGTTGCGGTACGAGACTCGGTCCTGATGGTCCTGCAGCAGGATATGACCCGCAACCTGCTCCCCCCACTGCGGATATTTGTTAAATTTGCTGAGCCCAACCGCCTGCCGGAACGCCTCGGAGCCGCGCTCGAACGCAAGCACTTTCTCCCCGTTGAGCCAATGCTCGACCTGCCGCCCCCGGCATACGATCATCGCCGTGTTCCACTCACCGACCGGTTTCGGCTTAGCTCCTGCCGCCGGCATCACATCGTAGAGCGAGGCAACCGTGCGGTTGCCGTCGCGGCCTTTCGTGGCGTCGGGATGCTTGGCGTCCAGCACCTGATATTCCAGCGTGGTGCCGCCGTTGCGTTTGGGATGGAAGAGATACTTGATCCCGCTGTTGGCCGCTTCCGTGAGCCGGAAGTCCACTTTGAGGATAAATGAGGCGAAGGTCTCGCGCGTGATGATGTCCCCCGCGCCCCCGCCCGCGTTTTTAGGCAATACGGTCAAGACCCCGTCCGCGATCTCCCAACCCTGGGTGGGGAAGTTGTCGTTCCGGATGCTGCGCCAGCCGTCCCCGCTCCGGCCGTCCCACAGCAAACGCCACCCTTCACGCCGTTCCTGCTCGGTCAGGGTGTTCGGCACCGTGGCCCCGCCACAACAGACCCCCGCACCCCATAGTGCCGACACCGCCATCACCGCACTCATCCATATTTGAACGATCCGCATGCCTCTACCCTCCTTTGTCTGTTTAAAAAACATAACGTGTGCTGACCTGATCCTGACTGGTTACCTCCAGCCGCACATCATCCCGCCCCTCCCGTTTCAACATATCGGCCATGGTGGCGAAAGCCAAGGCCGGCGTATTGCACTGGCCGCTGATATGCGCGAGAAACAACGCGCGCAACCGCTCCGACAATGCGGACCGAACCAAGTCCGCCGCATCGTCATTCGACAAGTGTCCGCTGCGGCCCGCAATCCGCGTTTTGAGCGTCCAGGCCCGTTGCGACTGCATGAGCATATCGTAGTCGTGATTGCTCTCGACCACCGCGACATCGCATGTCGCGAGTTTGACACGCACCAGCGGCGTCGCCTGCCCGAGATCCGTGATCACGCAAAGCCGCACCGTCCCGTCATCCAGCACGAACCCCACCGGATCTGATGCGTCATGCGAAACCGAAAACGCTTCTACCGTCAATCCCCCCACCTCAAAACTCGTCGCGGTCTCGAAGATTTCCCACTCCCGGCCCAGCGAGCGCACCTCCCGTTCAACCCCCGAAGCGGTCCCCTCGTTCGCAAAGAGGCGCACCGGATAGTGACGGCTGAACACGTCAACCCCCTTGTAATGATCGGAATGGTCATGCGTCAGCAGAATCGCATGGATCGATTCGGGGGCGATATCCGCCGCCCGCATGCGCGCGACCAGTTGGCGTGACGACAGCCCCGCATCCACCAGCAACGCGACCCCACCCCCCTTCACATAAAGGGCGTTGCCACCACTTCCGCTCGCTAACACACACAGTTCCATCTCATCCGCCTTACGAAACCCGCGAGGCCGTCTCAACGTACTGCTGCCGTTCAAAGCCCTGCCCGTTCTTGCGACCGGTCTCACGCAACGCACCCCGGAAGTCAGCCAGCGAAGCATATCCCTTACGGTCCATCCAGGCGGCGAGATCCTCCAGGATTTCCCGGATCACGCCGAAATCCTTGCGCACGTGCAGCACCGAACAGATGCACCCCACATCCGCCCCGACCAGCAACGCCTTGACCAGTTCGGCTCCCGAGTGAATCCCGCCGCTGATTGCCAGAGCGCATCGCACCCAGTCACGCACCACGGCGGTCCAGCGCAATTGCGTGTGCAACACGTAGGGCGTCGAATAGTTCGGCGTAAAGAAGATCGACTCGTTCTCGATATCCACATCGGTCTGCAAAAACCGGTTGAAGAGCACAAGCCCCTTCACCCCCAGCGCGTCCAACCGGCGTGCGAAAGGCAGCAGCGAGGTGTAGTGGTGACTGAGTTTCACCGCCACCGGCAGCCGGACCTCCGCCAGCACCGCCTGGACCAGCGCGAGTCTGCGCGCCTCAACCTCCTTGCCCGTCTCCTCCGGATCGATCGGCATATGATAGAGGTTGAGTTCCAGCGCATCGGCCCCGGCCTGCTCGATTTTGCGCGCATACGCGACCCACTTGTCCGCTGCCACGCAGTTGACGCTGGCGATCACCGGAATCCGGACACGCTTGCGGATTGCCGCCAGATTTTCCAGATAGGCCTCCGGACCAAGCTGCCCCGGAAGATCGGCGCGCAGATACTCCATCGCCGCCATGCTGGTATCCCCCGCCAGCGCCTTAACCATCTCGGACACGTCCGCCCGGATCTGCTCCTCGAAAATCGAGCGCATCACCACCGCCGACGCACCGGCGCGTTCCAGATCGGCTACCGTATCCGCCCGGTCTGTAAGGGGGTTTGAACTGACAATCAGCGGATTCGCCAACTCAAGTCCCAGATAAGATGTTTTCAGATTTGCCATGGACCCCTCACTTGGCCACGATCTGCCCGGCACGCGCCAGCATGCGGGCCTCGACACTCTGGATCTCCGCAAACCCCTGCGAACTGACGGGGTTGAGCCCGTCACTGGCCTCCATGGAGGAGTCCGCCTCATTGTAAACCGAAGCCTTGCAGCCGGTAAGCGAGTTGAAAAACAGGTTGCCTTTGTAGAGGCCGACCTCAACCGTGCCGGAAGCGTGCCGGGCAAAGGTGGCGATTGCCGCCCGGGCCGCCTGCGTCACCGGATCGAAATACCTTCCGTCGTAAATCTGGTCGGCCACCAGTTTGGAGAGTTGCCCGAACAGCAATCCCGCGCGGCGATCCATCGTGGCCTGATACACGTAGCGCAGGCAGGTGCCCAACAACTCCATACCCGGCGCCTCGTACACGCCGCGGCTCTTGGTCCCGATGATACGGTTCTCCAGCGCGTGCTTCATGCCGACGCCGTTCCGGCCTGCGAGCCGGTTCGCCGTCCGCATCGCCTCGAGCGGCGTCACATCCTTGCCGTTGATCTGAACCGCACGGCCCTTCACAAACCGCACGGCCACCTTCTCCATCTTGTCCGGCGCCTGCTGCGGCCACACCCCCATGGTCGGCTCGACGATCAGCATCGAAGTCTCCATGCTCTCCAAATCCTCGGCCTCGTGGGAGAGCCCCGCCAGATTGGCGTCGGTCGAATATTTCTTTTTCGCGCCGACAAAAGCCTGAATACCGAATTGCGCAAGAAAATCGACCATCTGCGTGCGGCCGGGAAAACGCTTGAGCAGTTCCGCGTCACGCCACGGCGAGTAGACCTTCATCGAAGGCGCCAACACGTTGGTGTACCGCTCAAACCGCATCTGATCATTCCCACGCCCGGTCGCGCCATGCACCAGCACGGAACAACCGCGCTTCCGCATCTCGGGAAGCAACCCGCGGACCGTCACCGCGCGCGCAATGCCGGTGGAATTCCAATAACCGCCGTCATACATCGCCTGGGCCTCAATGACTTGGAAGCAGGCCTCAGCCATGGCTTCCTTGAGATCGACCATCACCGTATCCACACCGCAAGGCGCCATCCGTTTGCGGATGTCGTTGATGTTTTTCTCGTCCGGCTGGCCAAGATCCGCAGAGAAGGCGACAACCTTCACCCCCGCCTCGACCATCACCTTGGCGATCGTCCGGCTGTCCAAGCCGCCCGAAACGCACGCGCCTACCGTTTTGCCCCGTAAATCCGTCAATGTCAGTGCCATACCGTTCTCTCCCGTCAGATCGATTCCGATGGCATAAGCGTACCGAGTAGTCCGGCCAAAATCAACACCTATAACTAAAAAGCCGCGCCGCAGCCGACAGGACCCGTTCCTCGAACAAACTACGATTCAGCGTTCCAGTCACTCTCGGGCGTCCGAGACGTCCGCGGACGGTTCGCGAAACCGTCCGCTGCCCCTCTTGAGCACCGCCGCACAGGTTCACAGCGGAGCGGCACACGTACACGTTTACAAAACACGGGAAGAGGAGTCATCGTGCACAGGCACATGAACGAGTATGGAGAGGGCAAAGCTGGTAAAGCGTAGAGAGCGGTGTTTGGGGGTTGACCTCCCCCCCCCCAGAATCGCACAATGATGAACACCGGAGGTTGACCCCGGTACGAAGTGTGTCACCGGTGTCAAGTCAAAGCGCGATACCGGAGAACTCCATGCCCGAAAAGTGATTCCCGAAGGAGAAGCAAATGAAAAAACTTCTGGTGATTATTGCAGTGTGCGCCTGCGTGCGTGCCACCTTGGCCGAACCTGTTTTTTGGGAAGCCGCGTCGCCGGTGACGCTCGACGCGACCAAGACCTTCGAGCTGCGCGTCGGCAAGGCACCGCAGACGGGCGACGTGTCGCTCTTGGTCGCGCTCAGTGCGCCGGTGGATGACACGTTCCGTCCGACGGTGACGCTCAACGGCGTGACGGCCACCAAAGAAACACACGCACCGTTAGCGACCTGGCTACCCGGTTTCGACGCAACGCCTATTCGCTCCCCACGGGAAACCCGTGAAATCCAGGCTGGCTACCGGTACGCCTTTCCCCTGTCAGCACTGAAGGCGGGCGGAAACACCGTCGCGCTCGGCCCCGCCGTCGACACGCCCAAAGTTCACGCGCTCGCGCTTGATGTAGACCCGACTAGCGAGATCGTCGTGGAAAACGACGATTTCCGCCTCGTCGTGGGGAAAGATGCGCGCGTAAAATCCCTTGTCGTGAAAAAGACGAACGAAGAGTGCGCAGACGCAGGCATGCAGTTGCCGCTTTTCACGGTTACGCAGGACAGGCCGTTCCACAACGAGTTCAAGCTGATCCACCCC
>Ga0208694_1000772_pt1 | contig 44791 bp, 57 predicted proteins | sample AD_UKC078_MetaG_FD_184442 | JGI IMG/M metagenome (GOLD analysis project Ga0208694, IMG submission 184442) | Active sludge microbial communities of municipal wastewater-treating anaerobic digesters from USA - AD_UKC078_MetaG (SPAdes) (version 2) | ecosystem: Engineered > Bioreactor > Anaerobic >...
CAGAAGTGTATCATCTTGGTGCTTCACTAAAAGATTTGGGTAAAAAATGGTTTGCGTTTGCAAAAATGGATAAACATTCTGTAGAAAATATTATAAATTTAATAGAAAGATAATGGACAATAAATAATTGATAATGAACAATAGCAATGAATGACAGAACAATGGAAAATATAAAAAAAGAAAAAAAACATAGCTTGCCGAAAGGATGGGAAATAAAAATGCTGAGCGAAATTGCTGAAGTTGGAGCAGGGAATTCCGCTCCGCAGAAAAAAGAACTTTTCATAAATGGTAGACACCCTTTTATCCGTACATCAGATGTAGGTCAGATTAGAAAAGGATTCATTAATTCAAGTGTGGATAACTTGAATGACGAAGGCATTAAAAAACTGAAAATAAAGAAGAAAGGGACAATTTTGTTTCCAAAAAGCGGTGCATCTACTTTCTTGAATCATCGAGTAATGATGGAAATCGATGGGTATGTGTCTAGCCACTTAGCAACTATTAAAGCAAAAGATTCAGTCGCATTGGATAGATATCTCTTATATTTTCTTATCACAATTGACGCAAAAGACTTAATGCAAGATATTGCTTATCCTTCTTTGAAAATATCTGATATAAGTGCAATTGAAATCCCCGTTCCACCCCTCCCCGAACAACAACGCATCGTTGCAATTTTAGATGAGACATTTTCGGCTATTGATAAAGCAAAAGCCAATGCCGAACAAAACCTCAAAAACGCCAAAGAACTTTTTGAAAGTTATTTGCAGGGGGTGTTTGAGAAAAAGGGTAATGGTTGGGAAGAGAAGAAGTTAGGGGAGGTTTGTAAAACGGGTGCAGGTGGAACACCTTTGAAAACACATAAGGAATATTACGAGGGTGGCACTATTCCTTGGCTTTTGAGTGGTGAAGTAAGTCAAGGTGAAATTTTTCAAGCAAAGAACTTTATTACGGAAAAAGGGTTAAAAAATTCTTCTGCAAAATTATTTCCTCCAAATACAGTTTTAGTTGCAATGTATGGTGCAACGGCAGGACAAGTTGGAATTTTAAGATTTGAATCCACTACTAATCAAGCTGTCTGTGGGATTTTACCGAATGAAAATTTTATAGCCGAATTCTTATACTATAAATTTTTAGCAGGAAAAGAGCTATTAGTATCACAAGCAGTAGGTGGAGCCCAACCCAATATTTCACAAATAAAAATTAAAAATACATTAGTTCCTATAATTTCTATCAAAGAACAACAAACCATCGTTCGCCAATTAGATGCTTTACGAATAGAAACACAAAAATTAGAGTCTATATATCAGAAAAAAATATTACTTTTGGAGGAATTGAAGAAGTCGATTTTGCAGAAGGCTTTTTCGGGAGAATTAAATTAATTATGGCAAAGAATATTAACAAAACAGTATTTGATGAAGCAACCAAATTGAAATTAAAACTTTTTGGAGAATGCTTTGAAGAATGGTTTCCTGTCTTTTTGCATAGCAAATGGTTTAAAAAGCTTTATATTTTTGATTTTTTTGCAGGCAGTGGAAAAGATTTGGAAAATTATTCAGGAAGTCCTTTGGTTTTGTTGGAAAAAGCAAAAGGAAACAACCGACAATATTGCATAAACGCCAAAAAAGAGATTAAGTTTTTATTTAATGAAGGGGACAAAAAGAAATGTAATAAATTAAAACAAAATATTTCAGAACATATTGAAAAATGTATTAAAGAAAATAATTGTGGCGAGTGTATTTATAAATACCGTGTTGAGAATTATAAGTTTCAAGAAATATTTTCAAATACTTCAATAACTGATACCTTTAATGATAATGAGTATGGCAAATTTATATTACTCGACCAATATGGTTTTTCGCAAATTGACGAGCAAATTTTTAAACAACTTATCTCCTATCCAAAAACAGACTTCATCTTTTTTATTTCATCGTCTTTTATCAGCCGATTTAGAGAACATCCAAACACAAAAAAATACATTGACACATCAAAAATTAAATTTGAAGAAATCAGACCCAACGAGATTCATAGAGCTGTAGCTAATTATTTTAGAGACTTGATTCCGGAAAATAAAGAATATTATTTGCACCATTTTTCTATTCGCAAAGAGGAAAAGAAAGGAAACTACTACGGATTAATATTTGGAACAGGTCATACACTTGGAATGGAAAAATTTTTGAAAATTTGTTGGAAACATGATGCACTTTCAGGAGAAGCCAACTTCAATATTGACAATAATTTTAGAGAAGGAACCTTATTTTATAATCCAGAAAACAATGTTAAAAAAGATACCGTATCAAAGGAAATAAAAGAATTAGTTCTATCAGGAAAAATTTCAGATAATATTACTGGTATGAAATTCGCCATGCGCAAAGGATGTGAACCTAAATTATTTACAGATATTGTAAAAGAACTTGAAAAAAACAAACGAATTGAACGTTATGGTAATGTAAATAATACTTCGTCGAATATTCATAGAGCAAACATATATAACATAAAAATATTAGACAATGACACACAAAATTGAATGGACAGAACAAACATGGAATCCTTCGGCAGGTTGCACAAAAATTAGTGCTGGCTGTCAAAATTGTTATGCCGAAACCATGGCAATTAGATTGCAGGCTATAGGAGTAAAAGGATACGAAAACGGATTTGAGTTCAATATTGTTCCCTGCCGTTTAAACGATCCTTTAAAAAAGAAAAAGCCAACTGTTTTTTTTGTGAATTCTATGAGCGATATTTTTCATAAAGATATGCCCTTAGATTATCTTGATAAAATTTTTAATGTAATTGAGCAAACCCCACAACACACCTATCAAATTCTTACCAAACGAGCAGACAGAATGTTGGAATATTTTTCGCATCGCAAAGTTTATGAAAATATCTGGCTGGGAGTTACTGTCGAAAATAAAAAAGAAGGTTTGCCAAGAATTGATTTTCTGAGAAATATAAAAGCCTCTGTTTTGTTCCTTTCTATCGAACCGCTTTTAGAAGATTTAGGCGAAATTAATCTATCAAATATTGATTGGGTAATTGTTGGCGGAGAAAGTGGTAACAAAGCCAGACCAATGGCAAAAGAATGGGTTTTAAATATAAAGCAACAATGCGAAAAAAATGATGTCGCCTTTTTCTTTAAGCAATGGGGAACATGGGGTGCTGATAAAGTAAAACGAAATAAAAAACTAAATGGAAAAGAACTCGATGGCAAAATTTGGCAACAATTTCCTGAAATAATTGAACAGCAATTTGCTGTTGTTTAAAAAATAAAAGAACTATGAAAAATAATGTTGTAAAAAATAAATCATTTGATTTTGCTCTACGGATTGTAAAAATGCATGAATTTTTATGTGAGCATAAAAAAGAATTTGTATTAAGCAAACAACTTTTGCAAAGTGGAACAGCCATAGGTATTTTGGTGCGTGAGGCAGAACAAGAAGAAAGCAAGGCAGATTTTATTCACAAAATGGCTATTGCATTACAAAAAGCAAATGTAACAGAGTATTGGATTGAACTACTTTTTCAATCAAACTATATAGACGAAACAGAGTACAATTCAACAAAAACTGACTTAACAGAAATATTAAAATTACTAACTTCAATCATCAAAACAACCAAAAATAATACAAAAAAATAATTATCAATTCAATAATTATGAAAGAAGTAGATACCAGAGTAGAAAAAATTGAACCCATGCTAAGAGCTTGCGGCTGGGGTGTTGTAGAAGGTTCTAAAATCAGTCGTGAACACGGTATAACAGAAGGTAAAATACAAACTGGCGGTGGAAGAAGCAAACGTTTATCTGCCGACTTCGTTTTGATTTACAAAGGTATTCAATTAGCGGTTGTAGAAGCTAAAAAAAGTAGTTTGTCGGTTCACGAAGGCGTAATGCAAGCCAAAAAATATGCTCAAAAACTGCAAATAGACATTACATACAGCACCAACGGCGATGAAATTTACCAAATATCCATGAAAACTGGCGAAGAAAAATTGGTAACACGATTTTTAAGTCCAGAAGAACTTTGGGAAAGAAAATATTCTACTTCAACAATCACAGAAAATACCTCGGATATTGAGCGTATTAAAAATATCGAAGCGTGGATAGAAAAATTTGCCAGCATTCCGTTTGAAAGTAAAAGTGGTAGTTGGCAACCTCGCTTTTTTCAAGAAATAGCCATACAACGTACTGTTGAAGCAATTGCACAAGGGAAAAATAGAATTTTACTTACCCTCGCTACAGGCACAGGTAAAACCGCAATAGCTGTTCAAATTGCTTGGAAATTATTTAATACTAGATGGAACCTCACAAGACGGTTACCAAGCGGAGCCGAAGTAAACCGCCGTCCAAGAATTCTATTTTTAGCCGATAGAAATATTTTAGCCGACCAAGCATTCAATGCTTTTTCTTCTTTCCCCGAAGATGCTTTAGTTCGCATTAGACCTGATGAAATAAGAAAAAAAGGCAAAGTACCAACAAATGGAAGCATTTTCTTTACAATTTTTCAAACTTTCACATCGGGATATGACGAAGAAGGCAAACCTGCACCCTATTTCGGTGATTATCCGCCTGATTTTTTTGATTTCATCATTATTGACGAATGCCATCGTGGTGGAGCAAATGACGAAAGCACGTGGCGAGGCATTTTAGAATATTTTAGCGAAGCGGTTCAATTAGGTTTAACTGCCACACCCAAAAGAACAGACAATGTTGACACTTATCACTACTTTGGCGAGCCTGTTTATGTTTATTCGTTAAAAGAAGGTATAAATGATGGATTTTTAACACCTTTTAAAGTAAAACGCATTAAAACTACCTTAGATGATTATATCTACTCTCCTGACGACACTGTTTTAGAAGGCGAAATCAAACCAGAAAAATTATATGAAGAAAAAGACTTTAACCGCAAGATTGAAATTAAAGAACGTGAAATAAAAAGAGTGAAAATCTTTTTAGATGAAGCAAATCAAAATGAAAAAACTATAATTTTCTGTGCAAATCAAGCACATGCAGCATTGATACGAGATTTAGTGAATCAATATGCAAAAAGTAAAGACCCATTTTATTGTGTTCGTGTAACCGCTAACGATGGCGAAGATGGAGAAAGATTTTTGCGAGAGTTTCAAGACAATGAAAAAACCATACCAACCATTCTAACCACTTCGCACAAACTCTCTACAGGAGTAGATGCAAGAAATATTAGAAATATAGTTTTGCTTCGTACAATTAATTATAGAATTGAGTTTAAGCAAATTGTTGGGCGTGGTACTCGTTTGTTTGATGGTAAAGAGTTTTTCACAATTTACGACTTTGTAGATGCCTACAAACACTTCTCTGACCCAGAATGGGACGGCGAACCTATAATAGAAATTTGTAATATATGTGGTCAAGACCCTTGCATTTGCGGAGAAATAACAGATTGTCCTAATTGCGGTCAATTAGATTGTGCTTGCATTAGTGAACCGCCACCACCTTGTTATGTTTGTGGTCAAAGTCCTTGTATTTGTGAGAAACCGGGTTCAGTTCCTTGTCCTGTTTGTGGTGAAAGACCTTGTATTTGCAATAAAAAAGTAAAAGTAAAATTAGCTAAAGGCAAAGAAAGAGAAATTCAACATATGATTTCCACATCTTTTTGGAGTGCTGATGGCAAACCGATTTCAGCAGAGGAGTTTTTGAGCAATTTATTTGGTGAGTTGCCAAAACTCTTCAAAGATGAAGAAGAATTGCGGAAACTTTGGAGTTCTCCAATCACCAGAAAAATTTTATTAGAAAAATTGGAAGATGCTGGTTTTCCAAAATCTGATTTGCGGACTTTACAAAAATTGGTTGATATGGAAAAAAGCGATTTGTTCGATGTGTTAGAATATGTTTTCAATGGCGACCACATTGCAATTACCAGAGAAGCCAGAGCAAAAGCTGCCGAAGCTACAATGTTTACACTGCTCAACGACAAGCAAAAGGAATTTATTTCATTCGTAGCAAGCAAATACATAGAAGCAGGAGTTGACGAACTCGACCAAGATAAACTCCCAATTTTACTGAAAAACAAATACCATACATTAGATGATGCAAAAGAAATATTAGGAGAAACTACAGAAATACTAAATCTGTTTATTGAGTTCCAAAAACATTTGTATAGGGGGAAGATTGCGTGAAAATGAAACTTTTTTTGGGGGGATACGTAAAAATAAAATTGTATTCTATTTTTATAAAAGCAAAAACAATGAAAGACATTAATTGGATAATAAAACTTAAAGAAGAGGGAGTTCTTATTGAAGGAACGAAAAACAACAAAGTATATTTACATTTACAAACTCCTTGTAAAATTCACTTAACTGATACTGCAATTAAACAACTTCGTGATAATTATCAGACAGACCAAGAAAAAGGTGGTGTATTGGTAGCAATTCCAAAGCGAATAAATAATGTTACACACTTGACAATAAACCGAATAATATTACTGACAAATGTTTCAGACACACCACAAAACAGTTATTTGCCAAACATGAAAGAATTAAAACAAGCATACAAAGACACTTATTCTGGACAGATGGAAAATTCTTTACCAATTCATTTTCACACACACCCAACTCATTCAGACAATCCTATAAACGAATTGTTCAATTATATTTTCCAGTGTAACACATCAAAACAAGATCAACTTGTTTCTGACATTCCTTTTTCAATTGGTGGCTTGAATGTTTTAATGCCACGTAGCTTAGTCTTATGTAACGGTAAAAATTCTGAGAAACTATTTATTGGTTTTTACAATGGGCTTATTGCACCTATAGAATTTGAAACTCATAGAAACAAACAAACACAAAATGCAATTGAGAGCATTTCCAAAAGTATTTCAGAGTGGGCAAAAGAAGAAAATAATAAATGGTGGTTAGTAGGTGGTGGAATTGCCCTTGCACTTATTATTGTCCACAACAATAAATTTGCAATTCCGCTCATTTTTATGTTATTTTTAATGTTGAGAATGTTCATTGATGACACGTACACACAGCCGAAATATTTTGCTCAAATTAAAAAAGAAACTATTACAATTGATTTGCCTGGACTTGAAGATAAAACCTCATAATAATCTTGTGGGTAGAAATAAATTAATAATAATTTTTAAATATGAGTATAAGTACTGTAGTAAAAAGAAAATTATGGGCCTCCTCAGGAGGATATTGTGGCAAACCAGATTGTAATAAGGACTTATTTTCTTTTTTTGAAAGTAGTGAAATAATAAATATTGAGGAGTTTGCACACATAATAAGTCAATCAAAAAATGGTCCAAGAGGAATCAATGAATTACCTATAAATCAACGAGACGAATTCGACAATATTATTCTTCTATGCCCTACTTGCCATTCAACAATTGATAAAAACCCACATTTATTTCCAGATGACATAATAAAACAATGGAAAAAGAATCATATGGAAAGAATAAAAAATCTTTTTCATGCTCCTAAATTTAACTCACGAGAAGAGGCAAGAAAATTCCTCAAACAAATATTAGCAGAAAACAAAATGATATTTGACAAGTATGGTCCTCACTCAGAAAATGCACAGAATAAACAATTGGAAACTGAATTAAGGTGGGAAAATTTAGCCATTAAAAAATTATTACCAAATAACAGACTTATAGAATCTGTACTTGAACAAAACCAAAATCTTCTACAAAACAATGAATTCGAACTATTTATAGAGTTCAAACTACATAGAGAAGGTTTTGAATATAATAAAATTACGGGAGACGTAAACTCAACAATTCCAACCTTTCCAACAGAATTAGAAAACATATTCAAATGAAAAAAAATATTAATACAAGAGTTCTTCCATCAAGTAAAAATTATTTTGAAAAAGGTATTAACGGACACTCCGCAGTGAAAAGCATAACAGATTTAGGCAATGACATGTACTTGCTTACAAGGACTGAAGGCAGACCTGATATTAAAATTCTGGTTGCTGATATATATATCGCAGGTGAAGCGGAAATTCTTGAAATTAATCCGATATTGCACGGCATAGATTGTATAGTCTTAATTGGATTTTATAATCGCTATTCTACTGCTGCTAAAAAATTAGCTAAATCGATGAATGTTGGACTGTATGACAAAAGAGAGTTCTTTGGTGCTGTTAATTGCACAGGAAAAGCTCTAATTAACTACAAACAAAAAAAAGATGATTAAATTAACAATTAAAACTAAAGAACATTTTGACCATTACTTGTTTGGTTCCGTATTGTATTCTGACAATCCCACTGATTTAGATATTGCAATAATATATGATAAAAAATTTATTAGCATTCAAGAAGCTATTAAATATCGACATGAATTAATAAAAAAATTATCTGAAGTTACACAGTTACAAATTGACACAATTCTTCTTTCAAAAGAGGAAGAAAAAGAAACTGAATTCCTCTCAAATTCAAAACATCAACTAATATAAAAACATACGCAACATAAACTTTGAGTAAAACTAAACTACAATTTTATATTATCTGCTCGCTCGGATTTAGTTTCGCTGAGCTCGTCCTGCGGACTTCGGTTGCAATCCGAGTGTAACGCTACCACCACTCGGATTACAAATCCGAGCGAGCGAGTGTAGCTTGTCCGTATGACAAAACTTAAATCTTGGCATTATAAAAAACAAAAAATATAAAAATTTTCTACCCCCCCCTCACTTAACATAAGCACTTCTAATCTTCAAAATATCCTCCTTCAACTCTGAATTTTCCAAGCCTTTTGCTTCTAATTCAAGGAAGTATTGTTTTAGGGGATTTATAAAGCTTTCGTCTTCTAAGCAGGAGTAGAGTTGGTTTATTAGCTTGAGGATTTCGAAATGAGAGTGGAAAAAATCTGAATTATTTTCAATATTTTCTACATTTATGGAATTTAAGCCTAAATAAGATATTTCTAACCAAAAGCCCGACAATGCCAAACAAGATAAACTGTGCTGCTCTGACTTTGTGAAAATTTTATTTGCCTCGCCCAACAAACTATCAACAACTAAAAACAATTCATCTCTATCCTGAATGTTAGTTTCCACTTTTTTAACAAGACTTTCAAAATTTTTATTGCTAATTGCCAATTTTTCTGTCAAAATTTTTAAACTTTCTAAATATTCAGTACATAATTGCACTTTCTCAAAATATCTAACATAAGCCAAATCAGCTACAAACATTCCTAAAGCAAAACTTACCTCTTTAGAAGTTAAAAACATTTCTGCTGATTTAGAGTCTAACAAAATTTTAGAACTATAGCCTATCCTAACATCTTTTAAAATACCTAACATTTCGTTGTAGTCGGGGACTAAGGCAAAAATGCTGTCGTAATTAAGGTCTTTATCCTCAAATTGCACATCGCTTAAATCTGCTTTAATTTTCTTTTTTGCCTTGTAATTTTCACAAGAAATAAGCGAAAAAACTGATATGCAAATAACTAAAAAAAGTATTCTTTTCATTAATAAATTTCAATTTCATCAATAAAAATCCAAGAATTATAACCTGCACTTAAATGCCATTCTGGTAATTTTCCATAACTTTTAGCTACAACTTTTATATATCTGGCTTTAAAATTTTCACGCTCGTTTTTAAATTCTTGTATTTTTACTTCATAGTCATTATCAGGCATTTGCGAATCAGATTCATAGATTTTTGTAAAGTTAACTCCATCATTAGAAGCAAAATAACTTACTTTCTTAGGAAAAAATATCCAAGCTCGAATATCTTGCAAAAATCTTGCATTAATAAGATTGATTTCTTTCACTTCTTGCAAATCAACTATGGCTTCAAAATCTTGTCCCCTGTAGCCCTGCCACAAGCCACTTCTAAACCAGTCTTCGCCTTTAATAAAATCAATTAAAGCATTGTCGCCACCTGCTGTATATTGAGGACTATATTCGCTTATAAGCTTAATAGTTCTATTGTCGGGAATAAAAATTAATTCTGCCTCTATGGTTTTGCTTTGCTTTTTAGAATCCGATTTTGCATAGGCTTTTAATTTTGTGGTAGAATTAATTACTATAGGTTTTTCATATTTCTGTGGGTTTGCATTTTCCTCATCGTTTATGCTGTAATAAATTTCTGCATTTTTGTCAGCACAGTCCAAAGTCAATTCTACCTCATCTCTAAACGACCTAAAAGGAACATTGGTAAAAGGCACTGGCGTAATTATATTTTCTATAATTTGCGATTGATAAATGTCTTTTGCCTCTATTGCTCTATTTGTTTCAGGTTCTGAAGCCATAAAAAACTCCAATTTGCCACCTTTCATAATGTCCTCATGGCGTATATATGATTTTTTGTATTTTCTGCCATTCAATTTTACTTCTTTAACATAAATATTTTTTTCGGAATTATCATGTGCAATTATCTCAAAATGCCTACCATTTTCAAGCTGTATAGTAGCTTTGTCGAAAAGTGGACTTCCTAAATCATAAACTCCATTTGCAGGATTTACTGGATAAAAACCCATCGCCGACAATACATACCAGGCCGACATTTGTCCACAGTCTTCGTTACCACAAAGTCCATCGGGTTGTGCAGAATAAAGCTCTGACATAATTTTTCTTGCCATTGCTTGAGTTTTCCAAGGCTTGCCACAATAATTATACAAATAAGCCATATGATGACTTGGCTCGTTTCCATGAGCATACTGACCAATAAGCCCTGTAATATCAACTTGATGATTTCCAGAAGTTTGGCTTTCTTCAGAAAACATTTCGTCTAATTTTTTGGCAAATTTTTCATTTCCTCCATGCAATTCAATAAATCCCATAATATCTTGAGGAACATAAAAACTATATTGCCATGAATTTGCTTCGGTAAAATTAAAATTCACTTCCTTAGGGTCGAAAGGCTCTTGCCATGCAGCATTTAGCTTTGATTGCATAAATCCATTTTTTGGATTAAACACATTTTTATAAAATTGTGCTCTTTCTATAAATTCTTCGTAAACATCTTGTTTTCCCAAGTCTTTTGCGAACATTGCAATACACCAATCATCAAATGCGTATTCCAAAGCTTTCGACACAGATTCATGCTCCATATCAAGTGGAATATATCCGTATTTTGCAAATTCTGCTTTTCCTAATTCATCAGTTTTTGCAACAGAAATCATTGCTTCTAAAGCTAATTCTAAATCAAAATCTTTAATTCCCTTAAAATACGCATCAACGATAACTGGCACAGAGTGATAGCCTATCATACACATTGTTTCGTTTGCCGACAATTCCCACATTGGCAAAGCACCACCTTTTTTATATTGGTCTAAAAATGTTTTTATAAAATCTAAAGTTCTTTTCTCCTGAACTATTGTGTATAAAGGATGTGCGGCTCTATATGTGTCCCACAAAGAAAATACTGTATATGTTGTGTGCTGTGGATTTTCATAGTTTTCTAAATCTCTTGCTCTGTATTTTCCGTCAACATCGCAATATATATTTGGGGCGCTATAAGCATGATATAAAGCTGTATAAAAGGCAATTCTGTCGTCTTCTTTGCCACCTTCAATACGAATTTTGCTAAGCTCTTTATCCCAAATATTTTTAGCATTTGTTTTTACTTTTTCAAAATCCCAATCTGCAATTTCTGCTTCTAAATTTTTCATTGCTCCCTCCTCGCCTGTTGCAGATAAAGCAACTTTTACAAGCAATTCATTTTCAGAATTAGAATCAACTTTAAAAACCAAGCTATTATTTTTACCAACATAAATTGAAGGAGTTTGATTTGCAGAGTTTAGCTTAAAAGTCTTATTATCAATAAGTTCATCGTTCACAATCACATCAGATTCAAAATCAACAATGCTTACAGGTTGAGAAAAATCCATAACAAAATATAAAATTTGATTTTCTGCCCATGATTTTGAACGTCTTAAACCTACAAATCTTGTTTTTGAAATTGGTTTTACATAAGATTCCAAAACTTCATCTCTATGTTCTAAATCAAGCAATATATATTTTTCTTGAGGATTGTCATAAACATATTTGTGAAAGCCAACTCTCTCAGTAACAGTCAAATAAACATTTACTCCATTATCTTCTAAATAGGTTGAAAAATATCCCGGACTTGCAACAGTATTGTCATATCTAAATTTTGAAGCAATTTTATCTTTACTAAAATCATTATCGAAATTTGAAAAAGGCATTAGTAAAATATCGCCATAATCAGCTACTCCTGTTCCGCTCAAGTGAGTGTGAGTAAAACCATAAATTATCGAATCGCTATAATGAAATCCCGAACAGCCGTCCCAGCCTTCCAATCTTGTTTCTGGACCTAATTGCACCATTCCAAAAGGCAGCATCGCAGACGGGTGAGTGTGTCCATGATAATCTGTTCCAATAAAAGGATTAACAAGTTCTGAATATTCTCCAACTATAAATTCTTTCTTAGGACTTTCGTAAAAAAACAAAAGATATACCAAAATAAAACTTACGGCTATTGTAAGTACGGTAGGGACAATTATTCTTTTCATAATTTTTATTTTATTTATATCAAACCTTTATCTGCAAAGCTATAAAAACTTTTGTCAGCAATTATAATATGGTCGAAAAAATTAATATCAAAAAACTCACAGGCATTTTTTATTTTTTTAGTAACTTCAATATCATTACCGCTTGGCACAGCGTTTCCTGAAGGGTGGTTATGAGCAATAATTACAGATTGAGCCAAATTTTCTAAGGCGTTTTTCATTACTAATTTTATATCTATAAAAGTTCCTGTAGTACCTCCAGAACTTATTAGTTTACTGCTAATTACTGCATTTGCTCTATTTAAAAATAAGACATGAAATTCTTCGTGGCTTAAATCTCCCAATATAGGTTGAAAATAGTCGTAAACATCTTGACTTGATTTAATAATTTTTTGTTGCAAAACTTCTTCTTGTTTTCTTCGTCTTCCCAACTCCAAAGCTGCAAGAATGGTGCTTGCTTTAGCCAAGCCAACACCAGAATATTTCATTAAATCTTTAGCAGTTATTTTGCCTAATAAGTTTAAGTTGTTTGAAACGTCATTTAAAATGCTTCGTGACAATTCTATTGCTGACTGATTGGCAGAACCAGAACCTAATAAAATTGCAAGAAGCTCAACATCGCTTAGAGCTTGACTTCCTTTCTGCAAGATTTTTTCGCGGGGTTTATCATCATCTGCCCAATACTTTATAGACTTTTTATTTCTCATAAAATTTTGTAATCTTTTGTAAAAATACAAATAATATAGAAATAAAAAAAACTGCTACGAAAATTTCGCAACAGTTTTTAATAGTGTATTACTTAAAAATCTATTTTATGCTAATGAATTTACGTGCTTAGCGATAGAAGATTTTATGTTTGCAGCTTTATTGCTATGAATAATATTTTTCTTAGCAAGTTTATCAAGCAATGCAGTTACTTTTGGTAACATTTCTTCTGCTTCTGCTTTATTTGTTGAAGCTCTTAAATCACGAACAGCATTACGAGTAGTACGAGCATAGTATTTATTGTGTACTCTTCTAGCTTCACTTTTTCTAATTCGTTTTTTTGCGGACTGATGATGTGCCATAATATCTTTATTTTCTAATATTAAATTATTTACTTCCCAAAATTGGACTGCAAAGATACAATAATTTTTTATTCAAACAAGTTTATTTGGGAAATATTTTTTAATTATTTTATTTTTTAAACAAAAAGAGACTGCCTCTTCTTGAGTCAGTCTCTTGTTTATATATTGGTTTATTGCTTCGGACCCAAACCAAAAAGGTCCTACTATTTTTATTTAGCAATGATTACATCATTCCGCCCATGCCTCCCATTCCTTGGTTTGGCATTTGCATTTCTGGGTGTTCTTCTTTTTCTTCGGCTATTACGCATTCAGTTGTTAGCAACATTCCTGCAATACTAGCAGCATTTTCTAGTGCTACTCTAGCAACTTTAGCAGGGTCAATCACTCCTGATTCGTATAGATTTTCGAACACATCAGTTCTTGCGTTATATCCGTAATCGCCTTTACCTTCTTTTACTTTTTGAACAATTACCGAACCTTCTTTTCCTGCATTTTCAACAATTCTGCGAAGTGGTTCTTCTAATGCTCTCAATACTATAGAAACGCCAAGTTTTTCGTCTTCGTTGTCAACTTTTATTTTATTTAAAGCAGAAATAGCTCTAATATATGCTACTCCACCACCTGGTATAATACCTTCTTCAACTGCTGCACGTGTTGCTGATAAAGCGTCTTCATATCTATCTTTTTTCTCTTTCATTTCAACTTCTGTAGTTGCTCCTACATAAATTACAGCTACTCCACCAGCAAGTTTTGCCAATCTTTCTTGAAGTTTTTCTTTATCATATTCGCTAGTTGTGATTTCGATTTGCTTTTTAATTTGAGCTACTCTAGCTTGAATTTGTTCTTTATTTCCAACGCCATCAACTATTGTAGTGTTTTCTTTATCAATCACAACTTTTTCAGCTTTTCCAAGTTGAGAAATATTTGCATTTTCTAATTTCAGTCCTCTTTCTTCGGTAATTACTTCACCACCTGTAAGGATTGCAATATCTTGAAGCATTTCTTTTCTTCTATCGCCAAAGCCAGGAGCTTTAACTGCTGCTATTTTTAATGTACCACGTAAACGATTCACAACTAAAGTTGCTAATGCCTCGCCTTCAACGTCTTCAGCAATAATTAACAGTTGTCCTCCTTCTTGTGCTACTGGTTCTAATACTGGTAGCAAATCTTTCATAGAAGATATTTTTTTATCGGTAATTAGAATATATGGAGATTCTAAAACAGCTTCCATTTTTTCGCCATCAGTAATGAAATAAGGAGAAATATATCCTCTATCGAATTGCATACCTTCAACAACTTTTACTTCTGTATCAGTTCCTTTTGCTGCTTCGATTGTAATAACGCCTTCTTTCTTTACTTTTTCCATTGCTTTTGCAATATCTTTACCAATAGCAGAATCGTTATTAGCCGACACCATTGCAATTTGTTCTATTTTGCTAATGTCGTTTCCAATAGATTCGCTCATTTTCTTAATTTCATCTACAACTGCACTAACAGCTTTGTCGATACCACGTTTTAAGTCCATTGGGTTAGCACCTGCGGTAACGTTTTTAAGACCAACGCCAACAATAGATTGAGCTAAAACTGTTGCTGTAGTAGTTCCGTCTCCTGCATCATCGTTAGTTTTTGATGCAACTTCTTTTACCATTTGAGCACCCATATTCATAAATGGATCTTTAAGTTCTATTTCTTTAGCAACTGTAACACCGTCTTTTGTAATTTGAGGTGCGCCAAATTTTTTCTCAATAACAACATTTCTGCCTTTTGGTCCTAAAGTAACTTTTACTGCGTCTGCCAAAGAGTCAACACCTTTTTTAAGTAGGTCTCTAGCTTCTATTTCAAATTTAATTTCTTTTGCCATAATATTTTTACAATTTTAAGATTTTATAATTATTATTCGATAACTAATAAAATGTCGGATTGGTTCATTATTAGATAGTCAACATCATCGACTTTAATTTCGGTTCCGCTGTATTTTCCAAACAAAACCATATCACCAACCTTAACTTCCATTTTTTCACCTTCTTTTGCGCTTCCTACCGCAATAATTTTACCTTTAAGAGGTTTTTCTTGTGCTGAATCTGGGATAATAATTCCACTTGATGTTTTTTGTTCTGCGGCAAGTGGTTGAATAAGTACTTTTCCCGCCATTGGTCTTCCAATTTTTGTCATATCTCTTTTTTTTAATTTTAGTTAAACAATTATTATATTAAAATACAAAATCCGATTTGCCAAAACTATGCCATTTGTAAAAACATGACAAAACATTCAGACAAATCGGATTTTAGTTTTTCTAAACTGACAAATTGTCTATTTTTTTAAGAATTTAAAATTCTTACCTAAGTACATTGCATTAGCTCCCAATACTTCTTCAATTCTTAGTAATTGGTTATATTTTGCAATTCTATCGCTTCTAGATGCAGAACCTGTTTTTATTAAACCTGTATTTAAAGCAACTGCTAATTCGGCAATAAATACGTCTTCTGTTTCTCCAGAACGATGGCTTATAACAGCAGTATAAGAGTTATTGTGAGCAAGATTTACTGCTTCAATAGTTTCGCTAACTGTACCTATTTGATTTAATTTTATCAAAATAGAGTTTGCTGTTTTTTCTTTAATTCCTTTTGCTAAACGAGCTGGATTAGTAACGAACAGGTCGTCTCCAACTATTTGAATTTTATCTCCTAATTTGTCTGTCATTTGTTTCCAACCTGTCCAGTCGTCTTGGTCTAGACCGTCTTCGATAGAGATTACTGGATATTTTTTAGTCCATTCTACCCAATATTCAACCATTTGTTCTGATGTCATTTTACTGCCATTAGATTCGAAGATATACATGTTTTTATCTTTATGATAAAATTCTGAAGCTGCTGCATCAAGGGCGATAAACACATCTTCGCCTGGTTTGTACCCAGCTCTTTCGATTCCTTTTAGAACGTATTCTATTGCTTCTTCGTTTGATTTAAGGTTTGGAGCAAATCCACCTTCATCACCTACGTTAGTTGCATAGCCTCCGCTTTTTAGAACTGCTTTTAGGTTATGAAAAATTTCTGTTCCCATTCTTAGAGCTTCGCTAAAAGTTGGTGCAGAAACTGGCATAATCATAAACTCTTGAATATCAATTAAGTTATCTGCATGTTGACCTCCATTTAGAATATTCATCAATGGAATTGGTAAAACTCTTGCATTAACTCCACCTAGATAGTTATACAATGACAATCCATGTTCTGTTGCTGCTGCTTGAGCACAAGCCATTGAAACTGCCAACATTGCATTTGCTCCCAAGTTTGATTTATTTGCAGTTCCATCAAGTTTTATCAAAGCTGAATCGATAGATAATTGGTCTTCAACATAAAAACCTTTAAGATTTTCATCAATTACAGAATTGACGTTATGTACAGCTTGAAGCACTCCTTTACCGAGATATTTTGTTTTATCGTTATCTCTTAACTCTACAGCCTCGTAAGCTCCTGTTGACGCTCCACTTGGAACGGCTGCTCTACCAACAACTCCTTGTGTTGTATAAACTTCTACTTCTACTGTTGGATTTCCTCTTGAATCCAAAATTTGTCTTGCATTAATATTTGCTATTTGTCCCATAATAAAATTAAGTTTTTTTCAAATATAACATAAAAAAGGGGATATACAATACCCCCCTATTAAAATATTATTTTTTTATCATTAGTCTTACTTTTTTTCTTCAGCATCTTGGTCTTTTTCTTCCTCAACACTTTCTTCTACTTCAGCAACAGGTTCTTCTGCAACAGGTTCTTCTGTTGTTTCTACAGCAGTTTCTTCAAGTGCATTTTCGGTATTGCTAACTACTTCTTCAACTTCTTGTACTTGTTCTTCAGTTTTAGCCTTACCAGACTTTCTACCTCTTGAACGACGGCTTGTTTTCTTTTTAGTTTCTTTAGCTTCGAGCATAGCTTCGTTGTAGTCAACCAACTCAATTATACACATATCAGCGTTATCTCCTAAACGAGTTCCTGTTCTCAATATTCTAGTATAACCACCTGGGCGGTCTGCTATTTTAACAGCTACATCGCGGAACAATTCAGCTACAGCTTCTTTATTTTCTAAATAGCTAAATACAACCCTTCTATTGTGTGTGGTATCTTCTTTTGATTTTGTAAGAAGAGGTTCTATATATACTCTAAGTGCTTTTGCTTTTGCAACAGTAGTTCTAATGCGTTTATGCACAATCAGCGAAGCTGCCATATTAGACAACATTGCTTGTCTGTGTGCACTCGTTCTGCCTAAATGATTAAATTTCTTATTATGTCTCATTTCTTATAATATTATTCCTTGTCCAACTTATATTTTGAAATATCCATACCAAAGTTCAAATTTTTCATTTCTAAAAGATTTTCAAGTTCGGTAAGGGATTTTTTACCAAAGTTTCTAAACTTCAACAAATCAGTTCTATTAAATTGTACTAAATCTCCTAAACTGTCGATTTCTGCTGCTTTTAAGCAATTAAGTGCTCTAACTGAAAGGTCGAGGTCAACTAATTTAGTTTTTAGTAACTGACGCATTCTTAGAACTTCTTCATCAAACTCGTCGTTAGCTAATCTATCGTCATCATCTAAAGTAATTTTCTCGTCAGAGAATAACATAAAGTGCTGTATTAAAATTTTTGCAGCTTCTTTTAATGCGTCTTTAGGATGAATAGAGCCATCAGTATCAATTTCTATCAATAATTTTTCGTAGTCTGTTTTTTGTTCTACACGCATATTTTCTACGTAATATTTTACATTTCTAATAGGTGTAAACACAGAACCGATTGGAATAACTCCAATAAGGTCGTCTATTGATTTATTATCTTCTGGAGATACATAACCACGTCCTTTAACTATATTTAATTCCAATCTTAGATTTACATTAGAGTTCATTCTACAAATTAGCAAATCGGGATTTAAAATTTTAAAACCAGATAAAAACTTGCCAATATCTCCTGCTCTAAATTCTTCTTGTCCAGAAATTACAACTGTAACAAGTTCGTGGTTCATATCTTCTATTTGTTGCTTAAAACGTATTTGTTTTAATTGCAACACTATTTCTGTAACATCTTCCATCACTCCAGGAATTGTAGAAAATTCGTGATCTACTCCATCAATTTTTACTGACGAAATAGCAAAACCTTCGAGTGATGATAGTAATATTCTTCTTAATGCGTTGCCTACGGTAATTCCATAACCTGGTTCTAGAGGACGAAATTCGAACTTTCCATGAAAGTCTGTTGCCTCAAGCATTACTACTTTATCGGGTTTTTGAAATGCTAAAATTGCCATTTACTTTAATTTTTATTTTGAATACAATTCAACTATTAACTGTTCTTTTATGTTTTCTGGTATGTCTTCTCTTTCTGGGATAGACATAAATTTACCTGCCATTGCATCGGCATCCCACTCTAACCAAGGATATTTGCTATGATTAAATCCGCTCAACGCGTTATTAACCACTTCTAACGATTTAGATCTTTCTCTAACTCCTACTATATCGCCTGGTTTTAGTTGATAAGATGGTATATTGCAAACCTTGTCATTAACAACGATATGACGATGTGACACTAATTGGCGTGCAGCTGCTCTTGTTGGTGCAAGTCCTAAACGAAAAACAACATTATCCAAACGAGATTCTAAAAGTTGTAATAATACAACACCAGTAACACCTTTTTTGCTATCAGCTTTTTTAAAAGTGTTGCGGAATTGTCTTTCTAAAAGCCCGTAAGTATATTTTACTTTTTGCTTTTCTCTCAACTGGATACCATATTCAGAAGTTTTTTTCCTTCTTTTATTAAGACCATGTATTCCTGGAGGATAGTTTTTCTTTTCCAATACTTTATCTGGTCCGTAGATTGGTTCTCCGAATTTTCTTGCAATTTTTGATCGCGGTCCTGTATATCTTGCCATTTCCTTATTCTTATTAATTTATTATTAAACTCTTCTTCTTTTAGGTGGTCTGCAACCATTGTGTGGTAAAGGAGTTACGTCAACTATTTCGGTAACTTCAATTCCTAAATTGTGTAAAGTTCTTATAGCAGATTCGCGTCCTGCACCTGGTCCTTTTACGAAAGCTTTAACTTTGCGTAATCCTAAATCAAAAGCAACTTTTCCACAATCTTCTGCTGCCATTTGACCTGCATAAGGTGTGTTCTTTTTTGAGCCTCTAAAATTATTTTTTCCGGAAGATGACCATGAAATAACTTGTCCTTCATTATTTGTTAAAGTAACAATAATATTATTAAAAGACGTATGTATGTGTGCCTGTCCGGTTGACTCTACTTTAACTACACGTTTTTTCGTAACTTTAGTTTTCTTAGCCATATCTCAATTATTTCTTTTTATTGGCAATAGTTTTCTTTTTACCTCTACGAGTTCTTGCATTATTTTTTGTTTGCTGTCCTCTTAATGGTAAACCGATACGATGACGGATACCGCGATAGCAACCAATATCTTGCAAGCGTTTAATGTTAAGTTGAACTTCACTTCTAAGTTCACCTTCAAGACGAAACTGACCTACAGCCTCACGAATTGCTGCCATTTGGTCATCGTTCCAATCTTTTGCCTTTATGTTTCGGTCAACATCAGCTTCGCTTAAAATTTTATTTGCTCTGGTGCGACCAATTCCATAGATGTAGGTAAGCGCGACTTCTCCTCGCTTGTTGTCTGGTATATCTACACCTGCTATTCTTGCCATATTCGTAAATTTGTTTAAATTATTAATTAATTATTACCCTTGACGTTGGTTATATCTAGGGTTTTTCTTATTTATCACGTAAATTCTACCTTTTCTTTTAACGATTATACAATCGTCTGATCTCTTTTTTACAGATGCTCTTACTTTCATTGTTTTAATATTTTTATTTGTACCTGTATGTTATTCTTCCTTTTGTTAGATCATAAGGCGACATTTCCAATTTAACTTTATCGCCCGGCAAAATACGTATATAATGCATACGCATTTTACCTGAAATATGGGCAATGATAACATGTCCATTTTCAAGTTCAACACGAAACATTGCATTAGATAATGCTTCAATAATTGTTCCGTCCAATTCTATAGAAGCTTGTTTTGCCATAAACTAACTTTTTTTACTTTTTAAAACTTCTTCAATCATTCCAAAATCAGATAATATATCTGCTTTTCCATCTCTAACTACCACTGTATGCTCAAAATGAGCTGACGGTTTTCCGTCTTTTGTTCTAATTGTCCAACCATCATATTCTTGGTAAATATGTTGTTTTCCAAGATTAATCATTGGCTCAATTGCTATGGTCATTCTGTCAACTAACTTAACGCCTCTTCCAGGTTTTCCATAATTAGGAACTTCTGGATCTTCGTGTAATTTTTTTCCTATTCCGTGCCCCACTAACTCTCGTACGACAGAATATCCATTAGACTCTGCATGCTTTTGGATAGCGTATCCAATATCGCCGATACTGTTTCCGCTAACTGCTTGCTCTATTCCTTTGTAAAGACATTCTTTTGTACACACCAACAAAGCCTTTACTTCAGGACTTACTTCTCCCACTTCAAAAGTATAGCAAGAGTCTCCGTTGAAACCATTCATCACTACTCCACAATCAACCGACACTATATCACCATGTTTCAACATATAGCCCGAAGGAATACCGTGAACAACGACATCATTTACCGAGATACATAAACTATTTGGAAAGCCATTATAGTTTAAAAAACCCGGAACTCCGCCATTAGCTCTGATAAACTCTTCAGCTAATTTGTCGAGGAATAATGTTGAAACTCCTTCACGAATCTCGTTTGCAAGCATTGCTAGTGTTCTTGACACAAGCAAATTGCTTTTTCTCATCAATTCAATTTCTTCCTCGCTCTTTCTATAAATCATCAAAGAACCTTTCTTTTAAATTGTAGAGTACGAGCCTCTACCTTTTATTCTACCACTTTTTGTTAATCCGTCATAGTGACGCATCAATAAGTGACTTTCGATTTGTTGTAGTGTATCTAATATTACCCCTACAAGAATCAAAAGTGAAGTACCTCCAAAGAACTGTGCAAACTGAGCGTTAACACCTGCAAGTTGAGCCAAAGCTGGCATAATTGCAATAAACGCCAAGAAGATAGAACCTGGAAGTGTAATTTTTGACATTATACTGTCTAAAAATTCAACAGTTTTTTTACCTGGTTTAATTCCAGGGATAAATCCACCGTTTTTCTTCATATCTTCAGCCATTTGCTGAGGATTTATTGTTACTGCTGTATAGAAATATGTAAAGACTATAATCAGTAATGCAAATGTTAAATTATACCAAAATCCAGTATAATTTGAAAACGCAGTAGCAAAAGCTCCCATATTTTCACCACCAAATCCTGCAATCATCAAAGGCACAAACATTAAAGCTTGAGCAAAAATAATTGGCATTACTCCAGCAGCATTTACTTTTAGAGGTATGTATTGTCTCACACCACCATATTGTTTGTTTCCAACCACTCTTTTAGCATATTGAACAGGTATTCTTCTAACAGCTTGAACAAGTGCTATTGATACCATGAAAATTACAAACAATATTATTAACTCAATTAATACAAACAACAAACCACCTGCTGCTTTATACTGTGTTGTTATCTCGGCAGTAAATGCGAATGGCAATCTTGCTATAATACCGACCATAATTATCAATGAAATTCCATTTCCTAAACCTCTGTCGGTAATCTTCTCACCCAACCACATAACAAACATGGTTCCAGCTGTCAAAATTAGCACTGTGGAAATATAGAAAAAATTTCCCTGAAGTACAAATGCCGAGCTTGGCAAGGTGTGGTGCAGGTTAGCGATATAACTAGGCGATTGAATAATAAGAATACCTATAGTCAAATAGCGTGTTATTTGATTAATTTTTTTCCTACCACTTTCTCCCTCTTTTTGTAGTCGTTGAAAATACGGAACTGCAATTCCTAACAACTGAACAACGATACTAGCCGAGATATATGGCATAATCCCTAAGGCAAAAATTGATGCTTTAGAAAATGCTCCACCGGAAAACATATCTAAAAGGCTTAATACGCCTTCTTTTGTTTGACTTTGCAATTCTGCTAATTGATTTGGGTCAATTCCCGGCAGTACGATATGAGCACCTAACCTATAAATAAGTATATATCCAAGAGTTATGAAAATTCTTGAACGTAGATCCTCAATCTTAAAAATGTTTTTTATTGTTTCAATAAACCTTTTCATTTATTAAATTTTTTCAATATTTCCACCTAATGCTTCTATTTTCTCTATTGCTGTTTTAGAAAAAGCGTGTGCTTTAACTGTTAATTTAACAGAAAGTTCGCCATTTCCTAAAATTTTAATTAAATCTTTTTTAGAAACCAATCCATTTTCAACTAGTGTATCAACAGATATTTCGCTAAGTTTTTTGGTTTCTGCCAAAGTTTGTAAAATAGAAACATTGATACCTTTATATTCGATACGATTACGATTTGTAAATCCAAATTTTGGAGAAGTTCTTTGCAAAGGCATTTGTCCTCCTTCAAAACCTATTTTACGTTTATAGCCGGATCTTGATTTTGCACCTTTATGTCCTCTTGTAGAAGTTCCGCCTTTACCTGAACCTTGACCTCTACCTATTCTTTTTCTTTTCTTGATAGAACCTTCTGCTGGTGTTAAACTACTTAAATCCATAATATAAATATTTTTTTATTATTATATTTCTTCAACTTTTACTAAGTGGCGTACTTTCGTTACCATTCCTAAAATCTGTGGGTTTGCTTCATGCTCAACTGAGTGATTTAATTTTCTAATACCCAAAGCTTCTAGAGTTTGTTTTTGACGCTCAGTACTACCGATTTTACTTTTTATTTGAGTAATTCTAATTTTAGCCATAACTAAATTTTTATCCATTAAATACTTTATCGAGACTCACTTGTCGTTGATAGGCGACATCGTTTGCATCTCTTAATTCTATAAGTGCTGCAAAAGTAGCTTTGACAAGGTTATGAGGATTTGAAGAGCCTTTAGATTTTGCCAAAATATCAGTTATACCAGCACTTTCTAAAACTGCACGCATCGCACCACCGGCTTTAACTCCAGAACCTGAAGTTGCGGGTTTTAACCATACTTTAGCTCCGCCAAATTTAGCAGCTTGCTCATGAGGAATTGTACCTTTTAGTACTGGTACTTTCACTAAGTTTTTCTTAGCTTCTTCAACTGCTTTTCCTATAGCAGTAGTAACCTCACTGGCTTTTCCTAAACCGTATCCTACTACGCCGTTTTCGTTTCCCACTACCACAATAGCAGAAAAACTAAATGTTCTACCACCTTTTGTAACTTTTGTTACTCTTTGGATACTAACAAGTCTGTCTTTTAATTCCAGATCGCTAGTTGTTTTTACTTTTCTAATATTCCTTAACATAGTTATTATAGTTTAAGTCCACCTTCTCTTGCACCATCAGCCAAAGCTTTCACTTTACCATGATACAAGTAACCATTTCTATCAAAAACCACTTGTGTGATGCCAGCTTCTAAAGCAAGTTTTGCAATTAGTTTCCCAACCATTGCTGCTTTTTGAGATTTTGTTGCTTTAGTTTCAGCAATATCTTTATGTTTAGAGCTTGCTGCTACTAATGTTCTAGCACTAACATCATCTATTACCTGAACGCTTATTTGTTTATTGCTACGAAATACAGACATTCTAGGTTTTTCGGCAGTACCAAACACTTTACTGCGGATACTGCGTTTTATTCTTAATCGTCTTTCTATTTTATAAGATAAAGCCATCTTTTTAAATTTTTACAAATTAGACTTTAGCAGATTTACCTGCTTTTCTACGTAATTCTTCGTTAACAAATTTAATACCTTTTCCTTTATAAGGCTCTGGTGGTCTTAATGAACGAATTTTTGCTGCAACTTGTCCAAGCAATTGTTTATCTGCACATTTCATTTTTAAAATAGTGTTTCCACGTCTTTCGCTTATACATTCTGCTTGGATTTCTTTTGGTAATTCAAGCAAAACGCTATGAGAAAAGCCTAAAGACATATCCAATACTTGTCCATTGAGTTCGGCTTTAAATCCAACGCCAATAAATTCTTGTTCGGTAGTAAAACCTTCAGAAACTCCTTTAACCATATTTGCTATTAAAGCTCTATACAAACCATGTTTTGATCTATTTTCTTTTTCGTCATTTGGTCTGCTTACAGTTAAAACGTTTCCGTCAATTGTTAATTTTATAGCTGGATCGACCTGCTGTTTAAGTTCTCCCAAAGCTCCTTTTACTGTTACAAGATTTGTGTCTGAAACATTTACTGTAACATTTGCAGGTATAGTTATGGGTAATTTACCAATTCTTGACATTTTTCAATTTTTTAATAAACGTAACACAATACTTCACCGCCAATATTTTCTCTACGAGCTTCTTTGTCGGTCATTACACCTTTATTTGTTGATAAAATAGCAATACCTAAACCATTTAATACTCTTGGTAGGTTTTCGGCATTTACATATTTTCTCAAACCAGGTTTACTTACTCTCTCTAATTTTTTTATAGCTGAGAATTTGGTTACGGGATGATATTTAAGAGCAATCTTAATATTTCCTTGATAACCGATATCCTCAAACTTATAATTCAAAATATAACCTTTATCAAAAAGCACTTTTGTCATTTCGCGCTTAATGTTTGAACCAGGGATTTCAACAATTTTATGTCCTGCCATGATAGCATTTCTGATTCTGGTTAAATAATCTGCAATAGGATCAGTCATTATTCAAAATTTTTTAATTATTACCAACTTGCTTTTCTAACACCGGGGATTAACCCATTTGAAGCCATTTCACGGAAAACAATACGACTCACGCCAAACTGTCTCATATAACCTTTTGGTCGTCCACCTTGGCTACAACGATTGTGTAGTCTAACTTTAGACGAATTTCTTGGTAAAAGGTGTAGAGCTTCGAAATTGCCTTCTTCCTTATATTGTTTTCTTTTAGCTTCATATTTTTTAACTAGCTTTTGTCTTTTGACTTCGCGAGCTTTCATTGATTCTTTTGCCATACTAATTCTTTTTTAAATTTTTAAATGGGAATCCAAATTCTCTAAGTAATGCATATCCTTCTTCGTCTGTTTTTGCTGTAGTAACAAAAGTGATATCCATTCCTAAAATGCGGTTTATTTTATCAATATCTATTTCTGGAAAAATAATTTGTTCAGATATACCTAAAGTATAATTTCCTTTTCCGTCGAATTTATAATTAATACCACGAAAATCTCTAATACGAGGTAAAGCTACTGCCAACAATCTTTCTAAAAACTCATACATTCTATCTCTACGTAAAGTAACTCTTACGCCAATAGGCATTTTTTTACGTAATTTAAAGTTAGAAATGTCTTTTTTAGAAACTGTTGCTACAGCTTTTTGACCTGCTATTGTGGTCATTTCTTCAATAGCGATATCAATTAATTTTTTATCTGCAATAGCTTGTCCTAGCCCTTGATTTATAACTATTTTTTCAAGGCGAGGCACTTGCATAACTGTTTTATAGTTAAATTCTTTCATTAAAGAGTTAACTATTTGCTCTTGATACTGTTTTTTAAGTGTAGGTACAAATTTCTTTTCCATTATTTAATCTCCTCTCCAGTTTTTTTAGAAATTCTGATTAATTTTCCATCGTCATTTCTTTTACGTCCAATGCGTGTTGGTTTTCCAGTTTTTGGTTCAACAAGCATTAGGTTAGAAATATGAACGCTAGCTTCTTTCTTAATAATACCACCTTGTGGGTGTTTTGCGCTAGGTTTTTGATGTTTAGAGATAAGATTTACGCCTTCTACTATAGCTCTATCTTTAGATCTCAAAACTTCAAGAACTCTTCCTTGCTTACCCTTAGACTCACCAGTAATAACAACTACTGTGTCGCCTTTCTTGATATGAAATTTATGATTACTCATGTCTTTTAATTTTTATAATACTTCTGGTGCCAATGATACAATTTTCATATATTGTTTTTCACGCAATTCTCTAGCTACAGGACCAAAAATACGAGTTCCTCTTAGTTCGCCAGCTGCTGTTAACAACACACAAGCATTATCGTCAAATCTTATATACGATCCATCTTGGCGTCTAACTTCTTTTTTGGTTCTCACTATAACTGCTTTAGCAACTGCGCCTTTTTTCACATCACCACCTGGCAATGCACTTTTTACGCTTACAACAATTTTGTCGCCTATAGAAGCATATTTGCGTTTTGTTCCGCCAAGAACGCGAATACACAATACTTCTTTTGCGCCACTATTGTCTGCTACATTCAATCTGCTTTCTTGTTGTATCATGACTATTTAACTTTTTCAATTATATTTATAAGTCTCCATCTCTTAGTTTTGCTCAAAGGACGAGTTTCCATTATTTGAACAGTATCGCCAATATCGCAAGTGTTAGTTTCATCGTGAGCAACAAACTTTTTGGTTTTATTCACAAACTTACCGTATTTAGGATGTTTTTCTTTCCTTTTTACGGCAACAACAATTGATTTATCCATTTTGTTGCTTACAACGATACCGATACGCTCTTTTCTTAAATTTCTAGTTTCCATAGCTGTATCTTATTTTATTTCTGTTAATTCTCTGTTACGCAACTCTGTTTTGAGTCTTGCAATTAATCTTCTTACCTCTTTAATTCGCTGAGGATTGTCTAAAGGCGATACTGCATGATTTATTCTTAACTTAGTTAAGTTATGCTGCTCGCTTACTAATCTGTCGGCGATTTCTTTGGTTGATAAACCTCTTATTTCTTTATTCTTCATCTCTCTCTGATTTATTTATTATAATCATAATCATGTCTAACGATGAATTTCGTTTTAATTGGAAGTTTTTGAGCTGCTAATCTCAAAGCTTCTTGTGCTAAATCAAATGGTACACCTTCTGCTTCAAAAAGTATGCGCCCAGGTGTTACTCTTGCAACAAAGCCTTCTGGTGCTCCTTTTCCTTTTCCCATACGAACCTCTGCAGGTTTGCTTGTAACAGGTTTATCAGGAAATATGCGAATCCAGATTTGTCCTTGACGTTGCATTTTTCTTGTAACAGCGATACGGGCAGCTTCGATTTGACGACCTGTTATCCAAGCCGATTCTAAAGCTTTAATACCAAACGACCCGAAAGCTATCTCGCTTCCTCGTTGGGCATTGCCTTTCATTCTTCCTTTTTGCTGTCTTCTAAATTTTGACTTTTTTGGCTGTAACATAGCTCTTTAGTTTTCAAATTATTTCTTTCTTCTTCTACTACCACGTTCTTGTCCAGATGCTGCTGGTCTTTTGCCTTGAACAGATTTTCCTAAATTTGGACTTAAATCTCTTTTACCATAAATCTCGCCTCTGCATATCCAAACTTTAATACCCAACAAACCTGTTTTTGTTAGTGCTTCTGACAAAGCATAGTCGATATCTGCTCTTAATGTATGTAAAGGAGTTCTACCTTCTTTATACATTTCGCTTCTTGCCATTTCTGCACCGTTCAAACGTCCTGAGCACTGAATTTTAATTCCTTCGGCACCCATACGCATTGTTAAAGCAATAGCCATTTTAATTGCACGACGATAACCAATTTTACCTTCGATTTGTCTTGCAACATTATTACCAACTAAAACTGCTTCTAATTCTGGACGTTTAATTTCAAAGATATTTATTTGAATATCTTTATTTGTAATTTTTTTCAATTCTTCGCGAAGTTTATCTACTTCGTCTCCTCCTTTTCCAATTACAAAACCCGGACGTGCAGTATTAATAGTAATAGTTATCATTTTCAAAGATCTTTCTATTATAATCTTTGAAACGCTTGCTTTTTCTAAACGTGCGTTTAAATAGCGACGAATTTTAGCATCTTCGGCTAATTTGTCGGCATATTTTCTTCCGCCATACCAATTAGAGTCCCATCCTCTGATGATACCCAATCTGTTGCTTATAGGATTACATTTTTGTCCCATGAATTTTATGCATTTTCTTCATTTAATAATTCTTTTTCTCTCTTCGTATCAACCACAATTCTAACATGGTTTGAACGTTTTCTAATACGATAAGCCCTTCCTTGAGGAGCGGGTTTTATGCGTTTTAAAGGACGTGCTTCGTCAACAGTTATTTCTGTAACATAAAGTTCTACATCTTCTATTCTTTGTCCTTCGTTCTTAGCTTGCCAGTTAGAAACTGCAGATTTCAAAAGTTTTTCAACATCGCGTGAGGCTGCTTTTGGTGAAAAATGTAAGATATCTAAAGCTCTATCTACTTTTTGGCCTCTAACAAGATCTGCCACGAGTCTCATTTTACGAGGTGAACTCGGACAATTACGAAGAACAGCATAGCTAATACGCTTTTTTGCTTCTTTTCTTTGTTCTGCTTTTATTCTTTTACGTGCGCCCATAATACTAATTTATTTTATTTCTTTTTACCACCATGACCTCTATATGTTCTTGTCGGTGCAAACTCGCCCAATCTATGACCTACCATATTTTCAGTTACATAAACAGGAATAAATTTATTTCCATTATGAACTGCAAAAGTATGACCCACAAATTCTGGTGGAATCACGGAAGCTCTTGCCCATGTTTTAATGGCATTTTTCTTTCCGCTTGCATCCATTGCAGTTACTTTTCTTTCAAGTTTAAAGTCAACAAAAGGACCTTTTTTAAGTGATCTACTCATAATTCACCAAATTATTTTTTCCTACGTTCAATTATATACTTATTGGATTCTTTCTTTTTAGCTCTAGTTTTAAAACCTTTTGCTAATAATCCAGCGCGAGAGCGAGGTTGACCTCCTGAGGCTCTTCCTTCACCACCACCCATTGGGTGATCAACTGGGTTCATTGCAACTCCTCTAACCCTTGGACGACGACCTAGCCATCTTGAACGACCTGCTTTACCTGAATTTTCCAAAGCATGGTCTGAGTTAGATACAGAACCAACAGTAGCTTTACAAGTAACCAAAATTTTTCTAGTTTCTCCCGAAGGCATTTTTAAAATTGCATATTTACCATCTCTAGAAACTAATTGAGCAAATGTTCCTGCACTTCTTGCAATAACTGCTCCTTGTCCTGGTCTCATTTCAATATTATGAACTACTGTTCCCAAAGGAATATCTGATAAAAACAAAGCGTTACCCACTTCTGGAACTGCACCTTTGCCAGATTCTATTATCTGACCTACTTGCAAGCCATTAGGAGCAACAATGTATCTCTTTTCGCCATCTTCATAAATAACTAAAGCAATACGAGCCGAACGATTTGGGTCGTATTCAATTGTTTTAACTCTAGCTTTTACACCATCGCGATCTCTTTTAAAATCAATCAAACGGTATTTTCGCTTATGACCGCCACCAATATTTCTAACAGTCATCTTACCTTGATTGTTACGTCCACCAGATTTTTTCATTGGTACCAACAAAGATTTTTCAGGTGTAGTGCAAGTAATATCATCAAATGCACTGATTTGTTTAAACCTTTGACCTGGTGTTGTCGGATTTATTTTTCTTAAAGCCATCTCTATTTTTTAAATATTGCTATAAAAATCAATTACTTCACCCTGTGCCAATGTAATAATTGCTTTCTTAAAAGCATTAGTTTTGCCACGTTGAACGCCTTTTTTGGTGTAACGAACTTTTAATTTACCAGCATAACGCATAGTATTAACAGCTTCCACCTTAACATCGTACATCTTTTCAACAGCTTTTTTAATCTGCAATTTTTCGGCACGTTTATCTACAATAAAACCATAACGATTCAAAGTTTCTCCTTGTTTCGTCATTTTTTCGGTTACTATTGGTCTTATTAAAATATTCATTTTTTCTTAGTTTTAAGCTAAATTATTCTCAAAAACATCAATTGACTTCTCTTCCATAACTAAAACCGAAGCCCACATAATGTCGTAAGTGCTTAAATCTGAGGCAGTTACAACATTTACGTCTTTTAAATTTCGAGAAGACAAATATACACTTTTATTTGATTCTGCAACAACTAATGTAATTTTTTTATCATTAATTTTAAAATTGTTCTTTAAGTTAATGATATTCTTTGTTTTAACTTCATCAAATAACAAGTTATCAACAATAAAAATTTTATTTTCTTTAGCACGATACGACAAAGCAGATTTACGTGCTAATTTTTTTAGTTTTTTATTTAATTTTATATGGTATAATCTTGGTTCTGGTCCAAAAACAATACCACCGCCTCTAAACAATGGATTTTTAATACTTCCTGCACGAGCAGTTCCAGTTCCTTTTTGGCGTTTTAGTTTTCTAGTACTTCCAGAAACTAATCCACGATGCAATGTAGCGTGAGTTCCTTGACGTTTATTAGCCATATATTGTTTACAATCAAGATAAATTGCATGATCGTTTGGTTCTATGGCAAAAATTAAATCGTTTAATTCGACTTTTCTTCCAGTGTCCTCACCTAACTTATTATATACTGATGTTTTCATTATCTTTCTATAATTAAATATGAACCTTTAGATCCAGGAACAGAACCTTTTACTAATAAAAGATTACTTTCTGGAATCACTTTCAACACTCTCAAACTTATCATTTTTACTTTTTGCCCACCCATTCTTCCAGCCATTTTTTTACCTTTAAATACTCTAGCTGGAGTTGAAGCTGCGCCTATTGAACCTGGTGCTCTTTGTCTATCTTTTTGACCATGAGACTGTTCTCCCACACCTGAGTAACCATGTCTTTTTACAACACCCTGAAATCCCTTACCTTTAGAAATTCCAGCTACGTCGCAGTATTCACCTTCAATAAAAATGTCAACTGTTACTAAATCACCGAGTTCTAAATCGCTATAGGTTTCGCCTTTTTTGATTTGTCCAAAATCTTTAAATTCTACTACCTTGCGTTTAGGACTAGTTCCGGCTTTTTTAAAATGACCCTTCATTGCTTTGGTCGTATGCTTTTCCTTCTTCTCATCAAAGGCAAGCTGAACTGCTTCGTAACCGTCTTTTTCTAAAGTACGCAATTGAGTTACTACGCAGGGACCAGCCTCGATAACAGTGCATGGAATATTTTTTCCGTCAACACTGTAAATGGAAGTCATACCTACTTTTTTACCAATAATTCCTTGCATTTTTCTAATTTTTTAAGTTTTTAACTTGCTTTAATCTCAACCTCTACACCACTAGGTAATTCTAATTTCATCAGAGCATCAATCGTTTTTGAAGTCGTACTATAAATATCAAGTAAACGTTTGTAAGAGCATAGCTCAAATTGTTCTCTCGATTTTTTATTTACGAAAGTTGAACGATTAACAGTAAATATACGTTTGTGAGTTGGTAGTGGAATAGGACCTCTAACCACTGCACCAGTAGTTTTTACTGTTTTAAGAATTTTCTCTGCTGACTTGTCAACCAAGTTGTAGTCGTAAGATTTCAGCTTAATTCTAATTTTTTGATTCATACTATATTATTATTATTAAAAAATAAATTTTCTATTGTTAATTAACTCTTCTAATATTGTTGCTGGAACTCTTTCATAATGAGAAAATTCCATGCTAAATACTGCTCTTCCAGAGCTTAAAGTTCTTAAAGCAGTAATATAACCAAATTGTTCAGCCATTGGTACTCTCGCTTTTAAAACTCTATGTATTCCGCTCATTTCCATTCCCAAAATAGTTGCACGTCTGCGATTAAGGTCTGCGTTTATATCACCTAAATATTCGTCAGGCGTTACTATTTCTAGTTTCATTATAGGTTCCAAAATTGTTGATTTCAACTTTCTTGAAACTTCAGAGAAACACAATCCAGCAGCTATTTGAAATGCTAATGCATCGCTATCAACACTATGATAAGAACCATCAACCAATTCTACCCTCATATTATGCATTGGGTAACCTCCGATAGGTCCATTACTCATAGCTTGTTTAAAGCCTTTTTCAACAGCATTTATATATTCTTTAGGTAATTTTCCACCTTTAATTTTATCAACAAATTGCAAACCTATAAAATCTCTATCATCTACAGGACCTATATTTACAGTAATTTCTGCAAATAAACCTTTACCTCCAGTTTGCTTTTTAAATATATAATTATAATTATTAATGGTATCTATAAATTCTTCTTTATAATTTACTTGTGGTTTTCCTTGATTTAATTTAAGACCATATTCCCTTACAAGACGGTCAATTATTATTTCCAAGTGCAACTCACCCATACCACTAACTAATGTTTGACCAGTATTTTCGTCATGTCTGAGATTAAAAGTTGGGTCTTCTTCAGCCATTTTAGATAAGGCTTGAGTCAACTTATCAATATCTGCTTGGCTCAAAGCTTCAACAGCAATTGAAATTACTGGCTCTGGGAATTGCATTTTATCTAAAATAATAGGCTTTGATTCATCACAAAGCGTATCTCCAGTTACAGTATCTTTTAGTCCTACTACTGCACAAATATCTCCAGCTTCAACAACATCAATTTGAGTTTGTTTGTTAGAATGCATTTGGAAAATTCGAGAAACTCTGTCTTTTTTTCCTGTTCTAACATTATAAACCATTTCTCCTGACTTAATTTTTCCGCTATATACTCTTAGGTAAGCTAGTTTACCTACAAAAGAGTTGGCAACAATTTTAAAACACATTGCTGATAGAGGAGCAGAAGCATCAGCGGCTCTTTCAATCAAATCGTCTGTTTTAGGATGATGTCCTTTTATAGAATCAATATCTAATGGTGAAGGAAGGAAATCACAAATAGCATCTAAAAGTAGTTGAATTCCTTTGTTTTTAAATGCTGAACCACATAATATTGGGATATAGTTTTTATCAATTACTAATTTTCTTAAAAGGTTTTTAAATTCTTGAACAGAAATTTTTGATCTATCTTCAAAAAATCTTTCCAACATAATATCGTCAACTTCGATAACAGATTCTATCAGTTTTTCACGATATTTAAAAACCTCTTCCTTCATTTCTTCGGGAATATCTTCCACTCTATATTTTGCTCCTAAGCTATCATCATCGTCCCAAACATAAGCTTTTTGCTCAATTAAGTCTATAACACCCACAAACTCTTCGCCATCACCAATAGGTAATTGAATTATTAAAGGTTTAGCATTAAGTTTTTCTTGTATTTGCTGCACTACTTTAATAAAATCTGCCCCTGTTCTGTCCATTTTGTTTACAAAGGCAATTCTAGGCACATTATATTTATTTGCTTGATACCAAACTGTTTCGCTTTGTGGTTCTACACCACCTACAGCACAAAAAACAGCTACAGCGCCATCAAGAACTCTTAAAGAGCGTTCTACTTCAACGGTAAAGTCAACGTGTCCAGGGGTGTCGATTATATTAATTTTATAGTTTATATTATTAGATGTCCAAAAAGTTGTAGTAGCAGCAGAAGTAATAGTAATTCCACGCTCTTGTTCTTGTTCCATCCAATCCATTGTTGCAGCACCTTCATGAACCTCACCTATTTTATAATTAATACCAGTATAATATAAGACACGCTCTACCGTTGTAGTTTTACCTGCATCGATATGAGCCATAATGCCTATATTTCTAGTATTTAATAGTTTGTGGTTCATTTACTTAACTGTTCTAAAATTTAAAGTGAGCGAATGCTTTATTGGCTTCAGCCATTCTATGAGTTTCGTCTTTTCTTTTAACAGCAGCGCCTTCGTTATTATATGCAGCCATAATTTCAGCAGCTAATCTATTAGCCATTGATTGTCCGCTACGTTTACGAGCAGCAGCTATTAACCATTTATGACTTACAGAAATTTTTCTGTCGGCACGTATTTCGGTTGGCACTTGAAAAGTAGCTCCACCAATACGACGACTTTTAACTTCTACAGCAGGAGTAACATTATCCAATGCTTTTCGCCAAATATCAATAGGAGCATCTTCAGAATCCTTCATCTTTTTTTCAATAATTTCTAAACTATCATAAAAGATTTTAAATGAAACTGATTTTTTACCTTCCCACATCATATCATTAACGAAACGAGTTACCCTAGGATCATTAAACTTTGGATCTGGTAATATTATTCTTTTCTTTGGTTTAGATTTTCTCATGTTATCTTATATTTTCCTAATTATAATATTATTTCTTTCCTTTTCCTTTTGCGGCAGCTACAGCAGCTCCTTTTTTAGGTCTCTTAGCTCCATATTTTGAGCGACCTTGTTTACGACCATCAACGCCTGCAGTATCTAATGCACCTCTAACAATATGATATCTAACACCTGGTAAATCTTTTACTCTACCACCTCTAACCATTACAATAGAGTGTTCTTGCAAGTTATGACCTTCACCAGGAATATAAGCGTTAACTTCTTTTCCGTTTGTTAATCTTACTCTTGCTACTTTACGCATTGCCGAATTCGGCTTTTTGGGTGTGGTAGTATATACTCTTGTACACACACCTCTTCTTTGAGGACATGAGTCCAAGGCAGGAGATTTACTTGTGTAAGTCATTTCTCGCCTACCTTTTCGTACTAATTGTTGTATTGTTGGCATAAAACCTAATAATTTTTAATTTTTTTAATTCAACTACTTTTTATAAATTTTACAAATTTTTGGACTGCAAAGGTAGATTAATTTTTTTTATTAACAACATATCTTGATAAAAATTTTACAATTTTGTCATTTTATTAGACATTCCAAGCATCAAACATGCAAAAAATCAAAAATATTGCTACAAAAAAATCTTAAAAATCTAATTTATTCAAATATTAGAAAAATATATCTGCATTTTTTTCGTTAAATAATTGCAAAAAATTAAACTAAGGCATTATATTTGCAATTAATGATTAATAATAATTAAACTTATTGCTATGAAAAATTATTTTTACATTTTATTAATCGCAATAGCTGTTTTAGGAATATTTTTCACAGCTTGCGGACCTGAAGATGATAATAAAGATAAAAATGTTATCGAAATAAACGAAGACATCAAATCTGCAACCGTATGGAGTGGAGACAAGACATATATTATAAAAAAATATGACTTTTATGTAGAAGATGTTTTAACAATTGAAGCTGGAGCAATAATTAAATTTAGCTCTCAAGCAAAAAACTTAACGTTATCTAATAATGGTCAAATATTAGCAAATGGAACTGCTTCTCAACCTATTGTTTTCACATCAATTAAAGACGATTCAAAAGGTGGCGACACTAACAAAGATGGAGACGGTAGCTCACCTGCCACAGGCGATTGGGCAAAAATAGATTTGAATGGAACAAAAAGCTCAGTCTTTAATTATTGCGAATTTTATTATGGTGGCTTTGGCACAGGAGCAAGTCCTACATTAGATTTAAATGCAGAATCGGCTGCTAAAATCAAAAACTGTACTTTCGCTCATAACGGAGGTGGTATTAGTGGAAAATATTACATAGGTACTATCCATGCCGACAATGCTTATAGCGAAACAGTTATCCAAAACAACTTATTTTATGACAACATACTACCTCTAACTATTACAGGCGACATAAGCATAGACAACTCCAACACTTTTTCAAAAGATGGAACAGCTAATAAATATAACGGGATTTTCGTATCAAGAGATGTTGCCAATAACACAACTTGGTTAGAAGACGAGGTTGCCTTTGTTGTTACTTCAAATTCAATGCAAATAAAACTTAATGCAAGTTTAACTTTAGGAAATAATGTTGTGTTAAAATTTTCTGAAGCTAGCCAATTAGATATTTTGCAAACCGAAAGCTCATTAGTAAACTACAATGGTAATGGTGTGTATTTTACTTCTTTAAAAGATGACGAATTAAAAGGCGATACCAATGGAGACGAAAATGCAAGTACGCCACAAACTGCCGATTGGATAGGAATTCATATTAATGGTTGGAAATCAACAGGATACGCTACATGGCCCAATATCAGATATAATGATCCTAATCCAGCTGTAAAATAAAATATTTTACGGATAAAAAGCTTCTATTATATGTTCTATCTCTATTCCTGATTTTAAGTAAAGCACAGATACTACATCAAATCTACTGTTGCCAGAAAAACCTGTTTCAGCAATATAAGCTTCGGCGGCATTTATTAATAATTTTTGTTTTTTTCTAGTTATAAATTCTTCGGGATTACCCCAAAAGTCTTCACTACGAGTTTTGACTTCAACAAAAACTAAAGTATCTCCGTCCATTGCTATAATATCTAATTCTTTATGCTTATCCCTCCAATTTGCAGAAATTATAACATAACCTTTTTCTGCTAGCATTTCTGCTGCTAATTCTTCACCTTTATTTCCTAAATTTATAGTTTGTAACATGATGATTTTATTAATAAAAAAAAATCCCGAAAACAAAATTTTCGGGATTAAAGATATAATATTTTTAATTAAAAACTAGTGAGCTACAACCAATTTTATTGTTTTTTGAATTTTTCCATCATTATATAAACGACAGAAATAATATCCATTATCCCATTTACTAGCATCAATGTTTACACCATTAACAAAATCGGATTTTACTTTTGTTACTAATTTTCCAAGCATGTTATAAACTTCAACTACTGCATTAGGTCCGTAATTATGTTTAATCTTAAAATTATCGCTTGCAGGATTTGGATAAATTGAAAATTCTTTAACAATTTCAGTAGAAATACCACTTTGAGAACCTGTATTAAAAATAATTGTGAAAGAATCTGTAAAACTTCCATTAACATCTTTAACTTCTATCTTTACAACAGCTTCGCCAGAAGTAGAACCTTGCGTAAATTTTACCGCTCCTGATGTTGATGTAGTTTCATTTGCTTCTAATTTGATTGGCGCACTTGGTGCCCCTGACAGACCACATTGACCTCCACCTGCTAAAGTCATTGGAGAACAAAAACTAACTTTCCAGTCATTCACTGTTCCACCACCATTAACAGCATACATTCTTACTTCAACCTGATTACTAGTATTATTTTTCAAATCAACTTTATATTCATAAATAGTACCTGATGCAACATTATAAACTTTTGATATTGTATTGTTTACTATTCCAGTACTATCAATAATATCTATAGTTTGAGAAGATAAAATCCCGACAAATAAGAACAAACTAAAAATTAAAAGTGTAATTTTTTTCATATTTACATTTTTTTACAAAAATAAATTAAAAAAATAAAACTTCAAAGAAAAAAATTCATAATATTATTTTTTTTTCGATAATATTATTAAAATATTTTAAAACTAAAATCCAACAAATACAAATAAAAGTAATTTTATCATGTTTTACACAAACTTTAAAATAATTATTCGCAATAACGACATTTTGCACTTTGTATGTTTTATACACCACTTTGCCCCATCATTTGAGTTGTTAGTCTAAATTTTATTTTCATTAACAAGCAAACTTAAAAATTATAACCTACTTTGTAAAATTAATAAATTTTAAAATTTAAAATTATGAAAAAATCGATTTTATTATTCGCAACACTTTTGATAGTGTTTGCAGGCTTTGCACAAAATAAAATAGCAAACACATCACCTATTTGTCAAGAGCCGACAAATGATAGAGGTATTCAAGAATTAGCATGGGCAGAAATGCAAATGTGGACGGCAACAGATATTAATGGCAATGAGCATAATCTTACAGAGTATTTAGCTGCTGGCAAAACTGTTTTTGTTGATTTTTCTGCGACATGGTGTCCCCCATGTTGGAGTTTTCACCAATCAGGTGTTTTAAAAAACCTCCATAATCAATATGGACCTGCAGGAACAGACGAAATAGTAGTTTTATGGTTCGAAATTGATGGTGCTACCATAGATCAAATACATGGTATAGGAAGTAATACCCAAGGAGATTGGACAGAAAATGACACATACCCTGTTCCAATCATTCAAGCTTCTAGTCAACTAAAAAGCTATTTTTATGATCTTTACACTGGCTATATTCCTGAAATGTTTATGATTTGTCCAACAGGATATTATACAGTACTTGAGGCAAAAACTAACGTTTCTTATTATATGTCACAAATTGGCACGTGCCCTGCAACAGGTAAAGTACCTATGGCAGATATTATTGGCAACACAACAGCTTTTTTAGGCAGCCCTATTTCTTTTCAAGCTGATGTTGTTAGTATAGACCCAATAACAGCTTATGAATGGACTTTTGAAAATGGTAATCCTGCTACATCAGACCAAGCTAATGTAAGTGTAACTTGGGATACTGTCGGAGAACATACAATTTCTTTAAAAGTTTATAATGCAAATGGAGCAAGCAATATAGCAGAGAAAACCGTTAACGTTATAGACGTTGGAAATGTTGATGATTTATTCGTTACTTTTGAAGAAATTATAGTTGAAGGAACTTTTCCAAAAGTTTTTGCGCCATACAACTGGACCACCGTTGATGTTGACGGCGGTACTGTTTGGGGAAATTTCTCTGATTATGGAGTTACTGGTGCTACAAATGCCTTCTCTTGTTATAGCCATGATTTAGCTGCATCTGCTGATTTTGCTCCTTACGAAGGTGATAAATGCGGATTTGCAATGACAAATAACTCTAGTTCTGGACCATATAACAATGATTGGTTTATTTCTCCACAGATTAGTCTTGGAATAAATTCAAGCTTCAGCGTTTATTTAAGATCTGTTAAAACTACTTGGGGACTTGAAAAATACAAAATAGCAATTTCAACAACCGACAATAACCCAGCAAGTTTTACTGTACTTGGCTCAGTTGCTGAAGCTCCAGGCTCATGGACTCAGGTAACTAAGGACCTTTCTGATTACGACAATCAACAAATTTATATTGCTATAAATTATGTTGGTGAAGATAAATTTGCGTTTGCAATTGACAATCTTAAAATAACAACTACTGATACAGATGTAGAAGATGTTATTATTGCCAATACCCAGGTTTTCCCAAATCCTGCAAACGATGTCATTAATATTAATTATGTAGAAGGTGCTAAAATTCAAATCTTCAACAATATTGGACAAGAAGTTTACAGCATGTCTAATGCTAACGAATACAACCAAATTGATATGAGTGCTCACCAAGCAGGCTCATATGTTGTAAGAGTTACAAAAGGCGATAAAACAAATAATTATAAAATGATACTTGTAAAATAAGATTAAATAATTTTTACTGTTTTTAATCTTTGGCTCAAAAATTGCTCAATAACTTAAAACAGTTTATTTTTATAAAAATTTTAAATTATGAAAAGATTTATTTTGATTATTAGTTTAAGTTTATTCATTAGTTCTCTTTTTGCACAAGGAGTTCCTTCGGTAATGATTAAAGATATAAAAGGAAAAGCTGTAAACACAAAAGCTATTACCCAAAACGATGGAAAACCTGTGTTGATTTGTTTTTGGGCAACTTGGTGCAAACCTTGTATCAAAGAGTTTAATGCCATTAACGAAGAATATGATGATTGGGTTGAAGAAACTGGTGTGAAAGTAATTGCAATCTCTATTGACGATGCCAGAAGTTCAAACTCTGTTGCTCCATTTGTAAATGCGAGAGGCTGGGAATTTCCCGTTTACCTCGATCCTAACGGAGATTTTAAAAGAGCTATGAATGTTGGCGATATCCCTCATACTTTTTTGTTGGATAAAAATGGAAAAGTAGTTTGGCAACACACAACATATCTCGAAGGCGACGAAGCTAAAACTTTTGAGGTGATTAAGAAAGTTGCTAAGGGGCAAGCAATAAAATAAAAACATAATCAAAGTGTTTTTATTTTGAAAGAATTTTACAAGATTTAAAATAATTAAAAATAGAAATAGAAATTAAAATTCTATTTCTATTTTTGTATAATAATAATTCAGACAAGTCAAAATTACATCAAATGAAAAAAATTATTTTATTCATTTTAACCGTTTTGCTTTTAAACCATGCTTATTCTCAAAATGAGACACAAGCAAATTATGGAAGTATATCTGGGAACTTCCAAAGTGAAGCTCAATATTACATTACAGACTCGCTTATCGGTGCTACAGCTCCAATAGAAAAGACTTTAGCCAATTCTTGGGCGAATATAACTTATACTCTAAAAAACTTTTCAGCTGGAGTTAGATACGAGGGCTACCTAAACTCTATTCTTGGCTATCCAAACTCTGGCGGAAGAAATGATGGGATTGGATTTCCTCATCGTTGGGCTAATTTTGTTGTGGACAAGTTTGAGTTTACTGTTGGTAATTTTTACGAACAATTTGGAAATGGCTTAGTATTAAGATCATACGAAGAAAAAAGACTAGGTGTTGACAATTCCCTCGATGGTTTTAGAGTAAAATACAATCCTGCTCAAGGTATTTATTTAAAAACTTTAATTGCAAAACAAAGATTTTACTGGGAACACGGTCCTGGTATAGTTAGAGGTTTTGATGGAGAAATTCAGTTTAATGACTTGATTGAAAAATTTGCTGAAAGCGATTTAAGAGTTAGTCTTGGTGGTAGTTTTGTTAGCAAATTTCAAAAAGAGGAAAGTCCAATTTATAACTTACCAAAAAACGTCGCTGCCTCTGCCGGAAGAATTGACATTAGATATAATGGTCTTGCTATAAACTCAGAATATGCATATAAAATAAATGACCCAGGTGCTGATAATAATTATATTTTTAAAAACGGTCAAGCTTTTATGGTAAATGCAAGTTATTCGCAAAAAGGTTTAGGAATAGTTTTAAGCACAAAATGGGTTGACAATATGGCTTTTAGAAGTGATAGAAATGCAAGCCTCACTGATTTGAATATAAATCTACTCCCAGAATTAACTAGAAATCATGTTTATATGCTACCTGCTTTTTATCCTTATGCAAGCCAACCAAAAGGAGAATGGGGAGCAAAAGCAGAAATTATGTACAAAATTCCAAAAGGCAATGTGCTAGGAGGAAAATACGGAACTACTATTTTGGTAAATTATTCTAGAGTTCACAATATTGACAAACAGGCAATTAACGACACTCTGCCTTTAGAAGCGCCGGGAACTCTTGGTTATAATACTTCGTTTTTCTCTATTGGAAAAGAACTTTATTTCCAAGATGCACATATTGAAATAAATAAAAGATGGACTAAAAAACTTTATACAAATCTTTCATATGTGAACTTATTATACAATTATAATATACTACGAGGAACAACAGGGCATGAAAACGTAAACGCACACATTGCAATAGCTGACATCACTTATAAATTTAAACCTCAATTAGCTTTAAAATCAGAATTTCAACATATGTACACAAAACAAGACGAAGGCAGTTGGGCTATGGCTTTATTTGAACTTACTACCTCTGGTTGGTTTTTTACTGTTCTTGATAATTGGAATTATGGAAACCCTGACAAAAACCACAGACCTCATTACTTCAATGTTGGCTTTGGTCATATTTCGGGAGCAACAAGAATACAATTAACTTATGGAAAAACCAGAGCTGGTGTAATGTGTATAGGTGGTGTATGTAGAAATGTACCTGCTTCTAACGGAATAAGTTTATCAATTTCATCAACCTTTTAAATTAGAATAATATGAAATCAAAATATTTTTACATAATAATACTTAGTGCATTTGTAGCTTTATTTTTTTCTTGCGACGAAATTGAAGGACCATATATAAAAGACGAAGCTACAATTTGGAATGGTAAAAAAACTTTAATCCTTGATTTTACAGGACATTGTTGCGGGAACTGTCCAAGAGCACATAGAACCATTGATGAATTAATAGAAAAATTTGGCGATGCTGTTGTTCCAGTTGCAGTACATTCAACATATTTTGCAATGCCAGAAACTACCGACACTTCAAAAGCTTTTCACTATGATTTTAGAACAAGTTTTGGCGATTTCTGGGGCGGTAGAGATTATGCATTTGGGCATCTTGGCGAAATATATTTACCTACAGGATTAGTAAATAACCTAAACCCAGACCAAGTAACAAACACAAACGCTTGGGCAGGCTTAATAGCAAGTGTTTTAGCAAATTACCCCGAGTACAATATAGAAATTTATCCAAGCTACTCAAACTCAGACAGTTTAGCTAAAGCTGATATTAAAATTATTACAAACATTAAAAATCATAGAGAACTTAGCCTTTTAGTTTTTATTGTTGAAGATGGAATTATTCAATGGCAAAAAGATTACTCTGCAACACCTAACAACATAAAAGAATATGAACATAATCATGTTTTAAGAGCTTCGTTTAATGGAAATTTTGGTGATAAAATTAAAGATAACAATGCCGAAACAATTATTGGAGACGAAATAAATAAATCTTATTCATTAAAAATCAATAAGGATTGGAATATTAATAATTGTAGCATAGTTGCATTTGTTTATGATACTGAGACTAAAGAAGTTTTACAAGCAGAAACAAAAATAGTAAATGAATAAATTTCTAATTTTAATATTTCTAACACTATTTTCAATTTCATTAAATGCACAATCATTTTATGGTGGAATAACTGTTGGCACAACTCTCTCTCAAGTTGATGGAGATGACTATGGCGGTTTTCATAAAATTTCACCTCTTGGCGGAGTTTATGTAAGAAACACTTATAATTCCAATTGGGGAACTTCCTTAGGAATTGAATACAAACAAAAAGGCAGTAAAGATGTTTCAAAAGACGAATACGGTTATGTTACAAATTATTACGCCATGAGACTTGATTATATTGAAGTGCCTTTTTTAGTAAATTATAAACTAAACAAATTTAAAATTCCTAAACTTGTGGATTACAGTTTTAAAAATGACTTTTGGATTGATTTTGGAGTTTCTGGAGCATATTTAATTAAAGGTACTGATGATTACGGACATGGTCCTACTCTACCTGTAAGAGAATTTAGAAAATATGAAGTCGCTTGTCATTTTGGTATCAATTATTATTTTAATTCTCATTGGATTTTTCACACAAGATTTTCATACACTTTTCCACTTTTGCCAATTAGAAAACACCCTGGCGGACAAGTTTATTGGCTAAATCGTGGACAATACAATCACAATCTAAGTTTTGCAATAAAATATGAGTTTTAATGGATTCTAAGAAAAAAAATATTCTAGTCGCAATTACTGGTGCATCGGGTGCTATTTATGCAAAACAACTTTTAGAAAAACTAAACGATTTAAAAGAAAAAGAAAGCTTAGAAATTTCTGTAATCTACTCTAAAACAGGCAAAGAGGTTGCTATTCATGAAATTGGTTACGATTTTGTAAAAGAACTTAATTTAAAAACTTACGAAGACAATAATTTTTATGCTCCATTTGCTTCTGGTTCTTCTCCTGCCGATATTTTAGTAATTGCTCCTTGTAGCATGGGAACTTTAGGACGCATAGCCAATGGTTTTTCAGACAGCCTAATTACCAGAGCTGCAGATGTAGTTTTAAAAGAAAGAAAAAAGCTAATTTTATTAACTCGCGAAACTCCTTTAAATTTAATTCATATCAAAAACATGGAGCTAATAAGCCTAAGCGGAGGAATTATTTTTCCTGCATCACCTTCATTTTATAACAAGCCCACAAATATTGAAGACTTAGTTAATACTGTTATTTTTAGAATTTTAGATTTAATGCAAATTGAAATAACCTACGATAGATGGGGAAAATCAGTTAAAAGTTTATAAAGTTCGTAAAGTTCATAAAGTTGAACCGAGCTTGCGAACTTACAGAAGGTAAAGAGTTTTTAGTGTTGAGTTTTTAGTGTTTAGTAGTGAGTTTTTAAAAACTTCACAATGATAGATAAAATTTCTTTAATGCAAAGTTTGTCTGTACTTGCTTCGCAGAGTTCGCAAGCTCACTCTGCTTGCTCAAATGCTTATCGAGTTTTAAGGGCAAAAGTTTTTTCAATTTTTCTAAATCCCAAAGGCAAAACAACATTGCATATAAAAATGGCAAACCTATGCTTCTGTATCTTACTATAGCACCAGAATTGGGAGTGTAAGCACCAACTAAAAGAAATAAATACAGCACAAAGCCTAAAGAAAACAAAACAAAAAGCATTCTATTCCCATCAGGTTTTTTGAAAAATATTATAGTGACAATAAGAACTAAACTAAAAAACAAAACCTCTAAAAACGATAATAATATAACTGGAGAATTTATTTCATTTGGGAAAGGTCTAAAAAAGCTATTTAGCAATCCTTCGGGAATTATTTTTAAAAAACTTTTTACGGTTGGTTCTAAGCGAGTTAACTTAAAAGTACTTGTTTGCCCCTCTTCTAATTCAGTATAATTGATAAAATCGTTTTGTTTTCCAGCAATAATCGTCATTATATCATGACCTATGATTTTATCGCTTAAAACAATAGCCATAAAACCAAGCAAACTCATGGAGACAAGAATTAACACACGCCACCTTTTTTTAAATCTTTTTGCAATAAAAAAGAA
>Ga0208694_1000773_pt1 | contig 44762 bp, 34 predicted proteins | sample AD_UKC078_MetaG_FD_184442 | JGI IMG/M metagenome (GOLD analysis project Ga0208694, IMG submission 184442) | Active sludge microbial communities of municipal wastewater-treating anaerobic digesters from USA - AD_UKC078_MetaG (SPAdes) (version 2) | ecosystem: Engineered > Bioreactor > Anaerobic >...
ATCGCAACCTGTAGCTGATTTTACTTCTAGTGGAAATAATTTATGTGCGCCAGTGGCTATAACGTTTACAAATGCAAGTACTGGTTGCTCGGGTACTCCTAATTTTTATTGGCAGGCAGGAACTGGAGATGTGTCTTCTAATGTAAATCCTACATTTTATTATTCAGAAGGTGGAAATTATACGGTTAGCCTTAAAATAACATGTGACGGATTTGAAGATACCAAAACTATGGAAATAGTGATTTATGACTCACCCGAAGCAAACTTTAGCGATGTAGTTATGAAAGGCTGTGTTCCGTTTGATGTAAATTTCATAGATATGTCTTCCGTTGGTGATGCTGCAATAAATTCATGGACTTGGCATTTTGGAGATGGAACAACATCTGGAGAAGCAAACCCTTCACACACTTATGCCTCAAGCGGTAACTTTCATGTAACTCTATCTGTTACAGATGAAAACAACTGTTCATCGCAGCTTACTCGTAACAATTTAGTAAGAGTTGCTAATTTGCCTGTAGTTAGTTTTGTAGCTGATAATCCCACTATGTGTGTTTCGCCTCATACAGTTAATTTTACCCCATCAGTTACTACCTCCTTTGGATTAACTGCAACATATTTGTGGAATTTTGGAGATGGAAGTCCAACAAGTTCAGAGCTTAACCCTAGTCATGTATATACTTCAGGAGTTTATGATGTAAGTTTAACTGTAACAGATGAGTATGGCTGTGAAAATACTTTTACTAAAGATGAATATGTGAGAATAGAACCAACAGTTCCTCAGTATTCTGTTTTGGAAGGCGATACTGTTTGTAAAGGAATGCAAACACATTTTTTAAACGAAACAGGATATTCGTGCCACTGGAATTTTGGTGACGGAGGAACAAGTTCGCAAAGTACTCCAATACATATTTATAATCAAACAGGAAATGTTACTGTTACTTTTACTGTTGACCCAGGTGGACAATGCGAGGCTTCTACAGAATTTACTCTTTTTGTTGAATCTGTTACGGCATCTTTTACAACTTCGCCAACAGACTTGTATTCCTGTTCAATACCCTTTGAGGTTGAGTTTACAAATACTTCATCAGCAAATGTTGTAAGTTATTATTATGTATTTCAAGATGGAACTTCGTCAAATCAGCCAAATCCTTCACATTCTTATAATACAGGAGGAATATTTCAGCCAACTTTAACAGTAGCAAGTGCTGCTGGTTGTGTTCATACATATATGGGACCAATAATAAATATAGCACCTGCAGACGCTAGCTTTACTGCTGATGAAATAGAAGGTTGCGCTCCATTAACTGTTAACTTTACATATACAGGAAGTGAACCAGAGTCAATTACAAATTTTAATTGGAATTTTGGAAATGGAACAACAAACCCAGATGGTTCTGCTGAAGAATCTTCGGTTTATAATGAAGGAGATTATGAAGTTGTATTAACAGTTACAGATAATCAAAACTGCACCGCAAGTTCAATTGTTGAGCTACATATAGGAACTGCGTATGTGCCAGACATAAATGTTTTTAATAACGATGATGACCACACTCCTTTGTTGAGCCATTATATTTGCGCACAAGAAGATACTCTCTCATTATGGGTTTCAGAATGGGATAATGAGGATTATGAATTTACTTGGTGGATAGATTCAACATCAAACGAAGAAGTATCACAAGAATATACGGATTATGCTTTCGATCAAGATACAGGATGGGTTCACTTGCACATAATAACTTTGTATAATGGTTGTAGAGATACAATTTACTGGGATAGCTTATATATAAGTGGACCTATTGTTGATGGGATATCAAAATCTTATGATTGTAATAATCCTAGAGATTATGAATTTACTTTAAATGAAACTATTGCTGATACTTGGGACTGGGAAGTATATTATATCAATGAAAATACAATAACTGTTTTAGAAACGACTTTGGGTTCAACCGATCATAATTATTCATATACATTTCCACCGAGTCCAGATTCATTTTGGGTTAAAGTAACAGCCTATAGCGATACCACTAGTTGCGAGTATGTGGACTCTATACAAATTAAAATAACAACACCGAGTGCGAGTTTTTCTATACCAATATATGATAATTGTGCAAGTACCGATTTACTTTTTGACGCTTCTTCATCGCAAGATGCAAGCGAATACTATTGGGATTTTGGAGATGGTAATAATTCAGGTTGGTTAAATGATCCTATATATACATATCAATATACAAGTGTTGGTGTATTTGATGTAGTATTAACTGTTCGCGATGGAAACGGTTGTGAAGATACGGATACTCATTCTCTACACATTATCGGTCCAGTAATAAATACAGATATTAGTGAAATATATGGTTGCGATCAATTAAACGTGAGATTTATTGACAACTCTACAGCTGATGAACCAGTAACAAGTGTTGAATGGGATTTCGGAGATGGGCACGCAATGATAGGAACAGATGTAACACATTTGTATGATGCTCCAGGAGTTTATTCTGTAACTGTGCATGTAACAACTTTATCAGGTTGTAGTTTGGAAATTACTTATCAAGATACAATAGTGGTTGAATCTGTTGATGCTAGCTTTGAGGCACTGCCAGTTGTAGCGTGTGTTAATCAAAATATTAGTTTTCAAGCTTTAGAAAATAATGCAAATTATACATATACTTGGAATTTTGGGGATTCAAATCCTGACATTTCTGGACATAATCCTTCTATTAATTATTCATACGAAAACGGAGGACGTTATGATGTTTATTTAAAAGTAGAAAATGGAAGAGGTTGTGAAGATGAACTTTTATTGGAAAGTTTTATAACAATTGAGCAAGCATTTGCTAATTTTAGTTTAACTGAAGATCATTTTTCATGCTATCCAGCTGAGCCAGAAATAAATCAAAATTCTAGCGTTTTGCCATCCGATACAGAATTATATTATCAATGGATTTTAGGTAGTGATAATGACACAATTGTTGTTGAAGAACCAGAGTATATATATAATATGCCTGGAAATTTTGAAATCGTCTTAAATTTGTCAACACCAGTAGGATGCCACGACTCATATTCTTTACCATTAACTATTGAAGGACCATATGCCCAAATGAATATTAGTGATACTATAGCTTGTGTCGGACAGGAAATTGAATTTAGTCTTTCAGAACAAGAAAATGTCGAAACAATACAATGGGTTGTTGGAGGAGGAGACTCTTATACAGAAGAAGCATTTACTCACTCGTATTCAATGGTATCACCAAATGGCTTTTATCCTGTTAATTTATTGCTAACCTCAGGAGACTGTCAGGTAACTTTTGTTCAAGATATTTATATCTTTGATGTTTATGCAGATTTTAATATTACCGATTCGGCAAATAATGACATAGTTGGTGGGCTTTGTTCCCCATTTGAGGCAATATTTGTAAGCAACTCTACAAATGACGACTTTAGATACTGGTATGTTGATGATAATCCAATAGGTTCTGGATTAAATTCTGAAACTTATAATTTTGTAAATGACCAAAGCTATGATACAAGTGCAGAAATAACTTTAATAGTTGAAGATATTCACGGTTGCCTCGATACTATTAAAAAGAATATTGATATTTATGCTTTACCAATAATTAAAATATCACATGACACAACTATTTGTAAGGGAGATGAAATCAATTTATATTCTGAAGGAGGTACAAGTTATTTATGGAGCCCAGATACAAATATTTCTGATATTAATTCACAATCACCAAGCGTAAAACCAGATGAGGACATTACTTATTATTTGGAAGTTAGAAATTCGCATGATTGTCTTAGCACAGATTCTGTAAACATATTTGTAATTCAGGATTTTTTAGTAAACTTTACGCCTGTTTATGATTCTATTATTATTGGAGATACTACGCGAATTGTTTTAGAGGCTTCACAAGACAGTTTAACTTACACTTGGACACCTGCTACAAATATTTCATGCGTAAATTGCCCAGAACCAGAATTTTATCCACTCGAAGATACTAGATATAAACTTACAGTAGAAGACAGTACAGGTTGTTTCAAATATCATTATTTACTTGATATTTATGTAATTGAAGCATATACATTAGATGTGCCAGGTGCATTTACACCTGGATCTGGAAATGAAAATGCTATTATTTATGCTAAAGGTTTTGGAATTAAAAAGTTGTTGCAATTTAGAATTTATAACCGTTGGGGAGAAGAAGTCTTTTATACTGACGATATAAACCAAGGTTGGAACGGATATTATAAAGGAAAATTGCAAAGTATAGATAATTATTCTTATTTTATTGAAGCTGAAATGCAAAATGGTAGCATTCAAACAAAAAAAGGACATATAATGTTGGTTAGATAAACAATAAGTTTTTTAATTCTCAATTCAAAAAACTTTTTATTTAGCTTTTTTTTTCTCAACTTTGCAGAAAATACAATTATATGATAATTATTACAGGAGCTGCAGGGTTTATTGCTAGCTGTTTAGTTACAGAACTTAATAATCGTGGTTATAAAGACCTTGTATTAGTTGATGATTTTAGCAAAATTGAAAAGAAAAATAACTATTCAGATAAAACATTTACAAAACTTATTGATAGACAAGAATTTGATTATTGGTTAGATAGAAATCACAAACTTGTTCAATTAATTTTTCATATTGGTGCACGAACCGACACTACTGAGTTTAATTTTAAAATTTTTGAAAAATTAAATTTAGAATACTCAAAACTTATTTGGCGAAAATCTTATGAATATGGCTTGCCTTTAATTTATGCATCTTCGGCAGCAACTTATGGAGCAGGAGAGTGTGGCTTTGATGATAATACATCACCAAATTTGTTAAAACCGCTAAATCCTTACGGAATTTCTAAAAATGAATTTGATAAATGGGCTTTAAGTAATGAAAAAAAACCATATTTCTGGGCAGGATTTAAGTTTTTTAATGTTTATGGTCCAAACGAATATCATAAAAATAGAATGGCATCTGTAGTTTTTCATGCTTACAATCAAATTAAAGAAACAAAAAAATTAAAACTTTTTAAATCTCATAATCCAAAGTTTGAAGATGGAATGCAATTGCGAGATTTTATTTATGTAAAAGATGTTTGCTCTGTTTTAATTTATTTTATGGAGACTCGCAAAAATTCTGGAATATATAATCTAGGAACTGGTCAAGCAAGAAGTTTTTTAGATTTAGGAAAAGCTTGTTTCAAAGCACTAAGTATAGAACCTGATATTGAGTTTATCGATATTCCTTTGGATATACGAGACAAATATCAATATTTTACTCAAGCAAATGTCAAAAAATTGCGTTCTGCTGGTTATGATAAGCCATTTTATAGCATAGAAGAGGGAGTTAGTGATTATATTTCTAATTATTTAAAAGAAGAAAAATATTTTTAAAAGATGAGCAATAAAAAAAAATATATAGGAGAAGTAGAAGAGGCTAAAGCTGATAATTCTGCTTTGAAAGTAAATCAAGGAATAGAGCAACCACCTCAAGTAAATCCTAATTTTAGAAAATTTAAAAGAATAAAAAAAGATTTAACTGTTTCTGATTATGTTGATGGAATTGTTGCAGGTGATGTAAATATTTTAAGTCAGGCTATTACTTTAGTCGAAAGTCGTTTAGCTAACCATCAAGAGATTGCTCAAGAAATTATTAAAAATTGCTTAAATTTAGATAAAAAATCTATTCGAATTGGAATTACAGGAGTTCCTGGAGCAGGAAAAAGTACTTTTATCGAAGCTTTGGGAATGGAAATTGTAAATCGAGGACATAAATTAGCTGTGTTAGCAGTTGACCCAAGTAGTGAGCGTAGTGGTGGAAGTATTTTAGGCGATAAAACACGAATGGAGGAATTGTCGGCTCAGAAAAATGCTTTTATTCGTCCATCTCCTTCGGCAGGTTCTCTTGGTGGAGTAGCTCGTAAAACACGCGAAACTATTGTACTTTGCGAAGCAGCAGGTTATGATACAATTTTTATCGAAACAGTTGGCGTTGGACAATCCGAAACTGCTGTGCATAGCATGGTAGATTTCTTTTTGCTACTAATGTTATCTGGAGCTGGTGACGAATTGCAAGGAATAAAACGAGGAATTATGGAAATGGCTGATGCTATTGCAATAACAAAAGCTGACGGTAACAATGTGCAAAAAGCAAAACTTGCTCGAGTTCAGTATCAAAATGCTTTACATTTATTTCCACAAACAGAGTCAAAGTGGGATCCAAAAGTTCTTACTTGTTCGTCACTTGAGAAAAAAGGAATAAGTGAAATTTGGGAAACCATAAAAGAGTATGAAACTCATACAAGAAATAATGGGTATTTTGAAATAAATCGTTTAAAACAATCAAAATATTGGCTGTTCGAAGCAATAAATTCAGCTTTGAAAGAAAGATTTTATGACGATAAATTAGTGAAAACCGAATTGAGAAAATTAGAAGTTAAAATAGAAAAAAATGAAATAAGTAGTTTTGTAGCTGCTACTCAATTGTTAGATATTTATTTTAAGAAAAAATGATAGGACAAAAAATTGTTTACGAAACTTTAGAAAAACTAAATATAAGTTTTGAATATTATGAGTCGCCAAAAGATTTTTCGAGTGAAGAAGATATAAGTTTTTGGAATAGGATAGGAGCGACACGTTGTAAAAATCTGTTTATGAGAAACCATAAAGGGAATAGGCATTTTTTGTTAATTTCTGATTATTACAGAGATATTAACATTAAGGTATTAGAAGATAAATTTAAAAAAGGAAAAATCTCTTTTGCTTCTCAACAAAGAATAGATAAACACATAAAAGGAGTGATAGGTGCAATTTCTGTTTTCTCTTTATTAAATGATGAGGCTAATCATGTTGAGGTCTTTATTGATGAGGGATTGAAAACAAAACAAAAACTTACATTTTTACCAAACGAATTAAATGCTCTTATCGCAATAAGTTTTGAAGATTTTATAAAAATTCTTGATTATTCTGGTAATAAATATGAATTTATGAATTTAGCAGCCTCGATTGAGTAATTATTTTACTTTAATTTTTTGACCAATTTGCAATGTGGAATCTTCAGAAATTCCATTCATTGAGCATATTTGACTAATTGAAATATTGTATTTGCGAGAAATTGCCCAAAGAGTATCACCGCTATAAACTATATGATAATTACCTTCCAAAACCCCAGACACTCCACCAGAAGTTCTACGTCTCGATTTTAAATATGCAAATTCTTCTGGCATCAAAACTAAAGTGTCAGTTTTTAGTTTATTGTTTTCAAAATCAATTATTAATTCAGGATTAAAAGGATTGTCTTTATATCTTGTTTCAAAATGAAGATGAGGTCCGTAAGATTTGCCAGTATTTCCGCCTCGAGCAATAACATCACCTGCTTTAACTTCTTGGTTTCTTTGACATAATAATTTTGACAAATGTGCGTAATAAGTTTCAATACCGTTGTAATGTCTAATAATTACCAAATATCCATAACCTCCTCTGTTCCAGCCGGCATAACGCACAATTCCATCAAAAGCCGAAACAATAGTATCTCCAGTTTTTAGTCTAATATCAATTCCATTATGATGGTATCCTCTTCGCCATGCAAATCTACTAATAACAGTTCCTACATAAGGCATGAAAAACTCTTCTCCATTATTTAATAGGCTTATTGCAAAAGTGTCAAGTGTTCTTTTGTAATCAGCCCGGCCAAAAGCAAAAATATTAATCGTATCCCAGTTTTCTGAAAATACAGTTAAACTATCTAGTTCTAAAAGTCTATTTTCATAAATATCATTATAAAGTTTTATTGAGTCGTTGAATTTAATAACAGCTAAAACACTATCTTGATTTATGTATTCCCAAGTGTTGTCTTCAAATAAAAGAACATCAAAGCCTTTGCTATTTACCGTGTCTATAATACGAGCATTTTTGTCGGCTTGCGAAAAAGTTAAATTAGGAATAAATAAAAAACTAAGCAATATGTAAAAAAGACGTTTCATATTTTCTATTTTGAATTAACAAAATTGAAAAAAATAATCTAAAACAAATTATTTATTAGTAATTTTATACAATCTGCAAAATTATTCATATTTGTTTGTTTAAAATTCAAATTAATAACTGAATTTTATTCGGTGTAAAAAGTTGATTTACAAAATGTTTAAATTTTAATTAAGTTTTGAAAAAACTTTGTTTGCTAAACAAAACTTATTATTTTTGCATGGCAATTTTGCGGGGTGTAGCTCAGTTGATTAGAGTACGCGTCTGGGGGGCGCGGGGTCGGTAGTTCGAGTCTACTCACCCCGACAAAATTATAAAATCAAAAACCCTAAGAAATAATCCGAAAAACTAAAATTTTAGAGCGTTGTTAATAAATTTGTGTTAAATACTTTAGTTTTTACAAATATATATTAGTAAATTTGCCTAAAAAAGATAAAACAAATTTGAGTAAAACATAAAAATGACAAGTTTTGGTAAATTTATAAAAGCTGAACGTGAAAAAAGAGGTTGGAGTCAAACAGAATTAGGTGCTTTAATTAAGATAAATACTCCACTTGTAAGTCGTATCGAAAACGATAAAAAACTAATGTCTTTTGATAAAGTTAAGCTACTTGCTGATGCTTTTGAAATGGATTATCAAGAAGTGAAAGACTTATATTTTGCAGATAAAACAGCAAAATCTGCTTATGAATACAAATGTTCTAAAAATGTTTTTGCAGTTGCTGAAAAACAATATGAATATATAGAAGCTACCAACATTGTACAAGGAAAATTAAAATTCTAATTGCCATGAATAACAAAACACTCATACAAGTATTAGGCTTTTTGCCAAAAGAAAACAGTTCGGGTATTTTTCAGAAAAAATATTCTAAAGCTGACTATTATGTTGTTGAAATTGATTTTGAGAAAGAAAATATCAACTATGGAAATAAAATAAAAGATGAAAGTAAAACAACGCAAAACTTTTCGCAGGCTGAAAACTGGGTTGTTTTGGAGTGTATGGATAGGCTTTTGGAAAAAGGGTATCAGCCACAAAATATAACATTGGAAAAAACTTGGAAAACTGGACACGGAACAAGCGGGCGATTAGATATTTTGGTAACTAAATACGATGGTTCCGCTTATTTAATGATTGAATGTAAAACTTGGGGAACTGAGTACGAAAAAGAGCTGAAAAATTTAGAGAAGAACGGCGGACAACTTTTTACTTATTTTCAACAAGATAAAAATACCGATGTTCTGATGCTATATACTTCTAAATTAGATAGTGAAAGCATTGAATACAAAAATACAATTGTAAAAATTGAGGAAGATTACAAACAAACGGGCAATGTAAAAGACTTTTACGAACGTTGGAATAAGCTTCCCAAGTCAAACGGTATTTTTGATAGCTGGGTCAGACCTTACGAATTTCAAAGTAAAGCATTAACAAGAAAAGATTTAAAGCCTATAAAACAAAAAGATAGCAGTTTTATTTTTAATCGTTTTTTAGAAATTCTGCGTCACAATGTTGTCTCTGATAAACCTAACGCTTTTAATAAAATATTTACACTCTTTCTGTGTAAAATCATTGATGAAGATAGAAGCGAAGACGAACAACTTCATTTTCAATGGTTAGAAGGAGAAGATGACCATATCTCTTTTCAAAAAAGATTAACAGACCTGTATCGTAGGGGAATGAAAGAGCTATTGGAAAAAAAGGTTGCAGATCTTAGTGATGATGAGTTTGATACACGTTTTAAACAAACAATTGAAGAACAATATAGAGAGGAAATTAAAAATATTTTAACCGAAATACGTCTGAAAAAAAATAACGAATTTGCCATAAAAGAGGTATATGACGATGCTTCGTTTGAGGAAAACGCTAAAGTGGTAAAAGAAGTTGTAGAACTCTTGCAGGTTTATCAAATCCGTTATAATTATCGTCAGCAGTTTTTGAGCGATTTCTTTGAGCTACTTTTAACCACAGGGTTAAAACAAGAGTCGGGACAGTTTTTTACACCAGTTCCAATAGCTCGATATATTATTAAAAGTTTACCTATTCGCGAAATAACATTGCAAAAAATTGAACAAGGAAGTAAAAACGATTTGCTACCAAATGTTATTGACTATGCTGCTGGAAGTGGACACTTTGTTACTGAGGTAATGGAAGTTATACAGGAATATATTGATACCTTGACCGAAAATCAATTTTCAACACCAACAACGAAAAAAGCCCTTAGAAGCTGGCAGGGAGACCAGTTTAATTGGGCAGAACAGTATGTATATGCCATTGAAAAAGATTATCGTTTGGTAAAAACTGCAAAAGTAAGTTGTTACTTACACGGAGACGGTTTAGCAAAAGTTATTCACGGAGACGGTTTAGGAGATTTTGCCACATCAAACGATTTCAAAGATTTGCTAAAAGAGACCGACAAAACTTATTCGCAAGATAATAAGCAGTTTGATATAGTTATTTCAAATCCACCATATTCGGTTTCTGCATTCAGAGGCACGATGATGGACGAAGAAAAAGCTCTGAAAGCCTTTGAACTTTACAGCCGTTTAACCGATCAAAGTTCAGAAATAGAGTGCCTATTCGTTGAGCGAACCAAACAACTGCTTAAAGATGGCGGTGTAGCAGGTATTATATTGCCAAGCAGTATATTAAACAATACAGGCATATATACCCAAACTCGCGAAATTGTTTTGAAATACTTTGACATTCTGGCTATTACCGAATTTGGTTCTAATACATTTATGGCTACCGGCACAAATACTGTTACTCTGTTTTTACGAAGACGAAACAATGCCGATGCCTTTAATGTTGAGGAGGCAGTAAAAAGATTTTTTACAAATCTGAACGATGTTACAATCAATGGAATTGAAAAACCTGTACATAAATATGTGTCATACGTTTGGGAGGGGTTAAATTTTGACGATTATATTACTCTGCTTAGAAAAAATCCTAACGAAGTCGTAAAAAAACACGAGATTTTTAAGGAGTACAACAGTAAAATAAAAGCTAAGAGTGATATTGAGAAATGGAATGCAATTTTGGACTTAGAGCAAGAAAAGCTACTCTATTTTATTCTTGCTTATCCTCAAAAATTAGTACTTGTAAAAACAGGTGAAAAGGCTGAAGAGAAACGTTTTTTAGGCTACGAATTTAGCAACCGCCGAGGCAGCGAGGGAATACACCCTATACAGCGAGGAAAATTCATAGACGAGTGCACACAACTGTTCGATGCCGATGCATTTGACAATCCCGAAAAGGCAAGTACCTATATTTATAAAGCATTTCAAGGAGAATTTGATTTAGATATTCCCGAAATATTACAGAAAAATGTTAGCTATCAGAATTTAGTGGATATGCTTAGCTTTGATAGAGTTACGTTTGAGAAAAATGTTTCGCTTGTGGCTAAAAAAAAAGTGAAAATTGAGAGTAGGTGGGAAGTTAAACGATTAGACGAAGTTTCAACAGTTGATTATGGGACAAGAATAGTAAGAAAAAAAGAAGAGGGAAGTATCTATCCTGTTTATGGAGGTGGTGGAGAGACTTTTAAGTCAGACTCATTCAACAGGGAAAACTGTTTTATTATTTCAAGATTTGGTATGTCGCCCGAAACTGTAAGATTTGTTAGTGGAAAGTTCTTTTTGAATGATTCAGGAATGACAATAAATGCTACACATGTCAATCAAAAATATTTAGACTTTTATTTATTTTCAAACCAAGATCTTATATATGATTGTGGTAGAGGTGTTGCACAAAAGAATATTGATATAGACGCATTTAATAGTATTCCTATTCCCCTTCCACCATTAGACATACAACAAAAAATAGTTTCAGAGATAGAGGTTTTGGAGAAAAAAGAGGAAAAGACAAGAGAAAAAGTTGAAGAATTAAGGAAATATATTATTGATCAAGCAAATAAACAATTTCAAAATCACAAATTAACGAAATTAAGTTTAGTATCTGAGAAACCTTTATATGGAGCAAATGAAAAAGCAGTTAGTGGAGATCCTTCAAAAGATTATCGTTATATCAGGATAACAGACATTAATGATGATGGGACATTAAATTCAGATTGGCGAACTGCTGAAAATGTCGAAGAGAAATATATTTTGAATGATGGGGATTTTCTTTTTGCTCGTTCAGGAGCAACGGCGGGGAAAACATTTTTGTATAAAAAAGAATATGGAAAAGCACTATATGCTGGATATTTAATTAAATTTCCTATAAAAGAAGATGTTTTGATTTCAACATATCTAAACTTTGTTCTTAAAGGAGATATTTATAGAAGGTGGGTTTTGGAAAAAAGAGTTGGAGTAGCACAGCCAAACATTAATGCGTTGCAATATTCTTCTTTTGAAATTCCACTTCCTACACTTTCCGAGCAAGAAAAAATCGTTTCTGAAATAGAAAAAATCGAAACTCAAATAGAGGCATTAGAAAATGAAATAGCTGAAATACCGAAACAAAAAGAATCAATCTTAAAGAAATGGCTGAATTAACTTAACAATAAAAAAAGGACTAAATTTTACTTAGTCCTTTTGTTAATTTTTCATCAAGTAAATTGTTTACTTTTTATGATGTGGCGGAGAAAGAGGGATTCGAACCCCCGGAGCCCTCTCGAGCTCAACGGTTTTCAAGACCGCCGCATTCGACCGCTCTGCCATTTCTCCGTTGCAAAAGTAGATTAATTTATCAATATGCAAAAATATTTTGAATGTTTTTTTCAAAAAAGCTATAATTATCTTTTAAACCATTTATCATGAGGTATATACAGAATTAAAATTTTTAAGAGCAAAGCTATTTATTGTAAAAAAATTTCTTACCTATTAATATACTATAAACAAAGCATTTTTGGCTTTGTAAAAAAGCTGATTTTCTTGTTAAGTCAAGAAAAAATGACGTTTTGCACGCTTTTTTTAAGTTTAAAACACTTTAAAACTCTTGAAACATAGGGGTTTTAGTGAAATTTTGTGAAAAAAAACCTTGATTTTGTTTAGGCAAAATAGTTGAAATACTTGTATTTTCAATATTTTAGAGTTTATTTCACTTGGGTTATTAACAAAATGAACAAGTTATTAACAAAATCAAAAAAATATGTTTTTAATTATTGCTATAACCCTTATTGTTACTATCTTTGCTTTGTAAAATTAATCTTATTACTAATCTAAAAAATTAAAAAAATGAACAAAGCACAATTAATTGACGCAATGGCTAAAGAAGCTAACTTAACAAAAGCTGACACAAAAAGAGCATTAGACGCTTTCATTAAAACAACAACAGGCGCTTTAAAAAAAGGTGAAAAAGTTGCATTAGTTGGATTTGGTACTTTAAGTGTTGCAAAAAGAGCAGCTAGAACTGGTCGCAACCCACAAAAACCAACTCAAGTAATTAAAATCCCTGCTAAAAATGTTGTAAAATTCTCAGTTGGAAGCGAACTAAAAAAAGCTGTTAAGTAAGAATTGCATCATTAATGAAATTAAAAAGAGAGTTATAGTTTTTATAACTCTCTTTTTTTATCTTTGCCAGTTCAAAAATTGTATGATGGATAATAAATTTATTATAGATAATTTATCGCCTATGGTTTCTGAAAAACGTTTAGAAACTTTTATAAATGTATTAAATAATCGTACTTATTATATAACTGTTGTACTCGAAGACCTTTTTCAATCACATAATGCTTCAGCAGTTTTGCGTTCTTGCGATTGTTTCGGAATTCAAAATGTACATGTTATAGAAAATACTTATGAATTTAAAGAAAACCCAGATGTTTCACTAGGTTCGTCACAGTGGTTAACAAAGTTTAAATATAATTCCTTTGAAAATAATACTATTAATGCAATAAAATATTTGAAACGACAATCTTATAGAATAGTAGCAACCACACCTCATACCAACGATGTTAGTCTTAATGATTTAGATTTAGGAAAAGGAAAAATAGCTTTGTTCTTTGGAGCAGAATTGCCAGGTTTGTCTCAAACTGTATTGGAGCAAGCAGATGAATTTGTTAAAATACCTATGTATGGTTTTACAGAAAGTTTTAATATCTCAGTGTCGGCTGCAATTTGTTTGTATGATATAGTAAATCGCCTAAAAACTTCTGATATTAAATGGCAATTAAACGAATTGGAAAAAGAAGAATTACTAGCTAAATGGCTTAAAGTTAGTGTAAGAGAGTCTGAAAAAATATTAAAATTATTAAAAGTTAGGAATTCTTAATCTCATTTTACTACAGAAATTTTATTCAAAAATTCTTTGTCTCCTTGTTTTATCTTTAATAAATAAATTCCTGATACATAGTCTGTTAAATCTATATTTGTGTTAAAATTAGAGTTAAATTTTTGAATTTCTTTTCCTAAAGAATTGTAAATAATAACTTCAAAATTTTCAGAACTATTTGTATTTATATTTAATGCGTTTGAACATGGATTTGGGAAAACTGAAAACAGATTTTTAAATTCGTCTTTAACATTTTGAGGATAAAGCACTTCGTTGTATTTTTCATTTGCATTTGTAATAGCTTGTTTAAATTTATATAAATTAGGATCTGCTATAATGGCAAAACCAACTGTGATAGTATCTTTAGCCAGAATGTTAATAGGACCAACTCCTGTGTAAAGTACAATGTCGGTTTGTAAATTTGAATCAAGAAAGTTTGGATTTGAAATCATATAAAATTTTTCAATATCCGAAAAACCATCATTTATATTAATAATTTCATTATTTTCATCAGCTTGATCTAAAGCATAATATATTGGTGTTTGTTTGCTTAATAACTTAATTCCTGCATTCATGCTTTGTTCGGAATTACTTTTAGCATAAAGCATTTGTGCCTCTTGGTCAAAGATAGCAGAGTTTTTTGCAGCTTCGATTAAATCCCAGTCTGTAAATAAACCGAAATAATAATTTTCAATTGGGTAGTCGCTTGTATTTATAATGTCGTAATCAATAATTACAAAATTTTCGTTTTCAATCCATGAGTAAGCATTTTCAATAATATAAATTCCTTTGGTGTTTAAGTCTAAAGAGTCTGAAAATTCAAGTCTAATGTGCTGGTCTGCTATTTCGTCAGTAATTATTTCAGGATATTTTTCATTTTTAAAATCTGAGTTTTGTCTAATTGAGCTAAATAAATTTACGGCAGAATTTCCAGAAATAATTCCACAATCATAAAACAAATCGTATAAGTTGTTGTAATTTAAGCCATTACCTATTGAGCTTTGAGAGTCTGAATATCCAATTCTACCATTTGCAGTAATAGAAAGATTTAATTTTTCAGTGTTAATGTCAATATAACTTGGGTTAACTAAAAAGTCAATAAATTGATAATCAGTATAGTTTTCTGCAGAATAATTTAATTTTATAGCTAAATTATAGTCGTATGGTATGTTTTCATCAAGTTCTATTAAAATTAATGATGCGGAACTATAGCTTTGCATTTGTTCTAAACTTCCTTCAAAAATAGTTGGATTAATAATATTTGCATATTCATTAACAACTTCTGCTGTGATAGTTAAATTTTCAACACTTTTTAAATAATTTATAAAACTTCCACCTATACTTATTGTATTATTGTTATCATTTACACTTATATCTTCTAGTACAACTGCTGGTGGAATTTCCATACTTAACGATTTGTACATATTTAATCTTCCTTTTCCTAATTTTCCTGCAAAAGGAATATTATATTCTATTGTATCTATGTTGTCGCATCCAGCTTTTATTAGAGCCATAATTTGTTTTGCAGTAAATTCTTGATGATACGATCTTAAAATTCCTGCAAATCCTGCGACAATTGGTGCAGCAAAAGAAGTTCCACCATACATTAGTGTGTAAGAGTCAATAGCACCAGTTGACAAAAAATTAGTTGCAGGTGCACACAAATCAACAGTATAGGAGTAGGTAGTGCCTTGTTGAGCAATTGAATTTTCGGGAGTCCATCTTTCATCATCTTCTTGTGTTCCTGCAACAGATAAAACATTATCGTATGAAGCAGGATAAAATCTTAAATCAGAATTTGTATTGCCAGAAGCAGCCACTATCAATAAATCAAAATTATTTGTTGCATAATTTACGACATCTTGTCCCATTTTTTGATAATGTGTTGAACCCCAACTGCAATTAATTACATCAATATTGTGTTCTGCTGCATAAACAATAGATTGATATGCATTTTCAATAATTCCATCAGGGTTCATTATTTTTAGAGGTAAAACTTTGCATTTATAGCCTGCACCCGAAACGCCAATGCCATTATCATTTTCTGCACCAGCAATGCCCGCAACCCAAGTGCCATGTTGATGTACATCTGCACTTACAATATTATTGTTTTCAGCAAAATTCCAACCTCTAAAATTATCAATATAACCATCTAAATCATTGTCAATGCCATCTAATGGGTCAGCATAATTGTATTTTATTTGATTTATCAAATCTGGATGTGAAACTTCAATTCCAGTATCTGAAATTCCTATGACAGTATTGGTATCACCTTTATGAATGTCCCAAGCCTCGTATGCTTTAACTTTTTCTAACCAATATTGATTTTCTTGATTTAATGGATCATTTGGGACATATAGTAATTCAATTTTGTACAAAGGTTCTGCATATTCAAAAATATTAGATTTAGACATTTTATTTGCCAAAATAGCAGGATCAATGGTTTTGTCTAAGTAAGTAATTCTGTAAATATTGCTAAGGTCATCATTTTTATCAATATCTTTATTATTTAACTTTTTTGAGTTTGGAAATTCTTGTTCTATTTTAAAGTAAGATTTGTTTTGGAAGTAAGGCAAAACTAAGTTGTTTAGGTCTTGATTTGTAAATGATTTTTTTTCGTCAGATTTTAATTTTACTATTAAAATATTATCGTGATATGGTTTAATGCCTGAATTTTGAGAAAAAGCAATAAAGTTAAAGTTAAAAATTAAGATTGTAATCAATAAAATATTGAAAAAATATTTGATGTTTGAGGTATTCTTATTCATAGCAATATTTTTTTTGCAATATATAAAAAAAATAGTCGTATTAAACGACTATTTTTAAAAAAGTTTAAATATATTTTTAGTTTTGTACTTCTTCAACGTCTCCAATTATTCTTAGAGTTGTAGTATGATTGGTTGGGTCATTTGTAATAACTGTAATACTTTTATTTTGTTTTCCTTTTCTTCCTGTTGAATTAAAAGCGACAGAAATATGACTAGTTTCTCCTGGTTTTATAATCATTTTTTCAGGATTTGTAGCAGTACAGCCACAAGCAGCTTTGATTTTTCTAATAATTAAATCACTTTTACCTTTATTAGTAAACATAAATTTATGACTTGCTTTTTCACCTGCTTTTATAGTTCCAAATTCAAAATTAATATTCTCAAATTCAATTTTTGGAGCATTAGCAAGTTCGTCTGGAGTTAGGTGAGAAAAGTCTTCTTCTATAGTTGCACTAACAGATAATCTGTTTTGTGAATTTCTTTCACCATTAATTACAACTTCAACTCTGTCCATAGAAAAACCCCAATCATTCTTTTTGCTAGCATCGTAAGTAACTGTAATTACACCTTTGCCACCATGTTGTTCGCCGTCTTTTTTAGCTGCTAAATTTTGTGGTTCTACAGAAATTTTTATGTGTGGTGGAATGTTGTCAAAACTAATACTTATAGGTTCTGAGCTCATATTTACTATTCCAACAGTATCGGTTTTACTTGAAGTATTAGAAATTTGCGTCATTGCTATATGTGAAGTTCTTAGTCTTAGTTCACCAAAAGAACGTGGATATAAATCTTCAATTCCTTTTTCTCTTGGCGTTACATTTCCTTCTATGCGTAATATGCTAGTTGGATTTTCACTATTTGATGTAACAGTTATAGATTTATTAAATCTGCCAGGTCTGTTTTTAGGGTTATATGTAGCCTTAACAAAGCCTTTAGCACCTGGTGCTACTGGTTCCTTTGTGTAATCAGTAGCTGTACATCCACACGAAGCTCTGACGTTTGTAATATATAAAGGCATATTACCCGTATTAGTGAAAACAAAATCATAACTTTGATTTCCAGCTTCTTCTTTAAAAGTTCCAAAATCGTGAACTGTTTTGTCCCATGAAATGGCTGGTTGTTGAGATTGAGAAAAACTTAAAAGATAAAAACTAGTTAAACAAATAATTAAAAATATTTTTTTCATTTTATTAAAAAAGTTTGGTTTTACAAATTAAGTTAATTGCTGCTTTTAGGAATTACTTCACCAGTAATTCTAATTATAGAAGTAGGTTGAAACTCGTTAGTTGTAACAGTTATAGATTTATTGAATTTTCCTGGTCGTCCAGCTGGATTGTATGAAGCTGAAACAAAACCTTTTTCACCTGGTTTTAGAGGTTCTTTAGAATAATCAGTAGCTGTACAACCACACGAAGCTCTAACATTTGTAATATATAAAGGTTCGTTGCCCGTGTTAACAAACTCAAACTTATAGGTTTGCAAACCTGCTTCTTCTTCAAAAGTTCCAAAATCATGAACGGTTTTTGTCCACGAAATAGTAGGACCTGATTGTTGTGCAAATAATCCTAAACTAAGAACACTAGCAAAAACAAATAATAAAATACTTTTCATAATATAAAGTTTTAAATTAAAAATCAAATTTATTTATACAATAATGTCATTTTCAAATTTTGTACCAAAAATAATTATTTTTTAATTATTAGCTTACTTTTACAACAAAATATTAACATTTTTAATCAAAATAATGCCCATTTAACAATCTATTAGGCTTTGTAATAAAAAAAACACTAATATTTTTAACAATAAAATTTCTCACTAATTAATATATGACAAAATTACTGATATTTTTTTAAAATATAACTTTTTTTGCATATTTTTTTAAAAAATTGTAAATTTAAAGTGTAAGTTAATAACTTATTTGTTCAATAAAAATTAAAACTTTATATTTGTAAGCAATTTTTAAGTCTTTTAAATGTCTAATACTCAAAATATACTTCAAAAATTTCAAGCAATTAGTCTCGAAGAAATGAACGATGTGAAATTGTTAGATAGAGTTGATAGAAAATTCATTTGTTCTATTAAGAAGTTTGAGACTGTTCTAGAAAAATTGACAGATTATTATTATGTGCTTGAAATCAATGGGAAAAGAAATTTACAATATTCGACAGTATATTTTGATTCAGATAATTTTTTGTTTTATACACAACACCATAATGGTAAAGGAAATAGAAATAAAATAAGACAAAGGTCTTATATTGAAACTGGTGAGCACTTTTTTGAAATAAAACATAAATCAAATAAAAGGAGAACTACTAAGTATAGATTTCCTGTTATGAATCCAGAGCCAACTTTGACAGACAAAAAAGTTGACTTGATCAAAAAATATGTAGTAGATGTTGATGTTGAAAAAATATTTCCAAAAATTACAATAAATTTTAAACGAATAACTTTAGTGAGTAAATTGCTTAACGAACGCATTACCATAGATACTGAATTGAATTATGATAATGGTTTAAAAACTGCAAGTTATCCAAATATAGTAATTTTTGAACTTAAACAATCTAGTCGAATTTCATCACACGCTTCAAATATAATGAGAGAAGAACGTATTTATAAAAGATCTATTAGTAAATATTGTTTGGGAATAGCTTCTTTGTATGAAGGAGTGAAAATAAATAATTTTAAAGTAAGGTTTAATCACGTAAATAAAATTTGCAATGAAAATACATAAACTATATTATTTTATAATTTTAATTTTAGCTTTAGTCTTATCTGAGCAGGTTTGGGGAAAAGATAAAATAATAAATAAGTCTGAAACTGATAATGCACAGATTGAACTAGTTCAAGAATCTAAGTCAGATGAGTTATTTACTCTAAATACTGAGTTATTAAGTGATGGAACTGCAAAAAGCGAAAGTCCTGATATTGAAAAGAAAAAAGATAAAAAGAATAAAAAAGATGTTATTAAAATTGATTCTAAATTTTTCATTAATTTTGGAATTAATCTTGCAACTATTCTGCTAATCATTCTTTTAATTTATTATCCCGAAAATAAAAACAAATCAACGATATTCTCATTAATTTTATTTAATGTCGTAATTTTTTTACTGACCTTTGTACTTAATGATATAAAAATATCTATGGGTGCTGCTTTTGGATTATTTGCTGTTTTTTCAATGCTTAGATATAGAACTGCTGGAATGTCGTTGAAAGATATGACTTATCTGTTTATTTTTATTGCTTTAGGCTTGGTGGGTGCAATTGGTTTAAAAGTTCAAGATTTGGCAATAATTAATGGTATAATCTTTATTTTTATTTTCGTTTTAGATGGTGGCTTTATTTTTAAAAGAGAATATTCTCAAATAGTTGTTTACGAAAAAATAGAGAATATAAAAGTGGACAATTATGATAAATTGATAGATGATTTGAAAGAAAGAACAGGTTTGAATATTCATAGAATTGCTATTGGAAAATTAAATTATTTAAAAGATTCTGCTCAAATTAAAGTCTTTTATTATCAAAAAAATAAAAAGGTGTATCCTTACGGTGAAGAAAAATAAATTTGTATTACACTAATTCGCTTGATTTATTTTCTTCCAATGATTAATAATTGAATCTAATTTGAGTATAAGATTTTGGTGAATTTGTTTTAGGTTTTTGTATTCTGATTTGTTTAAGTATCTTAGTTTTAATAATCTCCAGTCTTCAAATAAAATTATTATCCATTCAAAAATTAATTGAGCTAATAAGCCTGTTATTGGTAGTGATACAGCATAAGCAATGATTAAGTAAATATTGGGAATAAATTGTGCGAAAATTACAATTTGAATTAAATAAATTATTGGAGCTAAAAATACCGCCCAAGCAAACTTTATACTAGAATGGAATTGCTTATCTTTGATTTTTAAAACTATAAGTTTTGGACTGAAATACACCAAAGCATTGTTAAGCAAACCATATATATAAATAGGTAAACATAAAATAATAAGTAAAGTATTTATTATTAATCTAAAAATGCTTAAAAATGGTTTTTCAATAGATTGGTCGCTAAGTTTATATTTCTTTTTTAGGCTTTCATAATGGTCAACTTGGGATTTTATTTCTAACATTTTTTCTGGATAGTCGCATTCAAAAGTATTTAATGCGTTTATGGTTATTTTGTTTGCTTTAAATTTATTTATTTGTGTTAGTTTTCCAAGCTGAAATTTCCTAATTAAATTTTTTACGTATAAAGTCCTAATGCTTTCGTAAGTGTCGTATAATTCTAAGTTTTGAATATCAATTGTTAAATTACTAGTTGCTTCTTGCATCTTGTCTCGCAAGCTTATCATTGCCTTTTGCTGATTGTCTTGGTATTCATCTTTAAAATCAGAAACAGAAATTGGTTTTCCATATCTTATGTGAATTATACTTCGCATTCTGTTGTATTGGCTGTAATAAATTCCAACAGGAATAATTTTTAGATTTAAGTTGAAATTATTTTTTTCTTCAGCCATAAATGCTAGACGAGGAATTCCTTTTTTGAAGTTTAAAAGCTGTCTTTTGTTATTGTGGCGTGCTTCTGGAAAAATTCCAATATTTTGCTTATTTTCTAAAACTCTTACTGCAATGTCAAAAGTTAAATCATTGTTTGCTAAATTTTCTTTTCCGTCTCTAATACGAAAGACAGGTAATATTTTTAAGAAATATAAAAATTTAGCAATAATTTTATTTTTAAAAATATCGGCTCTAGCTAAAAAAACAATTTGTCTATTTAATGTAAACAGAATAGCAAGCGGGTCCATCAAAGCATTTTGGTGGTTAGGTGCAAAAATCAAAGGACAGTCTTTAGGAATATTTTCTTTGCCTTCAACTACAATGTTCTTGTAAAATAAAATATGTAGTGTTTTAACATATACACCAAAGAAATTCCACCAAAACGATTGTTTATATAAATGTTTATATTTTTCTATACTGTCTTTTTTCGCCATATTGTTGAAATAGTTAGTCCTGAAATTATATGCCAAATTCCCCACCATGCAGTAACTATCATCATTCCACCTAGTGCAAGGTCTTGAGGGAAAATATTTGGATTAAATAAGAGAACTAAACCTAAGCCACTATTTTGTATTCCTGTTTCTATCGCAATTGTTCGAGAGTTTATAGTATCTAGTCTGAAAAGTTTAGCAAATCCATAACCAGAGCTTAAAGCAAGAGCATTATGAATTAATACAACAACAAAAATCCAATAAATATATTTTACAAAATGGTCATAATTATTTGCAAACATTATAACAACCATTCCCATAAAGAAGAAAAGCGAAAAAAGTTTAATAGGTTTTTTTATTTTTTCTGTAAACTTTGGAAATTTGTGGTTTACAGTCATTCCTAAAACAATTGGAATACCTAATAAAATAATAACTGTTTTAAGCATTTCTATTGGGTTTATAGTCAGTTCGCGAAGTAAAGCATTGTCAACCCAAGGTCCAAATGCTTTATATAATTTTCCGTAAAAATAGAAATTAAAAGGAGTTAAAACCACTGCTACCATAGTTGCAATTGCTGTTAAAGATACAGAAAGTGCTGCGTTCCCTTTTGCATGAGTTGACAAAAAATTAGAAACATTCCCGCCCGGACATGCTGCAACTAATATCATCCCCATTGCAACACCTGCTGTTAAATTTTTCCAAAATGCCATTACTAATAAAAAAGTAAGCAAAGGCAGTACTAAAAACTGAGAAAAAAATCCAACAATTACTGGTTTAGGTTTTTTAAACAAATTTTTAAAGTGCGAAACTTTAATTTCGAGTGCAACTCCAAACATAATTACCGCTATTGCAATGTTTAAGACAAGCAAACCACCATCAGAAAAGTTTAGTTTTGCACCGTCCATTTTTTGTAAGGCTTCAAACATATTTATTACAATTTTGTTACAAAAATAATAATGTTTGTGTATTTTTTTTGTTTTTTATGCTTAATTTGCATATAAATCTTGTTAATTTTAATAAAATTGATTAATTTTAACAATTAAAATTTTGAAAGATGAAGAATCACGAAATTAATATTCGCTATAAAGAATTTAGTCTTAGTGAATTAGATGGCGTTGATAAAAAGTTGTTAGATTCGGCTGTTGAAGCTGCAAAAAATGCTTATGCTCCATATTCCCATTTTAGAGTTGGTGCTGCTGTCTTACTTGATGATGGAAGTATCATAACAGGGAATAATCAGGAAAATGCTGCTTATCCTTCTGGTTTATGTGCCGAAAGAGTTGCTTTGTTTTATGCAAATTCAAAATATCCGCAAAAAGCTGTAGTTGCTATAGCTGTAGTGGCTGTAAACCCTGAAGGTGAAGTTTTAAAAGGAAATGTCTCTCCATGCGGCTCTTGTCGCCAAGTAATGCTCGAAACTCAAACGAGATATAAAAATTCAATAAAAATTATGTTAGCTTCAGATGACGCAGTTTTAGTTTTTGATTCGGTTGAAGATTTGTTACCTCTTAGCTTTAGCCAAGTAAATTTGGAAAATTGATAATTGGAGAATTAAGAATGAAGAATTAAGAATGAAGAATTAAGAATTAAGAATGAAGAATTGAGAATTTGGGGATTTATGATTTAAGATTTCGGATTTGGGATTTTGGATTTTTGATGGTGGATTTGGGATTTATGATTTGTGATTTTTGATAGTGGATTTGAGATTTGTGATTTGAGATTTAGGATTTTTGATGGTGGATTTAGGATTTGGAGATTTTGGATTTGAAGAATTTAGCTTCGCTACATTTTTTGAAGTTTAGTCGTTGCTTATTACTTTGAATTTTTTTGATATTTTGTATCCGTTTTCATCCATAAGGTTTAAAGTGTAATCTCCAGGTTTTAATTTGAAGCCCATTTCATGAAAATCTTTTGTAAATCCATAATATTTTTCGTCAATATACCAATAAACTTTTGTTTCTGGATTTCTGTGGCTTATTTTGAAAACAGCCTGTAAAGTGTCTCCTGTCATTTCAATAGGAATTAATACTCTAGATAAATTTGTTGGATAAATAAGTTCAATTTGTTCGCTTACATTTTGTTGTTGTGAACAGCCTTCTAAAAAAGGTGGTAAACTTTGATACCAGTAATTGGAATTGATAAAATATGCTTCCATAGATGGTGGTAAAATAAAATATGATTTTTCTTTCATCATATTTACTGGATAGCAATCTGAGTTTACTCTAAATGTTTCGCTTTGGTCTAAATAAATTTTTTGATGGTAAGGACAAATATTAGTGTGTATTCCACTTGCGCTTATCCAAACACTATCAATATCGCAACAGTTTTCGCCTGCTAAATATCCGCTTTGTTTACAAACAGGAGCTAAAATCATGTCGTCGTATGGAATTTCAAACCAATTTTTATATGAAGGTAAAATATTTATAATGTCGAATAATACTGGAGCAGCAACTCTTAAACCTGTAATTCCGTTTCTGCCTTCGCCACTAGCATTTCCTACCCACACGCCAACTACATAATCTGGTGTTACAGCAACCGACCAAGCATCTTTAAAACCAAAACTGGTTCCTGTTTTCCACGAAATTTTTTGCTTTGATGAAAATGTTCGCCATTGTTTTTCTTCTGCAGGTCTATTAACAGAACTCATGGCTTCAAAAGTAAACCAAATTGATGAAGCCGATAAAAATGACCAATCTCTTAAATCTTCTTGCTCGTTTAATTCAGCATTTTTTATATAGCTTGCTTCGTGGTAATCAGATTTTGAATATTTGGATTGATATTTATTGTAATTTTTTAAGGATCGTGCCATAGAAGCATAAGCCGAACAAATATCCCATAACGAAGTTTCTGCACCTCCTAAAATTAAAGACAAACCATAATGCTCAGAGCTTTTATTTACAGATTTAAGACCCAATGATTTTAAAACATAAATAAATTTTGCTATTCCATATTCTTTTAATAAAAGTACAAAAGGAATATTTAAAGACCGTGCAAGAGCTTCGCTTGCAGGAACAGCTCCATCAAAACTTTTATCAAAATTTTCGGGAGAAAAACTTCCAATTCTTAGTGGAGTGTCTCTTAATAATGTTTTTGGCAAAATTTCGCCTGCCGATAAGGCTGCTGCATATAAAAAAGGTTTTAAAATACTGCCCGAACTTCTGGTTGCTTTTATCATATCTATTGCTTTTTCTGGAGTTTCAGAATTAATATCAGCATTGCCGACATAAGCTAATGTTTTTCCGCTTTCTACTTCTAAAACTAGGCAGGCAATATTGTTAATATGATTGGCTTTATATCTTTGATTGTAAATATTAACTATTTCATTAATTTGTTTTTGTAAATTTATATCAATAGAAGTTTCGATTTTTGAATTGTTGTTTGGAAATTCTTTCGCAGCTCTATTCACTAAATGATACGCATGCATAGGATAGGGGTTAGGGTGTTCTGGAATTGGTTCCAATATTGCTAATTCATATTCTTCTTCGCTAATAATATTTTTAGTGTAAAGTTTTTTCAATAAAAAATCTCTTTTTTCTTTAAGAATTTCTCTATTTTTTGCAGTATTTATTAGCGATGGCGAATTTGGGAGTACTGCCAACATAGCATTTTCTGCCCAGGAAAGTTGTTCAGGTGAGCGTTCGAAATAACGCCAGGCTGCTGCTTCTATCCCAACAGTATTTCCACCAAAAGGTGCATAAGAAGCGTAAAGTTGAAGAATTTCTTTTTTTGAATATGACAACTCTAAACGAAATGCTAAAATAACTTCAATTAGTTTTTGGTAATAAGTTCTTTCTTTGCCTTTTCTCGAAATTCTAATTGTTTGCATGCTTATGGTTGAACCGCCACTTTTAATTTTTCCTGAGCTAGCATTTTGTTTTATAGCTCTAATAATAGCGATTGGGTCTATGCCAAAATGATAGTAAAATCTTTGGTCTTCAAAGTTTAGAATGCAGGCTTCAAATTTAGGACTTATTTTTTGAGTTTCGGGAAATCGCCACTGTCCATCTTCTGCAATTTTTACACCTAACAATTGATTGTTTTTGTCATAAACAGCTGTGGAATATGGGTCTTTAAAAAGTGTTGACGGCAAAGAAAAAATAAAAACTAAAATTATGGCAAACCAAATTATAATTGAAATAATTAGTAATATTTTGGCTTTTTTCATAATCTTGTTTCTTATAATGTTTTTAAAACCTCGTTGTTTGAATTGAATTTTTTGACAAACCTGTCTTTTACTATAAGATATTTAATTCCGCAATAAAGTGGTGCAGCAATAAATCCGAGAGCAATTCCAACAAAAACTAGTATAATAAAAATTAGCCTATAGAGAATCTTGATGAAAAAATTATTAATGTTTGATAAATATCTTCTGTAAGGAGCTAATAGTAGTATGTCGGTGAGCACAGCACTTACAATAAATCCAAATAGCGGAATAAATCCTGCTAGAAATGAAAAAGCTAAAATTTTGTAAAATCTTAAATCTTGAAATTTTATAAATTCATCTATACTTGGATTATCAAATAATTTTGTTTGACATTCAGAACAGATGGGTCTGCTTTTTTGTTTTTTGACAATACTTGCACAGTTTGGACAGCGTGATTGACTTAAAAGGTCTAGTCTATGTTTTTTTATATCTTTAACTTTATCAATTTTTCTATTACCTAAAAATCCAATTTTATGGGGTTCTGAAATTTCAAAATTGCAGTATTGGCATTTAGTAGCGAAGGAGTATATTTTATTTTTACAATTTGGACATTCTATTTTAGCTTTTTCATTTCTTTTCTTGTATTTGTGGCGAAGAAAAATTAGAATAGCAATTATGATAAGATATAAAATTATCATAAAAATTCCTGCTACAATAAGAAGTACAAATCCAAATACAACAAAACTATCTTCTATCCAGCTAATAAGTTTTCCAATTTTAAGATTATCATCAAGGTCGAAATTTTTTAGCCAATCAAGAGTTGTTTTTCTAATTTTTGCAAGAACATACACAGCAAAAGCACCAATAATTCCAATAATAATCACAGGATTAAAGCCAGACCATTGAATTGCATTAATTGCTTCTACATTTTGTTGGCTTAGGGCAAAGATTTGAATTAGCAAATAAACAATTGGTTTCATATATGGCTCAGCTTCGTGCAGGAAAATTCTAAGGCTTGAATTTTTGTCGGAAATAAATTCTAAAATACTTAATATTCCTAAAATAATTACTAACCAATGTTGAGCCCAGAACGAAGACTCTGCAACAATTTCATGCTCATAATTTATAAATGGAAACCATTCGGGATGAGCCAAAAATAATGCAGTTAAAAAAGCTGGAAAAAAAGTTCTTACAGCAAATAAAGGAATGGCTCCAATTATTGCAATAACTTGATTTATATTCATATTTCTATGTTTTTAGCTTTTTCTTCTTTGCAGCAGGGAACAATACATTATTTAAAATAAGTCTATATCCCGGAGAATTTGGATAAAGATTCAAATCAGTATGTTCATCACCAACGAAATGTCTGTAATCTTCTGGGTCGTGTCCTCCATAAAAAGTCCACATTCCTTTACCAAATTCTGAATGTATGTATCTAATTTCATTAGCTGCTTTATTTTCGCCCATAACCAACACAGACGGTTTTACTAATTCTGCCTTAAAAGCAGTAGTTTGTCCCATAAATCCTTTAACCATACTTGTGTGATTTTGACAAAGCATAGTTGGCACAGGATCCCATTTTGCAGAAAACTCAAATAGAATAAAATAATCTTCGTTTTGTGCAACTTTTCTTTTATCGGTAACGTCTATATCGGAATATTCATACTCTAAAGGATTGCGAACAAGTGTAAAGTCTTTAAAAGCCAAGCATTTTGAATAATCTAATTTTGATTGTGCATTAGGGTCGGCAGGGTCGCCATCAAACATAGTTTCGCATATATCAACGCCTTCGGCAGCAAGAGCAATGTCGAAAGAGTCGGTGGCAGAACACATAGCAAATAAAAATCCACCTTCAGCGACATAGGCTTTAATGGTTTTTGCAACTTCTAATTTTAATTGAGAAACTTTATTAAATCCCATAGACAATGCTTCTGCCTCGCTTGCTTTTTGATTTTCTCTATACCATTGCATACGTCCATAAGCACCATAAAATTTTCCATACTGACCAGTAAAATCTTCGTGATGTAAATGCAACCAGTCGTATTTTCCTAATTCGCCGTTGATAATTTCTCTATCGTAAATTTTGTCGTAAGGAATTTCGGCATAAGTTAGAGCTAAAGTAACTGCATCGTCCCAAGGTTGAGAAAATGGAGGGGTGTAAACAGCGATTTTAGGAGCTACTTCTAATTTTACAGCGTCCATATTTACAGAAGGAGAGGAGATTTCGTTAAAAATTGCATTTTTTTGTGCATCAGCAATAATTTCATAGCTAACACCGCGAAGAATACATTCTCTCTCAATTTCGGAATGGAAATTTAATAAAAAAGAACCACCTCTATAATTTAATAACCACCATGCCTCAACTTGATTTTGTAAAGTCCAGTAAGTAAGTCCATAGGCTTTTAAGTGATTAGTTTGAGTGTCGTCCATAGGTAATAATACAAAAGCCGAAAAGGAATTTGAGATATTTATGCTGATTATTAATATTAATAGTATAAGTTTTTTCATTTCTTTAAAATTTGAATTAGGCAAAGTTACAAAATTTATAATAATATCTATAAAAATAAAAGAAGCCCGAGAAAAATCTCGAGCTCCTTATTAACCTTAATCAACCATGAAAAAGAGAAAAGTAACTTTTAATTACTTTATTCTATTATTACTACTTATTACTCTTTTATAACTCATTATGCTATGGTTTTGTTTTGTAGAATTGGTAATTTTATACTTTTCGTATTAAGTTTGCGACAAACATGAGTTTATTTGCTATCAAAATCTAAGAAAAAATTTTGATTAAGGTATGATTTACTTTTGTTAAATCTGAAATAAAAATAAATTGCAAATCGAATAGATGTTATATTTTTGCACTGATATTATAATTAGGTATAAATTTATGGACAGACAAACAAAAGCTAATCTTTATGCACTTGCTACTGTGCTTTGTTGGGCAACTGTTGGAACGGCTTTTAAAATTGCATTGAGATTTGTAAATTATGTACAGCTTTTGTTTTGGTCGGTGTTGGTGTCATTAATTGTATTTGCCATTATTTTGTCTATTAAAAAATTGTGGCAGAAATTGCTTGAGCAATCAAAGACAGATATTTTAAAATCAGCAATTATAGGTTTTATTAGTCCTTTTGTTTATTATTTAGTGTTGTTTCAAGCCTATGATTTATTACCAGCACAAGAAGCATTGACAGTAAACTATATGTGGCCCATAGTTTTGGTTTTATTATCAATTCCAATTTTAAAACAAAAAATTAGCTTTTTAAATATTTTGTCAATTTTTATTTCATTTTTGGGATGTTTTATAATTGTTAGTAAAGGAAAAGTCTTTGATTTAGAATTTTCGAATAGTTTTGGTGTATTTTTGGCAATTCTCAGTACTTTTATTTGGTCTATTTATTGGCTATTTAACGTAAAAGATAAACGCAACGAAATTGTAAAACTATTTATGAGTTTTCTTTTTGGATTTTTGTTTATATCTCTATATTCTATTTTTACTGATAATTTAATTTTACCAGAGAGAAATGGTTTGCTAGCAGTTACTTATGTTGGGATTTTTGAGATGGGTTTAACTTTTTTCCTTTGGATAATGGCTTTGTCTTTATCTAAAACTACAGCAAAAGTTGGTAATTTTATTTATATCACTCCTTTTTTATCGCTTATGATTGTGAGTCTTGTCTTGAAAGAAAAAATTCATTTAGCAACAATTTTTGGTTTGGTGTTGATAGTTTTGGGAATTGTTATGCAAAAACAGTTAAAAGTTAAAAGTTGAAAGTTGAACCGAGCTTGCGAGCTCACCGAAGGTAAAGTCGAAATTTGAATAAATTATGCAGTATGGTGTAGAGACGGTGCATGCGCCGTCTACACTATACAAATGCTAATTTATTGCACCTCAAATCAGTTAAAACTGGTATTGTATTTTAGAAAATACAAAATATTATTGAAATTGTATTGTCAAGAATACAATCCTGCTTGTTCGGATTTTTTCACATAACCACGCTCGCTCGGATGTGTAATCCAAGTTACGCTACCAACACTCGGATTACAACCGAAGTCCGCAGGACGAGCTCAGCGAAGCTAAATCTGAGCGAGCGTCATGGGTGTTGGAGTGAGCATAAGAGTGAGAGTGAGCGTGGTAAAATTTAACACAAAAAAAAGCACCAATTACGGTGCTTTTTTATTTTTGTTTAAAAGTTTAAAAAAGTTCTATGCTTTTTTCACAGCTTCCATACCTTTATCAATAGCTTGTTGATTTAGAGGTAATAGGTGGTGGTTACGTTCTGGGATTGATAGCTTTAATCCAGCTATAACGTTTTCCATTTTTACTATAGGTTTAATTTTTAGATATGCACCAAGCATAATCATATTAAACACTTTAGCATTACCTAATTCAGATGCTATGTTAGTTGCATCAACTTTATAAATGTTGATGTCTGTACGAGTTGGTGGAGTAGAAATTCCATTTGGGTCGTATAATAAAGTACCGCCTGGTTTCACAGTTGCTTCAAACTTATCCATTGATTGTTGGTTAAGAATGATAGCTGTGTCATATTTTGCTAATATAGGAGAACTAATTCTCTCGTCGCTAATAATAACGGTAACATTAGAAGTACCACCACGCATTTCTGGTCCGTAAGAAGGCATCCACGAAACTTCTTGTCCTTGGCTAATTCCTGAATATCCAAGAATTTTACCCATTGAAAGAACTCCTTGTCCGCCAAAACCTGCTATAATAATTTCTTCAGTCATAATTTTTAATTTTTATTTATTAACAATTTTACCGTCAACTTTCATATCGCCAAGTGGATAGAAAGGGAACATGTTTTCAACCATCCATTCATTTGCTTTTACTGGAGGTAATTTCCAACCTGAGTTACAGTTAGAAACTATTTCAACAAAAGAAAGACCACGGTTTAATTTTTGATTTTCAAAAGCTGTGCGAATTGCTTTTTTAGTTTGGCGTACTGCACGAGGAGTATGAACTGCTTGACGAGTTACATAATAAGTTCCTGGAAGCAAAGCTAACAATTCGGTAATTTTTAGTGGATTACCCATTATTGAGGTATCGCGTCCATAAGGACATGTTGCAGTAGGCATTCCTTCTAGAGTAGTAGGAGCCATTTGTCCGCCAGTCATACCATAAATACCGTTATTGATAAAAATGATTGTAATATTTTCGCCTCTATTGCACGCATGAATTGTTTCTGCAGTACCAATTGCAGCTAAGTCGCCGTCTCCTTGGTATGTAAAAACAAATTTCTCGGGCATTAGTCTCTTAATTGCTGTAGCAAGTGCTGGAGCACGCCCGTGTGCAGCTTGTTGAATGTCCAAATCAAGAAAGTCATACATCAACACTGAGCAACCTACAGGTGAAACACCGATAGTTTGTTCTTGTATTCCCATGTCTTGTATTGTATGAGCAATAATTTGATGAGCAGTACCATGACCGCAACCTGGACAATATGACAAGGTTTTACCTGTCATTATATCGCTTCTTTTATAAACAAGATTTTCTTCTTTTATAATATCTTTTAATGTGATTTCAGCCATGATTTAACCTCCTATAATTTTTTGTTCTAAAGCTTCAACAATTTCTTCTGGTGATGGTATCATTCCACCAACTCTTCCAAAATGTTCAACTGGTTTTTTAAATTCTACTGCTAGACGTAAGTCTTCAACCATTTGTCCACAACTCATTTCTACAGCTAAAAATCCTTTTACTTTTGGAGTAAGATCTTTAATAGCTTTTGTTGGGAATGGGAAAAGAGTAATTAAACGTAATATACCAACTTTCACGCCTTTAGCTCTTAAAATATCCATAGCTTTCATACTTAAACGAGCCGAAGAACCGTAAGCAACTAGAATATAGTCTGCGTCTTCGCAATTTATAAGTTCGTATCTTACTTCTTTTTCTTTTATTTCCTTGTATTTAGCTTGTAATTTTAGATTTTTTTGTTCTTGACGAACAGCTGATAAATCTAGAGATGTAATAATATTACGTTCTCTATTTTTTGGTTTACCTACAGTAGCCCAAGGACATTGTTTTGCAATTTCTTCGTTTGTACGTCTTGGTTTTTGTGGACCAATTTCTAGTTTTTCCATCATTTGTCCAATAATTCCGTCTGATAAAATCATAACTGGAGTACGATATTTAAAAGCTAAGTCGAAACTAAGTTCTACGAAATCGTACATTTCTTGAACAGAAGCTGGAGCTAAAACTATCATGCGATAATCGCCGTGTCCACCACCTTTTGTTGCTTGGAAATAATCTGATTGAGATGGTTGGATAGTTCCTAAGCCGGGTCCACCTCTAACTACATTTAAAATTAAACAAGGAAGTTCGGCACCTGTCATATACGAAATGCCTTCTTGTTTTAAACTAATACCAGGACTTGATGATGATGTCATAACCATTTTACCACAAGCAGCAGCACCGTAAACCATATTTATAGCAGAAATTTCACTTTCAGCTTGTAAAATTACCATTCCAGTTTTTTCATATGGTTTTTCTGCCATTAAATGTTCTAATACTTCGGATTGTGGAGTAATAGGATAGCCAAAATATGCATCAGCCCCTGCGCGTATAGCAGCTTCTGCTACCGCTTCGTTACCTTTCATTAACCTTAATTCTTTTTTCATCTTTTAAAATTTTTAGTAATAAAATTTAGGCTTCCACCTTTACCTTATAAACGGTAATTACACCGTCAGGACATACAATAGCACAACTCTCACAGCCTATGCAGGCTTCGGGATTTTTCATGTAAGCGAAGTTGTAACCCTTACCATTAACTTCTTTAGCCAAATCTAGTACTTGTGCAGGACAAGCTACAGTGCAAACACCACAGCCTTTACATCCTTCAACATCTACTACTACGGCTCCTCTGATTTTTGCCATATCTATTTATATTTATAATTATTAAATAATATTAAAATTTCTTCAAAGTTAGAATTATTTTTTATTTTACAAAATGTTTATTGACAGTTTTAAGAGTTTTTTAGCTTATTTATAATGAAACAAAATTAGAAAAATTGATAAATCTTATGCGAAATGGCTGTATTTCATAAATTTAAAAGATTTACTAGCTGAAAAAAGAAAATTATACTTATTAATTAATTTTAATAATTTTTAGCTATTCAGATTTATCTAAAAGTAATTTAGCAAAATTTACTAAATAAAGTTTTTACTGTTTTCTGCACTTGTTTTTTGAAATACAGGTTAACTCTTTGATAATCAAGTGTGATTTGTTTTTTTAGTACTGTAACATTGAAAACAGTTAATACGTATTTAATTGTCTATAAGGCATTTCTGTTAAAAGTTTATAGAGATAAACTTAGCTAGCAACCACTTTTGGTTGTATCTATTGTGTCGCCCTTGCGGGCAAGGCGTTTACATTCGTTTTGTAGCAGTGGGTATTTACAACGTGTGTCGCTCGTTCAACCTGCGTGAAATTTGTTTGAACTATCAGCATAAGACTGTTACTGACTTGTCCGTAAGGATAATATAAGGCTATCAAGAGTTTGTCCGTAGGACAACATGTGATTAACCGTAGGCGCAGCCTACGGTATTAAGCCCCTCAAAAGCCTTGCCCGTAGGGCAACACAATGCTTTTAACTTTTAACACTTCAACTACGTTCAGTGCATCGCTTTTAACTGAAGGTAATTGTTCGGCAATAGGTGCTGAAATGCAGAAAACTGGAAGTGTGTGTTTTGTGGAGCTTGTTTTTTATTCTGGATTTTCTAAAAGTAATTTAGCAAAATTTACTAAATAAAGTTTTTCAGTTGCTCTTGTAATTCCTGTGTAAAACCAGCGATTTAAAGCATAAATGCCTTCTTCGCTGAGTTCGTTAAAATTTATATAGCCGTGATCAATAAATACTGATTTCCATTGTCCGCCTTGAGCTTTATGGCAGGTTAGGGCATAAGCAAATTTTATTTGAAGAGCATTGAAAAAAGGATCTTCTAATATTTTTTCGTGTCGTTTTTGACTGTCTGTAATGTCTTGATAGTCTTCTTGTAGTTGTTGGTAAAGATTTTTGTAATAATTATCGTCCATAGCAGGCTTTTCGGAGGATAGACAGTCTAAAATTGCTTTAACATCGATTTCTAATTCTGGATAATCAACAAATTGTAAACTCAAATCAATATACCTATATCCATAAATTTCTTGTTTTCTACCAATTCGTTTCACTTCTAAAATATCGCCATTAGCAATAAAATCTATTTTTTCGTTTTCGGGTAACCAAGAATAATTGTTTTTCACAACCATAATTTTGTCGCCATGCGAAATTTCTTCTTCTTTCCACAAAATTCGGTTTCTTATACCTAAATTATATTGTGATGCTGTTTTGTTTGAACGACATACAACTTTAGTTTCGTCTTCGCCATATTTTGAGTAACAGGATTCTAATTCTTCCAAAAGATCAGCACCTGTAATATATTCTACATCAGGAGATGTGGTTTGAAATTTTGGTAAACTTATATTTTGGTTTTGCAAATTTAGTCGTAAGTCTGTAGCGTTTTTTAAAATTCCCGAATTTAGGTCTTGACGCACAACTTCGCGTAATTCAGATTTGTAAACTTTTAGTCCATATGAATATAAATATTTATCGTCTAAAGCAGGACTTAAATTTGTCCCAACAGGTGGTAGCTGAGCAGAATCGCCAACAAGAATAAGCCTGCAATTATTGTCATTATAGACAAAAGCAAGCAAATCTTCTAAAAGTTTGCCACTTCCAAAAATTGATTCTGAAAAATCATGATTGCTAATCATTGAGGCTTCGTCTATAATAAAAATGGTGTCTTTATGATTATTAAAGTTTAAATTAAATTTGCTTTCATTTGATTTATTAGACTTTTTGCGATAAATACATTTGTGTATAGTATAAGCAGGTTTGCCAGAATAGCTAGTTAATACTTTTGCTGCTCTACCTGTTGGAGCCATTAAGACTGTTTTAATTTTATAGTCGTTTAATGTGTTAATAAGGGCTGAAATTAAAGTAGTTTTTCCTGTTCCAGCATAGCCTGTTAATAAAAAAACACAATATTTTTCTTTATCATTTAAAAATTTGTTTATTTCTTCAATTGCAGTTGATTGGTCGGTTGTTGGACTGTGTTTTATTTGTTCTGAAACTTGTTTGTTGAAAAACTTTTCTATCATTTTTAAAATTAAGATTGATTTCTATTTTTATTTTAAAAAAAATAATTTATTTTTGCAAAACTAAAATTAAAATTTTTAATAATGAATAAAATCGTTGGAATTATTTTGAAAGTGGTATTACTTGCCCTTTGTATTATTTTAGGTTATTACATCATTGCAGGAATAAAGAAACCTATTGACTTTGAAGCAGAAAGAGAAAAACGTTTTGAAATGACAAAACAGCGTTTAATCGATATTAGAACTGCTCAAGTAGCTTATAGGGCGTGGTACGGAGAATTTACTCCTTCGTTTGATAGTTTAATCAACTTTATTAATCATGGGCATTTGCGTGTTATCTATTCAGAAGGCGAAGTTCCTGAAGATAAAACAGAAGCTCAAGCATTAAAAGATGGTGATATAACTAGGGACACTATTCTTGTTTCTGTTAAAGACTCTTTGTTTAAACATATAAATTATGATGTGAAAGACATTGTTTATATACCTTGCGGTAATAAAACAAAATTTACAATGGATACTGCAACAGTATTAACAGGTTCTGGTGTTAATGTTAAAGTTTTTGAAGCAAGATCTTCTTATTGGAATATCTTAGATGGATTAGATGAACAACTGATAGTTAACTATAATGCAGCAAAATTGCTAAGAGCGCATGTGGATATTTACTTGAATGGAAATATTTTAAAAGACAATCTTAGCTTAGTTAATGGTAAAGGTCCTCTAAATTATAAATTTGATGCCAAAAAAGGAGACGTATTGTCAATAAGCTATACACCAGGTTCTTGGTCTCATGAAAATTTAGTAAATTTAGTAGGTCCAGATAAAAAATATATCTTAAAAGAACACAATCCAAGTTCTTTAAAACCTTGGGAGTCTAAACCATTAGAGCAAGATGGCGAATATATTATTCAGCTGTTAGATACTTATGGAGACGGCTGGTATGGCTCAATGGCTGTTGGTAGCTTAACCGAAGCCAACAATAATGCCGGAAATTGGGAATAAGTAAATGATTAGTGTTAATATTGTTGATAGTAATACAGAAAAAGTATTAGAAAAAGCAAAATTAGAATTGTCCATTCTTTTCACAGAGAATGGACTTTCTTATTTTATATTCTATAGAGATGAAAATAAAATACTTGGTTTAAAATCTTTTGAATTTGAAAAAAATGAGGATTATTTTACCCAGGCTTCAAATATTCTTGCAGAAATAATTGATGATGAAAATCCTTATGATTTAGTTAGATTTGTTGTTGCAGATAATAAACAAACCATTGTGCCAGAAGCAATTTTTGATGAAAATAATATTGAAACATACTGGCAATTAAACTTTGAAACACAGTCGCAAACAAAACTAATGTATCATTATTTGAGTAGAGCTAAGTCTTTTATTATTTTTTCTGTTGATGAAAGTATAGAAACACTATTTAATAATTATAAAGGTAAAAAAAGCATAACTCCATCTTCAGCTTCTTTTGTAGAATTTAATCTTAAAAGAAATAAACTAGTCGAAAATCCTGACTTAGAGCGAGTATATGTGCAAGTTTATGAGAATTATATGGAAGTAATTTTATTGCAAAATCATAATCTCAGATTGTTTAATACCTATACATATAAAAGCCCAAATGATTTGTTGTATTATATAATTAATTTATATGAGCAATTAAAAATTTCTCAAACCGAATCAGAACTTGTTCTATCAGGTTTTATAGAAACTAATAGTTTGTTGGCTTTGAATCTTAAAAAATTTGTAAAAATTGTTTATTTCGAATCTCGAAATACCGACTATAACTACTTTTATAAGTTTCAAGATATTGCACCACATTATTATTTTTATTTTTTAAATATTTCATGAGAATAATAGGAGGAAAATATAGAGGAAAAGTTTTTAATCCTCCAACAAATTTTGCTGCTCGACCAACAACTGATTTTGCAAAAGAAGCCTTGTTTAATGTTTTGAACAATATTTATAATTTTGAAAATTTAGAAGTATTAGATTTGTTTAGCGGTACAGGAAGTATTTCTTATGAGTTTTTAAGTCGTGGAAGTAAAGTAGTTACAGCTGTAGAAAATAATCAAAAACATGTAAATTATATTTTGAAACAGTTCGAGATTTTAAAGGCAGACCAAGCAAATGTTATAAAAATTGATGCATTCAAATATTTAGCTAATTGTAAACGTCAGTTTGATATAATTTTTGCAGACCCACCTTATGAAGATAAAAATATTATAGAAATTTATAATTTAGTTTATGAAAAATCGCTACTAAAAGAAGACTCTTTGCTAATAATAGAACATTCTAGAATTTTCGATTTTTCTCAACTATCAAAATTTAAAGAAATGCGTCACTACGGAAGTGTGCATTTTAGTTTTTTTGAAACTTGATCTATAAATTAATAATTGATAATTGAATAATTGATAATTATGCTCGCTTACGCTCGCTTGGGATTAGCTTCGCAGAGTGAGCTTGCGAACTCTGCTCGTGTGCAAAGATAACACAATATCGTCAAAAGTTTGTCTGTAGTACAACACAAGACCATCAAAGGCTCGTCCGATAACAACATAATACCCTTAGAAGTTTGTCCGAAGACAATACAAGACTATCAAACGTTTGTCCGTAGGACAACATGTGATTAACCGTAGGCGCAGCCTGCGGTGTTTAGACCCTCAAAAGCCTTGCCCGTAGGGCAACACAATAAAATTAGTTGAAAAGTTCATAAAGTAAAAAGTTTGTAAAGAAATGCCAAACAGAAAACCGCTTTTAACTTTATACTTTTAACTTTTAACTGACGTGCCCTTGCGGGCAAGGCGTAATTGTTTGGCATGGGTGCTACAAAAAAAGTGTGGAAAGCAGGCGATTTATAAATTAATAATAAATTCCTTAACAAATAGAAAAGCAATAAAGCATGATATTGCTATTTTTAAAGCAATTCCAAACAATAATCCCACAAAAGAGCCAAATGCAGCTTTTAGTGATTTTGAAAAGTTATCTTTAGATTTTTTATCTTGATTTTGTCTATATAATATTTCGCCTAAAAAAGCACCCACAAAAGGTCCTATAAAAATTCCTGCGGGAGCGAAAAATAAACCAATAATTAATCCTATTGCACTTCCTCTAATGCCCCATTTTGTACCACCAGCTTTTTTAGTTCCCCAGCTCGGAACAACATAGTCTAAAATAGTTATGATTATTACAGCAAGTGCAAGAATAATCATAGTGGCAGTGGTGAAATTTCCATATTTTGAAAATTGTAATAATAGTAAACCAACATAACTAAGTGGCGGACCAGGTATAACTGGAACAATGCAACCAATTATTCCAATCAAAATACATAAAAAACCAATTATAACAAGAAATATGTCCATTAATTAATATCAGTAGCTTTTAAATTTTTACTCACAGTTTCATCTATGCTTGATTTTGACATTTCAATGCTCATTCTTGTTTTATATATATCCTTTCTTCTATTATGAGTAGTGAGAGAACAAATTATTGTTATGTCGTTTAAAATTGTTTTACGAGCAACTGTAAGTTTATTTTCAAATTCAGGATCTGCTAAAAAAGTTTGATGACTAAATTTGCTCAAAATATAAGTGTCAACTTCTAGTGCAATTTCTTCTTTTGCAATTAACAACGCTTTTTCTGATGATAATTGTTTATTGCTACTAGTGGCAACAGAACTTGCTCGAAAATACTCATCATCACTATAAAAATTTCTGCAAAGTTTTTTGTCTATTATTGTACAAGAACTTATGAATAAAATTGAAAAGATATAGATTATAATATTCTTTTTCATTTGTATTTTAAATTTACTGTGAGCTTATAATTTTCTGATACTTTCAGTTAGTAACCAGCCTTCTTTGCCATCATCTAATTTAATTTCGCTCCATTCTTGAAGTTCGTCTAAGACTTCAACTTTCATACCTTCGCTAATTTCAAATAAGTTAGTTCCCTCTTCCGAAGGCGAGGATTTTATTACTGAGGATTCAAAAACTATTGCAAATTTATTGTTTAAAATTTTATTTGCTTGAAGTCTTGAAAAAACTATGCATATTATGCTAAAAATTAATAATAATATTCCTAAATAAAAACCTGTTTTTCTAAGTCCAAGTTTAGTTGAAAAAAAGTATAAGCCAATCATTATCAGGCTGATAACAAAGGCTGTGATTGATATATATAGCCAAGCGTTTGAGCTAAATAAATCTAAGATTGAATTAAACCATTTTACATAAAATACTTGGGGTTTTTGCTCTGTTTTTGTTCTAACAGATTTTCTGGCTATATTCAAATTATGAGAAATATCCTTGTCGTTTGGAGCTAATATATTTGCTTTTTCGTAGTTGTAAATTGCTTCTGCAATATTTCCTAAATTATAATAACAGTTGGCTAAATTAAAGTGTAAGTCGGCTGACGAATATCCAAGTTTTGATATAGAGTCGTAAAAATATAGAGCTTTTTCGTAGTCTTTATTAATATAATTGTTGAGTGCAGAATCTTGTAATGTATTTATATTATTTGCGTAAAAAGCTGTACACAACAAAATGCCTATATTTATTAACACAATTTTTTTCATACTAACGGATTTTTTGTTCTAATTTTTCAATTACTTCAACAGCTTCGCTATAAATTGTTGAGAAGCTTGTTTCTTCAGAAGAAGGAGCAAAGTGTGCATATTCGCATTTGTCAATTAAATGAATAAATTTGTTAATAAGTTCTTCTTCAATGTTTAGGGCTTGCAAAACTGTAACTACTTTATCTTTAGTAAGTTCTGCTATTGGAATTCCAAATCTGTCGCTAGTGTAGCCCCATAAAGCTGATATAATTTCTTTGAAAAATTCATTTTTCTTATTTTGCTGTATAAATTTACGTGCTTTTTTCAATCTTTTTCTAGAGGTTTTACCAGCTAGTTTTACTTTTCGTGTAGCTATATTAGCGTTTTCTTTTATTCGTTTTCGTAAAAGTATTGAAATTGTAATAAATATAGCTAAAGGCAACAAATAAAATAACCAAGCAAAACAAGATTTTACTCTGGGCGAAAAGTTTTTTACTAAGTTTAAATCTCCTCTTTTAACAAATCTAATATCGTCATCATCAATAAATTCGACTGTTTTTTGAGAATAATTATAATCGTTTTCAAATTTGGTGTCGTATTTATCTTTTCTAACCGCTAATTTAATATCTTGAGTTTTTAATATCTTGTATTGGTGCGAGTTTAAATCAAAATACACGAAATTTATTTGTCCTAAATTGAATTTTCCGGGATAACGAGGAATAATAGTATATTCCCAAGTTTTAGAGCCATTTATTCCAGCATTGCTAGCTTTTAAATTTTGGGAAACAACTGGGTCGTAAATTTCAAATTCTTTGGGCCAAACAATTTTTGGTTCTTCAAGCATGTTGAAATTTCCAGTTCCTTTAATAGTAAATTTAAAACTTACTGCATCGTTAACGTTTACAGTATCTTCGCTTTGAATAAGTTCAATATTGAAATTACCTATTGCACCAGTAAAGTTTTCGGGAGGATTTGGAAGGTTTTTAATATTTACACTAATCTCAGGCGATTGTAGTTTGCGGGGGATATCTTGATATCTTGCAAAAAATCCGCCACCAACATATTGTCTAACATTACATTCGGCTTTACAAGATTCAATTACAACTTTGCCCGAAACTCGCGGGTAGAGCAAATAAGTTTTTATTAAAGCTACATCGTAAACGGTTCCATTATAGTTTTCTTTATTGAAGAGCAATCTTGTTGCAGACTCTAATTCTTCTACATAAAAAGAGTCGAAAGATGGGAACTCCAAATCTGTTAAGCCACTTAAATCAACTCTAGTATAAAGTTTAATGCTCACTGTAAGAGCTTCGCCTTTATATACATTTGTTTTATTTGGGATTACTCTTATAAATAAATCTTCGTTAGTTATTTCTTTAGGTTGTTGAGGCTGAGTTTGCGAGCGACCTTGATTGAAAAAATCCTCGAAAGGATCGTAATGTGATTGTCGTCTAGATTGTTGTGTTTGAACAGGATCTTTTTGTACTTCAATAGTTACAGAATTAGATGTATATTGCTGTCCATCAACATTTATACTAGCACCTGAAATTGTGAAATTACCTGTATTGCTAGCTTGAAAAGTATATGTATAGGTATAAGAAACATTAGTTGTAACTTGACCATTGTAGATTTGTGTGCTTGTACTACTTGATGAAAAAGGACCATTTACAAGTTTTAAACCACCATAATTACCTAAACTTAAGTTAGAGCCTTTAGCATTTACTGTATATTTTACTTGGAAGTTTTGATGTACTCCAACTTTTGATGGAGCACTTGCAACAAAACTAACGTCTTGAGCTACAAGACCAAAGTGTAAAAATATTGTAAAACAAATTAAAAGTAATCTTCTCATGTATTTCTTAAAATAACTTGTTGGCAAAACTATAAAATTCTAACTAATATTACAATTTTTGTTTAAATGGAACGCAATTTATTTAAAATTATTTAATTTTCATCTTAAAAAATAGTTAATAAGCAAAAAAAATACTTAATTTTAAACTTTAATTTTATTATTTCGAATATTAAAATATGAGGCGAGAATCTATAATAGTTTTGGCAGAACTGTTTGCAATTGTTGCAAATAAGAATTTAAAAATAGACAATAAGCTATATCTTGATATTTTTACAAATTTTTTAACTTCTGTGGTTGAAGAAAGCTATGTGAAAGATATATTAAATGTTTTTTCTGATAATTTAGCCGAAAGTGCAACTGGCGACAATTTAAAGAAACTCAGTCTTAATTCTGTTAAATTGATTGCTAAACTTGAAAAACTAAAATCTTCACTATCAAGTTGTGAGAGATATTTTGTGTTTTTGCATTTGATTATTTTGAATAATAAAACAGGATATACTGAGTATTCAGAAGCATTTTTAGATGAAGTTGCACATAGCTTTGAAATAGAACAAGATTTAAAAACAAAAATTAGAACTTTTATTGAAAATAATGAGGAAAATCGGGAGCTTGCAGATTCTATTTTATTTGTTCATGACGAGCTAATATTATTTCTTCCTTCAATAGATACGTATTTACATAATGGTAAAAAACTTGCCAAAAATGAAGTATGTGTATTAGATAAAGATTCTATTGTTACTGATTTTGAAGGTAAAAATTACTTCTTTTCTGAATTTAGAGCATTGTGTGGAAATTCTGAGGAAAATGAAAAATTTAGTTTAGTTGTAAAAAATTTAGAGTATAAAATTAAGAATAAAACTTTGGTTCAAAAAACTTCTGTAAAATTTGATAGTTCGCAATTAATTGGAATTGTTGGGAATAGCGGGAGTGGGAAAACAAGTTTTTTGAAATGTTTGGCTGGTTTTGAAACAAAATATTCTGGCGAAGTTGGTTTTGTAAGCGATGTGGATAAAAATTTTAATCTTGCTTTTGTGCAACAAGAAAATAGTTTTGTACCAAAACTTAGCGTTGAAGAGCATTTGTATGAAAGAGCAAAATTTTTACAATACGATAAACAAAAATCCCATGAAAAAATAAACGAAATATTAGAATTTGTAAATATTTCAGAACAAAGAGATAATTTAGTTTGTAAAACAGATTTTTCTTTAGATCAAATTTCGGGAGGACAACAAAAACGTTTGGCTATTGCTACTGAATTGCTTGTAAATCCAAGTGTTTTGCTTCTAGATGAACCAACAAGCGGACTTTCTTCAGAAGACGCTTATGATATAATGGCTAAATTGAAACAACTTACAAAGCAAGGAAAACTCGTGATAGCCTCAATTCATCAACCTGAATTGGATTTGTTTTTAATGTTTGATAAAATATTAGTTTTTGATGATGGAGGTTATACAGTGTATTTTGGAAAACCACAAGACGCTGTTGAATATGTAAGAAAAGTCGATGAAAGAATTGACAAAAAAACTGTTTTTACATTGTCAAAACGCCCTTCGATATTGCTGAATTTATTGAAAGAGAATAAAGCTAAAAATGATGAAGAAAGTTTAAAACAAAAACTGTATTCAATTTTTATAAATGAGAATAAAAGCATAGAAGATTTAGATTTAAAAACTAATGTACAAACTAATAGGTTGAATGGTTTAAAGTCATTTTTATATTATCTCCGCTTTGGTTTTTTTGTGGATTTTAAGCATAAACTAAGATTGCTTCTAATGTTTGTTTTACCACTAATTGCAGGAGTGTTGTTGTCGTTAGTAACAAGATATTCATATGGTGAAACTTATCAATATTTTTACAATCCAAATATTCCTGTATGGCTATTGATTGTTTTAACAACAGCAGTTTTTGTTGGTTTAGTAAGTTCTGGACATGAATTTATTTATTTGCGAAAGTATATTAATAATAAGTATAAAATTTCTCCAAATTATTTACCTCATGTTTTAGCTGTAAGTTTACGCTATGTGATTTACTCTTTTATTCAAACTTTAGCTTTGGTTTTACCTTCGGTATTTATTGTTGGTGCAGGTTTCCATTTTGCCGACATGTTTTTATGTTCTTTTTTAATGTGCGTTTGGGGAAGTTTGTTTGGCTTGCTTTTATCTTATTTATTAAAAACTAATTTAATGGTTTATTTATTAATACCATTAATAATAATACCACAATTAGTTTATTCAGGAGCTTTAATTAGGTTTTCAGAATTTAATAAAAGCAAAAACTCAGAACGCGAAATCCCTGTAGTTGCAAGTTTTATCCCTATGAGGTGGGCTGCCGAAGGAGCAATTTATAATTTGTATGTTGAAAATCCTTATTATTCAAAACTTTATGAAAATAGGTGCGAACTATACGAAGCTAGTTATTTTGCTGATATATATGTGCCAGAATTGATGGAAATTAAAAAAACAGATTCTTTGCAAGTGTATGAAATTTTGAAAAATGAACAAATTAATTTTTTGGAAAATTTTGTGAACATAGATAATTCTTTAAGCAACATTGAGCAGTATTATAAGGTAATTAAACAAAATTGTTTGCAAAAGGAAGATTCTATAATTACAGCAATGCCAAATGGGAGTGAGGCTAAGTTAAAATGTTCTAATCAAGCAATTAGCAATATTGTGAATTATGTGAATAAAGGAAATTTTATAGCAATAAAAAATGCAAAAACTTGTAGAAATTTTAAAAATATTTACTCAAATAATAATTTGCAAATAGAAAATGAAAAATATATGGTCGGGAGCAAAAGTTTATGTAATATTACGCTCAAAACAGGACAATTTAATTTGTTAGTTTTAATGGTTTTAGATGTTTTTTTATTCTTCCTTTTAGTTGTAGTAGCTACTTTGAAGAGAAGTAGATGATTATATAAAAGTTTATTATAATTATGATAGTTTGATAATTGTTAATAAAATAAGGTGTTTTTCTGGTTTATTTAAAAAAAATTATGTATATTTGCATTTTAAACTTAATAATTAACGTGAGTTCGACCTAAGCACAAATCATTTTCAGTCTTTCTTCATCAACTATATCAACCTTTAGAGAAGGTTTTTTTTCTAGAAATGAGTAAGCAATTAATCCTGC
>Ga0208694_1000775_pt1 | contig 44676 bp, 42 predicted proteins | sample AD_UKC078_MetaG_FD_184442 | JGI IMG/M metagenome (GOLD analysis project Ga0208694, IMG submission 184442) | Active sludge microbial communities of municipal wastewater-treating anaerobic digesters from USA - AD_UKC078_MetaG (SPAdes) (version 2) | ecosystem: Engineered > Bioreactor > Anaerobic >...
CAAGTGTTGTTTCTATTTTAGTGGTGCCCATGGCGTATGAAATTTCCTTTAATTCAAGAGGAATGGTCCGTATAATCTCCTCCATTGATCGTACCATAATGGGAAGCATGAGGAGGGTCAGCACGATAATACCTCCGAGAAGGGAGGCACGGAGTCCGAAGTAAACCATGACGACAAATCCAAAAGCACCATATACGATGGATGGTGTGCCCCACAGCACATCAAGAACAAGTTTCGTGAATCCGGCATAACGCCAACTGGTGTATTCTTTTTGAAGGCCAAAGGCCACGGGGATGGCTATGAGGATAGAGCAGAACGATGCACCGAGTGCAAGGAGCAGAGATCCAACAATCGCATTGGCTATGCCACCTTCTTTACCCAGGTAATAACCACCTTTCGGTGTCTCTACAAGCATTGAGAGGGTGAGGGCTGGTGCCCCCTTGTACACAGTAATGACAATAATCCCGGCAAGCATTATGAGAACAAGAACAAGAGATGCGAGCATAAGGCCCTTGAAAATGGTTTCTTCAATGCGTCTCGCTCTCATGCGTATCCTCTTCGTTCAATCCTGAGCAGGATGATATGAGCTGCTAGGCTAAAGCCACCAACAACGAGCATAAGGAGGAGTGCGGAAAACATGAGAGCTGAGTCGTAGAGTGGTATGGACATCATCTCTCCATAATTGTTTGCAATAAGAGCGGGGAGGGGGTAAGCAGGGGCAAAGAAGGAATCAGGTATCTTTGCCACGTTGCCCACTACCATGAGAACCGCTATTGTTTCTCCAAATGCACGGGCAAACCCAAGGACTATGGCCGCGATGATTCCATGGAGAGAGCTTCTTAGGATTACATGCTTTATCATCTCCCATGTGGTGATACCAAGGGCTAGGGAATTTTCGCGGGCTGCCTGGGGAATGGTTCTGAAGACCTCAAGAGCTACCGAGATGATAACAGGTGCAACCATGATAGCGAGGATGATACCCCCAGCGAGCAGGCTATAACCGGTGGTAGGGCTACCTATGGCTTGTCCAAGAAATCTTACCAGGGGAACAATGGCTATAACCCCGCAGAGACCATAGATAACTGATGGAATACCTGCAAGGATGTCAACAACAAGCCTCACAAAAGCTCGAAAACGCTTGTGGGCATATTCAGAGAGGTAGATGGCGCTCAGCAGGCAAACTGGCACTGCAAGGATCATAGCGATTGCAGTTACCCCCAGGGTACCGATAATGAATGGAAAAAATCCAAAGTCACCTCTAATGGGATGCCAAGACGTGGAAAAGAGAAGGTGTGAGAGAGATACTTTGACCAGAATAGGCTTTGCTTTTATGTAAAGAATAATGGCAATAACAAAAGCTAAAGTATTGACAAAAACCAGTGATAGCCGGATAGATAGGGTAGAAAAAGTGTCTTTGAATTTTCTTAGATCCACAAAAAGATTTTCCTATCTCCTTATTTTCCTATTTTTTTCAAAGACTCGATGATCTGTTTTTGTGTGATCTTAATATAACCCACCTCGCTGACATATTTTTGTCCATCGGTCAATATCCATTTTACAAAGGTTTTTGAGGGTTCTTTAAAGTTTTCTTTTGTTATAAGGTAGAGGTCACGGGCAGGTGGAGAAGGGTATGTACCAGAGATGACTGCTTTGATTGCTTTTTCTTTTGTACTGAGATCTTCGTTAGTATCAATCTTGCCGTTTTCATTGACATCGATTGCGATTATCTGGATGCCAGCAACCGGAAGGCCTGTCTTGGCATCGTAGGCATAATTGAGATTGTTATAACCCACACCATAAGCATCGCGTTTCACCGCATCAGCGAGGCCTGGATCACCGTATACGCCTACACCTTTAAGGTCTTCTTGTTTTTTGCCCAGGTAGTGGGCCCACGTCTCGGCAGCCCCGCAGGAATCAGAGCGGGTGTAAACTTGCACAGCATTCTTTATCGAGGTTCCTGATATTTCCCCCCAGGTGAGGGACTTGTCAATAGTCCAGAGCTCTTTGAAGGTTTTCTTTTTCATACCTTTTTTGCTAATTTCCCTGAGCACAGGGTTGTTTGTACTGATGGTGGGAAAGACAGCGTCCTTAACCACAGGAATATATGTGGTCCCTGGCTTTATCTCTTCCGGTCTGATGTCCCGAGAGACCATCCCAATATCAACCATGCCAGCCAAGGCATCTGCTATGCCTTTTCCAGCCCCTCCGGCAGAAATATCAATGCGCACATTGGCATTCATCTTACGAAATTCTTCACTCCACTTCACCATCATGGGATAAAGTGCCCAGGCACCAGATATCCGAATGGTGCCTTTAAGGTTCTCAGTAGGAGATGATGCAACAATTGGAGATGGGCAAAAAGTTACAATAACTAAGATGATACAAAATAAGATAACAATTGTTGTTTTCACTACAGGTACCCCAATGATTTCAGCCTCTGTCGAATGGATTCAATCTCTGATCGGTTCAAATTTCTTGATGAGTCTTCAGACCTCATTGCAATGACATCCCGCAATACATACACAATAAAGTCTGTTACTGAACTGAACCCGGTCTCTTCAATGATTTCGCTTATCCTGTTGTATAGCGGTTTCGGTATTTTTATCGTTACTCTTTCTTGTGCACTCATATATGGCTCATATTTGAGTGTAGCAGGCCTGTCCTAATGTGTCAATATTTTTTTAATGGATCCCGATTAAATTGTAAAAAAAAATGATACGGGTCTCGTATAGATTGTAAATATTGGTTTAGAGAATCTTTTTTCACTCTCATGCAGGTACAGGAGTATTGATGGAATAAATTGAATTTACCGGTGTTTACCATACCGCCTCTCCTTATGTTGCGAAATCAATTTTATAAACAAATTTATTACCCTTATAAACTAAAATTAAGAAAAGGCATAATACCAGAAATTCGAAGAGTACCAAAAATATACCCTTTTTTCTGTATATGATTTTTCCAAGGCGCTGAAAGCCCTTAAAAACCAAATTTATTTTGTTCTGATCAGGGCTCGCTTTTGATTTTAAAGGTTAGGCATAAACTTGTAGTTGTAATAACGCGCTGGGGCTGAATTGTAATATCGTATTATTGTCTCAGTTACAGAAGATATGAGCCACTTGAGAAACGAGAATGGCCTTTTTCCGTGGACAAGTACCGGCTTTCCTTTTATGCCAAGGGTCTTTTTCATGTCGTCCACAGTGTCATAAAATGTTCCGATACTATCAACCAGACCAAGTTCTTTTGCCTGAGAACCAGTGTATACACGACCATCAGAAAGTTTCTTCGCTTGTTCAACAGACATCTTGCGACCTTCTGCAACATCTTTAATGAACTGTTCATGGATGCTGTCAAGAATCTGTTGAAAATATGCCCTCTCATCGTCCTTCATTTTTCTAAACGGTGACCCCACATCCTTGAATTGTCCTGCTTTGATTGTATTAGGTTGGATACCAATCTTTTTCATAAGATCTTCAGCAACAACCTGTTCCATGATAACGCCAATGCTACCGGTAATTGTTGATGGGTTAGCAAATATTTTTTCTCCAGCGCTTGCGATATAATATCCACCGGAAGCACATACTGAACTCGCAGAGATATAAACCTTCTTCTTTACAGATAGTTTCTTCAGTTCCCTATAGATTTCCTGACTTGGCCCAACGGACCCTCCGGGAGAGTTGATTCTGACGATGACACCTTTTATGCCGTCATCTTCCTTGAATTTGACTATGTCCTCCATAGTATCTTTTCCATCAGTAATGACGCCTTCTATCTCCACAACCCCGATCTTGTCGCCTAATCCACGGCCGAAGATACCAGTCAGAAAAGAAACCACAAAAATTACTGCAATAAGAATGAAAATTACAAGAAAAGCTTTTTTTATCCGTGTCATCTGTCTGTGACCTCCACTCAGCTCCTATATAATAATCAGGGAACAGTTGAGAGTAAACATAATTTATGTCATTAAGCGCTTTTTATCAGTAATATCCGACAAGCTTCACAAATGAGTGATCTGTTCCTTATGTTTGTAGGATAATGAAGCCAGCGAAACCCGAATTCTGGAAAGGATGCGTAGCCCATGAAGAGAGTATACACACCATATTCTCAGAGGCATTAAAACGTAATCCATAATGCCAGTTTGCAAAGACAACAGAGCGCTATAAAGGCAACCGGTCCGTGAACATATAGCAGAAGCATTATCATTAGCCTTTATTCCCAGATCACACACAAGGACAGTATAGAGGATATCGAGGCAGAAGATTGGTATCACCCCAGGGCACAGAAGGATTGCTCGCTAATATCAAAAGGGATTATTAGATATTGAAGGATATGTGTTTTACCGTCTTCAGGGATAGAGGGAGGATTTGATCAGGTTCTATTGATCAGGGCAAGACTCAGGACGGCTCTTCTTCAATAAGACATATATCGATTATTTTTTTGATGAAGTAGTATTCATTGAACATGAAGAGGGCATGATATATGTCGCCCGGGAAAAGAGGTGAATGGCTATCGATTCTTCTGGTGTTGGACAGCAAAAGATCGAGGGGTTTGTATCAAAGACTGATATCCCCGGATGTGAGACATATATACACCCTCTCTATTGAAGATAAGGGTCCTCATGTTTGTTGTGGACAGCTTCATGCCTGAAGCAATGAAATACCGTTACACCGAAAAACACAGGATTATCCGTCGTGTAATACCCCTTGACCGGAAGAACCTTATCCATATCCTTAACAGAGCATCACTCAAGCATATTGTTACCATGAACATGGATAGATAGGGTGCAGAGCAGTATAGCTGTTGCTATAGACCGTCTAAGAGGCTCCATGATTTTGCGAAGTTTAAATACTTTTAAGAACATGGTTCACAAACGCAAACTGTCTTGTCTCGTTCTTACGACAGATACCATGTATGTGATAACTGTCAATATGAAAAACAGAAGTATGCCCGATAATTATCTCAGGTATGAGATACGAAGATGCCTGTCCAGCTTACCCTGATACAGAAGGTTTTGTTGTGAGAAAAAGCGAGATTAAAAAAGTTATCCGCATATTGATTGCAACAAACCTATACAAAGCCCTTCCTGCCAGGGAGAGATACGATTTCCTGAAGTATTTGCTTGGGAAATTTACCTTTTCCTCATAAAAAAAATAGCACACAGATCGACCGATTTTGCAGGTACACCCTTCAGATGAGCCTATGGCAGAAAGCGAGTGCGTTTACTTTAAAGGTTGAGAAACATTCACCTATACCCAAAGAGTGTATCTTTAGTTGTTATAAGATCGTTGCAGCAAACCTCCGGGTATAATGGTTTTACATGTGGGCAGGATATGGTGGATACCCGGAGGAAAGGAGGCGTTTGGTATTTATATTATCGGCAATTCTAAAGCAAATGTTAAGAATGGGGCCTCCGGGCGATTTATCGTTTCAATAGCATTATAGGGGGTTTCGGGGGATGTGAAAAAACGCCCGGAGGGAGTGAAGTGCCATTAGCTACTATGGAGATATGAATAGGACAGCAAGAAGTTGTATGTTTTGGCAGTTTGTACTTGCTCCAGGTTTGATCATGACTCCAATTTGCTCTTATGAAAATATCATTTCAGAAAAGACCTGAACATAGGGAATAACCTGATTTTTTACTTCTAAAGGTAGTACCGGGCCCGGTGTGCTTACCAGAACAGTGACTATACGTGGATTTGATGCCCCAACCTGATAATCCGTTTAATGTTCAATTATTGGAGCATGCCAGGCCAATGTGATTAAGAATTGTAGAGTTGTGAACCCTCATCCTGATGATAACCCTGATATCAGGTTTTCAGAAGTCAAAAATCAGATTTGCCCTGATGGACGGTAAGAAGCATCCAGGTTAAATAAAATATAGAGTATTTATGTGGAAATACCAAACAGGATGGACGTTGGAATAGTTTAAATACAAAATTGGTGAAGGGGTAAATATTATGAATTTTGGAAGCTTTGGATATTTTAATTTTACATGGGAGTTCATAAGCGGTTTCTTAATGGTTGTTCTTATTGACCTTGTCCTGGCAGGGGATAATGCTGTTGTTATCGCAATGGCTGTACGAAACCTTCCAAGGAAACAAAGGTCGCTCGGTATTGCCTTAGGTGCAGGCGGTGCAATTATATTGAGGGTAGCCCTCACAATCCTTGTTGCCCAGCTACTCGGCATAAAAGGATTGAAGTTCTGCGGCGGTGCACTTATTATGTGGATAGCATTAAAGCTTTTCATTGAAGGTGCACCGGATGAAGGAGCCAAGAAAGAGCCAAAAACCATCTGGCAGGCTATGGTGACGATAGTTGTTGCAGATATTGTCATGAGTTTAGATAATATGCTTGCTGTTGCAGGGGCATCTCATGGTAATAATCTTTTGATCATATTTGGGCTAATCCTCAGCATCCCCTTTATCGTATTTACAAGCAATCTACTTTCAACCCTGATGGACAAATACCCAATCATTGTCTATCTTGGAGCCATGGTGCTGGGAAAGGTCTCAGGTGAAATGATAATTACCGACCCATACGTGCAGTCTTTTCTCCACACAGGCAAAATCACCCAGTATGTTGTGGAAGCCGCAGGCGCTATTGCCGTAGTTCTGGTAGGGAAACTCTGGATAAGAATGAAAGTAAAAAGGGAACAGGAGGAAGAATCCCTGGTCTGCACAAAACATAAGGAGGTCGCCAGTTATGGCAGTCTTGACCATATCGAGGCAACTCGGAAGTATTGATAGGGAGATTCCACAAACTATGGCGCGTTTGTGGGATTATGAATATGTAGATAGGCGAAAGATCCTGGAAGACCTAAGTGCTCAGGGCAGTCAGTGGGAAGCGTTTGGCAAGGAATTCGACGAACATTACCCAAACCTCTGGGAGAGATTTGACCGGTCTTTCGCTGGTTTTGTGATACTGAGCCAGAGTATCATTTTAAATTATGCACTCAAGGACAATGTTATCATTGTGGGAAGGGGAGGAAATTTCCTTCTGAGGGAAGTGCCCTTTGCATTGAATGTCAGAATTGTGGCGCCAATCGAGCAAAGGCTTGAGGAAGTGATGAAGAGGGAAAACCTGAGCAGGAGTGCTGCAGAGCTTTTTGTAAAAAAAGTGGACAAAGAGATGTCACGGGCGGTTCATTTTATATATGGAAAAAATATTGATGAACCATCTAGCTATGATCTTTTTTTTGATGTGGGCGTTATTCCGGTCCATGACATGATGGGGACAATAAGAGCCGCCCTTTTGGAAAAGGATAAACTTAAAACCGACACAGCGATGGAAGCCCTCCAGATGAAAGCCCTTGCGAAAAAGGTTAGAGCCGGCATCGTTACACACCCAACCCTTTTTATACCAGTATTTGACGTTATCCCTGGAGAAGGGAGACTTCTCGTTACCGGTATTGTCCACAATCCTGATGAGCGCAAAAAGGTGGAAACGGAGGTCAAGAAACTTGCTGGTTCGGTCCCTGTAGAGTTTGCACTGCATTATCGATAAAACATACCGCAACCGGTATATCTTTTGTTATTTAGCATTTACCTATAGTCGTCTTATATTTTTTGTTACACTTGTATAAATTAGTTCTGGAGCTGAACAGCCCTTTTGAGCGCATATGCTCAGGCTAACTTCTCATAATAAAAATAAAAAGAATTTATTGTATCCGTAGAGTCGGAAATATCCGATTGTATTAAATCCTTAGTCGGATAATTCCGACTAAGGATTTCTTCTCTTTTTCCTGCGATCTTCTATCATAATGATTTAATTAGTATTTATATCTTTATTTCTTTGGCATGTCATGTGCATATCAAGTTTAAAGAAGATTAACTAATCCAAGGAAGGAGGTGAAAAGATATGAAGAAAGCTCTTATGTTAGTACTCGCACTGCTTATCAGCGTTGCGTTCGTCACAACCGTGTTTGCACAGGCAAAACCTGAGGCGAAACCGGCTGATAAACCAGCGGCAGTGGCTGCTGAGAAGGCTCCGGCTCCAGAGAAGGCTGTAGAGAAGGCTGAAAAACCAGCAGTAGAGAAAAAAGCAGCTAAGAAGGTAAAAAAACCTGCTAAGAAAGCTGAACCGAAGAAGGAAGAGGCCAAAAAAGAGGAGGCGAAGCCTGCCGCAACACCGGCTCCTGCCCCTGCACCGGCCCCTGCCCCTGCACCGGCAAAGAAGTAAGCGAACCACGAAGAACAAAAAGGGGACCATGGTCCCCTTTTTGTTTGCGTTGAATCACCACGCTATGTGCTGCTTTCTGAGAGCGACGACTTATTGGTGATTGTACACCTTCCGTACCCAGTCTTGACGGTCAAGACTTTCTTATAATGCGATAAGAGGGGACATATTTTGTTCCCGGAAGCCTCATACGCTGTTGCTCCACAAATGAAGTCAACAGGGAGTCCAGAGATTCTATAATTTCCATGTCTCCGTGAATTTCGAATGGACCGTGCTGTTCAACGATCCTAATCCCTTCATCTTTCACATTGCCCGATACTACACTTGAAAAAAGGCGGCGCAGGTTCGAGGCAAGTAAAGACCTTTCCATATTCTTGTGTAATTCGAGGTTCTTTATATTTTCATGGGTCGCAACAAATGGTTTTTGAAATTCCGTGTCAATCTTGAGAAGCCAGTTGAAGTAGTATGCATCATCAGTATTCTTACGGAACTCTCTCACCTGCCTTATCCCAGCCTGGACTTCACGAGCGACAGCCAAAGGATTGTCAATAATAATCTTGTAACGGGTCTGGGCTTCAGGGCCTAATGTATGACCGATGAACTGGTTGATCTGGTTGAAATAGCCTTTTGAGCTTTTGGGGCCGGTAAATATTAATGGGAAAGGGATATTTGCGTTGTCTGAGCACATGAGGATGCCGAGAAGGTAAAAGATTTCCTCTGCAGTCCCTGCACCTCCGGGAAAGACCACCACGGCATGAGCTATCCGCACGAAGCTCTCCAGGCGCTTCTCGATGTCCGGGAGGATTACAAGATCGTTCACAATAGGGTTGGGAGGCTCAGCAGCTATTATCCCTGGCTCAGAGACGCCGAGGTAATGACCGTCGTTAATCCGCTGCTTTGCATGTCCGACTGCGGCACCCTTCATGGGACCCTTCATGGCACCATGGCCACACCCAGTACAAACGTCAAGGCCACGCAAGCCCAACTGGTACCCAACCAATTTGCTGTAGTCATACTCCAACTGTGAAATTGAATGTCCGCCCCAGCATACAACCAAACGGGGATTTCGTGTTGGGCGAAGGATATTGGCGTTGCGCAGGATATGGAATACTGCATTGGTGATACCGGCTGAAGATTCTAAATTTAATTTCGGGTTACAGCCTATTTCATCGTTGGTGTATATAACGTCTCGGAGGACTGCAAAAAGGTGCTCGTTTATCCCCCTTATTATCCTTCCATCCACAAAGGCTGTGGCCGGTGCATTCTTGACTTCCAATTTTATGCCACGCTCTTCCTGAATAATGCGGATATCAAATGATCTATAGCGTTCCAGAAGTTCTTTGCCATCATCGAGGTAATTACCGGAATTAAGCACTGCAAGCGAGCAATTTCTAAACAGCCGGTACAACCCACCGTGACTGGTGTCGAGCAGCCTATTTACCTCGACCTTTGATAAAACATTCAAACGGCCTTCCGGTGATATTCGCGCATCCACTGTGTCGTATTTCATAAGCATCTCATTTCGTAAGACAGGGTAAGTCTATACCATTTCATTATAATATATTATCGAAAACTAATCTGGATACAATAAAGTATTGTTGCATACGAATCTTACTTCTGATAATTCACACATAGCCAGCACCAGGCTACAATGCTCCCATTCTATCGCAACTTCAGTTAAGGATTATTTCAACAGTTCCCTACAGATTGAGGACAAGGAGCGGTGTTGTCAATGCATTTAATGAAAAAACATAAAGAATCTTCCACTTACATATTTTTCAGTTGTTGTGTGTGAATCTTTCAGATGATAACTCCTTAATCATAGCATTATCTTTCATTTTGTCAGCAAGACTGGGCATTTTGCTCCTTTCAGGACATTCCGGGCCACACTTCCGATGAGATATTTTGCAATACCAGATCTGCCGAGAGACGCAATTACTATGAGATCTATCCCTTTGTTTTTTTCTTCTTGAAGGATAGCTTCAGAGATATTGCCGATCTGAACATCGCTTTCGATCTCAAGTTCTTTTGATTGAGGAAATTTATCTATCTGTTCCTTCATTTTTTTCTTTGCCTCGTCGATCATCTTCCCTTCAATCTCTTTCACATATGATGGATAGGTTATTCCATAATCATCAATAGTGTCAGTTATTTTTTCATGGACCACATGGATCACATAAACCTTGGCATTATACTGTTTTGCAATATCAAAGGCCTGACGGAGAGCTTTATCAGAGTAAGTGGAAAAATCCGTTGGTACTAAAATTTTGGTTGGCATTAACATTTAACATCATCTCCTTTGAATATATATCTAACCTATAAGTATAGCAGATTGCCTCAAATTTGTGAGGCACATTGTTTTTTGTCAGTATGGTTGAATCCCTTAGTCTCTTCGCTTGCTTTCCACCCTGTGTTGTTGTTGTTGTTGTTGGTATTGTTCATATTGTCTTTTGAAAATGCCCAGTATTGTCAACCCGTAACGGTCGCAAATATTATAGATTCAATGGGCAAAAATGTTCAAGTCTACCAATTAAGCGCATGGAATTGGCTGCATAGGTTCCAACACATGTGTTAATGTCACTAGTGGCTCGAAGAAGCAAACAACATATAGGGAACCCTTCTTTCAAACGTGGGTGAGTGCATTTTTCATTCATATACCGTATGTATATTTTAGTACCGCGGTCTTGACTGGAAGAAACTAATGCTCTGTATTTTATGATGCAAGGGAATGTTGAAAAGAAACTGCATTCAAGATGGCCTTTATTGAACTGACTATATAGCTCGTGTCATCCGATTCCTATAATAACGAAGGGGGATCACGATCACCCAGAAAGGAATGGTATACATGGCAGCGACCAGCGGCTCCACAGGACCAAAAAATTCAGAGGAAAAAACAATTATGAGTACATTATTGAGATTACCGAGCATGACTGCGCCTGCTAGTTTATCCTCCAACGACGATTTACGGAAAAATACTATGCCAATTGCACAGTAGATTGCTGCCAGGACAAAGACTACAATGGCAGACATTAAAATTACCCATGGTTCGTTTTTAAAAAAAGATGCGTAACGGTAAAAAACCCCAAGATTGATCACAGCAAACAGCACAAGAGAGGCAGGGAACCTGATTTTAAGAATCGGTTTCACAAGTCTTGGCAGGAGGTGGCGAATGATTTCAACAACTATAATGGGAACAAAAATAACCGTAGCTAACATCTGCAGCATGGACATAAAGGAGATGGTCACATCCTTAGAAGCTATTATTTTAACAACGGCTGGCAGAGTGAAAGGAGCAGCCACAGATGTAATTACCACTATAACCAGAACCAGAGCACTGTTGCCATGTACCATGTTTGAAATCATTGGAGCAACGACACCTACTGAAACTCCAGTCAGAAGCAGGGCAGAAAGGGCATAACTGGGTGCGATGAAATAGAAGGCAAAATAAAAAACAACAGGCAGAACAACCAGCTTTGTTATTGAAAACACAGTAATTTCAGTGCTGTGACTCTTAAGTGTGGTCCATATTGAAGCAATGTCGATGGAAAGGTAACTGAGAAAGAAAATGATCATCAGACAGTAGTAGGGTAGCATCCTGAATCTGAAACCGAAGTCTGGAAAAATAACAGCTAAGGCCATGGAAGAGATGACCACAAAAACCAGTAAAATATCATTGAAATGAATCGATGCAGGCATGGTATGGGATATCAAATGATGTTATTCTTATCAACATCTTTCTTATTTGTATGTTGATAAATCAAGACTGATTTTTAGATTATACTCATTTGCCAACAATGGAAGTGTTTGTTATTCGTTGAGAGGGTATGTTGCCGTGGTCATCTCGCTTTCTAATAATGATTTTTCCAAAGGGTCTGCGTTGGACAATGGTTGCCATTCTAACCTTGGTGAGTTCAAGAATGCTTAAAACGGTAGCGATTTTTTCTGGTTGTTCAATCGTTTCATCGAAATTCCAAACATAAATTCCTGAAGTTTCAAGGATTGCCTTCAACATATTAAGTTTTTCTTCAATTGTTGGTCGTATCTCTTTGATTTCAATGTATTTTTCCTCTTTACTCTTCATTATTTCAAGGAATATGCTGCACAAGGCCAGGAGGTCAAAATCTGTTTCCGCCTCCACAACAGTTTTTCCTCTCGTGAAGATATCCCTATCCAGCATGGGAAGACCATCAATGGAATCAACCATTACCCGGAGTCTTTCATACTCAAGAATTCTGTCAATAAGTTCATCCCGGGGATCTTCTTCCTCTTTGTCCTCTCCATTTGTGGGAAGAAGCATCCTCGATTTGATGTAAATAAGAAGGGAGGCTATTTCAATGAAATCTTCAGCTATTTTGAGGTTCATTTCAGTGACAAGGTCAACATACTGGAGAAACCGTTCTGTGATGGTTGATAGGGGGATGTCCCAGATACTTACCTTATTTTTTTTAATCAGGGTTATGAGGACTGCCAGTGGTCCTTCATAACACTCCATCTTGATTTCAAGGCTGGGGAATATAAGGTTCATACAGTAATATTGTGATCTATAATATACTTTTTTACGAAGGTTTCTTCATCATCTTTTGTTTTCAGGTTTAGATCTATCTTTGCATCCTTTAAAGTTTCCAAGATTTCCCTATAAATGGGACCCTCTTTGATACCTAATCTCTTAAGGTCTTCGCCAGTGAAAGTTGGCCTTAAAACATCTTTATATGTCACATAATTTGAGATTGATTTTTTTATCTCCTCTGACTTTGTTTTTGCCATAATGAAAAGCATGGTTTCTTGAGAAAGCATTTCAAGCACCTTGTGAATCTCACTCTTTTTTCCCGTATAGATGGCAAGTGGCAACTTTGCCATAGCATCCCGATATCGTTTAGTGTTTTCTACAGTTCTTCTTCTGAATGATTCTGTCATCTCTGTCCTTTCACAGAAATCATCAACTTGTTCAGGGCTCATCCGGTCAAGAAGACCAAGGACAAAGAGGGCTTGAGTGTCACAGGGTTTACCTTTATAAAGAAGTTCGTACCACTGGCGAACGGCATGCATCTGTTGAAATAATCTCTCTTTTTCCCTATCAAATTTGAGGTCAGGTGAGATGAATTTAAGAAGATTGAGTTCTTGCAGCCGTTTCAGGATTTTTTCAGGGGCCTCTTCCAACATCATGAGGGAGAGTTCGGTCCATATTCGTTTGCCTTTTAGCTTGGAGAGGAAATCCATTTTTATTGCATTTCTGATCAGGCTAAGGGTGTGCTTGCCAATTTGAAAGCCAAACCGATGCTCAAATCTGATTGCCCTGAAAACCCTGGTGGGATCCTCAACAAAGCTCAGGCTATGAAGTACTCTGATGGCCTTTTCCTTGATGTCTCTCTGGGCACCAAAAAAATCAATAAGAAGGCCGAAGGTGTTTTTGTTCAAAGATATGGCGAGTGTATTGATCGTAAAATCGCGCCTGTGAAGATCGAGCTTAAGGGAGCTATGCTCGACAACAGGAAGTGCGGCAGGCGCCCTGTAATATTCGAGTCGGGCCGTAGCAATGTCTATTTTGAAGCCATCAGAGTAAGTGACTTTTGCTGTTGAGAACTCCTTGTGTGGTTTCACTTTGATGTCGAAATGCTTAGCCATCTCCTCAGCAAACACGAGCCCGTCGCCCTCAATGACTATATCTATATCGTATGTCTCAATCCGGAGGAGAAGGTCTCTCACGAAACCACCAACCAAAAAGGCATGATACCCGAGAGAATCTGCAAGGTTTCCTATTTCCCTCAGCCTTTTTAATGTTCTTTTGTCAAGACGTTCTTCCATGAGTTTCCGAACGTTTTTCCTTTTCTGATAGGTTTCTTGGAATTCCATCTTTCCGCGAACACTTTTGGATATCTCCTCTTCAAGCACTCTCAGAAGGTCAGTCCTGGTAATTGCACCGACCAGCTTTCCATCTTTTGTCACCGGCAGGAACCTTTGATTTCCTCCAATTATAATCTCCTTCGCCCTTTCGATGGAGTCATCCGATTTGACTGTGGAGGCATCAGTAGACATATACTCCTGGACAGGTAGATTTTCAAGTTTATGAAAGGCTGCCTTTTCCACAATTTGACGGGAAATTATCCCAACAATCCGGTCTTCATTCAGGACGGGCAGGGCATTGATATTATATTTCACCATGATGCTCTTTGCTTCGCTGATGGGACAACGTGCATCAATTGACTTGACAGGAAAGAACATAATGTCTTTGGCTTTCCAGAGGGGCTTCACATTGTGTCTGAGATATTTGAGGAGTTTTTCCTGTGCCTCAATGATGGTCATGTCTTTGATGGTCGATGACCCTGCCTCTTTGTGGCCACCGCCTCCAAGTAGAGAAAGGATATGACCCACATCCACCTCAGGGATCCTGCTTCGCGCTATGATATAGATCCTGTCCTCCATCCTGAAAAGTGCGAAAACAACATTGATATTCTCCATGTCCCGGAACTTGTGGACCACAACAGCGAGGTCTCCAACGTACTTTTCTGTAGAGCCTTCTGTAATGACAATATCAACGCCGTTAATACTGTATACAGTTGCATTACTGATGAGATCATTGAGCATGAAAACCTGCTCAGGTGTTAGTTCTTTTACAAGCATATCTGCCACAAGATTCACATTTGCCCCTTTGGACAATAGGAAAGAGGCTGCATCGAAATCCTGGGTTGTTGTGGAAGGGTACTGAAAGCTTCCTGTTTCTTCATAGAGGCCGAGCATCATGATGGTCGCTTCTTCTGGGGATATGGGTATACCTCTATCCTTCAGGATATGGATGATAATTGTCGCAGTTGCACCAGTGTTTTTTATAATCTCCAGATCCCCCTTTATGTCATCACTTGAAGGGGGATGGTGATCATAAATGTGAATTTTTACGCTATCCTTATCAACAACCTTTGCGAGGTCCCCAATCCTTGATTTCTGACGTGTATCCACAAGAATGAGGGTATCAACCTCATCATAATTGATATTTTTTATCTTTGCTATGTCGTATACATAAAGGGTGGAATGAATCAGAAAATCTCTGAGGGTTTTTTCCTGTGAACCGGGAAAGACAAGAAGGGCATCAGGGTACAGTTTTTTTGCAGCCACCATTGAGGAGAGCGAATCAAAATCAGCATTGTGATGGCTTGTTATGACTTTCATCAGCCTCTGGGATGATGTTTTTTGTGAATTTCTCTTAACCTCTTGCTGTCCACGTGGGTATATATCTGGGTAGTAGAAATGTCTTCATGGCCAAGCAATATCTGTACTGATCGCAGATCAGCACCCCCCTCAAGGAGATGGGTTGCAAAGGTATGCCTCATAGTATGTGGTGACACATTGTCTCTTGCCATTTTTGTAGCATACTTCCTGATAATCTTCCATATGGCTTGTCTGGTAAGCATGCCACCCCGTTTGTTTGGTAGAAGATAAGCCCCCTGGGGTTTTTCTTCTTCAAGATAGGCCTTTATCGTATTTTTGGAGTAGATATTAAGGGGGACCACTCTTTCCTTGGACCTCTTGCCCGAGGCTATGACAAACCCCCCATCGAGGTTGATGTCACTTTTTTTCAATTTGATCAGTTCAGAGACTCTCAAACCGGTTGCATAAAGAAGTTCAAGGATCATGCGGTCTCTTAGTGAGGTTTTTGACCCATTGGGAAGCTGGAGAAGCTCTAATACTTCTTGTTCACTCAAAACCTCAGGAACAGGGGGAGAATATTTTGGTATTTCGATATCTTCGAGAGGGTTATGGGTAATAATCCCATCTGCAAGGAGAAAATTGAATAAACCTCTTAATGCAGAAATTGCACGAACAATGGTCCTTGTCTTCTTTCCAAGCTCCCTCATGTGGGCTATGTAAATTTCAATGAAGGATCTTTCAGTCCTTTCAGAGAGGGAAAGGCCTTTCTCTTCAAGAAATCTAATAAAGCTGATTATATCTCTGTTATAGGCATCAACAGTGTGGGGTGATGCGCCTCTTTCTGCAGTGAGGTAAGTGATGAAGTTGTCGAGGGCATAGTAAAGGTTCATGCCAGGTACCATACCACAAAATACAGGATGGGAATGTGAGTTTGGAGTTTTGTTTGAAATATCCTGACATTTAAAGGGGTGAAACGAAAACAGGATTGGCTGAATCGTGCTGAACACAGAAACCTGAGCTTTGAACCATTAACTCTCATCATTTCCCTGTTGACCCAAAACCACCATGACCCCTTTTTGTGTCAGGGAGTTCCTCCGTTACTCTCCAGTCGATGGTCACAATGGTCTTGAAGATAATCTGTGCCACCCTGTCACCGTTGTTGACGGTGAAAGGTTGATCACCAAGATTGATGAGCAATACATTGACTTCTCCACGATAATCAGAGTCAATAGTGCCGGGAGTATTAAGCACAGTGACGCCGTATTTATGGGCGATACCACTTCGTGGCCGTATCTCTGCCTCAAAACCTTCGGGAATAGCGATGTAAATTCCTGTCGGAATCAGTGCCCGTGCGAATGGTGCAAGTACCACAGGTTTATCGAGAAAGGCCGCAAGGTCAAGCCCTGAAGATGCCTCAGTGCCATAAGAAGGAAGGATAGCACCATCCTTCTTTTTGATAACAACCTCTAACCTTTCCATAGCACTTCTATCCGCTCCCTGTTGACATTACCAAGTATGGTCAGGGATATGTTTTCAGGGTTTTTGAAGATTGAATTACCGATTTGATCAACTTCATACTTGGTGATTTTGTCTATTTCTCGCAGGGTGTCTTTCAAAGGTATGTAATTGCCAAAATAGATCTCGTTTTTTGCAAGTCTGCCCATACGTGTTTCAGAGCCTTCAAGGGAGATAAAAAGGTTGCCCTTCAGGTGTTCCTTTGAAAAAGACAGTTCAGCATCGGTAATCCCCGTATCTCTGATTCTGATCATTTCCTGTTTTATCAGGGTGAGGACTTCTTCAACAGATTCATGGGATGTTGATGTTGAAATTCCGAAGGTTCCTGCATCGTGGTAGCAATTCACATAAGAGTAAATATTATAAACAAGGCCTCTTTTTTCACGAACCTCCTGGAAAAGGTGGGAACTCATGCTTCCCCCCATAATGGCATTCAGAAGATAGAGTCTATAGCGCCTGTTATCAACCTGACTTACTCCATCTGTGCCAATGCACAGATACACGTGCTCAAGATCCTTCTCATAAATATGGAAACCTGCACAAGGGCTTGGTACTGCCATTGTTTCTGGCGTTGGTCCATGGCTTTGATTGCAATTAAAGAATTTTGAAACCTTCTGAACAAAGACATCATGATCAATTCTGCCCGAAGCAGTAATTACCAGGTTGTACAGGGCATAATGTCGGTGAAAATGGTCACGTAGCTCATGGCGGGTGAATTTCTCCACATTCTCCTGTTTTCCCAGGATGGGAAGACCGAGCGAGTGGCCTTTAAAATATGAGGCATTAAACATCTCGTAAATATACTCTTCAGGGCTGTCCTCAACCATTTTTATTTCCTGGGCGATAACATACTTTTCCTTTTCAAGGTCGTCTTCCTGGAACAGGGGATTCTTATACATATCAGAGAGAATATCCAGGGCTATATCAGTGTCTTTTCTTAACACGCGGGCATAGAGACAGGTATATTCCTTACCGGTAAAGGCATTGATGGCTCCACCCACAGCATCGATTTCCTTGGCAATGTCGTAGGCCGACCGTTTCTGGGTACCTTTAAAGAGCATGTGCTCGATAAAATGAGAAATACCGTTGTTTGCTTCGTTCTCAAATCTCCCCCCTGTTTTCCACCACATACCCAGTGATACTGTAGAAAAATAAGGGATTGATTCAGTAACTACTGTAAGGCCGTTTTCAAGAATTGTTTTCCTGTACATTTATAGATATTTGGAATTATTCCTGTGCTTTCTGTTCCTTTAGGGCTGCCTTCCTTGAAAGTTTAATCCTTCCATTGGTAGGGTCAATCTCTATGACCTTGACAGTTATCTCTTCCCGCTCTTTCACCACATCAGTGGCCTTTTTGACATAACCCTCAGCGAGCTGGCTTACATGGACGTATCCCTCAACCCCTGGAAGTATCTCCACGATTACTCCTGAATCGATAATCTTCTTTATCTTACCTGTATAAATCTCACCAAGTTCTGCTTCCTTGGTCAATTTCTTGATAATATCAATAGCCTGGTTTGCAGACCCTTCATCAATAGAGGCTATTTTTACCATACCGTCATCCTCTATATCGATCTTTACCCCGGTTTGCTCCACAATACCTCTGATAATCTTTCCACCCGGACCAATCACATCTCGAATCTTGTCAGGTTTAATTCGAATGGTAAAAATTCTTGGTGCATAGGGAGACATTGTTTCACGCGGTTTTTCAAGGGTTTGTGCCATTGCATCCAGGATCGTTCTAATTCCCTTCTGACCCTGGACAACCGCTTTCTGCATAGTCTCTTTAGAAATGCCCTTGATCTTGATATCCATCTGAATTGCGGTGATAGCGTCCCTTGTTCCAGCAATTTTGAAATCCATATCTCCCAGATGGTCTTCATCGCCGAGGATATCAGAAAGGATGATTTCGTTATCACCTTCCTTGACAAGACCCATGGCAATTCCGGCTACAGGCTCTTTAATGGGGACTCCGGCATCCATTAGGGAAAGGCAACCGCTGCACACAGTGGCCATCGATGATGAACCGTTCGATTCCAGAATTTCAGAAACTATTCGGATTGTATAAGGAAAGTCTTCCTTTGGAGGAAGAATGGGGGTGAGGGCGCGTTCCGCAAGGTTGCCATGTCCTATCTCGCGCCGTGTCGGTCCCCTCAGCATCGCTACCTCGCCTACAGAGAAAGGTGTAAAGTTATAATGAAGCATAAAGGTTTTGAAGGTTTCTCCCTCCATAAGCGATTCTACCTTTTGCTCATCTTCAGATGTTCCGAAGGTAGTAAGTGCAAGAGCCTGGGTCTCTCCTCTTGTAAACAATGCAGAGCCGTGTGTTCTGGGTAAGATACCAGCCTGGCATGATAGAGGACGTATGTCTTCCCATGTTCTCCCATCAATCCTCCTTGATGTGGCAAAGAGCTGTTTCCTCAAAATGTCACGAGTAATTTCCTCAAAGGCCGTTTTCATGAGGGCTTCTTCGATGTCCGGGTATACGCTGATCAATCCATCAAAAACATCGTTCTGTTTCTTTGATCTTTCCTGTTTTCCGGAAGCAGAGAAAGCCTTGAGGATATCCTCTTCCGCCTTTCCTTTTAACTCCTGTACAAGAGCATCGAGCCTGCTATCAACAATAACTTCCCATTTTTGTCTGCCCACTTTTTCTTTAAGTTGTTCCTGTATTTCTATTAAAGGAATAAGTTTCTGATGGCCGAAATGTATTGCCTCGATAAGGTCTTCACAGTTTACAAATTTTGCTTGCCCTTCAACCATGATAATAGCTTCCTTGTTTCCTGTCACGACTACGTCCAGTTCGCTTTCTTCAAGGTCAAGGGGGGTAGGGTTGATAACAAAAGAACCATTTTTACGTCCCACTTTAACGCCGGCGAGGGGTCCGTCAAAGGGAATTTCAGAAATGGTGAGTGCACAAGAAGCGCCAAGGATTCCCATAATAGCCGGGTCATTTTCCTGATCTGCTGAGAGAACAGTGGCAATAACCTGAACCTCGTTGGTAAATCCTTTGGGAAAAAGCGGTCTCAGAGGTCTGTCAATAAGACGTGACATCAATATTTCCCTTTCTGACGGCCTTCCTTCGCGCTTGAAGAAACCCCCGGGAAATTTGCCTGCTGCATATGACATTTCGTGGTAATTTACAGTTAACGGTAGAAAATCTTTTGCTGATGCCCTTTTGTCGACAACTACTGTCACAAGTACGACAGCGTCGCCATATCGCACAACAACGCTGCCATCAGCCTGTTTTGCAAGGGCACCAGTACTGATTGTTAATTGTCTGCCGGCGTAGTCAATGGTAATCTGTTCTTCCATGGAGTTTCCTTCCTGATATTATATGTTTTTATTTCCTGAGCCCGAGTCTCTCAATAATCTTTTTATATCTGTCGACGTTCTTTTCCTTCAAATAGGTAAGTAATCTTCTCCTGCTGCCTACCAGCACGAGTAAACCCCTTCGTGAATTATGGTCCTTCCCGAATTTTTTGAAGTGCTCGGTGAGAGATTTTATTCTTTCTGTAAGGAGCGCTATCTGTACCTCAGGAGAGCCGGTATCTTTTTCATGGATGCGATATCCATCGATGATATTTTTTTTCTGTGTCGGTGTTAATGCCATTAATTCCTCCTTAAATATTGATTAACCTTTTAATTTTTATCGTTTTTGAAAATGTATCAGCCATACCGATGCCGATGAGATTCCCTTTCTTGTTTAGCAGCTTTGTATATTCTCCGTTCTGCCATTCTTTTGTATCGCCGGATAGCGGTATGGGCATACCGTGTTTCAGAAATTTCTCAAGGGCTGTTTCGACTACAGTCTCCCTGAGTGTCTTTAGAATTGCTTCGAGTGACATAGCATAGTGTAACACGTCTTCTTCTATTTTGAAATGTTCAATATTTACTGCCATATCCTCAGTAAACTCACCATGCTTGGTTCTCTTCAGTGAATACAATGTAGACCCGCAACCGAGGTTTGCTCCAAATTCCTGGGATAGAGCCCTAATGTAAGTGCCCTTTGAACAGGTGACTTCCACATCCAGGTACGGGTGATTGTAATCGAGAAACTTGATGCTGAAAATCTCAACCTCCTTCAAGTGAGGCTCCACTGCAATACCTTTTCTTGCAAGTTTATATAATGGCTTGCGATTGACTTTTTTTGACGAGTACGCAGGGATTTGTTGCACGATTTTACCTTTAAACTTGTTCAATTCTCTCGCAAGGATGTCTCTTTTAAACTCCTTTACATCAACACTGCTCAAAACCTTGCCCTCAATGTCGAGAGTGTCAGTGGTAACACCGAGCAGAAACGTGGCTCTATAGGTCTTCTCGCTGTTTTCAAGAAAGGGTATCAACTTCACACCATTATTGAATGCAACAGGCAGGATACCAGTTGCATTCCTGTCCAGGGTGCCTATATAGCCTATCTTGTTGAATGGATGGAGCTTCTTTAATCTCCGTATAACATCATAGGATGTCATGCCCGTATTCTTATCTATCACTAGAAAACCATTCACGGTTTTGTAAGTGCCTCCTTTAGCCTGTCTTTTATCTGGATAATGCTTCCGTTTATTGTGCAACCTGCAGCGTTCCGGTGGCCACCTCCCCCAAAGTGATTGCAAATCAGGGCTACGTCTGTATCGCCTTTCGACCTCATACTTATCTTGTATTGATTATCAGATAGTTCTTTCATAAGAATCGCAACATTGACCCCGCGAATCTCTTTGATAAATTCCACAAAACCCTCGGTGTATTCTTTGGCAGTATTTGTTTTGTGGAACATCTCCTTAGTTACCACAGCTAGGGCTATGGTGTCGTTTTCGTAGGTTTCGAGCGATGAAAGAACCTCTCCGAGGAGGACGAATCGTTCCTTGGGGTGGTTTTCATAAACCATCTGAGCTACATGAGCGGGAGAGACACCGAATTTTGTCATCTTTTCACAAATGAGAAATGCCTCAGAATTCGTATTGGGATATCTAAAAGAACCGGTGTCAGTGAAGATTGCGGTATAGAGATTTACCGCAATGTTATAGGAAATTGGGATCATCAATGCATCATATATATTATAGAGGATCTCTCCTGTAGATGATGAGTTTTGATTGATAATATTTATGATACCGAACTTCTCGCTTGTGGCATGGTGATCAATATTTATAATCGGTCCTTGCGATTTCAATCTCTCATGGCCATTGCCAACTCTAAAAAAATTTCCGCAATCAAGGATGAAAATACCATCATATGTCCCATCCGGGGGTTCATTATAAAACAGTTGTGTTGGTTTGGGGAGGAATTCATACATATACGGCACTCTGTCTCGCATATAAACAAAAGGATTTTTTTGAAGCCCATCAAGGGCCCAATAAAGAGAAAAACAGGAACCAATTGCATCTCCATCTGGGTCAATGTGCGTGGTAATGAGAAATTTGTTGCCTCCATCGATTATCTGTTTAATCTTCCTGAACATAAACTTCCTTCCTGAGTATCTCTTCTATGCGTGCCGCTTTTTCAAAGGTGTTGTCAATGAGAAATGTTAGATCGGGCATGTACTTCAGTTGAATCCTCTTTCCGAGGCGGAATTTAATGTAACCCTTTGATCTCTGAAGCGCTTCAATAGTCTTCTTCTTGTCTTCATCTTCGCCATATACCGAACAATACACCTTTGCGATCTTCAAATCATTTGACATCTTTACTTCCAGTATCGTTACAAATCCAACACGGGGGTCTTTTATCTCCCGTTGAATGATGAAGGATATTTCTTCACGTAATTGATCCTGGAGACGCAGCTTTCTATATCTCATTACCCATCACGATAATTTCTGTCTTGGTGTCGATTATTGTGCCAATGTAAAGGGATTCTACATATTCGTGAACATTGTCAATCATTCTGTAAACGTGGTCACGTTTTACTCCTACCACAGAAAATCCTATTTGAGCCCTTTGCCAGAGGTTATTCTGATTTATCTCCATAATCGAAATACTGAATTTTGTCCGTGTCTTTTCGACAATTTTTTTCAGTGCCTGCCTTTTATCTTTTAAGGATTGGTTTTCAGGAAAGAATATTTCTATGGTAGAAATACCGACGATCATCTGTTTCAACCATCAAGAGTCTGCCTTTCTTTTTCCTGAACAAAAAACTCAAGGCTATCGCCTTCTTGCAAATCATTAAATCCTTCAAGTGATATACCACACTCATAACCTGCCTGAACCTCTTTTACATCATCTTTAAACCTCTTGAGAGAGGAAATCTTGCCTGTAAAGAGATGGTTGCTGTTCCTCATAACGCGGGCCATTGCATTTCGTGTTACCTTTCCTTCCAAGATATATGAACCCGCTACAGTACCTATTTTCGATACTGCGAAAACTTTTCTCACCTCTGCTTTTCCAATGTCCGTTTCAACGAGTTTAGGTTCAAGAAGGCCTTCCATAGCCTTCTTGACATCATCAATCATATCATAGATGATCGAATACGTTCTTATTTCAATCTTTTCCTGCTCGGCAAGAGCCTGGGCTTTTCCAATGGGCTTCACGTTAAAACCAATTATGATTGCACCTGAGGCCATGGCAAGGTTTACATCTGTCTCGGTTATTGCTCCTGCACCACCATGAATTATCTGAATTTCAACGAGATCATTTGACAATTTTTTGAGGGCCTCTGTTATGGCATCTATTGTTCCTCTCACATCTGCTTTTATAATAACGCCAAGCTGTATTTTTTCTGACTTACCCATCTTAGAATAGAGTTCTTCAAGGGTAGTCCTTGAACTCTTTGCAGTCTCCCTCTCTCGAAGCTTTTCCTGCCGATAGCGGGACAGTTCTTTTGCATACCGTTCTTCAGTGGTGGCTATAAACCGGTCACCACCATGGGGCACGTCCTGAAATCCGACAACAAGAACCGGTGTCGAGGGAGGTGCCTTTTGGATTCTTTTACCTTTATCATCTATCATTGCGCGAACCCTGCCGAACATTGTGCCGGCAATAAAGGGATCCTGTATTTTCAATGTGCCTTCCTGGATGATGACCGTACCCACGGGACCCTGGCCCTTGTCCAACTCTGACTCAATGATGATACCACTTGCACGCATATCAGGATTGGCCTTTAATTCGAGCATTTCTGCCTGCAGTATGATTAGTTCCAGCAGCTCCGTAATGCCTATTTTCTTTTTTGCCGATATTTTTGCCAACAATGTGGTGCCGCCCCACTCCTCTGGGACCAGCCCCTGTTCGGCAAGCTCCTTCAAAACTTTGTCGATATTCGCATTCTGTCTGTCAATTTTGTTGACAGCTACAATAATTGGAACATTTGCCGCCTTTGCATGGTTGATGGCTTCAATTGTCTGAGGCATAACTCCGTCGTCTGCCGCTACAACGAGGACAACGATGTCTGTAACACGTGCACCCCGTGCTCTCATTGCTGTGAAGGCCTCATGGCCAGGGGTGTCCACAAATACGATTTCCTTTCCATTTACGTCGACCACATAGGCCCCTATATGCTGGGTAATGCCGCCTGCTTCTCGTTCGGCAATATTTGAATGCCTGATGGTATCAAGAAGTAAGGTTTTACCGTGGTCTACGTGGCCCATGATAGTGACAACAGGTGGCCTTGGATGGAGATTCTTTTCATTTTCCTTGCCCTCTTCTTCGCGGGCAAAAAATTCCTCTTCAATGGAGATGATCTTTTCAATCTCAAAACCGAGTTCTGTTCCTACGAGATAAGCAGTATCAAAATCAATGTCTTGATTGACTGTTGCAATTATGCCAAGGGGGAGAAGTTTTTTGATTATATCCTGGGCTTTTACATTCATTCGTTTTGCGAGTTCACCAATCTGGATTTCTTCCCCAACTTTGACTATCTTCTTTGTAGGTTTAAGCTCAGCTACTTTTTCCTCTATTTTCTTCTCTTCAGGTTTTTCCTTCCTGTCTTTCCTGCCAGGTATAGGACGGGCTTTCTGCCTTCTAAAGGTATAGAGATCTTCCTCTTTGATGACGACTTTTCTCTTGAGGATTCCTTTTTTCTTAAGCTTAGTCTCCTCTGCATCCTGTTCTTCTATCTTTTTAAGAAGTCTTTCAGTTTTCCTCTTTTTCTTTTCCTCTATTCCCTCATCAGGTTCGGACTCAACAAGGGTAAAATCTTTTTCGAGATCCTGTTTATAAGCCTCTTCAAGTACCTTTGTTATCTCTTTCTTTTTCTCTTCGCCGATGATCTCGATGTCGCCCTTTAAAGCCTCTTCGTTTTGTTCTTCGTCCTCATCACGTTCAGTCAATACAGGGGCAACATGTTCTTCTTTTTTTTCAATTTTTTCTATCTTGATGATTTCAGGTTGATCCTGAGGTTGAACAATTTCCTTCTTTTCCTCAACCTTTTCAGCCTTTCTGGAAGCCCTCCTGACGACCGTTTCTTTCTTTTCGGGCTTTTTTTCCTCTGGCTTTACTTCTTCTTCTACAACCTCTGCTTTCTCTTTTTGGGGTTGCGGTGGCTTGACGCGCCTGCGTATTATCGTTGATGCTACCCGTTTTTCCACCATAGTTTCGCCGGAAGATGTCAATTTTTCGTCATCCTTTTTTGCAAGGGTAGGTTCTTCTTTTGCTTTATCTTTGATTTTTACACCGAGGCCTTTAAGCCTTGTAAGAATCTCATCATCACTTATTTTGTCGGTAAGTGTGGTGATTTTAACTTTTGCCATGTTCTGTCCTTCCTTGCGTTTAACAAAAAATTTAATTACTGTGTTGAAGCTTGATCGGTTGCTTCGTCATCTTTCAGCGCCGGAACAACGATGTTTTCCTTTTCGGTAACTGCTTCAGCCTCCTTTTCACGAGATTCTATATCCCTGATCAACCTTGCCTGTTCAATAATCCGAACACAGTCATCGATGGATATGCTCGTTATCTTGTTCATTTCTTCAGGTGTGAGCTTTGCAATATCGTGTGGTTCTCTCAAGTATTCATCATAGAGGATTCTGGCAAGAATCTCGCTTATCTTCAAATTTTCAATCAATTCGTCGATAACCTTCCTTGAAGTCAGCTCTAATTCAGACTCGCTGTTAATGTCTATCTTCCATCCAGTCAGCCGTGATGCGAGACGAACATTTTGCCCTTTCTTGCCTATAGCGAGAGAAAGTTGATCATCGTTGACTATGATTTCCATAGCGTGCTCTTCTTCATTTAAGTATACTTTTGATACCCTTGCCGGTGCGAGGGTATTGCACACAAATTTTGCAGGATCCTTGCTAAAAGGAATGATATCAATCTTTTCGCCCCTTAGTTCCTGGACAACGGTCTGCACCCTGGACCCTTTAACTCCCACACAGGCACCAATAGGATCTACATCTGGATCTTCACTGTAAACTGAAATTTTTGCACGTTCTCCAGGTTCGCGCGCAGCACCAATAATCTTAATGATACCTTCCTGAATTTCTGGCACTTCCTGTTCAAAGAGTTTAGCCAGAAAATTGGGATGTGTCCGGGACATATGAATGGTGCACCCCTTCTGAGTTTTCTCTATATCAAGGATGTAGGCCTTAACCCTGTCCCTCTGCCTGAATGCTTCACCTGGAATTATCTCTTTCATGGGGAGTATGGCCTCTGTTTTTCCAAGGTTAATTATGTAATGATTTTTTTCAATTCGCTGGACTACTCCTGTCGATATTTCACCTATTTTGTCTTTGTACTCATTGTAGATAACATCGCTTTCAGCGTTCCTAACTTTCTGGACTATGACCTGTTTCGCAGTTTGTGCTGCGATCCTGCCAAGAGAACTTGTATCCATTTTTATACCGATACTGTCACCTACCTGACATTCGGGGTCATGATTTTTGGCGTCCGTAAGAGAGATTTCCATATCATTCTCAGTGACTTCCTCCACCACTGTTTTAAACTGGAACACCTCTATTTCACCCAGTTCTTCGTTATAGCGGGCCTCTAAGTCGAGATGATTTCCAAACTTTTTCTTTGATGCAATCAGGATTGCTTCTTCAAGGGCTTCGATAAGTGTTTCTTTTGGGATGCCCTTTTCTTTTCCAACCTGCTCAATAATGTAGTTTAAGTCAAAATACATGATAACCTCTTAAAATTCAAACTCCAAATTTGCTTTTTTTATAGCATATATTGGGATGGTAAATACATTATTTGTTCCTTTTATTTCAATTGTATCCTCACTGGCATCCATGATTGTTCCGTGGAATTCATTTTTGTCGTCAATCTTTTCTCTTGTTACTATTTTGCAGAGTTTTCCCCTGTTTCTCTGGAAATCCTCCCATTTCTTCAATGGCCTTGTCAGTCCGGGGGAAGAAACCTCAAGACTGTAAGGGTGATCGATAATATCCTCAACGTCGAGGATCCTTCCAAACTCCCTGCTCACATTTTCACAGTCTGCAATCGTAACCCCCCCTTCTTTGTCAATATATAACCGCAGCAGCCATCTTTTTCCTGAGGGCTTAAATTCGATCTCAACAAGCTCTAAAGCATAATCCTGAAGAACAGGCAAGAGTATATCTTGAAGTTGCTCTATTATTTCCCGTTGGGGTATCATACGTCATGATAATAAAAAAGCGGGTCAAGCCCACCTCGTGGAATATGTTAACATAATATCGTTTGTATAGCAATAAATATTGACTTATTGGAGATGATAACCCATGGGTGACAGGCAACAAAACAAGAGACTTTGAGAAAGAAAAGAGATAATAGAGTATAAAAGGGGCGCAAGATGGAAGAAGAGAGCCAGATGAATAAATCTCAGTGAAGAATATTCTTGTCTGGAGATACAGTCATCATGTTTGGTATGCTTTTTGCTGGCTTTTGATAGGGTAGATTATTTTACCATGGAGGTTTGCTTCACACAATAGATGTTGACTTACCTGAGTAATGCACGGTAAATAAAGAAAATTTGGAGGTCATATGCGCATTTCTGTGATTGGGGTCGGTTATGTTGGCTTGGTATCAGGTTCCTGTTTTGCAGAGACAGGCAATGATGTCATGTGCATGGATGTGGACAGTGAAAAGATAAACAAGCTCAGGGAGGGGATAATCCCCATTTACGAGCCTCAACTGGAAGAGCTGGTAAAGAACAACATTAAGGAAGGAAGGCTTCGGTTCACCACAGATATAAAAGAGGCTGTTGATCATGGACTCATCCTCATTATTGCTGTAAATACGCCACAGGACCACGACGGGTCCGCTGACTTGAAATATGTGATGAAGGTTGCCCACGATATCGGGAAAGCAATGGAAAAGTACCGGATTGTGGTTGTCAAGTCAACCGTTCCTGTGGGAACCTGTGATATGGTCAAGGCTGCCATACAGGAGGAGCTTGAGAAGGCAGGCCGTAATGTATCTTTTGACATTGCCTCCAACCCTGAATTTCTTAAAGAAGGTGTTGCTGTTGATGACTGCATGAAGCCCGAGCGGGTGATCATCGGTGTCGAACATGACAGGGTGGAAGAAATCCTCAGGGAGCTCTACGCCCCTTTTACACGGACCGGTGCTCCCTTCATCGTCATGGACGTCAGGTCCAGTGAAATGACAAAATACGCAGCCAATTCCATGCTTGCGACGAGGATATCCTTCATGAACCAGATGGCAAATATCTGCGATAGGCTCGGTGCTGATATCATGATGGTCATGAGGGGTCTGGGGAGTGATTCACGGATTGGCCCAAAATTCCTCTTTCCCGGTGTCGGGTTCGGGGGATCCTGTTTCCCCAAGGATGTCCGTGCCCTCGTAAAGACCTCCCGAGATCTCGGCTATAACCCATCCATTCTTGAAAGTGTCATGGATGTAAATGAGAATCAGAAGGTATCCTTTACCGAGGCGGTGAAGGACTTCTATAAGAATGACATTAAGGGTAAGAAGTTTGCTGTCTGGGGATTAGCCTTCAAACCGAATACCGATGATATGAGAGAGGCTCCCTCCCAGTATATCGTGAAAACCCTCACCGGACAGGGGGCTCTGTGCCATGTATTTGACCCAAAGGCCATGGATTCGGCAAAACCGTTGTTCTCGGGCAATCAGAATGTACAATTCGGTAAGAACCAGTATGAGGTACTGGAAGGTGCTGACGGCCTTATACTCGTCACTGAGTGGTTGTCCTTCAGAGAACCTGATTTTGAGAGGATGAAAGGCCTGATGAAAGAGCCGGTCATTTTTGATGGGAGGAACCAGTACAACCCGAAAACAATGGCGCGGCACGGCTTCCGCTATATCTGCATCGGGAGGCCCCGTGTATAAATTCAGATCATATAAAACCCCTCAGAGGATACTTGTAACAGGAGGTGCCGGATTCATTGGCTCTCACCTCTGTGAGAGGCTCATATCAGATGGCCACGAAGTCTTGTGCCTTGACAATTTCTTTACGGGAACCAAGCAGAATATCCTCCACCTCCTCCCAAACCCCCGTTTCGAGCTTATCACCCACGATGTGACGCAGCCCATCCTGCTCGAGGTGGACTGGATCTTTAACCTTGCCTGTCCTGCAAGCCCCATCCACTATCAGTACAATCCCGTGAAGACAACAAAGGTGAATGTCTTGGGAGCCCTAAACATGCTCGGCCTTGCGAAGAGGGTTCGGGCACGGATTCTCCAGGCTTCCACCAGTGAAGTATACGGTGATCCAGAAGTACACCCGCAAAAGGAAGAGTACTGGGGGAGCGTAAATCCCATCGGCAAAAGAAGCTGCTACGACGAAGGCAAGAGGGTTGCAGAGACACTCTTCTTTGACTATCTCAGACAGAACAGCGTAGACATAAAGGTCATTCGGATTTTCAATACCTATGGCCCGAGGATGCGCCCAGACGACGGACGCGTAATAAGTAACTTTATTATACAGGCTCTTCACAACAAGCCCATCACTATCTATGGCGACGGATTGCAAACCAGGTCGTTCTGCTACATAGACGACCTGATTGAAGGTATGATCCGCATGATGGATTTCGAAACAGGCTCACATAAAAAAAGCAGGGACTACACCAAGCCCCACCTCTCAGGCATGCCAGGGCCAATCAACATCGGGAACCCTCACGAGGTCACCATCAAAGACATCGCTCAGAAGGTGGTAACGCTTTCACAGTCGAAGTCTGCCATAGTATATGAAGACCTTCCCGAGGATGATCCGAAAAGAAGATGCCCTGATATTGCAAAGGCAAAACAACTCCTCGATTGGACACCGAAGATAAGCCTTGATGAGGGACTTGAAATGACGATAGAATATTTCAGAAATAACAGATAGTGTAGATAAGATAGAGAAATAGAGAAGGTTTTTATATGAACCGGGACGAACAACTTGTGGCAGAGGGATGGGAAAGAAGGTTTATCGCATGCGAGCCAAGGCTGTCAGAAATGGTGGAAATGTATAAGGAAATAGGTTTTGAGGTCCATCTTGAGCCTCTCCCATCCAAAGATGAAATTGACCAGGCAAGCTGTGAGGAAAGTGGATGTACTGCCTGTTATGATGCTGACCCTGAACGGTATCGGATAATCTTCACCAGAAAAACATAAAATAATAAAAACTTTTTTTGGTAGGGCTTGTACATGTGCTATTTGAGGGAGAAGAGGCCCTACTTCCTGAGGCTGCTCGAAATATGTCAGCTCAAAGTGGTTGTCTGCCCAGATTGGGTAATGCGAGGGCTTGCCCAGAGGGAACATGACAGTAGTATGCTACCCCTGTTGTTCGATGATAATGATGTCGATGTCAGTTGGGATTGCTCATTGAGTTTATGCTGTCTCCCTATGGGTAGACTGCAATTGAAAGATTCTTCGTTGCCATTCTTGATCGACCATCAATTACAGTAACTGTGAAGGCAAATGTTCCAGGACTGGCAGGTCTTCCTGAAATGATTCCTCCAGAGGAGAGCGATAACCCGGGAGGGAGGTTGCTTCCCCCTGCAAGAGTCCACGAATAGGGTGCAGCCCCACCACTCGCACTCAAGGTGCTGCTTGGGTAAGGCTGGCCTACTGTACCATAGGTAAGAAATTCAGTTGTAATCCGTGGTTTGTCAGGGTTCACAGTAATTGCCAGGCTTTTTGAGGCTGTTCTTTGGGGGTTATCGCTATCTGTTACCTGAATGGTGAATTTGTAGCTTCCATCATTGATAGGAGTGCCGGCTATAACTCCTGTGCCTGGTATTAGGGTAAGACCGGGAGGTAAAGCACCGGATGTGATGGTCCATGTGTACGGAAGCGTGCCATCAGTAGCCTCAAGTGCAGAGGTTGGATATACGGTCTCTTCTGTAGCTGTTGGCAGGCTATCTGTAACAATACGGAGTACGTTACATGCTTTCTGGCGTAACGTGCCTATATCCATATAAAGAGCTACGTCATCATATCCGCCCACCCCCGGTATCTGTATGGAAAATGGTGAAGCAGTGCCTGTATTGTTTACACGGTTTTCTCCGGCACTGAAGACTAAAAATGCCACATTTGTTTTTCCCACTCCCTGGTCGTTGACAGTTACGTAGGTGCCAACAGATGTGCACAGGTTGTAACTGGGAGGTGTATCAGCATACGCTTTGTAATAAATAAGATTATTGAGGTATGCATCACTGGTTTTGATGCCGAGGTCAGACAATTGATTCGGTAATCTCTTATTGGCTATGGCGAAACCAAGGATTGATTCGAATGCGTTTTTGACAATCTCCCTTGTTTCTGTGAGCTTTGCCCTTTTTGTCAGGGGCCCTATGAGTGCTGCGCCAACAGACACAAGAAGCCCAATAATCACTAGAACTATGGCCATCTCGATGAGTGTTAAGCCCCGCTCCCCAAAATAGTTTTTCATGACAGTTGATAAGTGTATCATAAAAAACAGAAATTGCGACATAACAATAATCTTGACTCTTCCAAGAGGACTCGGTATAAGTTTGATTCAAACAGTTCTCAAAATAAACTTCCATTCCTGGTGAACACTGTTGAGTAAACAGATAGCTGTAAGTTTTGAAAGTGGGTATGCCAAAGTATCCTACGGTTCCCAAAGAAATGGAGCTTTGGTTATTACGCGAACCTTCACAGTGAAGGAAGATGAATTCGATGCCTTTTTAGCCCGTGAAAAGACCAAGGATTTCATTGTCCTTTTCAGCTTTCAGACCTTTTATCAGGATGTCCTTCTTTTGCCACGAGTTGAGATGAAATACGTTGACACCCTGATTGAGGCAGAGATTAAAAAAAATGCACCTGAACTCAAGAACTTTGTTTTCTTTTCCACAATCTTAAAAGAGAAGGTTCACGAAGGGAGACCTGTGAGGGAAACGTTTGTTTTTGCAGTGGATTCCACCGAAATAAACCCTATCCTTGAAAGGTTCAGTAGATTCGGAAAGAGGGTCAAGCGTCTGTATGCTGATGTTTTTGTTCTCTCCTGTCTTGTTGTTGGTCTGGATAATGTGAAGGATAAGACAGCCATGTGTATGATCGACAAAGGGGATTACAAAACTTTATTCCTTGTAAGGGAGGGAAAGCTCACTTTTGTGAGGAGTATTCAGTCGCGGGGAAGGGGTATAGACCGGTATGATGTAACCAATGTTAACATGACAGTCAACTATGCCCGCCAGACACTGCGTGAACACCCAGAAGAACTCATTATAGTAAACACTGCAAAAGATGAGGTTTCCACCGTAGAAGGATTAACACTCCCGACGACAATCTTCCGATATCCGCCAGGGGTTATGGCCACAGGGGGGGACATAACCGGGTTTGTAATACCTGTGGCTGGATTATTTCTGGGAAAAGGACATGTAAGGGAAAGCCTTCTTCCGAAACTGTATCAGCGTGTAGTATCACAGGAGCATTTTATGCGGTATGCCTCAGTAGCCTTCGTGATCGTTTCACTTTTATGTCTTGGCTACATTATCTCAGGATGGAACCAGGTGCGTCAAATACGTGGAATGATAGATCCTATCAAGGCAGAAATTGGCAGTAAAAGAAGGGTTTATGAAGAATTGGAATCACGAAACAAGGACCTTCAGGCAGTTCTTCCCTATATCAATTATTTGAATGCAGAGTCAGCAAAGCCGGATATTCAGAAGGCCCTTGCAACCCTTCAAATTTTGAATCGCGATAAAGTGAGAGTAGAAGAGATTGAAATCATAAATCCGGGCGAAGAACTGACAATCAGGGTCAAGGGTCATATTACAGCAAATACATACGGTGACCTTCAATCCTGTTTTCGAAAGTTGGCAGATGATATGAAGTCAGCCAAAAGTGGGCAAGTTCTGGTTGAGAAACTCGATTTAACCAGTAAGGATTTTAACATAGAGACGACATGGAAGCACTGAAGTTAACATTCCAACAGACTAAAAGAAGACTCTGGAAGTCCTTGCTCATTTACGGGCTGACAGGAATAATCATGTTGATGACCCTGGCAGGTGCTATCGCGATGAAAGAGTATGTTGATTCACTATACGCAACGCTTGATAAACTCCAGGAATTCAACATAAAGTATATAAAGGTTCGAACTGCTATCGATGATATTGAAAAGTCATTAGTAAGGGTAAAGGCAATGCTTCCTCATGATTCTTCGGGGTTATCAGATAAGGAGCATATGCTGATCGCCCTTGATGATTTGAAAGCAAAAGCTGGGTCCTCTGAAATAACGGTCGCGAACATAGAGGATAAGGGTGCTGACCTGCAGCTTTCTGTTGTAATTCGTTCTGTTCTGAAAGATTATACTTCTTTTGTCAATTTTGCCGGCTACCTTCAGTCTTTGAAGTTTCCTTTCTTTGGAATAACGGGAATAAGGATTCAAAGAAGCGATGACCAGGTTACAAGTGCTACTTCTTTTGAGCTCAAAGGAATCCTCAAATTTCCGAAAGCGACGTTCGATACCCAGGCAGAACCTACAAAAAAGATACCTGGTAAGTTATGACAGATAGACAATTTTTCATACTTGTTGCCTGCTCTGCAATCGCAATTGTTCTTGTTGTGATTGGTATGTCACATATTAATTTTGGCCTCCATCTTACGCCTGTTGAAAGGGGTATTTTGTTATTCAGGCAGGAGAAAATTATGATGAAGGAACGCCATTTCACCGCGGTGCCAGCCCTTAAAAACCCCATGGGCCAACATTTGTCAGAGAAAAAGAGTTATCCGTCAGTAAAACTTTCAGATATTGCCCCACGTGAACAGCAACACGTTTCCCTTGTTTTGATTCGTGGCGAGAAGAGAATAGCCATCATTGATAATCTTGTTGTGAGAGAGGGTGATGGAATCAGCCAGGGCAGAGTTGCCCGTATTGAAAGAAATGGAGTGTTAATAAAAAACAGGGAGGGAGAGCAGTGGTTAAAGATACGGTAAGGTTGAAGCGGTTTTTGTGTCACTCCGTGGTCATTTTTTTCTTCCTCCTGATGACTGCCTGTTCCTCTTACACAGTCAAAAAGGCGATTGAAATACCGTCTGAAACAAAGCAGGTGAAGGCGGAACCTTCTAGGACGGTTGAGATGCGTGCCCCTGAATTCATTCCTGTGACCGAGGAAATCTCTCCTTTAAAAACGAGGATTGTGGATGTGGTTGCCCGAAACACCCCTTTGCAAGATGTTCTCCATGTGATAGCAGAGGCAACGAATCTGAATGTCGTTATGGAGAAAGGGGTGGTCCCGGAAACACCGGTAACTATATCTTTGAGAAATGTTTCTGCTGAAGATGCTTTGCACACCCTCCTTTCCTCTGCCGGTTATTTCTATATGATCAAAGATACTATGCTGTTTGTTAAGGCTTATGACACAAAGGTTTTTGAGATTGGAATCCCTCCCGTGGTACAGAGCTACAATGTTGAGGTCGGTGGGAATATCTTCGGAGGGGTAACGGGTAATATTGCTCCTGTATCTACTGGCGGTGGCGCCTCAGCAGCCACAACCGGAACAGCTTCCACAGAGATCAAGGGTACTATCTCACAGACTCTGAAAAGCGATGAAGCAACATTCAAATTCTGGGATTCAGTGGAACAATCAATTGCAAACCTTCTGGGTCAGGGTACTGCAGGCTCATCTGGTCCGCCTGGGAAAGGTCCCAGAACAGCAGATGAGCACTTCACAATAAACAGGCTTACGGGCACAATAATTGTAACAGCAACAAAGAATAATCTTGAAAAAGTTGCACAATTCCTTAATAGAATCAGAAAGGTGATGACCAGGCAGGTTCTCATTGAGGCAAAGGTGATAGAAGTAACCCTGTCACAGGGGTACCAGTTTGGTATTGACTGGAATCTTACTTTTAGTCTTGGTGGAAAATGGAGCGGCTCAGTCGGCCTTGGAAGCACCGGCTTCTCATCAGTTGTGCCCTCAACCTCGCCAGTATTCAGTATTGGTACCGGGGATGATGGCATAACGAGAACGCTTTCACACGGTACTATAGATTCAATTAACATTAAAGGTCTGGTAAATGCACTGGAACAGCAGGGTGATGTCAGGCTTCTTTCGAACCCCCGTATCAACATGATGAATGGTCAAACAGCGATGTTAACAGTAGGAAGGAATACTGCATATATTTCTCAAATTGAAAGCACCACCCTCCAGGGAACGAACCCTGTTGTTACCTTTACTGTTGGCACCTCGAGCATTCTTTCAGGTATTACCATAGGCATCGTACCTTTTGTCGATGATGTGGGAGAAATTTCCCTCACCATAACACCAATCGTATCAGAACTTATTACCCTTGACACAAAGAATATTGGCAGCATGGCCAATCAACTTCAGATATCCCTTCCCACTGTTGATTTGCGGGAGTTGAGCACAACTGCAAAGGTCAGGGATGGACAGGTGGTTGTTATTGGAGGCCTTACACGGAGAAGTGAACGGGTGAAAGAGAACCAGACCCCGTTTCTCGGAAAATTACCACTTCTGGGTGGTCTTTTCAGAAGCTCGGACAGGGGAGAGGTTAACACAGAACTTGTAATAATCCTTCAGCCTGTATTGCTTTAAGAGGAGCGATCTGAGATTGAGGTAACCCTATGGCTACATTCAGACTTGGAGACATACTTAAAACAAAGGGTCTGATCAACGACAAGCAAATCAATATTTCGATTCTTCATCAGAAGGTAACTGGTGATCTCCTGGGCGATATTTTCGTACGGTTGGGATTTATAACATCTAAAGAGCTAGGGCAGACACTGGCAGAACAGTTTGGAATGGAGTTCATTGACCTGAGTGAATATCCGGTATCAGACGATGCGCTGCGGTTGATTCCCAAGGAGATTGCAGAAAAGGAAGAGTTCATTCCCATTGAGTTGGATGAAGGTCTCCTATCCATCGGCGTTACAAATCCAAGTAATATAACTGCTGTTGACAGGGTGGTTAATATCACAAAGAATTATCCCAGGGTGTTCCTTGTGGATCCAGACAGTTTCCGTGATTCTCTCGAAACAAGCTACTTCTTTCTCGAAAACCCTATTCAGGAAAGGATGGAGGAAATAGTAAAAGAGGTTGTAAGGACAGGAATGGCCACTGGCCAACAAATAGCCAGTATGACAGAATTAATTATTATGGAAGGTATACGGGAAAAGGCTACTGATATCCACATCAACCCTTTTCTCGATGTTTCCACGGTCTTTTACCGCATAGATGGTGTCCTTCAGCATCGTTTTTCTTTACCTAAGGTTGCTCACGGGGGCATTGTATCGCGAACAAAAATAATGTCCCAAATAGACATTGCCGAAACAAGGCTTCCACAAGATGGCTCGTTCAGTTTTACCTTTCTTGATAAATCGTACGATATCAGGGCATCGACTGTACCAACGATATACGGTGAGAATGTGGTCATGAGAATTCTCGCCGGAACAGGTTACCTCCTGAGTATCGACAAACTTGGTTTCGAAGCTAAGGGAACAGAAAAGATTCGCCTGCTTTTTCAAAAGCCTTACGGAATAGTACTGATTGCAGGGCCGACAGGAAGTGGAAAAACCACAACCCTTTACTCAGCTTTACGGGAGGTGAACCTTCTTGAAAGGAACGTAATTACCGTTGAGGATCCAGTGGAATATAAGCTTAGCTTTGTGAGGCAGACCCAGGTAAACGAAAAAGTGGGATATGATTTTGCTCTTGCTGGAAGAAATTTTATGCGTCAGGACCCTGATGTCATGCTTCTTGGTGAGGTGAGAGATGAAGAGACTGCCCGGATAGCGATCAGAGCATCTATAACCGGTCATCTTGTGCTCTCCACGCTTCATACAAACGACGCAGTTACCTCAATCCCAAGATTACTGGATCTTAAAGTTGACCGCTTTCTTCTCTCCACATCACTTCTTGCCATAATTGCCCAGCGACTGTTGAGGAAGATTTGCAGATTCTGTAAAGTTGAATACTCTCTGACTGAAGAGGAACGAGCCCAGTTCCAGGAATACGGTGTGTCTGCTGAGAAGGGGTTCAGAGGGCAGGGATGCGCAAAGTGTGGCAATACAGGATATTCAGGAAGGACAGCTATCGGGGAGATATTGATTGTCGATGATGAAATGAGAGAGCTGATTTTTTCCGAGGCGCCTATCACAGCCATGAGAGCTGCTGCACTGAACAAGGGCATGATTCTTCTCAGAGAAGATGGTTTTAGAAAGGCGTCGGAAGGTGTAACGACTCTTGAAGAGGTCATCAGGGTTACCGGATGAACTACTATTTCTACAAAGCAGTAAATATTGATGGGTCATTGATCGACGGCATAGTTGAGGCTGAAGATCAGGCAGCAGCGTACGAAGATTTGACCGCCAGGAACCTCAGGGTTCTTGTTGTAAAAAAAGCCAGTAAGATAGCTGCTAGGCTCAGACAACACTTTATCTCACGACGCGTTAAACGCGGAGACATGGTCGAGTGTATTCGAAACCTGTCGGTAATGCTGACAGCGGGTATACCTCTTTTAAACGCCCTCGAAGACAGCATTGAGGCAACAGAGAACAGAAGTCTGAAATCTGCACTCACTGATGCTAAGAAGGAAATAGAACTCGGATTGAATTTCTCTGATACTCTGTCCCGACAACGGGGAATCTTCCCGGACATTCTGATCAGGCTTGTTAAAGTTGGTGAATCTACCGGAAGGTTAGACAAAAGCCTCACAGATGTAGCAGATCATCTTCAAAGAATTGAAGATCTGAGCCAGGCTATAAAGCGCTCCCTTTTCTATCCTGTTTTTGCAATTGTAACCACTACAGGGGCAATGATCTTCTGGTTTGTCTATGTTCTGCCGAAGATCATGAACGTAATCCAGGAAATGGGAGTTGAACTGCCTTTGATCACCAGGGCACTCATGGTTGTTAGCAATGCGATTTCAACCTACTGGTATGTGATCATCGGCATAGTGATTCTTTGTGTAATTACAATTCAGATCATGCGTACCCGGGAGAAAACACGCTATTATTACGATTACATGCTTCTCAAGCTGCCGATTGTGAAACTCATTGTATATAATAAACTCTTGGCACTGTTCGCCGAACAAATGAGGATTCTTATTGTAGCAGGTTTGACCATCGACAGGACGCTCGATATCGTCGCTGGGGTTATCGATAATCTTGTCTTTCGGCGTGCCCTGGTTGCAGTGAGGGAAAATGTACTCCTTGGCAGCAAGATATCTGATACTCTCAAGGACCATAATATATTCCCTCCCATGGTGACGAGAATGGTCAGTGCCGGTGAAAAGAGCGGAAACCTTGACACCCAGTTTTCTTTCCTTTCAGGGTATTATATTAAACGGCTTGACGATATTTCTGCAAAACTTGGCAAAATGATTGAACCTATTCTCCTTTCCATTGTTGGGCTTGTTTTCATACTTATTCTCATGGCAGTACTATTGCCTGTATATGACCTTGTATCAAAGGTAGGGAAGATGTAAATGGATTACCTTGAATTTTTTGGTTTGAAAGAAGACCCCTTTACAATTACCCCTGACCTTACCTATTTCTATCCGTCAAAAGAACACAACGAGATTTTGACTGCTCTGAATTATGCTGTCACACAGAAAGAGGGTTTTTTTCTCGCTACCGGTGAACCTGGTACAGGAAAGACAACGATCCTGAAGGTATTTATTGATGAATGGAAACACAAGGCAGAAATAGCTCTTGTGCTTACCCCCAGGCTTTCACCAGAAGAATTTCTCCATGTTGTTCTTGAGGACTTGAAAGTATCGATCAAAGACAAAAACAAGAATGAGATGCTCAAAGCCTTCAGGGATTTTCTTCTTTCTTCTATCTCTCGTGGTAAGGCAGTGATTATTGTGGTTGATGAGGCACAGAATCTATCTGATGAGACCCTCGAAGAGTTGCGCCTTCTTTCAAATCTGGAGACTGAACGTGAGAAATTGCTTCAGATAGTGCTTATTGGACAGACAGAATTGAGGGAGCGATTGGCATCAGACAATATGAAACAGTTAAGTCAGCGGGTGATGGTTAAGGCTTCATTAAGGCCCCTCACCCGTGAAGAGACTTCCGATTATATAAACTATCGATCAATGAAGGCTGGGAAAGGCCTTCCTGTTTTTGAGGAAGACGCAAAAAATCTCATATTTAAATACTCAAAAGGGGTGCCTCGGTTAATTAACTTGGTTTCATCCCGTGCACTCATGGCTGCCTATGTGGATGGAAGTACAGACATAAAGAAGCACCACGTACGATACGCTATTGATCATCTTACTGAGCGGGAAAAGAGATCGTATGGCTGGATGAGTTACAGCAAATACGCTGCCATTGTTGTGTTGACCATACTTATTGGTGTTGCCGGTGGCCTTGGATTTCGCCGTATTGCGGTAGAATATAAGGATCAAAAAATTGAAAAGCCTGTCAAGCTTTCTAAGGCCACAGAAGAAACTAAACCTGTACCAGAGATACAACCGGAAGCGGCAAAACCAAAAGTGCTACTTGCTGTTGTGGCTGTGCATTCAGCAATTCTGAGACAAGAACCATCGATCGATTCAGCTCCCGTAACTTATGTTGCAAAGGGAACAATACTCAAGGTTGTAGAGGAAAAAGCTGGGGAAAATGAGATTGTGTGGCACAAAGTCAAAATTTCTGATGGCAGGGAGTGCTGGATTTCAGGAAAGGTTGTACAACTGAAAGAACAATAAAGGCAGAATAAGCAGAACGGGCAGGAAGGAATATGGCGGGGTGCCATTCCTTCCTGCCATTGTAAGGGGGTTGGGGTTAGAACTTAAAATAAAGATCAAAGACACCGCTCGTTGCAGTGCCATAGTTTCCTGTCCCTCTGATTCCTCCTGTGTTGTAGACTCCGTCATCAAACTGTAGATCAATAGATTGACATGCATCGTAAGGAATGTTTTGAAAGGCAATCCAGTGTGCGAGAAGCCCCTGAACTGAGTAATAGGTCAACGCAATCCGTCCGCCATAGGCATTTGTAGGATTCAGGAATCCGCTTCCAGATATGAATTCAGACAGCCGGAGTTCATTCCACAAATCGCATTGCTCAGTTCCTGTTGCGGTACATGCATAGTTAGGTGCAGTAGAACCTGCACCTGCGGCTATAAGACCGTTGCCATTGCCGGCGGTCACGCCTGCCCAACGGGTTGCAGAGTTGGGATCATCACCGGGGAAGAAGGAATATCTGTCAAAGTAAGAATAGACAGCGGCGAGGACCTCTCTTTGCTGGTTGTAGACCCTTTTAATCTTTGCATTATTGATCAGGGCCTGCCCCTTTAATACCGCTCCAAGAATAATTCCAATAATAACGAGTACAATTGCCAACTCGACAAGGGTAAAACCTTTTTGATTCCTGGTCATTTTTGTTATAATCATCGTTTAGGACCTCCAGTTTTAGCCCGTTCATTCCAGACGTTAAAAATTCCAACAAGCCTGAATGAATCTGTTAATTGTGTTTATCGGTTTTTTGTATTGAAAGTTTAATAATCATGGAGAATGGTTCAAAAAGCAGTTGATTTTTCCAGAATGGGCTACTACAATGAAGTACTTTGGGAAAAAGGGCATTAGCTATCCTTTTTATATTCCATCCTTTATTTGTGTTTGCTTTTTGTTTTGATGAAGCTGCCAGGGAGTACGGCTTGAATGCGAGCCTGTTAAGGAGTATTGCAACTGTTGAGTCAAACTGCAACCCGTCAGCTCTAAGTTATAATCGAAATGGCTCGACTGATCTTGGCATTATGCAGATCAACTCATCATGGATAAGGCCCATGGGGCTCAACGAGAGCGAGTTATTAAAAAACCCGTGCTACAATGTCAAAGCCGCTGCAAAGATACTAAAAAAATGTGTGGAGAAGCATGGATATGACTGGGAGGCGATTGGTTGCTACAATGCCCTTGGTATCAAGGCAAGGGTAAAATACTCGTGGAGGGTATTCACCGAACTCAGCCGGCCAGAAAACCATATGAGCGGCGCATCCTCGTCTGTGTCTGGCCCTTCCTCACTTCATTTTGCAGTACGAGAAATCAGCGAAACAGATCATTAGAAAGATGAGCCTTCTTGTAGATTTACTTTCAAAAACCAAAACAAAAGACTTGAGAAAGGAAATTCCACCAGATTTGCGGAAAACCGTGATAAATGGCGCTAATAAGAGGAAAACCAGGCGAAAGGTTATCTTTCTCTCCACACTGGTCCTCGTTGTTTTTCTGGCCGGATTTGGAACAATCTATGTTATGGACATTTTCAAGTCTTCCCTGTCTGTAAGCATTGCTGCGAAAACAGATGCCAGGCTGCCTCCGCAGTCTCCAGTGGCTTCTGATAACAAACCACGCAACCCTTTTGATGAGGTGAAAGAGCCTGTTCAGCATGTCACTGCTGTGCCAAAAATCCTCCTGCCTCACACGGGGTCCCAAGAAAAACTGACACCAGCCATGGATAGCTTTCCCAAAGTGGCAGAAAAACATACGAGGGAGGGGCAACCAGTCATTCAGGCTATGGCAAAAACCCAGGCTCCTGTCGGGTTAGAACTGTCTTCAGTTGAAACACAGAGCGCGGAAAAAGGTGAGGGGAAAACCAATAAAGATGTTTTCCTTCTCGCTGCAAGAACTCATGAAGGAAAAGGAGAATTGAGACAGGCCATTGATTGCTACATGAAAGCCCTTGAGCTGGATCCAGCAAATTACGTAGCCATGAATAACATTGCAGGAATCTATATACGTTTGAAGTTGTTTGATGAAAGCCTATCCTATGCAAACAAGGCTCTTGGCATAAAAATGAACTACATCCCCTCCCTTATCAATGCTGGAATTGCGCACATATCCCTGGGCAATCTTTTGGACGGCGAAAGTCTTCTTGTCAGGGCGACCGCGTTAGATCCTTTGAATAAAGTTGTGCTTTTCAATCTTGCCGTGCTTTACGAGAAACAGGGGAATTACGGTAAGGCATTTGAAAATTATTATAAATTATCACAAATGCGGGATGCTGACGGTTGTCTCGGTGCAGCGAGAATCTTAGAAAGGCAGGGACACTATTCAGAAACAGCCAGATTTTATCGGGACATACTATCTATTGAGACAGCCAGCCCTTCAGCAAGAGAGTTGGCAAATCAAAGGTTAACACAACTATCAAAACAATAAAGAATCGTTTAGTCTTTACTCCCTTCAAATTTCCTTAATTCACGAATTTTGAGATGTTCTTTTAGAAGATAGATGAAGCCGATTATGTTGTATGGCACAAACCACATAGCGTGGTAGATAAGTGATATCGTAAAACCCTCGTGTTTTGGAACACCGAAGATGGTAAGCAGATAGACCAGGAGAAACTGGTAAACCCCCACATAGCCTGGCGAAGATGGGATTGTAAGACCGAGGTTCAACAGGGCGCAGACAAAAGGAACATGGCAAAAATCAACCTGTATCCCCAGCATGAGGATGACGAGATAAAGGGCAATGGTCATGGAGAACCAGGTACAAAAAGATATGGTTACTGTTAAGAGAAGATTAAAAGGGGAATTAATCCTCTTCAAGTTTTCCTGAATCTTGAAAACGCGCTCGGTCAGCTTAGTGAACAGTGGCCGTCTGATACGTTGAGACATGCCGGCCAACTTATTTGCAAACCTCTCCCTGCTCAACAGAATTATGCAGCCCACGCAGACAATGAGTAAGGCGATTAGAATGTAGATTGATCGTGATACGGCAGGTGGAAGGCTTTTTTCGGGAAAAAAGACAAACGCAAGAAGCAAGAGCCCGGTGAGATCAAAAAATCTGTCCAGAAGAACAGTGGAGAAGGAGAAAGTGAATGAAAGTTTACGCTTCTTCGAAATCACGTATGCCCTTGCAACCTCTCCAATCCTTGCCGGCAGCACATTATTCACGAAGAGGCCAATCATGAGGGCTGCAAAAGCGTCAAGAAAATGAACGCTATTTCCTATCAGTCGTGACCATCTGAAAGCGCAAAGAAGCACGGCGCATAATATGAAGATGATAGGGAGTGGGATGAGCCATGGATCTGCTTTCTGAAGAGTCGTCGTGATATCATGAAACCTGATGTCTTTCAGTGAAAAATAGAGAAGAACAATGCTGACAATAAAGCCTGCAATGGTTATGACTTTAGCTTTGCGCACGTTGCCTCTTCTGATAATTTGTGCAGTAGATGCCGATGCATACAAAAGTAAGGCCTGCGAGGAGACCTATGGTCAGTTGCTCTTTCATGATAATTGCACTTGCGAATACCCCGAAAATAGGGGTTAGAAAGGTGAAAACAGAGAGTTGTGCCACAGGGTAAATGTGGATGAGCTTGAACCATGCGAGATATGAAGCAAAGGCCACAATGACAGACTGGTAGAAGAGGGATAAGGCAACAGGCGTTGTGATTTCCCTTATCCATGTATGCTCAAGAAGAAGGGCGCCAACAAGCATGATGGGAATGGAAAAAGCAAGTTGGTACAGGAAGGTATTGATGGGGTGCACTTTTTGAGCAAGGTACTTTTTAATATAGATGGTTGTGGCACCCCAGAAAACGGCAGCCATTATTTCGCACAAATCGCCGATGAGCATAAGTTTGTTGTATTCGCTTGGCTTGCCCTTGAAAACAAGGAAGATGCCGAGAAATGCAAGGATGAGCCCCACTCCTTTCAGGATAGTTAAACGTTCTTTTAAGAAAAAATGGGCGCCGATTGTCACCACAAATGGTGAAAGGTACAAAAGGATAACTGCTCGAGATGCGTTTGTGTATAGGAGGCCATAGTACAGGAAAATGAATTCTATGCCAAATAGAATCCCTGTCATAGCACCATGGAAGAGAAGGATCCCCCTCTGGAATAATGGTTGCCTGACCACAATGCAGTAAATGACCCCGCAACACGTGGCAATCACAGAGCGAAGGAATGTGGTGAAAACTGGCGATAGGCCCGTATTTGAAATCTTTACTGCAGGATAGTTTAAACCCCACAACATCGTAATAAGGAGAATAATGAAAAAGCCTTGTATATCAACATGATCTTTGGTCATGATATATCTCTCTTCAAGTTTTAGAAATATATCATCCTGATGTCAACAATTTTCTCGGGTTTTTGTTTACCTGCACCGGGCTTTGGCATGCAGGTCGTATCCTCCTTTCCGCCGCTATTTACCTCCCACCTCCTACCTTTCACCTCCTACCTCTTACCTCCTACCTCCTCTCCTTCCCATCTCACTCGCCCTGTTCTATCCATGTTTCCCTTGACATACTCTGCTTTTTTCTGTTCTATTAAAAGGCATCTGAAATACGTTTTGTTGAAAAGGGGCACATAATGAAAAGGGTTGCAATTGTTGGAACTGGTTCGTATCTCCCCGAGACGATCATGACAAACTTTGATATTGAGAAATTCCTTGATACATCAGATGAATGGATATACACAAGAACAGGGATTAAGACCAGGAGAATTGCTGACAAAGATTGGGCAGTTTCCGATTTATCAAAGATTGCTTGTGAAAGAGCGATGGATATGGCTGGCCTCAAGGCCGATGACATTGATCTAATTATTTTAGCCACCATTACGCCTGAC
>Ga0208694_1000777_pt1 | contig 44543 bp, 63 predicted proteins | sample AD_UKC078_MetaG_FD_184442 | JGI IMG/M metagenome (GOLD analysis project Ga0208694, IMG submission 184442) | Active sludge microbial communities of municipal wastewater-treating anaerobic digesters from USA - AD_UKC078_MetaG (SPAdes) (version 2) | ecosystem: Engineered > Bioreactor > Anaerobic >...
CTTTCTTGTGTTCAATGTTATCGATAACTCCTTTCTGACCTGCTATATTTAATAGTTGCTGAGCTTTTTCATGCTCATGTGCTTCTTTATATTTTAAGCGAGTAGCTTTACCTCCCCTAATATGTCTTTCAGACTTATTTTTAAGCAAAACTTTTTTTACTTCGTTTGCAGCTGGAGGGTTCAGTTTGGGAAGACGCTCTGTTACATCCTTATGAACTGTGCTTTTGCTGACGCCGAATTTTTTAGCCGTCTGTCTTACGGTGGATTGAGTACTTATAATATATTCCGCAATCTCCATGGCCCTTCGTTCTATGTAATCTTTCATTTTTAACCTCCTATTATTTTTATATCTGGTAAACCCTTATTAATTTATATTTATATGTAACTTTGAAACAACTTCACCTGATGGTAAAGTCAAGTCTACATAACATATACAACCTACATTTTCAGTTTTTAATTTGTATGTCATTCCATAATTTGAACCGCTTCTCATTCCTAAAGTGCCTTTTTCACAATATGAGCCTGTTGTATATTCTTTTTCTGCGTCTTGTCCTGAATCAATAATTTTTAAAATGTCATTTACTACATCAACTTTTTTATAGTCGTTATATCTGCTACTGCTCCATTTTATTAGTTTGTTTAGTTCTGTTTTAGTAAATGCTTTTATATTTTTTAGTTGTTTCATTTTCTAACCTCCTAAATCCTTTTTATATATTGTCCTAATAAACCCTAAAACCATTTATTTTTTTCTATGTATGCAGCAACCAATAATATTGGTAAGTTTGCAACTAAGATAAATAATAACTGTTCCATTATTTGCCCTCCTTAAAGTTTTATGAGTTAGGCAAGAGTGGTTACCTGCCTTGACTTATTATATAGAATTTTTCTTAATATTCGATACTCTTTACAACATCTTCTATGATGGCTAATCCACTATCACATGCTATGTTAACTTCTCTTTGGTATCCATGATTCCAATGTATTATGACTGTATCATTATCCTTTAATTCCAAATGGCTTATACCTTCGCGGGTCAGGCTTAGGGTTTCCCCTAAGCTCTTGACTAACTGTTTCTTAGTAACTCCTGTTTTCATTATACTTCCTCCTCTAAGTATTCCGCTTCACCAAATAATTCTTCCAACAGTTCAGGGTCTTCAAATGGGTCGCAATCATTACACTGACCTACTAAATACTCTGCTTCTGTCTGTAGCTTACCACAGTTTTCACAATAATGCTTTTCCATTAATCCATCCTCCTATCTTCTAAATATACTTCTTCCTCAATAGCGCTTTTGATAATCCAGCCAGTCCATTTGATTTCTTTCAGCTGCTCCTGCATATCCTTAACAGCCGCTTTAAGCTCTTCATCTGTTTCAAATGGGTTATTGTATCCATGATTACCACACTCTGGTCCGATACCAAAGTATTTACTTACTGGATTGGTCAAGGTCCTCCCACATCTCATGCAGTGGGTTGTTACCTCTTCCGTAATCTCTCCCCACAATTCCATCTGTACCATGCCTCTGGTTTCCTTGAGTTTCTTGCCAACCATGATTCTCATTGGCATCGGGATTCCATTATTCCATTTATCATGGAAATCAAATTCGGGAGTTGATGGTTTAGTCATATATTGTCTGACCTTGATTCTATATATCTTATCTCCCTCGACCTGCTGAGATACTTGGGAGACTCGCTCTCCTGCTCCTTTATTTAATACTATGGTAAGTTGACCATCAAAATTCTTTAGTCCCTTGAGGGCGGAGTCAAGGCTATCAAATGATTGACCATTAACCTCTACCGCTCCTTTATAATCCTTTAGTAGGTTTAGCACTTATCTCACCTCCCAATAATTTCCTACGCATTTGTGACTACAATTCCAGGTATCATATATCTTGCCATCTTGCACCATTGATAGATGATTCGCCAGGGATATGATGTAAGTCCCTTTGCTATATTTCTTAGCGAATTGCTCTGCGGTATATTTGGTGTTATCTGACTTCCTCGGTTGCTTCTCCATCTGATATCCCTCTTGCTTTAGATATTGCTTATAGGTTGGAGTTGCACTGGGAGTGTCTTTGATACTGAGTCCCACCAAACATAATCCGTGATAAGTTTCCTCCCAAGTCTTTCCGGTTGCTTTTGCTATTGCTCTGATTACGCAATCATTTGCCTTTAATGACCCTTTTGGATTTTCGTTGTGGAAGATGAATCGGCCTTTGCTCTCTCTATATGCTGCTGTCATTATCTCACCTCCACTATATCTACCATTGTGATTGAGTATCCTCTTTTATCAGCTTCGACCACTGCGTCCCAATGACTCTCTGCCATTATCTCGTCTACTTTTTTACCTCTGTAAATCACTGCGTACTTTTTCATCTTTGTTACCTCCTGAGTTTTATGAGTTTTGGGAGATGGGTGAAATCCCTATCTCTTAATAATATTATATAACATATTTATTAATAAGTCAAGACTTTTGTTTATATCTTCTCAATATTTTTGATAAATCCTACCCTCTGAAGCTCTCTCAAGAATTCGAAATCGCTTGAGTAGCTGATTTTCTCACCATTAAAGTTCGCTACTCGCCTTACGATATTCTCTTTATATTCCACGGGGTTATTATATCTTGTCCAGTCTTCCAATTTAAGTTGCATTATCAATTCCTGCTCATTTGCTCCTATATATATGCTACCATCACCAAGTGTAATTTTCATCATTTTCTTTTCCTCCTAATATTTTATAGTTGCCCGTTAGGTCGTTAGCTCATCCTATTTGATTTATGCTGCTGCTAATTGCTTTACTCTGCGTCTGTACCATTTGAGCATTTGCACTATCTCTTCATCTGCTCCCAATGCTGCTATCAATCCTAATTTGTTTCTGAGACTTTGGATTGTATCGGTCTTTTCATTATAGGTCTTTTGTACTGGAGTCTTGCCTGCTTCTACCATCTGCTGGGTCAATAAAATCCAGTTATACATTTTCTCAAATTCGATTGTTCCACTATGCTGTCTAAATTCGATTGTCCCATATTTTACATATGATTGAAAATTTAGTTTGAGATATCTGGTTCTAAATATATTACTGATATCTTCCATTGTTTTAACTTCTCTTAGTTTATCTAATACTCTCTGTTGATTTGTTCCTGTGAATAAACTATTACAATAGAAGTTATTATTTCCTCTTCTGCTCTTTGGTAAAAATGTGTCGATTGTCTTTTCCAATTTAATGTAAAGAGCGTAGATATTTGCTACTTGCTTTGCATCTAAATCATTGATATCGTGATGCACATGTAATCCGCATCTTCTATCAATTTTTGCTCCTGCTTCTTTCAATGCGTCGCATGCTACTTTTAGTTGTCTTAAACCTTCTCTGCCCTTCAATATCGGGCTAACTAATTCAAATTCGCAGCTGCTGTCAGTAATTACTTTCCAATGACGTCTTGTGAAGTGATTGTATCCCTCAACCTCTGCCAACAATCCTTTTTGTTTCATCAAACTTGCTACGGTCTCTCTTGATGCTGTTGTAAATTCGATTTCGATTCCAAATGTTCTTTCTTCGTTAAATTTCTGAGTTATCATGGTTTTGACCTCCTTGAGTTTTGTTAGTTGTTTTATTTCTTATCTCTTAATAATATTATATAACATATTAATGGATAAGTCAATACCAATGTTACAAAAAGGTAAAAAAAAGAAGGGCTTTTCGCCCCTCAATTTATTTAGCTGAAATCAACTCTGATACCTTTTCAGATATCTCATTATATAGATGAGGGTTGTTTTGAAGATACTCAATCAAATTTGGTTTACCTTGTACCTTGATGATTTCTCCCTCTTCATCTGTGATTATCTCTCCAGTCTCAATATCTACAAAATTAAACCATGCTCCTGCTTGATTGATAATCCCATATTTTAATGCCACCTCTATGGTATCCGCTATCTTGTCAATACCGGTTTCATAATTGAGGGTATAATATCCGACCCTTCTATCTGGTTTACAAACTTTAGTCTTTACTACATTTATCAAGACCTGATTTCCTGCCGGGGTCTCTGCACTCCTCTTGATTTCATTTCCTCTTTCATCAATATAGGACCCCTTTTGGAACATCAATCTGATACTACAATTATGTTTCCATCCCTTACCACCGGTTGTAATCATCCCGCCATAAGGACTATTCATATTCTCTCTCATCTGGTTTATACCAATGAGAGTGCAATTATACTTGTTACATAATAGCTCTGCCTTTTTACTAAATAGAGTCAATGCCGCTGCAATACCACCATAAGTCTTTTCTTCCATGGTCTTTTCATATGCTTGAGCTGATAACATAACCCCAAGACTATCAATAACCACCAATCCAACTTCATCAGTCTCCATCATTTGCAGTAACATCTCGAATATCTGCTCTGCCGTCTGACTTTGAGGTTTCAATAGTACCATCTTGTCAGTATCAACCCCAAGATTTCTTGCCCAATCCTCATCAAGAGTATTCTCACAATCTGCATATACCACTTGCTTTGGACCCCTTGCTTTGAGATAATCAAGTCTTGCCTGCTGCTCTTTTTTCCTCTTATCTATTGCTTCCAGGTCTTTGATTTCCTGCTCCCATTCCTCATCAAATAAGGGTTGAGCATTTGCTACAATATCAAGAGCAGTAGTGGTTTTACCACCATTTTCCTCCCCTGCAAACTCAATGATTCTCCCTCTCGGTAATCCACCATATAGCATGTAATTTGCTCGGGGACTACTGAATGGTATCTTTTGAGTCTGTATAAGTGGGATACCTCTTGCCACAATCTCTTCTTTATATTGCTTATTAAAATCTTTGATTAATATATCTAACTTTCCCATCATTGTCCTCCTACTCTACCAGGGTCAACTCTTGCGACCTCATACTCAACCATTCGTCTTGATATGATTTTCTTGATACTCTGCAAGGTCTCATTTGCTGCTTCCATTCTGAGTTTTACTTTTTTATATGCTCTCTGGTATGCAATGTGAGCTATATACTCATTCTGCGTGGCAAGCTCTGCCGCTGCTGTTTTATCTGCTATCGTCCCGCTTGCTTTATCATAGACTTCATTGTATAGCTCTTGCTTGACTGCTTTTGCCACATCTTCCTTAATACCCAATGCCTCCTGAGCCTCTCCGGTGAAATAAATCAATACCGGTATATTAAGGGCGAAATCATCAAGCTCCCGGTCAGTAGGCGGATTTGCGGTGTCATTAAGGATATTTCTGATGAATTGCATATACTCATCAAGTGACCTACAATATTCTGATACCAATCTATTTACGATTGAGTTCACCAAGTCACTATTTTCATCAATCCTCTTTTGTAGACTCCTTACCTTACCGGCATCAATATCACCACTTAATGCTGATTCAGATATCTTCGCCATGCCTCTGCCACCTCTTTTCCCCATTTCTTTCCTGCCCATTGGTCAAGATTATCAAGAAAAGTCTTTGCGTCATAGTCAAATAATATCCTTTTCTTTCTCCCTGATATCCTAATATTTAGTACCTGGTCATCATTCAATGGGTTTCCTATTGCTAAATATTTAACATTTAATGACTTTGCTCCTGCATCTCTGATTCTCTTTAGTTCCTGGATTGGTACAAAAGTAGTGATGTCATGCTCGATAAACCAAACAATGATTCCTGCTACTACTCCTGGTATTTTAGATTTTTCTACCAATCCATCCCACTGGTCTTTTGTAATTGCTGAGGTAAAATTGAGGGTATTACCGGAAAATGCTTTGCACTCAAAATAATATTGATATGGTAATCTATATACTCCAAAGTCACATATATTTCTAATCCCGGCATACCCCGCCATTGGGTCTGGAAAGCGGTCAAGTGAGATATCAGGATGTTTTAAGAATGCTTTTTTTATCGCCTCTTCAAATTGTTTCCCTCTGCTCACTCCCATCAGTTACCTACCTTCCTACACTCAGTCTTGTAATTGCAGTATTGACAAATCTTTTTTGTGATATCAGCAGGAATGGGCGGTGGGGTCAATTTCCTCACATAGGTATCACATTCCTCAATTTTAGATATTATCAAGTCGTATTTCATATCATCAGTGACTTCTAAAATATATGCTTTTTTATCACAATTGTCTCGGTTCTCATATAGAAACATTATCTGATTAATACCAAGGCAGGTAGCATATGCAATACCCTGCGGGATATGCTCTTCCGCTACTCCTGACCTATTCTGCCATTTATAGATTGTTTCGGTCTTAATCTCAAGAATGTAATATTGATTTTTGTACTTGATGATTCCATCACATAGGAAACTGATATTGAGGTCTTTGTGATATAATTTGGTTTCATATCCCTGCTGCTTGACTATTTCTAAATAATTCAGACCTCTCATCTTAACAAATTTCGCTACATCAATATACTCGCAATCCATCCCAAAATCTTTCATATGGGTTACCGCTTCCTGTAATCTCTCATGCCGGTCACTACCGGATTGTGCGATTCCTACAAGAGTAGCATTTGCTCTCTGCTCGTCAGGGTCAGCCCCGGTTACTTGGAAGTACATATTCCTTATACAAGTCATTGAGGATGGTTTATAACTTTTCGAAGGAGTCCTTCCATCTATCGAGTGCTGTTTTTCAATAGCTGCTTTGAGGTCAGCCACAAATTGCTCATTGACTGGCATTTCATTTGTGGCTGCCTCTATCAGCTTAAATACATTTTTAAGACTCTGACGTTTCGCCATTATTCATTGCTCTGTCATCCTCTAACAGTGCCACAATCTGAGTTATTTTTCCGGATACCATTTTTATTGCTTGCTCATGTCCATACCACATCTCAACTACTTCGCCCTCTTGAGCTGATACTTGAGATTTAAGAAGCTCGATATCTGCGCAGCATGTAAATGCTTTGAAGTTCTTACTCTCTTGATATTTGATAAGTTCGGTACCATTACTCCTCTTGCTACTAAATATTACACCATCAACGGTAAATGTGAGATAAACCCCATTCTTATCATATTCGCTTACGAATAGAGAAAGTCTATCGAGTACATTTAGCAATGCTCCCTTTGGCAATTTGCATACACTATCAAACTCAGTCAATATATATGCCTCGATTGCTTCCACCGGATAATCTTCGATGCCATCAAGCTCTGACCCATAAAGGACCACATTGTTTGTAGTAAATAGGATTTTATTCTTGACAATCTCTGCTGTAACTTTTTCCTCATCCATGATGGATAATAGCTCAACCAAATCAGTTGGAAGCAATATCTTACGTGGGAGGACCTTAACCTCATTACTACATACCTTGAAGGTATCGGTGGTGATTACCTTATCATCAAAATAATATCCAGTCAAGCAAGGGACTTCCATAGTCTCTGCCACTGCCGCTTTATTGGCGTTTAGGATTGTCTTGATGGTTGATAGATTGATTACAGATTTCTCTGCTTTCTTATGGTCGAATTTGTAATCTGGAAACTTAATCAACTGACCTTCCTCATCAAGTGGAAGTTCGATATTATAGGTACCATTTCCTTTTACTTCCAAGCTACTCTCTTTTAATGTCAGCGTAATTGTCTCAGTCGTTGTCTTTGCCACCAATTTGCTGAACAGCTCCGACTGCACCACTACATAGAATTCCTCTCCCTCAACCTTATCAATGATTTTAAGGATATTGGCAGCATCTGTGGTGATGAGGGTCAAGACCCCATCCTGCCATTGGATTGCCATTAGTGATGTGATTGGAATCATCTTATTATTAGATGCCCCTTTGATTGCTTTTGATACCATCTCCTGCAATTTGAGTGTTTTAAGCGTGAGCTTCATAGTTTGTTTCCTCCTCTTTATTTTTGTATTTGTTTATTATCATAACTATAAATGGTTTTCGGTTCGGTTGGTTGCCTTTTTTCATATTCTGAAACAATATGAACAACTTTATATGTTATTGGTAGGATTATAATTTCATATCCCGTTTTGATTAATACCTGCATAATCAGCATTACTACTAAACTATTTATCGGCATTTGCCCTAAGAAAGCTATTGGTAGGAAAATTAAACTATCTATTACTTCTCCCGCAAAACTTGATATGATAGCTCTCCATCCAAAGCCCTTATGGTCTGTTGGATGCTTCTCTTTCATTTTCTTAAACACTCTATCGTTAATGAGGTCTCCAATCATAAATGCTGACAGTGATGCGAATAAGATTCTTGGGGTGTTTCCCAATACTGTTTGGAAAGCTTCTTGATTAGTCCAAAACGAAGGCGCCGGGGTTATGATAACTAAGCTGAATACAATTACCATAAACAGGTTAGCTGCAAATCCCATATAACAAGTTAATCGACTCCATCTATATCCATATACCTCGGAGAATAAATCTGATAGGATATAGGTTATGGGGAAGATGAATACTGCCCCGGTCATTACGATACCAAATGGTAGTAAAACCTGCTTTGATGCTATTATATTACTAATTAATAAACTTACCACGAATAATAGTGTTAGATATAATTGTAGAAAACTAATATTATGGTTTTTTTTCATATTGTGGTTTCCTCACTTTCTTCTTTTTACCTGATTTTTAGTATCTATATAAAGGGTCTTGCGACCTCTTATTTTTTACTTATTGATGCTCATCTATTATATAGAATATCTCATCAATCTGTAAAGGATTTTATTTCAATTTGCTTTCCTCCTAAAATAAACTGATTTTCTTTGCTGTGATATCTAATTTAGTGAAATAATAAACCGGTAGTCCTAAATGAGATAACATCTTGAAATACGGGCTACCCATAATTGGTGATGGGTTATAATAGAGTATTGCATTATACCCTTTCTTATCCATCTTCTCTCTGATACCCTCTCCCAACTTCTTAAAATCACCATCAGTCAGTTTAGATGGATGAACATCATAGTCGGTATATAACTCATCCTCAAGACATAAACCATGCAAATCACTGAGGGTTCCAAAATCATATTTATTAGAAATCATCATTCTATAGAAATTGATATTCTTTGACCCAAGATATAATTCAGATGGTTTATAGTAACCACCATCATCTTTTTTCTGAGCTGAGCACCCGGTGCAAATTAATAGGTTATGCTCTGCTGCTATCTCCTTAAATTCCTTGCTGCTATCAATGGTCTTAATACCCCAAGTATTGAAGATATGATTCTTATAATCAGTCCAAACATTCATCTCATTTCCTCCTTAGAATAATGATAGTTTTTTAGGACCTGGTCGATACTGTAAAGCATTTGCTTTCTTATTCATATATCTTGCATTAAACATGATTCGGTTATCTCTTGACCCCCTCAATTCATCCAAGGTAAACCCAAACTCTGATATCAATTCATTGAAAGTATCTTGATGATGTTTTGGAAGATGAGAATAATGCTCTGGTAACTTTGCCATCTGGTCGCTCACTGCTATAATTCCTACCTCAGTCATTATGCTTCCATTTGCTCCGGTCATTATCCAGCTCGTTGAGTCTGCTGATGTGATTGGATATTGCTCAAGTAATGAAAATGAGGTCATTCCAAAAGCATGAGTCTTGACATTTGGATTACTTGATTTCTCAATAATCTTGAAACAAGCATCAAGAAATGCTTTCTTTACCGGGGTTGGTTTTCCGACCATACCTCCAAGTGCTATATATGGGATATGTTTTCCATCTTCATCAGTCCACTCAAGCGCTTCCTTCAAATAGTTATATGGTTCGCCAACATGGAATGTATAAAGTAGACCATCAGGGTTTTTCATCTTTGGTCTCATATATAGGTAATTCTCCCATGTTGCTCTTGCTGCCTCCTCAACTTGCTCTTGAGTATGACCTTTTACTCTATCTCCTGGGATTACATCTACCTGTCCATATAAATCAATAAAATCTGCTCTTTCATTTATCCAGTTGATATATTCATCCACATCAATCTGCTTTCCTCTGGTCCATGCTGAGAACGCTCCTGAGTCGATGAATAGTTTCTTTGGTTTAATCTTCTCTTTGTATTTATCAGTTGCTTTCTTGCCTTCCAGATAATTGAAAAGCATGTTTGCCTTAACCTCTCCGGTCACCACTTCCATGATATTTTCTTTTTCCGGTCCTACTAAATATAAATCCATAATATACTTATCCCTCATTTCATCGCTAAAATTTTCGGTACTTGCAAAATATAAATCCATAAACGCTTTCCTCTCTTCCTCGGTCATCTTTGCCATATCGGTCAATATATAATCAACCACTGCGGCTCTCTTGACCTCTCCTACCTTATCAACTCCTTTAGGACCTGCAGGATGAATATAAGAAAGTAATATATTAAAATCATTAATCAACTTTTCTGGTACTGCATCTGGAAACCCTCTGGTATCTCCAGCTAAATAAATCTTGAAATCTCTCATAAAGTTATCCCACCTTTTATTGAAGATATATTTTTCCGCTTTTTGGCGATTATTAATATAACTCAATAATCTTCCGTATCCTTCTGAATAAAGAAAGTCACAGCTCTTTCCCCATCCTTCGCCGGCAGAATACAATTCAAAATTCTTCTTAATTTCGATTATCTCATCCCCTCCCTTCATCCCATAAGAATGGCCATAAGGAAGGAGAATATTATATAAACCAATTAAATTGGCCGGTAGTAAAGAATCTGAATTTCCTCGAGTGTTGCCTGCCAAATATAAATCCATCTTTTATCACCTCATACTATTATATAGAAATTCTAAGCAATCTATAAAGGCTCTCCATACCATCTCTCGGTAATCTCTACATCACACTTACTTGGTACTGATAAATCTTTTGCCGCCTCAACCATTAATTGAGAAAATCTCTCTGCTACCTCTTTGGCATTTTCCTTTGGGCATTCTCCAATCAATTCATCATGTACCGCCAATAACAATCTAAACCCTAAATCCTTGAGCTTTTTATCATTGCCTACAGCAATCATTGCCAGCTTTGTTTGGTCAGCAGCAGACCCCTGAATTCGACTGTTGACGCATTGCCTGGTCGCCTCTGCTATATAACCACCATTATCTTTGATGAGAATACCTTGCTCTTTTGCTCTTGCTTTGATATTCTCTTTTTCTTTCCAACTATAAGTCCTATTTAATTGTTTGAGATATCTCTGCTTGGTTTCCTCATCTACTTCTATGACCCCATCTTCAAACTCTTCCTCATCATCGAATAGAGGGTCAAAATCTTCTGGAACTCCATCAATATAACTAAATTCATATGGAGGTAATTGCATATTTGGTAATCGTCTTTTCCGACCCCAAATCGTGGTTACATATCCCAAATCTCTTGCCATATTCTCACTATCTTCCATGAACTGTCTGAGTCCCGGAAATGAAACCATAACCTTGTCGTAAATCTCTTGAGCCTTTTTCTTTGATACCCCAAGGTCTTCGCCAATCGCTGCTACCCCCTTACCATAACAGATACCTAATACGATTGCCTTTGCTGCGTTTCGTCTCTCTTTACCTTTTGAGTTTTTAGTCCCATCTGCCCTAAATTCTTTACACTCATCATAAGGTAAGTTATAGGCGATTGATGCAATCTCTACATATAGGTCTTTGCCATCCCGGTAAGCTTTTATCATCTTTTCATCTTTGCTCATATGAGCGGTTATTCTTGGTTCTTGAGCTGAGTAGTCAGAAGATAGTAAAACATAGCCATCTGACGCTCTGAACATCTTTCTGATTTCATTATTATGTGATGGTATGTTCTGCATATTAGGGTCACTGCTGCTAAATCTTCCGGTATCTGCTCCAATCTGATTAAATGATGCATGGATACGTCTGGTCTTTGGATTTGCTATTGCAGGCATTTTCTCAATATAGGTACTAAGTAACTTTGATATACTTCTATATTCTGAAATTGCTTTTGCCACCGGATGGTCTATTTTTTGTAGGATTTCCTCTCCGGTCCCTCTCGGTTTGTCTTTATCAACCGGTTTTATCTTGAGTATATCATAAAGCATTATAGCAAGCTGTGAAGCACTTGAGATATTGATTGGATACTCAAGTTTATTTGCTGCTCCTTTTCTCTCTCTATAATCGTCTAAATCCTTGCCAAAGTCATCACAGAGTCTATAGAATTTCTCTTTCGCCTCTTCGAGCTTTTGATTATATTTCTTTGACAATGACTCTGCATATTCAAAATCAAATGCTACCCCGGTATCTTCCATCTCTGCTACTATATTGATTAGTGGCATTTCTATATGATTAAACACAAATGCCGGTCCCGTCAAATCTCTCTCAATACAAACCGGGTCACCCTCGGTAAGAAATGGTCTTTGGAATTCAAATAACTCAAATGTGATTTCTGCATCCCTTGCTGCATATAGATATCCGGTATTCACTGGAATATGAGTAAATGGAATTCCTTTGAATAATGAGTCAAACCCAAACGCATCTCCCTCACCTCTCATACAATATTTCTTATGAAGAGCCTTGAGGTTACTTTCTGGCTCATTTTCATTGAGCAGTCTTGCTGCTAAATAACCATCCCAATAAGCGGTCAATTCAGTTCCAAGTTGATTCTTGATTACCCTGATATCAAACTTGGCATTGAACATAATTACTTTAACGCCTGCCTCTTTGATTCTTGCCATCTGATTATCTGCAAATTCATCTGGTACCTGGTTCTCAATCTCAACCCCGGTTACATAGCTCACATGATGGAGTGGGATATAAACTGCTTTGGTACCTGGTACATATAAGCATAATCCTGCAAGAGTGCAGGTGATAGGGTCAAGACTATTAGTCTCAGTATCAATAGCAATATACCCTACCTTGATTGCCTCATCTATATATTTTTCAAATGATTCTTCATCTCTGATTACTTCATATCTATCTTGATATTTTCCAAGCACTTTATTGACCATTGCATTGATGGTCGAAATTCTCTCTAAAAATCCCCCGCCACCTTTTATTGATATCCCCGCTGTAGCTCGGTTCTTTTTAGATGCTTTCTTTGCTAACAGAGAATCTCCCGCTTTAGTTGCCCTCGGCGGGAGATTAAATAGTCCGCTCATTTATTAAAACTTATCCTCAGCGGTTCCAGATGTTCTGCGTCTACCTGCGGGGCGTGAGGTAGTTGCTTTTTCTGGAGTTGTATTTGCAGGCGTTCTGCGTCTTGTCATTGGTTCTGGTTCTTGAGGAGCTGGTCTTCTATCTCTACCTGGATTTCTTTGAGGCGGAGCTGCATTTTCTACATCTTCCTCAAAATAATTATTATCAAGAAAAAATTCCAATTCCTCGTAAGTCTTATCAAGGATAAGCGTTCCAAGCAATTCCGGTACCTCTGGCAAATCTTCAAGAGTCACATCATCAGTTGCAAGAGCATAGGTTTCATATGTGGTATTGGTATCGCCCTTTTTACCATTTCTCTCAATCTCAAATGGAGTCGAAACCAATGGATTATATCTTGCACAAAGACTTGATATTTTACTAAAGAAAGTCTTTCCTCTATCCCAAATCTTGACTTCCTGAGTCTCTTCATCGTATACATATACGAATACCTTTGCAAGTACTCTTTGCTTTGCTGCGCATAGCGGGCAATCATCTACCGGTTGATTGTATTCTCTCAAGCAGTTTACATATCTTTTTCTGCCCTCCACCTCGATTTCATGTACCGCAAACCCCTCCACATCATCAATCGTGTTATACATAAATCTTACCGTTGCCACATCTTTGTCATTCTTGAGTGAGAAAAATCCTCCCCCGACTTGACCTCCATAATTGTCTACTTCATGAGCATTAAAACGTGCCATAATTTTTTTCTCCTTTCTGGTTTTGAGTTTCTATATTAGTCAGCCTGTTGGCATTGACTCTGTATAAATTAAACGACTTTCGAAACAGCCAAATTGATAACCTCTGCATTAGCTTCCTCATTATTCAAAATCCCTCCTATGAATATTATATAGAATTTTCTCTAATATTCTAAAGCTAAAGGCATCAATTTTTCCCTTAATTTTTTCCTCATATTGCTAAGGGTCATTACACTAACTCCTAATAGTTTAGATATTTCTGTATTTGTAAAATCTTTGAGTATTAAGTCACAATATACCATTTCTTTTTCGGTCAATCCATATGATGCTAAGTTATCAATCGTTTCTCTCATCTGCTCAGGACTTTCCAAATCAAATCCATTTTCCACCATTACATCATAGCTCTCAGAATAAAACATTACTTTTCTCTTTTGAGTGTTGAGATATTGAGTTTCCTCTCTGAACTTATTTCTGAGGTTGGCGGAGAAGTAAGTACTAAATGCTGCCTTATCATCATTGTAAGTCTGTAAGCAAAAGTCTAATTTTTCCAATGAGAAACTTGCTATATCATCTTGAGTCAACCCATAATAATGATTTGAAATATTGATTATCAGTTTATAGGTCTTTGCGAATGCTGCTGCCAATAGGGAAGGGTTTAAGTCTTCCCTATAAGCTACAGCTATCTCTTCTAATGTCATTTCCAATGTTTCATTGATTATTAGAGTCGAAAGTGTTTTGAGTGTTGATATCATATTGTCCCCCTTAGTTTTGTGAGTTATTTAGTTTTCTTAGCTTCAATCTTAGCTTTTGTAAATGCCAAGGATGCCAATACCAGTTGCTTTACCTTTGATACATTTTCATCATTCATTTCCTCGAATTTGATTCTTGCATCAAGGATATGGTTGATTTTTCTAAACTCAGTCAATCCCTCGATTGCTTCGGAGTAAAGCCATAATGTTACTGAGTCATCATCAAATGTAAATGCTCCATATCTCTTTCCCTCAACCTTTAGGCTCTTAAATGTAGGTACGGTTGCTGTGGTTACCTCGGTTCCAATCTCTGCCGCCAAATCTTCGATTACCTTTTTCAGTGGATGTGGGTTATCAACAGTCTTTTTCTTAGCTGGTTTCTTTGCTTTCTTCTCTACCTTTGCTACCGGCTCTTCCTCAATCACCGGGTCTGCCTCGGTCTGCTCATCTGCATTTTCCTCTGGTTGGGTCATTTCCTCAATTACCGCTGCATCCTGCTCTACATATTCAATTTCTGCCTCCGTTAAAGTGATTTCTTCCGCCTCGGCAACGACTTCATCTGTCGATGTGATTTCTTCTGTTTGAGGCTCTTCAATCTCTTTCCACCATCTCTTTAATGTAGCGGGACTGATTGATTTTTCCTTTCCATCTTCCATCTTGAGTACTACCTTCTCATCTGTTCTGCTGACCAATTCTGCTACCTGCTCATTTCTTACGGATACAAATCTTGTCATTTTCTTTTCCTCCTTAAAAGTGTTTTGAGTGTGATTTCTCATCTCTTGAGAATATTATATAACATATTAATATATAAGTCAATACCAAAATCAAAATATTTCCACCAAGTTTTCAAATTCTTTTTCATCCAAATCATTGAGGTCTTTTCCTTCCGGTATCTCATATTGAGTTACCAGTTTAGAACCTCGAAGAGCTTTCCTCAATTTCCTGGTAGCCCTCTGACCTGCTTCATCGGGGTCAAGAGCAATAATAAATTTTCTTGCCGGAAGTCTCTTGAGTTGCTCATATTGATATTCCGTTCCAAGACCATTGAGTGCCACTGCCGGTTTACCATATACATAGCAAGTCAAAGCATTTAGGATTGACTCACATATTATGACCTCCTCTGCGTCATCTGGTAATTCATATAATCCATATACCGGTTTGATTGCTCCTTCAGGATAATGGAAAAACTTGATATCAACACTTCGCCTTGCTATAAATAAGGTATTGCCTCTCTCATCTCTAACGGGAAAAGTCAAGCATCTCAATACCTGCTTAACCTTGCCATCTTTATCCTTTAATTCAAAATGCTCATCGTATCCGATATCAAACTTTTCAATGACCTCATCTGTGAGTTTCCGCTTATACATATAAGGATGATAATATCTATATGAGTCCAGCTCTTCCTCACTTATGTAACTCATCTTCTCAACTTTTGACCCTCTTGATACATCAAGGGATAGGTCTTTCCTATTCTCAATGGATACCGTTAGGAAGTGTTTAATCAACCACTCTCTTCCATAACTGCCCATATCATCTCTGCCAAAACAGTGACTAATCATTTCTTCAAGAGTGGCAGTATATCCGCAAGTAAAGCAATGGACGGTTCCTGCCGGGATATCTTTGATTGGGACCGTGCTAATACCACATGATGGTTTCTTCTCTTGACCATTGGAATGGATAGGGCAATTAAACTGTATATTCCTCGGTCCTACCTTAAATTCATTAAATCTCAATATCCCACGCCTTGCTAATTGATGCTTGAGTTCATTGAGCACTTCCAAATCATCTGCTAATATAGGATTTCGATTGACATAAAACATTTAATTGCCCTCCTTTCCTTAAAATACATCAGTACCATCTTGAAATGAATCTTTAATTTCGGTAGCTTTTTTCTGTCTGGTCTCTGGTCTGACCGCGTCTTCTCCTGATGGAATATAGTTAAATTGACCTCTGTCAATATCCCAATAGTATATCAATTTTCCTCCGGTTTTACCATCACGATGTTTTTTGATACCAAATTCCAATCCTGCCCCGGTCTGTCTGAGTGCTATTACCTTTGTTGCGTTATGTGCTATTCCATCTGAGTCTCTGATGGATTCTAATTCTGGAGTACCATCTGCATCTGCATCTTTTACCCCGCTTCTATTAGATTGCACCACCACTATGATTGGAATACCAAGCTCAATACTGAGGGATAATAAATCTTCACTTATATTGGTGAGGGTCACGGTTTTGTTATCGCCTTTTTTGTATCTCTCATCTGTCAGATAAGTGATGCCATCAATCCCAAGAATGTCAAGTTTATTGGTCTGACAGAAGTGTTTTAGTTTTGTGATGGTAATCTTCTTTTGAAAATCAAGAGGAGTTGCTACCACAAATGGTCTTTTCTGCTTTGATAATTCTTCGATATACTTATCATAATTTGGTTCTTCTTGACCCCAAACCAAGTTGTTATTTGAGAAGTTTTTCATCAAGGTATCAACCCTATATCCAATCTTTGTTGGACTCATCTCAGGACTAATATACCCTACCCTATTACCTATCTGCCAAGCATGAGTTAAAGTCTTTGCCAATACCCATGATTTGCCTTGATTGGTTCTCGCAAATAAAACTACTAACTCTTCTCCTTTTGCCCAACCATGCACTATAGAATCTAATTCCTCAAATCCGGTGGTGATATACCAGGGATTTTCTGAGTTCATCTTATCTTTATATACTTGATATCTCTCTTGAGCACCGGAGATGATATCAGTACCCTCAGCAGTTGCTGCTATTTCAAGATTAGGTAATTGAGAATGTAAATACTCAACCGCATCATTTGCATTGGTTTTGAGCAGGTCTGCTACCTTCTGCACTACCTCTACTGATTTATAATATAGATGCTCTTCATATAAAGCATCAAGTAAATACTTATCTGGCTCATCTACATCAATCAAATCGAATTCTGTAAATTTACTCAAGAATGTTGCTCTATCTGGTACCTTGCCATACTTTTCAAAATGCTCTTTGATATATCGAAACTCTGTTTCATATCCTTGAAAATATTCCTCGGTAAGGGCATTCTTGGTTATAAGCTGCATATCCTGAGTATTGATTATCTTGTTTAGAATCTGCAAACTTATCATCTCAATCCCCTCCTATCTACGCCAACAAATCTGACCACCGTGCTATCATTCCAGACCCTGCTCGAAAGTCTATTTCCAAGAGCATCTTGTAACTGGTCTTGTGGAAGATTTCCGGTATAGATATTCGATAATTGATTGAGCTTCCTTTGGTCAATATAGGTTAATAGATTAGCGTGGTCAAAATCTCCAAGCTTTGTTGCTGCTATATCATCCCATATTACCAAATCAACTGACATTAATCGACTCTTTAATGTTTCAAAATCTTCATCCCTACGACTAATTCCCTCTTTGATTTTTATAAGAAATGTCGGAACATGGATGAAAATTCCTCTGCATCTAAATCCATTACCTGCCCATATATCATCGAAAAACTTCTGCATCAATTTGATAGCCCAAGTGGTTTTACCATTTCCAAAATTATCACTGTATATATAAACGCTCTCGCCATTCTTTACAAAATTGATGATATCGTCCTTAATATCTCTCAGGGTTAGAAAAGCATCCATATCTTGTTTTGAAGGCGTTAGCAATACCGGATATTGTCGGTTTCTTGGTATCCCACTATTCTGCATCAGAAAATCCATTTCCATATATCTGATACATCCTGCGGCGCAATCATCTGTTTTATATTTGCTACATACTTTATTATACCAACACTTCTCTGCGTCAAATATATATTCATATGCCATGATTTACTTCCTTTCATTGAATATATGATGACTCATTACCTCAATTGTTTTGTTATGAGCATTTCGTCTTCGCTCAATCATCTTTACAAATTCAATGATATCTTGCTCATTCTCTGCCATCCAATATCCACCACCCTCGGTTTCCTTTGAGCAGATTGGATGCTCAACTCTCAACTCTGTAATTAAGTTTTTGACCGCTCTGGAAGTTAAATGGGTCAATCTACTGAGTTCTGGACCTGGGATGGCCTCTGCTCGAGTCTGCGGTATCAGATTTAATATAATTTCCTTATAGTCTTCTCTCGAATGATTTTTCATCTTTATTGCCCCCTTTATAAATTGTTGTTCGGATATTATATAGAATAATACCTGAGTTTATAAAATATCATCAACCAAAACAGGTAATTTATAATTTAACCTGGTCAATAACATATTTGTGACCTCTCTGATTAAGCTTCTGCTTGCTTCAAATCCATTAAGACATTCCTCTAAAATTGAATTAAGTTGCCATCATCATCTGTTGCAAGACTCTTCTCAAATTGCTCTTTTTCTTCTTTGCTCATATTAACCACCGCCTCTGCCTTTCTACCTGCGGTATTATCAAACTTAGGTTTTGCGAAATTGTTTTTCTTATCTTTCTCCCAAGGGGCTATAATCTGCATATAACCACCTGCTATTGACCCATTGATTTTATCAATAGCAACCTTTGCACTCTCTCCTGCATAATCTCTTAAATCATCTAAAATGATTTTCCATTGATTTGGTTGAAGGCCTTTCTTGACTCTCATATTGAAATACTCAAGTAACTTTTCCCTAATATTTTCATTCTCAGTAAAGGCATTTATCATATTTCTCATGGTTACTATATCTTTGGTCTTTTTAGCTTTTTTAGTTTCTTTGGGGATTAAAGATTTTTGTTTTTGGGTAATAATATCTTTAGATATTATTTCATCTTTTTTAGTATTAATTATTTTAGTATTATCAGTGAAGTTTTTTTGTATACCCTCTACAATATTTTTTGTATAGGTATTCAAATTATCTTGTATAGGTATATTATTTGCTATGCTGATGTGACGGCTTTGAATTTCCTTGCTATTCTCTTTATAGATGAGCTGTACATCTATGTAGCCATTTTTCTGAAGGCTCGAAATCCAATTCGATATTGAGGTTTTAGTGACCCCATATAACTCAGCAAAATAAGCATTTCCTGCCCAACAATAACCTTTATCATTACATAGGGCGGTTATCTCAGCATAAAGTAGTTTAGCATTAGGAGTGATATTTTTATCATATCGTACATTAGCAGGTAATACTGCATAATAATTTCTCTGAATTAATTCATCCATTGACCTTGCCTCACTTTCTATTTCCTTTAGTAATATAAAAAGTATGGTTCAAGAGTTCACGGCTCTATCCCCATACCTTACGGTAATCAGTATTTACTTAGTATCAGTACCGTGAATACTGATTACTCCTATATTATAGATGATAGACCAAAATCAATCAAACATTATTTTCCTTGTTTTAGCATCGAAACAATATCCGATACCTGCTTATCTACTTGACTATGGACCTCATCCCAAAGCATTTCTTTTTCTTTCTCAAAATTAATTTGACCCTCTTCTACTAAATCAATCGGAAATGCTCTTTCCTCCTGAAACTCAAATGTATAAAAACTCTCATTGAGTTTCACGCTAACCCTACTGGTCGCTTTGATTAGAGTTGGAACTGCTTGACTAAAATACTTTCTTTGTTTTGCCATCCCATCTCACCTACTTCTTAACTTTCGATACTCTGAGGGTTACTACTTCTTTTGTAGTCTGGCATGATGCTAATGCTGCTGCATCTACCTTTCCATTGTAGATTGCATTCTCAAGAGCATCCATATCTACATATTCCTTTTTCTTGATGATACCTCTCACCTTCATCTCTTTGAGCTTTTCAATTAATGCTTCCTCAATGAAATCTTGTCTTTCAGATACTGAGCAAGTTGCTTTGATATCTCCCGCTACAAATTCAGATAGGTTAGATGCTCGCATCAGGGTTTTAATCTCTGCATTTTCCTTATCTACCACTTTCTTAATTGAGTCCATTTCTGACTTTTGCATATGATAGATTGGGAGTAGCTCGGTTAATCTTTCCTCTGCTCTCTTCTCCTTAGCTGATGCTCCAAGGTCATCAAATGATGACAGTTGTTCAAGTTTTCTCTTTGCCATTTGTTTTTCCTCCTTATAATTTGGAATCAAATATTATATAGAATATTTAACTCTTTTGTAAATCGTCCTTCATCTTCTTATTCTTAAGGGCTCTCTTTCCTCTGTCTCCCCAATACCTTGCGTTATGAGCACCCATTAACCCGCCTCTACCTTTTGGAACCCATCTCTGGAATTCCTCAAGTAGTGGTAGGTCTTTTGAGTCCCAATATCTGGTTGCTCTGACCCCATTCTGCTCATACTTTGGCAAGGTAGGTACATCTTTTGGTTTGTCAAACTCATCATTCATATACCACTTATACCAACTATTGAGGGTTGATACTGAGATATCAAGATGTTGAGCCACTTTAGTTGCAGTTATTTTCATAATTATTTCCTCCCTCCCATGCAACGTATGTTTTTTATTTACCTTGTTTATCATTCTGCTCCCCTCCCAAAGCATTCAAATACTTTTCTAATAGTTTCTAACTCATCAATCCAACTATCAACATCTTCTTTCGTTTTCATTGGAGGCCAATGTCCCGGCACAACTCTCATGTCTTGTTTTTCGTACTGTTGTAAAAAGTATTTTTCAATTTCCGGTGCAACATTATATATCATTCCGCACCACCTTTCTTTATATAGTATTCACATTTACGAATGACCCTTTTTATTTCTCCTACACCAGATAGCCAATGACCGCAAAAAGCCCCAGAATATCCTGTTGGCTCTTTTATGTGAAAATACTTGCAATCCTTACACTTCATTTCGCACCGCCTTTCAAATACCATTCCTTGAGGGTCTCTGCCATATCTTTATTATTTATTAAAGCATCTGCTACTGCAATCATCAAGATAGTATCATCAGTAAAGGTATTTTTTGGAGTGAGTAATTCAAAATTCTCATTGAGGGTTGGTCTGAACTCAAACCTTGACCCTATGATATCTCCTAATATTGCACCAATCATCTCACCACCTCCTCAATCTTAATAATAGAACCCTCAAGTCCTGAGTTCGATACATCACCAAGTTTCTTAGTCAATTCATCAAGTTTATCAACATCTACTATAAATTCCATGATATTGCCATTCATAGTTACATATTGATTATTAGCATCTGTATGAATATCTTGCTTAATATCTCCGACCATAGCATGAAATACAATCCCGCTATCAAGGGTCACTCTAAACTCTTTCCCGACCTCATCAGCATAATAAGTACCTACCGCCACAAGATAACTATCATTGAATTTTCTAAACCCCTCTGAGTCAGTATAAGCAAGTTGCTGGAGATGCCATTGTTTTGATGATTTATCCGTAATCTTCTTATAATCCATATAAGTTTTGAATGAGCCATCTGCATCTTCAGGTAATCCCACTGAGATATATCCTGACCCCTCTATTTCGCGGTGAGACCCAATTATATTATAAGATGAATGTAATTGCTCAGTCTCTTGAATCGTTTCAATATAAACTGGTTTAATCGCCTCAATCACATTTGGTTCCAAGTTTCTATTGACCTGCCAAACCAGATAACCAAATATCAATACCATGATGATTAGAATACCGGTCATTTCTCTTCTCTGCTTTTTTATCTGATTCCTTTTAAAAGCGCTCATCTTTTTATTGCATTCTCTGCATTCTTCATAAGTATTCATAGTTTTTTATCCCCCTAAAGTTTGATTGGTTTGATTTCCACCACCTCGATTGCTTCGATTCTATCAATATAATATTGACCACCGTTGATGGATAGGTACTGCTCTGCTATTTCTTCCTCACTATAATTCTTAAAAAGTTCCAGGAAATCATATTTAGCAAATTCATCTTCATGCTCCATCACATACTCTTCAATTAGTCTGAGTAGGTCATCTTTCGATGACCCCTCAACCTCAATCATTTTAGTCCATGCTGTTCCAGTACTGAAAAATATCTTTAGCATCTCATTTCCTCCCCTATCCTAATAGATAATCAATTATTTCTGATTTGTTAAGGTCTACTTTACCATCTACCAAAGCATCTGCCATTGCTCCTTTTTTATAAATGAGTTCTTCAATTCTTTCATCGATGGTATCCTTACAAACAAGCGTGATAATATTTACATTTGAGGCGGTCCCGATTCTATGTGCTCTATCTTCCGCCTGCTCTTTATTTGCTCGATTCCAAGGACTATCAAGGAATATTACTGTTGATGCTGCGGTAAGAGTAAGACCGGTTCCCATTGCTCCGATTGTCCCAATTATGACTTTACAACTTGAATCGGTCATGAATCTTTCCTGCTGCTTTTTTCTATCTTTGGTCTCTCCGGTGATGATTGCTGGATTAAATCTTCTCAATCTTTCCATTGTTGGTCCGGTCATATCGGTCCAGTTACTAAAGATGATTGCCTTCTCACCATTCTCAACCAATTCTTCCACAATCTCCTCAAGTCTATCAAGTTTTGCGCTCTCTTTGATTTGACTGCTTAATATCCCGGTAAATCCAGTAGCTTGTCTGAGTCTGATTAATTGAGCAAGTGGGTTATTGCTAACCTTGATTTTATCAATTTTCTCTTTAATCTCTTGCTTAACCTCATTATAAACTTTCGCTTGCTTACTACTCATCTCTACATATTCTATTGAGTGGAATTTCTCTGGAAGGTCAAGAGCATCTTTCTTGAGTCTTCTTAGCATCAATGATTCCAGATTACTCTGAAGCTCTCCAAGATTTCTATATCCTACCACTTCATATCCACCATATCCTCCCATTATGCAATAATGCTTTTTGAATTGATAGAAACTATGCTTTTCAAATCCCAACCACTTGAGTACGATATATAAATCAAGCGGGGTATTCATTAGAGGAGTTCCAGTCATTGCTATTCTGGTTTCTGGATTGACCTGGAGTATTGCTTTTCCTTGTTGAGATGATGGATTCTTGCATTTATGGATTTCATCAATCGCTACCATTTCAATCTGACCATTCTGAGTCAATTCCTTGACCTTTTTTAGAATATCCTGGTCTCTCAAACTCTCTACATTTGTGATTAGGAAATAATCTTTTGGCAATTTATTAAGGTCTGCTAATTTATCTTTTGATGAACCAATGACCTCTTTGCCTTTGGAATTGATTTTAGTTCCTAATATATGAGCAGTTTCATTGGAGTGAGTACTAATCTCTGATTTCCAATTCCACTTGAGACCATTTACTCCGCAGATAATCAAGCAATGCTTATATCCTTTTGAAAGCTTTTTAGCTACCGCTATATCAATTACCTGCTTTGTTTTTCCAAGACCCTGTTCATCCCCTAAAAGAAATCTATCATGTTTTAACCCATATTCAAATCCTTCAATCTGATGGTCGAAAGGATTGGTTTTGAATTGGAATCCCTTTGGTATCTTGACCTCTTTTGGTACCAATGTTTTATAATCTCCGGTTATTGTAATCTCTTTATCTTTTACTGAGTTGATGATTTGTAGTAATTTATTTGCCGGCACCTCCCATTCTTTATTTGCTGCGTGCCAGAATCTACTGCTTTGCTTTCTCATCAATCCTACCAATTCTGCGTCGTATGGAAAGCTTATAAATGCACTTAAATCTCCATTGACTTTCTGAGCTTCTTTAATCTGAATGCTTATCATCTTTATTCCTCCTTGAGTGTTTTGAGTGTTAATCCCTATCTCTTAATAATATTATATAACATATTGAGATGAAAGTCAAGACTTTTCTACCCCTTTATTAGTCTACTATTTTAATATCATCAATGGTTATAACACAATTTCTAATTTTCTGAGCAAGAACATTTATTTGTTTTTCTGCGCCCTTTGCCAAAACATTTACCTGCTCATTTGAAACTGTTATTACTGTCGTTTCAAGAGTTTTAGCTGAATTTCTTACTGAATTTATTGCCTCTCGGATAAATGTTTTTGTATGCTCTGCCGTGCTTGCTCCCCAGAGCCCCGTCCCCAATCTTACCTCAATCAACCTTGTAATCTTTTTCATTTTCTTATCCTCCTGAGTGTTTTGAGTTTGATTTCTCATCTCTTACCAATATTATATAACATATTGAGATGGAAGTCAACACAAATAATAAAAAAAGTAAAGCATCAAGACCAAAGTCCCAATGCTTTACTTATTATAAGGAAGGGGTGATTAACTATTTAATTTTTAAGCCCCTGCGTGATAAAATTTAATTCCTTGACTGCCGCTTCAATGATAGTATCTAATTCCTGGGGACTGAGCTTAAATCCTTTTGAATTTAGAAAATCAATTACATATTATTTACTCTTTGACCCAGTCTGGTATGGTCATTCCCTGAATCTTATTATGTTGTGTATTCGTCTTGTATTCTGTCCTTGGAATACATATTTTCCAAGTGCATCCATAAAAGTTGAACCACCACCGTCAAGCATTAAAATTATGTCATAAGCCTCCCCAGTTGAATTGTCTGTCATAATTGCTATTGCTTCTGCCATCGTGACATTTTTTAATACTATTAGATACTGCTTATTTAATCGTTTATTATAGCCTATAAAGGTTTTATTGCTACGCCTTAATACGTCAGAAAAATCTTTCCAAACACCTTTTAGATTATATCCTGCCTTGAAGCCCTCTGTCACGGGAGAGTAATAGAATGTAAGGTCTAATGTATTTCTTATTCCTAATCCGCCTATCACCGTCCTAATATTTGAAAGGTTGAGTTCAGAAAGATTTTTAATACGCTTCATATTGACAGTATCATCTTTATTTGCTATATATACACTTTGAGGAGCGCCAAAATCATAGTAATGGTTAGCAATGCTTTGATATGTAACTCCATCTTGATACAATATGCTTGTAGGATAGGTAGTTCCGTCAGGATGATGCCAATAAAAAGTACCATTGACACAATTCGTAAACTCTGTAATATCCCAGATTCTTTTATCGACAACATCGACTACTAAATCTTTAACTTCCCCTCTCAGTTCATGGATTCTGTCATTGTATTTTTTATACCTAATTTCACTTTTCACTTCCTCAACCCCTAACTCCGCTTTTATATCCTCAATAAAACTATCCCAATGTGGAAGAATCAATCTTGGACAGTTTTTACCACTCCAATTTTTATGAGAAACAACTTTGTCAATGCTAATTCCAGTAGCTTTAATCAATTCTGCTATAAATTTTATTGCCGTTCTATCAGCACCGTAAACCTCTGCTATTTCTATACCTATTGATTTTCTGTTGCCATATCCATGTTCACCGTCTTCCGCATGCCAACCGCTCTCTGTTATAGGCAAGTGTTGATATATCTCGTTATTTCCTACTGTAAAATGCCACGATTTGTATTCGTTCTGATTGACAACATAATCGGCATTTTGCTTTGCTGTTGCTCCAGCATTAGCCGTGTTATGTATTGTTATAAATTCAGCAGTCATCGTATGTCTTGGTCGTGCTTTAGTATTAGTAATAGGAATTATTTGCTGAATAGCTGTATCAACTATTCCGTTTGCTATTTTCATAAAATTACTCCTTCTTAGCTTGAGTACCAAAATAGAAGCTGATAATAACAGTAAAGATAGTTTGAAACTGTTCAGCAGTCACCGTACCTACTATTGATAAATAAGCAAATACTCCTGTGAGAACAACAGTAACCAAACTTTTTACACTTAGTAACCTTGCTGCTCTCTGCGTGAATGTTAATTCTCTTTGTTTTATATCTTCCATATTTACCTCCTATAATTTTTGTATATACCAAATCAAGAAACCAATCAGCGTTGTAACCAACACACCCATACTCCAGCGCATTGAGGATATTAGACTGTCTATTTTCTTACATAGGTTCTCAATTTGCACTTCTACACGGTTTTGGTACTGCTCAACCTTGTCCAGTCTTTCAGAATGATTGTTTAGCCTTCTATTAAGAGTTTCCAAACACTCATCTATTCTTTTATGTTTTTCTATACAAATTTCTTTGTCCATCTCTCACCTCATCGCTCCATTAGGCAATATTATATCACTATCTAATAATAAATTCCTACATATCTTTCTAGTCTAATGTATGTTTGCTGAAGTTGCTAACTTACCATCATCTCCACCAGCCGCAAACATTCCTTGACCATAGCATACACCCAGTATAATAGTGGTACCGAAGTTGCTCGTTCTTTGGGTCCATGTAGTACCATCAGTGGAAGTTGCTATCTTACCAATATCCGCCCCTCCTTATGTTGCATCGAACTTATTGTTAACAAGTGTGTTGCCTGTACCGCCCCCGTTTGTAACAGCTTTGCCCATACAGTTATTCATAGCAATCAGGTTATAGCTGTTACCTGTCCCACTGAGCTGTATTGTATGCTGACTCGCAGTGTAGTCCGTTGTTAAGCCGGTGCCACGAATACAAGTGTTGCCTGTGACTGTGTTGTTGCTTGAGGTGTTTAAGTAGATGCCATAGTTATTGTTGTTGCAGGTGTTGCCAGTGACCGTGTTGTTGCTTGAGGAGCCTAAGTTGATGCCAGTGCCATTATTATAGCAGGTGTTACCGGTGACGGTGTTGTTGCTTGAGGAGGTTAAGTAGATGCCAGTGCCATTATTGTTGCAGGTGTTGCCAGTGACCGTGTTGTTGCTTGAGGTGTTTAAGTAGATGCCATATTCATTGTTGTTGCAGGTGTTGCCAGTGATTGTGTTGTTGCTTGAGGTGTTTAAGTAGATGCCATAGCTATTGTTATTGTTGCAGGTGTTGCCTGTGACTGTGTTGCTGCTGCTTGAGGAGCTTAAGCGGATACCATATTCATTGTTGTTATTGCAAGTGTTGCCTGTGATAGTGTTGTTGCTTGAGGAGCTTAAGAAGACGCCATAGCTATTGTTATTGTTGCAGGTATTGCCTGTGATAGTGTTGTTGCTTGAGGAGTATAAGCGGATACCATATTCATTGTTGTTGCAGGTGTTGCCGGTGATTGTGTTGTTGCTTGAGGTGTTTAAGTAGATGCCATAGTTATTGCTGTTGGTATAACTTGTCTTGTTTCCATCTACTTGCAAATTAGCAATCTTACAACCACTTCTGTTATTTAGCGTTATTACTCCTTCTCCAGTGCTTGAGTCATACATCCTCTTTAGTATAGTGGCATTGCCATTTCCTCGGATGCTTACATTATTTTTAGTGACATTTATCTTTGCGGTAATATTGTAAGTGCCATCAAGTATTACAATCTCGCCACCAGTTGCAGGTAAAGCGGTTATTGCAGCGTTTATTTCCGTTTGGTCTGCCGTACCGTCGCAAAGATAATCACAATCTTTAGCTGTCCATCCTACAGTTGATGTTCCGACTACAAAGCGAGCAACCTTTTTACCGGTGGGTAAGTCAGTAATCATACTTGCAGGATGGGTTGCAGGATGGGTATAGACCGTGTCCGTAAACTTTGCGTTTGCGGGAACATTTGTTAATACTTGACTGTCGTCTACTTTCCCATCTAATGCTGTTTGTACATTCCCCAACTCTGCATCTACATCTAATATTCCTTGCTCAATACGATTCATGTCAGAAGCTTCTACTATTTCATTATTTGTCCAATTTGTTTTTCCGCTATAAGCCATATAATTTACACCCCTTCCTTTATTAAGATATTATGCTTTAATATGACTCTTTCTAATATTGGTACATAGACTGTTGAGTCTGCGAGCACTGTTCCGACTGAGTCAAGCAATTCAATCTGAGTAATTTCTGGGATTCCATCAGTCTCTGAAATCTCATACTCTATCGTTGCCATGTTATTTATTGCCGTTTTTGTTACAAATACGGATACCATAAAAGTTCCATTGATTCTCACAGCTGCAATATCCGATGCTGTAAAGGTTGCCATGTGATTAAGTAAATCTTGTTTTATTGATGGAGTTGTCGCCACTTTTATCACCCCCGTATCATCTAAACTTGCGAATGGCTTTAATCCTAATACCCAGGTACTCCCAAGTCGATAATTGAAATTGACCTGAGTTAAATTGATTGATTCTCCTGCTCTCATCTCCTCATAAACCAATGGTCGATTGATAAATACGATATTAGCTGGTTTTAATTTGGTTACCATCACAAGTATCTCATGGAACCATTCTTGATTCTCTGCCGAACTCTCAATGTAAAGAGTATAATTAGGATAATCAATACTTGCTGTATATCTATCTACTCCAATGATTTCATCAAGTCTCTGCTTTAGAAATCTAAAAGTAAATGGAGGGACCATGGATAATCTATTGATGATTCTCTGTCTTCTAAATTCGATTGTTTCGGTGGCTGGTTTTGGGATGATATTAAGCATTTTTTCATATGCTATAATACCATCAATATCAGCAGTCAAAATATATTGATTATCTCTGACCTTTTCGGTCTCAGTATCAAGATTATCAAACAAGGTATTTTCTGATGCTATCAATCCCTCAAATTCTAATATAGCGTCATAGATGTTTGGTAGGTATTGTTTAATATCACTCACTCACAATCACCGTCCCTAATACCGGAAGCTCTTGAGTGGTCGCATCTTGAGTCAAAGTCAAATCAGAAGCAAGACCATTTATAGTCGTTCCGGTTATATTTGCAATCCCTGCCACCCCCAATACCGCTGCATTGATTCTTGCTATATAGACTGCAAGAGCATAATTATTGAGGTCATCTGCTATACCCCAAATCTCTCTCAATCCGAGTAGATAACTTTCTATTGCTTCCTCAATCAATGGAGTTACTTGACCAAGGGTATATCCACTCTCAAGTACAACCGTTGCGGTAATATCAATAGTCTTTTCGGTTGGGGTGGTTACCGTTACGGTATGACCGATTGGAGCAAGACCAAGACCGGTTCCTTGAGGAGTTGGGTCAATCATGTTTTGAAGAGTAGTGATAAAATCATTTGTGATGATATTATACTCTGCATCAATAACACTTAATTTGACTGAGCCTCCGCCATTCCAGACCGGATATATCTGCACCTCTCCTACCCCATCAATACCTTTTAATACATCATCATATTGAGCAAGATTTCCTCCAAATGGTTTATCATTAACCGTTAAGAAATATCTGTCTCTCAATTCATCATCTGTTTCTTCATCTCTTGCCGGTACCAATAAGTCAGATAAAGTAGCGGTTTTGAGATTTGGGATAAAAGTGATTGGAATTAAAGGACCAGTATAGCTATTACCTTGGGTTCCAATCTCCTCACAGGTCATCCTATAAGCCCCAGGCACTACCTCTCCAAATTCATCCAGATATGCTTCCGTCACTGTATAATTAAGATTAAGGGTATCTGAAATCACTGAGAATCTACTGCCAATAGGTATCACTGCTGGATTTCCGGATGATGTTAAAAAGTCACCTCTTTTTACCGCATAGCTTGCTGCGTATCTCTCAAGTCCCTGCTCTGCTGCCCTCAAATCAAGATACTCATTACTTGCGGTTGAGGCAAAAGTGTTTTCGAGTATCTTTTTTAATTCCATATAATACTCTGCCAATTCATAGCACGCAGGTGCTAATGCATCGTAGATGATGCTGCCTTCTCTTTTATCAAGACTATCCGGTACATTATCTAATGCCGATTCCATCAAATACTTGAAGGTGTATTTATCTAAATAATCGCCAATCATACTATTTTCACCTCCGTACTAAAGTTTATTTCTCCTTCTATAGAATTGACCAAGAAATTTACCTCCATGGTATCAAGTCCAGTTTTTTCCATCTCGAAATTCTCTAAACTGATGATTCTATTATCCATCAATAATGCCTCAGTCAAAGTCCTTTTGATATCTGATACTATAAAGTCATATTCCTGACCAATCAATCTATCAAGTTCTACTCCGTATTGAGAACTATATATTACATAAGCATATCTCTCAGTATATAGAATCTTTCTGACTGCTTGGATAATTGCATCATGCCCATCAATCATTGAGGTAACTCTTTTTCTGACCAAATCAAGATGGTAAGTTCTGGAGGGTTGAATCTGCTCTTCTAAAATTGTTAAATTAGCCTTTTGTTCTGGTATCATACCACACCCTCCTCTCTCTCTATTATATAAAACATTTGACCATTGTTCACCCGTAAAAGTCGAACTTTGTCACCAACGATTAAACCCCTCCAGAGGGTTATGCTCGGCAGGGCTGAGTAAGTGGTCATCTCTGGAATTGTATGAGTATGAGGACCGGTCCCACCGGGGTCAGTTGTATGTTCTGGTATTGTATGAGAATGCATTGAGGTCTCAGCAGTTGGTATATGAATGATGGTCTCTTTTACCAATGCCGATAATATTAGAAATTGCTCATCAACCTCAAATCGATTATCTACCCGTATTTTTAGAGGAGAAACCGACGTGACCTCCCCAAAGAGTAAATCAGTGGTTTCTCCAATAGGGGGCTTTGCCATGTTTTGAATTGTTTGGATTAACTTATTTCCTGCCATTATATACTCACCTGCAATTCTAATTGCATTATATGCATATCATTTGAAAAGGAGTGAGAGCATTGAGTTACCATAAAATATTGATTTGCTGCTATCCCCTCTTTTTCTAAATCACTGATACCTAATACAATCCCAGTTCCTGCGAAGACTCTCAAATCACCAAGGGCAGCTAATTTTAATTTCTTGGTTGCTCTATTCTTGAGCTTGAGTAACATATCTGCTCTTGCTTGTATCTGAGCGACATTTGCGTTTTCGTCCATCTTCTCAAAATACTGTAATAGTCCCCATTGTTTAATGGTTGAGCTATCTTTTACTATATAAATTTCACGCTTTTGAGTTTCCTGGTTTTCCTTGATTAATTTAATTTGATTATAACTATCATCATCAATGGAGCTACTATAATCATAATCAACCAATAAACTCTCATCTCCGATGAATAAATCTGTCTTGAGGGTATTAATATTGATAAATTGTAGCTTGCCAAAGTTATCTCGTAGCATATACCAGTTTCCGGTATTGATTAAAGTCTCATCAATTCCGTATTGAATTGCCTCAAATAGGGTTTTATTATCATGCACCCTTGGTGCTATCACATAGGTACTTGCATCGACCACCTCTGCTTTGAGTCTAAAATCTGATGTGATTCTTAAGAATATCTCTGATGCAGTGAGTCCTGAGAAAACGTAAGTATCTTTATTCTTGAGGTATCTCATCTGGTCATAAGCGGTTATTGGAATCTTTCCATTCTTTGACCGCCCCTTCTTAAATACATATCCAAAGAAAATACCTTGACCATCAATCTTAAAAGAAACGGGTGAGCCTTCGTTTATTGAGATATTTTCCTGGTCGATATATTCAAAAGTCAATTTGCCGGGCTGTTCTGCTATATTGGTTTCCCAGTTTATCCCGCTATTGACTAATTCACTCATATCCCAAGCATTTCCACTTTTACTGTCTTGTACGATTAATTCTAACTTCATCTGCTCACCCCTTCCTACTTATGTTTAATCTGACTCTCTGCTACCCATCCCCTATATCCTCCGCTTGGGGTTGTTATATGATATCGGTATTTCCTGCTCTTATCTGCTACAATATGACTTATCTTCCCGGTAAAATTACTAAAGGTTCCAAAGGGTGAATCCCCATATGAGCTATACCAATACTTACCATTTGCTATTACATTATCTCCGATTGAGAATCCAGTCTTTGGTCTTTCCGGAGCCGGTTTCTCTATTTTAGGAGGGTCAGTGGGAGCAGTTGGTAATTTGATAACCACCGTTTTAGCTGAGAATGGTCTAAACTCTTTGATGGTCATGATATAGTGAGTATCAGGGTCACCGGCTTTTAATCCATATTCTAAATCCTCAATAGATGCCAACATATTTACATCGGTATCACTGATGATAAATCTACAGGGAGTTTTGCTTGCTCTTATCTTCTCAAAGAAATCAAGATAAAACTGGGGTCTTTGGAATTGACCTCTTGTTACTATATAGGGAGCATTTGCATTTATTGGTAAGAATCCCTCAATAGTACAAACTTCTAATTTTTTCTCTCTGAGTAGATTTATTTCTCCAAGCTTTACAATTTCTTCCGTCTTATTAGAACCAGGAGAAGATAACATAATCTCCTCCGGATTTACCGGGAGTTGTACTACCTGGTTTTCAAATTCAAAGAAAAATCTAATAGCCATTAAGCTCCCTCCCCTACTAATGCACTTGCATATGCTTCTTCTACCATTTCCTCTATTACTTCAAGGATTTTATTAACATCTGCGGTTTCTCTTACATCTCCAAACTGTACAGTCATTTCAGGTCTTAATGTTGTATACTTATTAACAAATTCCGTAGCTGCTACATCCTTTAACAACTTAATATCTTCTTCTGAAATATTAACTTTATTTTTCATAGCCTTTGTATTATCTGCAATCCCTTTTGTATTATCGGCTATATCTGCAATGTTATAAGGATTCATATAATCATCAGGATTTGGTATATTGGTATCAAATAAATCTGAAGGACTAAAGTTAGATATTGTATCTTGGATTCCTTCACCAAATGCATAACCAGAATCCCAAGCATCTCCATATTCAATCCTATGGTCTATTGTAGGGGCGTTTCTATCTAATGTAATAGCATTATCATTCTTACCCCAAGCTAATACACTATCTTGTAATGAAGATAATCCAGCAGTCCAATTAGTTCCAAAGATAGCATCAATAATCTTTGTTACAACTTTACCTAATGATAAGAACCAAGATATGATGTTACCAATTAGATTGGCTACCGCATCTCCAAAACTATTGAATCCTCCGTTTGCTACATTTAATACCCATTCAATTATTCCTATAAAGCGTTCTACAAACAATGTCCAAATGAATTGGATTATTGCATTTATAACCCCTATTACAAGATTTATTATAAAAGCTCCAGCTACTGCCAAGGCTCCAGTTATAATTCCAAGAGCACTAAGACTTGTACCGGTTACATGATTTATAGCTGCTACTACTGCAAAGATAGCTGCAATGATTGCAATTATGATTATTAAAATCCAAGTAATTGGAGATGCCATCAAGGCTGCATTAAACCCGTACTGTGCTGCAGTAGCTGCAAAAGTAGCTCCAGTCTGCATCTTTAAAGCGGCCGCATGAGTTGTTTCTCTAAAAGTAGCTAACGCTTTAAGTCCATTTGAAATAGCCTGAACTGCATTATAAGCGGTTAATACTCCTACATATAATCCAAGAGCTGTAACTACTCCTAATATAATTGGCTCTAAGATTGACCAATGCTCTGTCATAAAAGAGCTTACAGCGGTTATAAGGTCAAATAAGTATAGGAGAATACCAGCAACTACTACTAACCCATTTGTAATATTTCCAATGAAAACTTGAAAGTCTTCACTATTGGCAAGTTCTGATAATCTATCAAATATCGGTTGAAAAGCCATCATCGCACTATTCTGAATAGAAGTCATTACCTGCCCAAATGTCATTGGCATACTTTCAAACTGTTCATTAATTTCATCTGTTGCACCAAGCATTGCATTCTTTACAATATCAGCGGTTATCTGACCATCACTGGCCATTTCTCTTATCTGCCCGATAGGGACATCAAGATAATCAGCTATGGTCTGAATGATGTTAGGTGCGGATTCAAATACAGCATTAAGTTCTTCGCCTCTCAATACTCCTGAACCTAATGCTTGAGTTAATTGCAATGAAGCTGAAGCCATTTCTTGTTGACTTGCCCCTGCAATTATAAATTGTTTATTCAAGTTTTCAGCAAATGCAATTGTTTCCATATTGGAACTAAAAGCATCCCCAGCTCTTTGACCAAGTTTTGCTACAATATCAGCAGTAGCTGCATATGAGCCTCTTGACCTTTCTGCTGATAAATATATTTGATTCTGTAAATCCTGAGTACTTTGAAGTCCATCATTCATTAAATTTAACCTTGCAGTTGTTTGAGTCATCTCGTCTACTACATTAGTTACTTTTGAAATTCCTTGCATAACTGACTTAAATGTATATATAGCGGAGGCCACAGTAACTAATGGGTTTTTCCATCTGGAAATGGATTCTTCTACCCTTCTTGAAGTGGTAGGTATTTCATCCATTCCTCTATTGAAATCATCTAAGGCGTCTGAGGCCGCTTGTACATTTCTTTTAACCCCATCAAAAGCTTTATTACTTACTCCATCCATTCCTGCCATAATATCTACAGTGGATTGCATGGATTTGATTATACTTCTTAAAACTGGAGTCATTTTATCTTGCAATAAAATAGTATTCTTAACTGTTGCCATTAGCGCCTGCGACCTCCTTTCCTCTTAATTTTAGCAGCTTCTTTCTTTTCTTGCTCTAACCTCTCATCTATCATGGCTATCACCATTGCTTTTTCCTTGAAAGGGAGGTTTGCGAAACGGGATGGTTCCCAATGAAATTTATTCAAAGCGTAATATGCATACCACGTTTCGCCATCACCCTCCCTTAGGAGTTTTTTGCTTCTTCTACCGTATCCTCAATATCTTTATCAAATCCAGACAATGCTGTAATTTGCTGAGCGAGTTCATTTATTTCCCCCGCCAATAAACTCTTGTATAAGAATTGTTCAGGAGTTTGACATCCTGCTTTCTTAATACTTTCAGCATCCCTAAAATTAGGTTCCAATGTATGGTTCAAAACAACAAGTTCGTTGAAAGTTTTACTATCAAATTCTACCTTCTTATGTCTACTAATTTTAGTAGATAGCTTTTGGTATTCTGAGAATTCTGGGCCAGTCATTCCCTTAATCTTGAAAGGGAACTTTGCAAGCCTTGCTGAGACAATTACCTCATCTGTTAAGTTATCTACTGGGTTATCAATTAAGAATTGCATTAAGTTACTCATATCTTTTTCCCCTATTTCTAAATTATACTACTGGATTTCCAAAGCTATCCAGAATATCAAAATCATCAAATGTAAAGTCGATATCATCTTCTAATACATCTGACTCGGTGTCAAGTCTTGCCAAAACCACGCTATCAATATTGCAATTGTAGAGGACCACGGTTTGCTTTCCTACTGTGGAAGTTGGGTCATCATTTACAATCGTGATATTGAAATATGTGTCTTGACCGGTCTTTGCATATTTCGCCGCCATCTGTCTAAATCTCGAAGTCACATAGTATAGAGTCATGCTGCCGGCACCTGCCCAACCTACACCCTTATGCTGAACTCCTCTTTTGCCAAGAGTCTTGACCTCTGCCTTATTCTTTTCGAAGGTAGCTTCTAAAGTCTTGACATAAAACAAATCCTCAACATTTCCATCAATGACCGCGGTTGCTTTACCTTCTTGACCGCTAATTGTATCTCCTGCTCTCAAGAACATATGTCTTTCCTCCTCTCATTAACCGACCATTATGGTCATATAAAGTTTTTCCATGGAATCGACTGGTTGCACTGCCAAATCAACCACCACTGCATCAATCGCTTCTCCTGCATAAATCTGAATATCTACAGTCGGGTCAAAATTCTGGATAGCGGAGATATTCTGAAGAGTATTGAGGTAATTGATGATATCTGATTTGAAGATATTTCTACCATCATCATTATTATTCACCTTACCAATATAACTTCTTTCAAATACCAATGCCACTGAGTTATTAATCTCATCCAGAGTTCTGATAACTCTATTCTTACTAAATGCGTATCCCTTATCAGAAGTAAAGGTATGAAGAGTATTGATATCTTGCTCAACCACCACTGCTCCATCTTGTCTTGTGGAAAGAATAAATTTACCATTCTGAAGACCCTCAATGATTTCTTCATTACCATACGGAGTAACTCCGGCAGGATATACGATAGACACCGCTCCTGGGATTACGTGGTAAGTATTAGATTCATTAGGATTAGCTCCTGCCGTCAATCCTGCCACATATGCTACAAAAGTCGTAGGTGAGATTGTCTCATCAGTTGTTTTATAACCCTGGGCTACTGAGATGATACCTTCATAATCAGCATCTACATTATATAGAACTGCCTGAACTTTCTTTCCGAAAGTATCTCTTTGACTCTCAATGAATGTGATAAAGTTTTGAGTCTGAGAAGAAGCATCTTGTGGAATCGCCATTGTATTCCAATTATATGCTTTGATTGCATTGAGGTAATTTGCATAAGTTGCATCCGATACAGTTCCGTTAGTACCGCCTTTAAGAGTGACTCCCGCATTTGCTACCACATTACCGGTACCACTAAACACTACCCAATCATTATCCTCAAGCTCCTTAACCGTTGTTACCGTTTGTCTATCCTTTTCTACATTTCTAAATACCGTGATAACATCAAATGCCGCCGCAGCGGTGTTCTCAACTACTGATACTGCAATATCATTACCAACCACACCGGCATATTTAGCAGTTGCTGTAAGCGGAGTCAAGACCGCAGCTGCTTTAGTGCCGCCGGTGTCCAATCTGTAAATGATTGCCTTATAGGCATTTTTCAATGCCTCTCTGAAGATTTGACTCTCCTCATCGAAAGCGGTATAACCAATCTTTGGTAAGCTCTTACCATCAATCAATTCAGTGCTCAATAGCTCTGTGATTGTATCCCCCCAGCTCATAGGTACCGGCATGGTCATAATACCACGAGTACCAAGACTGGAAAGCGGTTCAGCTACGCCTTTGAAATTGATATAAGCTCCCGGTCTAATTTTATTCTGTGTCAGAAATGTTCCTCCAGCCATTTGCTTTCCTCCTTAATTATTTTAATTATTTCCCAACTTTTACATTTCCTAACCAACCATCAGTTAAGAAATACACCGTAGATGAATCTTTTGTCACGAGCGCGTCATATTGTGCCTTAGTTCCTGACCAAACCTTCAATTCTGTCCCGGTTCTTTGATTTACAATCCCGGTTGGGACACTGCCTGCTAATAACAGCTGAATATTTCCAAGCGGACTACCCATAAATACTTCAAAGGTATCAGTACACAATGCTAATTCTCCAACTGCCAAGATAGGTAAGCTTGCTCGTATTCCTCGTCTTATCTGAATGGTAGATTGCATTAGAATGTCCCTCCATCAATAACAGTTGGCATAGGATGTTGATGGTCTTCTCTTGCATATTTTTTAGAAGTTCCAACAGTCGCCGTATCTGCTAATCCAAGAGGAGCTGAAGAGCTTGCCTGTCCTATTACAAAGGCAGTGGTAGCTATTTGAGTAGTATTAGTATCTGCTGCTGCCGTAGTTGCCTTTGGCGTTCCAGTAAATGTTGGAGATGCCAGTGGAGCCTTTTCGGTTTCTAATACTGTCATTACCTCGCCTAAAGCAGCTGCAGTTGCAGTAGATATTGGTTTATCTGCATCACTCGTATTATCTACATTACCAAGTCCCACATCGGCTTTTACTAATGTTACCACCCCAGTTTTACCAGCGACGCTTGTTACCGCGTCGGTTGGAGTTAGCAACTCTTGCCAGTTATTTAATGTTGATGCCCCATCTGCCTTTAATATAAATGATTTGCTTAAATCAGTTCTTATCGCAATGTCGCCAACTTCAGCGGTTAATGCCAACATTGCCTCTTGCGAAGCTACTACAAATGTATCTGATATTGCTATTGCTGGAAGAACCGAAGTATTTAACTTTCCACCCGCCCCCAATATCGGAATTGTTCCACTTGTCGTACCGGTATTTTTTGAGGCTGCCGTACCAAGACCTTCGATATCGGTAGTTGATAAAGTGGTTTGGCCAGAAACAACTCTACCTTTTGAATCGGTAGTAACCTTATAATAAGTTCCCTCGGTTCCAACATCTGGTAATGTAAATTCCGGAGTATTGATAAGAACCCTTCCGATACCTGTACCTACATATAGCTTCTGAGTATCCGTAGCATATGCCAATTCTCCTATTTCAAAAGAAGCTGGTAAATTAGCTGATAACCCTCTTTTAACCTTAATTGTTTGAGCCATTTATATCACCTCTCCTCTCTAAAATTTTCCTCCGTCTATACTTGGTTTGAGACGGTTCCGGTTTTTTGTATCCAATGCAAAATATTCTTCGCCCGAACGTAATAGTATAATCTCATCCCCCGGTATTAGTTTATCCCAAACCGCGGATTCTGACATTAACAATGAATAATTTATATTACTTTGTGGTATGAGTTTTCCATTAACCGCAATTTGTTTATTATCTGAGGATAAAACAGTTCCGGTTAAATACTCTCCGACTACTGGTGAATCTGGAATATCTACTCCTATAGAATTTAGAAGTAATTGTTCCATATACGGTATTGCAGCTTCTACTAATTTCATCTTGACTACATAAGTCACAAATACTTGCAATACATCATCTACTATCTTGAAACTCATCTGACTTCCTCTGATTGGTTTCATATCTTCTATCGGCTCTCCCTCAGCATCGTAGCGTCCCAAGAAGATTGGAACCTCTATCTGGGTAAGATACTCAAGAAGTTTATTGCCAATATCTGCGAGCGTCTGATAGCGTTTCAAATCATTATCCTCTGGATGATATCGAACATTCATTTGATAAACTCTTTCGTAGTTATTTCTCATCAACTTTTCCTGCTCCACATCCATCTGCCAAATGAAAAAACTTGGTTTGTCCATACCCTGCACCATCTGCTCTTTATAGATAGTTGGGTAAATGGTAATTGGGGGTTCGCCTGATGTAATAGCAAAACTGCTTCTGATTTTTAACGATATTGCACTTTTAATGCTTTCGCCCATTATCTCTCCTACCATCAAACTACCCCCAATCCCTTAATAAATTCTTTGAATGCTCGGTCATACCTCATAGGTAATTCCCGCTCTACCTTGTTAATTGAAATCCTTGCCATATGATATCCTGGGACCCATCTCTCAGTCAGCATCATTCCTTTATCATGACCCTTGATATATTTGAATTTCTTCTTTCCTACCCATTCGCCTGGTAACCATCTTTTATGCTGCATATGACCATCTTCGACAAAACTGGCATAAATGACTGGATTGAAGATTACTACATATAAGGAATCACCTTTTCTAAATACTTGACTTAGCTCCCACCTCTCTATCAAGTTTCCAGTATCTACTGGGGTCAGTGACTTTGTTTGAGCTAATGCTCTTAGTCCCATCTCAGTGAGAAAGTTTCTAATAAATACCTCATGCTGCTTTTGTAAAGATTTTAACCCATCCATCAATTCTTGAAACTCTCTTGAGTCAAATCCCATTAAGCATCACCCACCTCTATGATTTCCACCTCTTTATGTGTCACATAGATGAATGGTAGATTTGCTATCCCTTCATAGCTCATCATTGTATTTCCGGACTCATCAAGTCTATTGACCACTAATCTATCTCCTTTTTGGATATCGACTGCCGGTCCACAAAACACTTTGAGCTGTAAGTTAATCGGGTTTGAGTCTTCCAAGTCGCTCTCTGGATAATCTCTTGATTCAAAGCTCAAACGGCATTTGACTGCCGAATACAGAGGCTCTTCTAGCATCTCTATACCTTTGGTACCATCTGCATTTGTCACGCTCTTATGACGGTAAATACTCATCGTATCGGTATAGGTAGATGCAATTATTGAGTCAAAGCCCGCTATCTTCATCTACCACACCATCCTTCTGAATTTATTTAACTGTGATTGATAATTCATTACAATCTGGTCAAGGTTTGGTCTGTGACTATTTAGCACTTTTGCTCTTGAGCCGCTACCACCACCAAGTTGGATTTGAGTATCCCCTATTTTTAATGATGATACATCAGCCGCATCTGCTACCACTTCGCCACCACTATTATTTGACTCATAATTGTATTTTACCAAATCTACCGCCATATTAGCCCAAGTGTAATTTAATGCTTCCGGTACCTCATCAATGTTACAATAGTTCTTGATTACTTGCTCAACCTCGCCAACGGCTAATGCTTTTTCCCACTCAGTAATGGTAGCATCTGTAATCTTTAGAGTTACGATTTCTAATACTGTCATTACCTCGCCTCCTTTAATTACTGAGCCTTAGCTTCAGCGATTGCTTCGGTGAGCTTTTTTACTCCCCAATTACCTTTATATTCGATTCCGAGTTCATCGGCCTCATCTCTCAATAGGTCCAATTCAGATTTCTCTTCAGATTTCTCTGGTTTTTCCTCGGTCTTTGATTCTTCTTTGACCCATCCCCCTGCTTTCTTTAGGTCAGCAATATCTGAGTCACTGACCTCGAAAACAGTGTTAGGAGGATAAATCGAACCTTGATATTTTACGGTTTTACCAAATGATATCTTAGCCATTGTTATCCCTCATTTCTAAATTAAAACGCTTTGATTACGTAAATGTCATCCATTCTCTCAAATGACGGCAATACAATCTCAGAAACCACAGTCTGAACATTGACTGGATGAGGCTCTTTAATTGTCGTAATCGCAACCCCGGTATTTACTACAGATACAGATGCATTTGCAGTTCCACTCATAAGGTCAAATTCCTCAGGAGTTGTACCATACCAAGTATTACCAAGAGCGTAAGCAGGAAGCAATGTAGCGTAACCATCTGGGAAATATTTCCGGTCTACCCCTTGCTCATCCTTAAACATCTTATCATAAAGCGTGATGGTCAATCCGGTCTCATTCTCAATAAACTGCTTTGCGGTATTTCTTGTAACTATCATTGAGGTAGCTCCAAGAGGATTCATTGCTTTAGCAATCGACTCAGATGCAATCATACCCTTAAACGTTGTCGTATTCATAAGTACCTCTACAGGTCTGACGCCTTTGGTCTCTGCCATCTTCTCTACTGCATCCAATAGGTCATTGATTGGTTGAGAAGTCGCTTTATTAGCCACTGTCCACTTAGCTGTAGTCAACAGCTCAACGTTGTTATTGGCTGCCCATTCGCCATCTACATCATAATCGTAATTGTAAGCAATATCTCTACCATTTTCAGCAGTTGCGGTAATACCAATTTTACCACCATAAAGAAGAGACATTCTCATTCTCTCGGCCTGCACCATTGCTCCATCAACCAGATTAGTAACATCATCAAAGATTCTCATAATTGTAGGTTGAGCAAATTGCTCTCCCTTAGCAAGTAGAGTCTCAATATCCTGACGGTCCTTCTCACCAATTCTCATTGCTTCCCTAAAGAAAGGCATCTCAGTGCTAAGTTCCTTAACACCAATACGGTCTCTCAAAGGAGCCTTAGTATCAAATGCTGCAGGTTGCAATGCTACCGGTAGATTATTTCTACCCTTAATCCATGCAAGACTCAGACCGGTCTGCTTTGATACTGGGAAATACTTAGTACCAATCATTGGGTCTTTCATATTCGCGTTTACATCAGTCCAATAGGATGCAATCGCTTTACTTTCAAAAATATCATAGATATTCATATTGTCTTTCCTCCCATCTCTCTAATATTAAGCCACCGTTGCAATCGCAACTGCTGCTGCCAAAGTTTTACCGGTGCTAATAATAGAAGCACTTGGAATTACAGTAACATTACCGGCAACTGCTGTAGCTGTTTGGTCAAGTGTAAATGTCACCGTCTGCTTATCTGCGGCAACCTCAATCTTGGTCACCTTTACCTTAGTGTCATTTTCACCTGTAATTGTCCAATTAGTAAGGGTCTCAGCCCCATCTCTAAACGTAGCATTAGCAAGCTTGAATACAACCGGGTCAGGGTCTGCGGTTGCTCCTACAGTGATAGCCGCTTTTGTGCCGGTAAGAGCTAATCCAATACTAATCAATGGATTAAATGTGATTTGCTTCATCGCGCTGATTGCATTAGCTGATGGAACTGCAGGAAGGGCCGCCGTCTTAATAAATCCATGAATAACTATTGCCATCATAGCATCCCCATCAGTCACATCATAATCATTGAGTACAACACCGATTGCGGTTGCATCATTCGCAGGATAGATTGTACCTGCCTTTACTACATATCTACCATCAACCAAAGTCGCAAGTCCTGGCGTATTAGCATCTGCTTTTGCATGTTTGAAACCAAGAGCTACGTAATGGTCTGGAATTGCCAGAATCTGTTTAGCTGGCGCTCCATATTCAATTTCTTTTACTTTCATAGCCATAATATGTCTTCCTCCTTTTAATTAGTTCCGGATTCTCCGGTGGGTTTTACGCCCATCATACCAAGTTTAATTTGTGCTAAGCTCTTTCCATAAGATACTGAAGGGTCTCCGCCTTTACCGCCTTTGTCACCATCTGCTGGAGGGTCTCCTGCCGGTTTCCAACCTGGTTTCTTATCGGTACTTGGTTCCTCTTTAGTATTAAATAGAAATGCTTTTTCTTTGCGGATATTTTCATTCTGCTCTTTGAAACCACCAGTGATTTTACCGGTTATCTCATCTATGGTTATCTGCTCTAAATTAAATAAGCTCATAACCATATCAGCATCGTGAGGTTTTCCGCTTTCGTCTTCGAGCAGTGCTAATTTAACGGCATTCATCTTTCTTTCCTGATTGAGTTTGAATTGATACTCTTTATCCTTGGTAGCATTGTCAGCTTCAAGAGCTGCAATCTTTTCCTGTAATGCTTTGGTATCCCCCTCAAACTTCTTCAGGTCAGCGATTTGCTTATCTCTTTCCGTTACCTGCTCTTTAACTGTCTTGAGTTCTCCATTGACCTCATCGAAACGATGTTTTGCTACATATTGTCCATCAATCGCCTCCTTGTGAAGCTTTAGGATATTTGTTGCTTGCTCCTCAGTAAATCCTGCTGCCAATAATTGTTCCTTTGTCATTGATATTCTCCTTTCGATACTACGCTTTTTTCCGTGGTTTCGTCCACGATATATCTCTAATCATATTATATAATATTATTGGACAAAGTTCAAACATATTTTGACAAAAAAAAATAACCCCGAAGGGTTATAATTAAAATATGTTTTGTATGGAGTTGATTGGGATGATTAGTCTTGAGTCTTTTCCTTTCTGAGTTATCCTTGCCTCTCCAAGAGTATTATCAATATGAGTTACGTTTCTGATTACTTTCTCAACATCTTTTCCATCTTCTACCACTAAATAAATTACCGTCATTATCTTTTCCTCCTTATAATTGAATTACTTGACCGCTAACTACATCTACCACTTTTGCTGCCGTCCAATTAATTGCCATTCTCATGGCCTCCTTTAAATTTTTAATATTTTTTCTTTTTAGTTTCTATCTTCAAGAGGACCGAAGTCCCTTTCAAATACTATTTGTAAAATCTTAAGCCATATCTTTTATCTCCCCATCTGCTAACCTTCTCTACTGTTTCAACCTGGAATCCTGCTCTTAACAAATAATAAATTGTCGCCATCAAACCTGATGAGTTATCATACAATCTAAAGTTATTTATTCCTGCAGCTTCCAAAGTTTGAAGTGCATCATTCAATTCTGATTCAAAAAATCCATCTTCAATATCTAATTCAAAATTACCATTTCTTGTTCCGTCATAATATGCTCTTAAAATCTTTAGCGTTCCTGTTGGTACACGTTCTTTTTGTTCATTTACCATTTCAAGTAAACTTTCTAAATATTCGTTCTTCATCTTAAAATCCTCCGATAGTTTTTATTTTTTAATTATTTCGAATTAGTTTCTTTCCAAATCTAATTCAGTTTTCAATACTTTTTGCTTATGATATTGCTTGTATCCAGTTTCGCCGACTACGATTAATTGATATCCTTCAGGCAAACTTCTGTAAAATCTTTGCGTTGCATCTTTTCTGGCTTCTGTCAAGTTTTTACATTTGAAAACTGTAATCAACATCTCTCTGCCTGTTCTTGCATTCTTCTCAATAACATAATAATTTTTCATCCTTTACCTCCATAAGTTTTTAGTTTTTGTTTGTACCATATCTGTATTAAATAAAATCGGTTTTGCATTCTTTAATAGTTCTTCTCTATTCAATTTTCTACCTCCTAACACCCTTTACTTTCACTTATCCAATATGCTTTTTCATCATCATCATTCCAATCATCGCAACAATAATCTTCATTAACATATTCGTCATACAATTTGCAAATTCCCTTACCTTTAAATGTTTCTTTGTAATCTAAACAAGTTTTGCAACTATTCATTATCTACCTCCCACGAAAGACGTTGTCCACACCATCTGCAATAATTAGTTTTAGGTTCATACATTAAATGTGATTTGCAATTAGGACAGTACCCCACTTCCTTTGTACTTCCTTTTC